>Ga0307378_10000097_pt1 | contig 161343 bp, 126 predicted proteins | sample UN1MG_FD_202238 | JGI IMG/M metagenome (GOLD analysis project Ga0307378, IMG submission 202238) | Soil microbial communities from Risofladan, Vaasa, Finland - UN-1 | ecosystem: Environmental > Terrestrial > Soil > Coastal area > Acid sulfate soil | place: Finland: Risofladan, Vaasa... | reverse complement strand
GCTTTACCGCTGGCCGATAAGATATTATCGTTCATATAACACCTCCGTGTGCCCAATAGTTTTTAGATACTATCGGCACATGGAGGTTATTTTTTGAACCATCTCCTAAAAAATGGGTCATCACGAGAAATTTGAGATAGCTAAAGCTTTTTTTAGTGACAGTAAGTGTTTATTAAACTCAAAGCAATGTTGGCCAAAGAATCTTAGGTAACCCGGGAGACATGCCTGTGGAAAGAAAGGCGATATGCATGTTCGACTAACTGTGGACAAACCTGAAGTGCGTAAGATGCAAAAAAGGCTGGAGCGAGAAACTCCAGCCTTTGTGAGACAGTTTGTCATTTAGAGAATGTACTGCAAGCTTATAAAAAATCTACCGTCTCACGAAAACCAAGATTTAGAGAAGAAAAGAACTCTTTATACAGTTTTAATTATAATCGCTGCACTGATTTTTGCAAGCAAATTTTTTAAGGATTTTCAATTTTTTCAAGATTTTTTTATTTTTCAGCGATTCAGGCCTTATCCGGGGTGATTACCCCTCCATTACGATCGGGGCTCTGTTTGATGGAGCGCATATACTTTTTTGAGCCGTATTATTCACCGGCTGTGGGAGCGACGCAATAGACGTAAACAAGTGGTTCAGAGCCGGTATTTTTAACGTCGTGGGCTGTGTGCGGGGGTATATAGGAGGCCTTGCCCCTGCCAACTTGATAAGAGTCTTCTTCGCCAATCATCAATTCGCCCCGGCCGGAGAGAAAAACGAGCAGCTCCTCACGATTCTTTGTACTGTGTTGGCCACAGGCCTGGCCGGGGGGTAAATATACTCTGCCCGAGCGCATTCCACAGGTTTGCGGTTTGCCGTCGAGGAGCTTTTGATTTTCGGGATTTTCGTTCAAATCGATGACGAGCACTTTTTCTGACGAAGCCATACAGTCTCCTTGAAACCAGTAATCCATAAACAGAGAAATACACCTAACAAATTTTGATTTTTCTGTCAATTATATTATTGGCGCAGTAGCACGAATTTGATATTCTTATGCGTAGTAGCACGATTTATTATTTCGTGCTACCGCCAAAATCGAACGAATCGATGCTTTGTGAACAGAAAAAAGTGAACATTATGAACAAGGCAGGGATTGTTTTAGGAGTGATGTTTTTGGAGATTGTGGTGAGTGTTTCAGGAGTTGAGAGCGCCGAACCTAAAAATTCGAACCTTGCCTGCAATATCTGGAAGCAGGAGACCCTTACAAACGGTTTCTTTGGCCTTTGTGAGCGCCTTACTAACAATGGGATAGAGTTATGCTTCGGTGTGACGAATATTTACCAACAGAATGTTCACGGGGGCCTTAGTACGCATCGCCGGGCCGGCCGACACACCGGCAGCTATGACCTGGAATTCTTAGCAGACCTTGAGAAACTGCTGGGTTTTGAAGGCGGCAGCCTTTTTGTCCACACTGAAGGCAGTTGGTCAAGGTTAGATGTTGATGCGACTTCAATAGGTAGTGTATTCGGCGTGAATCGCGATGCTGCCGGCAGACGGGCGATGGACGTCACCGAGCTTTGGTATGAACAGACGATGTTCGATGATACTCTCCGCGTGCGGCTTGGTAAGATGGACATTACCTGCGGGTTCGAATGCCGTGGTTGTCCGGTGTCATTCGATGGCAGTGCTTACGCCAATGATGAAACCAGCCAGTTCTTAAACGGCGCCCTGGTTAACAACCCAACTATTCCATTTCCGGACTTTGGTCTTGGTATAGTTGTTTACTGGAATCCTGTCGAATGGTGGTATGCGTCGGTGGGTGCTATAGATGCCCAGGCTGATGGCAGGGAGACCGGCTTTAGGACAACCTTCCACGATGAAGACTATTTTCTCTATCTGCTTGAGACCGGCATTGCTTCTGAGCTTGATTCCTCTAATGGGTCGATGCCGGGGACGTATAGGATAGGTCTTTGGAACGACCCGCAGCCAAAAGCAAATTCCGACAGCACTAAGAGCTATCGTGACGATGTCGGCTTCTATCTTAGCTTCGACCAGATGCTCCGCAAGGAAAACTATGAGCTTGAAGATAGTCAAGGTATTGGTGCATTCCTCAGATACGGCTACGCAAACAGTAAGAAGAACGACATTACGAACTTCTGGAGCGCTGGTTTGCAATACCGGGGCTTGCTTGATGGCCGGGATGATGATGTGCTTGGTTTGGGCTTTGCCAAGGGCATTTTCAGTGATAGCGCATCCACAAGCTACACCGAAGATTATGAAAGTGCTGTTGAGCTTTACTACAGCGCTCGGATTACACCGTGGCTGGCCGTCAGTCCGAGTGTTCAATATATTACTAATCCTTCTAACCCCGACAACGCAGAAACAGCCGACGACGCGGTTGTTTTGGGGATACGAGTGCAAATGATTTTTTGAATTGTCTGTAGTAAGTTTTAGACAAAGGAATCACTGCGTTGAACATAAAGTTGACCATTAAAAAGACTGGATTCGCGCTTGCACAGTAATGACACAGAAGAACGGTTAGTGTAAGTATTTAAAAGATTTTTGTTTTTCAATCAATTAAATTCTTGACGTGGTAGCACATATTCGTTATTTTTATGCGCAGTAATACGATTTTCTATTTCGTGATACTATCAAAGCAAAAAGACAATAGGAAGATTTTGTTATGCATATGGCTAATGAATTGCTGTCGATTCCGGTTGCTGCGGGTACGTTGGCAATAGCAGCGGCTGGCCTTGGCTTTATCTGCAGGAAGGTAAGGCAGATTATCGCCGCGGATAAACTTGCTTTGATGGGTATTTTGGGAGCGTTTGTTTTTGCGGCGCAGATGATCAACTTCCAGCTTCCGGCGATGCCCGGGACAAGCGGACATATGGTTGGAGCAGTGCTGTTATCAATCATATTGGGCCCCCACTTGGGCGCAATAGTCATATCGTCAGTGGTGATTATTCAGTGCCTTATTTTCCAGGACGGCGGCCTGTTAGCATTGGGATGTAACATTATCAATATGGGGCTTATACCCTGCTACCTCGGTTACTTTCTATACAGGGTTGTTACGGCAGGCCAATTCAGTAGTTTGAAGGCATACATTGGAGCGATATTGGCTTGTGTGCTTGCTATCGAAGCAGGTGCGATTCTTGTTCCGATACAGGCGGGGTTGTCCGGGGTATTGGCGGTTCCGTTTCAAACTTTTCTGATAACAATGATCGGCGTTCATTTCCTGGTCGGATTTGTCGAAGGCCTGATTACGGTGACGGTGCTGGCATACCTGCAGCAGGTCAGGCCGGATGTGGTAATTGATTCTTTGCCGGGCAAAATCAGGTTAAGCAGAAAAGCGGTGTTCGCAACGTTATTTGTTTTTGCGATTATCATCGGGGCGGGATTGTCTTTGCTTGCTTCTGACTTCCCTGATGGTCTGGAGTGGAGCTACGCCGAAAGGCCGGACCAGCCTGATTTCAAGACCGTCGTAACGAATGAGGATTCCCGAATTACCGCGGTAGATGATTTCCAGTCCAAATATTCCCCGCTGCCGGATTATTCGATAAGGGCATCGAAATTAGGAGAAGCCGGCGGAGAGGAGGCGGAGTTATCAGCCGGCTGGACGAGCTTCGCCGGGGTGGTCGGTTCTGCCGTAACGATGGTTTTTATCTGGCTGGCAGCCTGGATTTTGAGAAAAAGGCAGCTATCTAAGGCGTAATTTGCTGCAATATTATAAATAGATTTTTAATACCCGCAGCGCCGGTATTTTGGGTTCTGCGGGTATTGATTTCTTGACTTGAAGTGCCCTGAAAAAAGATGCATCACGCACATATAGATAAATTTGCATATCAGGATTCGGCCATACATCGGCTTGACAGCAGAGTAAAATTTATTGTTGTGCTGGTCTTTACAGCCGTGGTGGTTTCTTTGCCGCGTACTTCTTTGAGCATACTTGTTTGCTATGCCATCGGGCCATTTGCAATTCTGGTTTTGGGCGGGATTCCACTGAGGTTTGTTTTCAAACAGATACTGCTGGTCAGTCCGTTTGTTCTGGTCCTGGCTCTGAGCTGTCCGCTTTACGACAGAACGCCTCTTGCGATTGCGTTTGGCCCATTTGATTGGCGGATAACGGTCGGCTGGATGCGATGCTTTACTATTCTTGGTAAGTTCACTGTTACAATGTTAGCTCTGATAGGGCTTGTGTCCACGACCCGGTTTAACGATTTACTTGCGGGCCTGCAAAAGTTGGGAGTGCCCAGGTTGCTTGTAATTCAGCTTGGCTTTTTATACCGCTATATATTCGTTCTTATCGACAGGGCCCATCATATACTGCAGGCACGCGCGGGGAGAAAGCTGAGAAACCTCGGATTCAGGGCGGAACTGAGGACGGCGGCAGCTATGCTTGGTTCATTGTTTGTCCGCAGCATTGACACGGCCGAGCATATAAACATCGCAATGCAGGCCCGCGGCTTTGATGGTCACTGGCGCAGTGTTTCGAGGTTGCGAATTCGCCGTGCTGATTTGCTGTTTGCTCTTATAGCCGCATCGTTTATGTTGGGATTGTATATTTTTGTAAAACCGGTTTTGCAGTAACACGATAAAGGTCTGGCAGTTACTGGTAGGGTGGGGCTTTCGTCCTTCGCAGTCCCGATTTTCTCGGGACGGAGAATGGATGCCCCACCGAGATGATGCGGGTAGTTTTGTTCGGCGGGCTAAAGCTATGCCAAATGCAATTGATATTGAAAATTTCTCATACAAATATCCTGATGGTACGGCCGCCCTGAGTGACATTACCCTGAATGTTGAGCACGGCCGGAAAGTTGCCCTGATAGGTCCGAACGGTGCGGGTAAATCCACATTGCTTCTTGCAATGGCGGGCTTCGTAAAAGGGGACGGCAGGGTGCTTATCGACGGCTTGGAAATCAACAGAAAGAATCTCAAACAAATTCGCGCCTGGGTCGGCTCCTGCTTAGAGAATCCCGACGACCAGTTGTTTATGCCCACTTTGTTCGATGACGTGGCATTCGGGCCGCTGAATATGGGGCTGGGTACCGAACAGGTGAAAGAGCGGGTTGCCGATGCGCTGCAAACCGTCGGACTGGCTGAGATGGGCGACAAAGCCCCCCATCATCTCTCGGCCGGCCAGAAACGAGCTGCTGCAATAGCGACTATACTGTCAATGACACCTAAGATAATTACGCTCGATGAGCCTGACGGCAGTCTGGATCCGAGAAACCGTAACAATCTTATCAAGCTGCTTGGGAGCCTGTCTCAGACTCTGATAATAGCGACGTGTAATATGAATTTTGCGGCGGTGCTTGCCGACAGGGCGGTTCTGCTCGACAAGGGTCATATTATTGCCGACGGCAAGGCTAAAATAATAATGTCGGATTCAAAACTGATGAACGAACACGGTTTGGAAGTTCCCACAATAAGTAGTTGATTGGTAAGTTGCTGCCTGTAGTATTTCGCCGATATCAGCAATAAAGCCAGAGATTTTCACGCCGACTTTTAGCTTGGGGCAATAAACAAACAAGCATTATCAACCCAGAGAAACCATCCCGGAAAGTGGGCAACAGGTCTGCCTGCAGAAAAGGTTTAAAATTGCTTGCAGTGTATCTGAACAGCTCTTAAAATTGCGTTTTCCAAACCAGTAAAATAGGGGAACAAAATGTTAGCCAGACTGCATAGCGTTACACTTGAAGGGATTGAAGGGATAATCTGCGAGGTCGAGGTTGACGTTGCGCGGGGCGGCTTCGAGAAGTCTGTTATCGTAGGGCTGCCTGATACTGCGGTGAAGGAAAGTATCGAGAGGGTCAAAAGCGCAATTGTTAACAGCGGCTATAAACATCCCAAAACCCAATCGTTAATAAATTTAGCGCCGGCAGATGTGAAAAAGGCAGGCCCTGCCTTCGATTTGCCTATTGCCCTTGGTATGCTCATTGGCCAGGGGGCCATGGTCAGCTCTGATCTTAATGAGACCATTATCGTCGGCGAATTAGCTCTGGACGGCAGGGTCAGGTCGGTCAACGGCGTATTGAGTATGGCGATGACCGCCGCGTCAAATGGCTTTAACCGAATGATAGTCCCATTGGAAAACGCCAGAGAAGCTGCGGTGGTTACCAATATTGATGTTTTTGCTGTCGGCTCGCTCGCCCAGGCGGCAGGTTTTCTTTCGGGGCAGCTGCCGTTGGAGACTACGACGGTTGACGTTGACGAGCTGTTCAACGTGGCGTCAAGTTACGAAGTTGATTTTGCCGATGTTAAGGGGCAGGAAAACGTCAAGCGGGCAGTGACGGTTGCGGCAGCCGGTGGACATAACATAATGATGATAGGCCCACCCGGAGCAGGCAAGACGATGTTGGCGCAAAGATTGACGACGATTTTGCCGCCTTTGAGTCTGGAAGAATCGCTCGAGACCACGTGTGTGTACTCCTCCGTGGGCCTGTTGGGTAAAAACAAGGCGTTGTTGGCTACTCGCCCGGTGCGAATGCCGCATCACTCAGCGAGCGGGCCGGCCCTGATCGGCGGCGGTACGACACCTCGGCCCGGGGAATTGTCTCTCGCTCATTTCGGGATATTGTTTCTGGATGAATTTGTAGAGTTTCCACGACACGTTCTTGAGATGATTCGTCAGCCATTGGAAGACGGTTTCGTTATTGTCTCACGTGCGAAAAAGACCATCAGATTCCCTGCGCAATTTATGCTTGTTGCGGCGATGAATCCCTGTCCGTGCGGTTATTTCGGCAGTGATGCAAGAAGATGTAAGTGCACGCCGGGGCAGATAGGGCGGTATCTGTCAAAAGTATCCGGCCCTTTGGTGGACCGGATAGATATTCATATTGAGGTGCCTGCGATAAGTTTCAGGAAGCTTCGCTCAAAATCAAGCCGGCTCGACTCGGCTACAATGAGGCAGGATGTTGTCAGGGCGGGGGACATTCAGGCAAAGCGGTTCGGTGATAGCAAGGTTATGATAAACGCAAGGATGAGCCATAAACAGGTGGAGAAGTTCTGCAAGCTCGATTCAGCAAGCGAATTTATCCTGAAACAGGCGATGGTGGAATTCGGGCTGAGCGCTCGTGCTCACGATAAGATTTGCAAGGTCGCCCGCACGATAGCGGATTTAGCCGGTATCGAGAACATCCAGCCGGAACACATTGCAGAAGCTGTCAGCTACCGAAAGTTGGACCGAAAATTATAAGTGTGTTTAGTAGAGACAAGGAATAAAATTATCCCCTTTTTTCGACGGTTTCTGTTGTTCATTTGCCAAAGGATACAGAAAGATTAGTTTTTATAGGCCGATGCTGTAAAGCGAATAAAGTTTCTTTTGTTTTTCTTTCTTAACCCGGCCGAAACTTCTGCCGATAAAATATCTGAAAGTTGCTCGGCAACCCATTTTGTAATGAGTTGCAAAATGTAAAGCTTAAACGCTTTGTTGACATGAAAAAAGGAGATTAAGATGGGGATTCAAGATTGGTCTGAAGATATTATTCTTGTGGACTTGCCCCAAGAGCCGGAGATGGGAGATGAGCTCAAAACGATCACGGAGATGGTTCGTGAAAGAGGCGACTGTGACGTGGTAATAGACTTTTCCAGCGTGGATATTGTGACTTCCTCCAGCCTTTCGAAGCTTCTGAAGCTGCGCAAGTTGTTAACCGATTGCGGTCATCAGCTTGTTTTCTGCAACGTTGCGGCGGCAACCAAAGGTATCTTTACGATAACCGGTCTCGACGGGATTTTTGAGTTTGCCGATGATAAGTTTGTGGCTCTGGCAAGTTTGCAGATGGAAGTTAGCAAGTAAGCCGGATTTTGTTTTGCTCCCATGCTTTCCTGCGAAAAGCAGGAAGCCGAGCAAAGTTGGGACTTTACAACGGGTTTACCCTTTGTTAGCATGGCTTTTTTCCTGTTGAGCCGGCTACGAAGATCGCTGTTTATAGCGGTGTTCGTAATCTGCTCGCAGGGCCCCTATAGAAACAGGACGTGATTAAAATGGATAAAGAAACTCTGCAGCAAATCGAGCAGACGATAGGTTACACATTTTCGGACAAGACTGTTTTAGCCAAAGCATTTACTCATTCCTCTGCAGTGGATAATCGACTTTTAAGTAACGAAAGGCTGGAGTTTCTCGGTGACGCAGTTTTAGCTGTGGTTATCTGCCAAACACTCTTCGAGAGATTTCCAGGTTATCTCGAGGGTGACTTAACGAAGATTAAGAGTATGCTTGTTTCTCGCGGGACGTGCGCCCGTGTTTCGAGGCAGTTCGGACTGCAAAAATTTTTAAAAGTCGGGAAGGGCATGGTTTCCAGCCGGGCTTTGTCAGGCTCTCTTGCCGCCGGTGTGCTGGAAACCATTATCGCTGCAATTTATATTGATGGTGGATTTGACGCGGCCAGCAGTTTTATCCTGAGAGTTTTTGGTTCGTTAATTGAGCGGGCCGATGCAGAACAAGCTCAGGGCAACTTCAAGTCGTTACTGCAGCAGTACTCCCAGGAGCAGTCTAATGTTACGCCTGTCTATATGCTGCTTGATGAAAAAGGCCCCGACCACAATAAGTGCTTTGAGCTGGAAGTGGTTATCGCAGACCGTCATTTCCCAAGCGCCTGGGGGACAAACAAAAAAGAAGCGGAGCAAAAAGCCGCCTTCAATGCACTTGTCGAGTTAGGTGTGCTCGAGAAGGGCTCTGGAGAGGACGACGAATAATACCCATCAAAGAAATTAAGTGTGCTCGATGTGCACCCACTCTGAATCAGGGACTGCAATTATACCAAATTTAGTTAATGATTGCCGATTGCCTGAGTTTGTCATTCCTGCGAAGGCAGGAATCCAGGCTCTCTGTGAGTATTATATGCAATTCTTAACTGGAATTGGTATTACCTCTCCCTTATGGTCGAAGCTCTGTTTGAAGGTTTTCTCTGCATTTACTCTGTAATCAGCCATGCCAGGGCGCACAGGGCCAATGCAGTTATGAACATAAAAACAACAATTGAACCGGTTAGAATCATAGCTTCTTTGAGGAAACTGGCGGATTTTATTTCGGGCACCTTCGTTGCTTTATAGACGATGGCTATCGCCGCTACTAATGGCAGCAGCCATAGAATAGATTGCGGATTTGAGCTGATTTTTTCCGGCGTTGTAAAGGTCGCCATTACAAGAGCGGGCATTATCGACATATCAGTCTCCAGCGGTTTCTGTTTTTTGCAGGTGAGCCAAATAAACGGCGTTTACAATACACAAAAGGTTTAGCAAACCTGCGATGCTGGTGTATATCTGTCCTATTTCGTTCGGTCTGCCAAAGACAGGATAGTGAGCGGTTGTGGCCAAATGCCCCAGGAATGCCACCATCGGTGAATTCATAATTTGTGCCACATACCAGGGCTTTGCTCCGACGGGATTAATAACTCCAATTGAGCCGACATATAATCCTGCGCAGAAGGTAAGGACAATAGTTACAAATATAATGAACGCACGTTTTCCTTCTTTTAGCAGTAGATGTCCGGCGCCCGGGACGAGCCAGGCCAGCAGTCCTACAATCAGCAGAAATATGGTGTTGTTTTGTTTCGAACGCGCTGTCGTCACAATGTTGCCTCCGATTCTGTCGTGCTGCGGCGGGCTTCGCCCGGAGGAGTGGGCGTATTGGCATCCGCAGGTTCTTCACCGGCCCCGGCTGGCCCCTGCTTGTTGCTGGCCGGGGCAGGCCTGAAGCTCATACGTTTTAATATGTTTTCGGGGTTAAAGTAGACCGCCGCCAGGCTCTCGGATTGAGTATGATCTTCTCTTTGAATTTGCATTGCTTTGGTTTTTTCATACTCCTGGAGTGTAATGCGCTTAACGGAGATATTTTTAATGCAATAGAAGCTCATATCCGGCCTGAATTCTATAACCAGAGGGACGGCATCAACAGTGTTACTGTCCTGCGGTATAAGCGAATAAAGCTGTTCTACGAAGCGGCGTTGTTTTCGTCGCTCGTTTATGAAGAACGGTGCCGCCGGTCTGCCTGCACTTTGCGCAGTAAGAGTCTGTAAAGTCACCTTTGATATTCTTCGCATGCCTGCAAGATTTTGCAGTTTGAATGGTTCGGTAACGCTTTTTTCCGCAATTGAAATCTCGGAAGCGTTAGGGTCGTTCGGGTCCTGGCTGTTTTTCTGTCCATAGAGTTCGTTAAATTTATCAATTACGCTGTCCCAGCCATCCTTTGCCGCCAGGCCAATGAACTCTTCGGCTTTGCTTTTTGTGATGTCCATTGCAGCAAGTTTCTTTAAGTCTTCGGTGACTTTTTCTTTTACCGAATAAATATTTTCAGCTGCATCTTCCCCTTCGGCTCCGCCCAGGGCTGAAGGCTTGTTTGGGTCGAATTCAAGTGTGCTTGTGCTAAAGGTTTGGTCTATGCTTTGTGGTTCGGCGGCTTTTATAGTTTTAATCACCCGAACAATGGCCATTATTTGTCCGGAGACGTCCTGAAGCCCGCTCCATGGCGAGCCCCACAAATCTTTAAGGGGTCCGATATTTTCATACATTCTGGATTTTTGCACATCAAACGGTCCAAGCTCGCTGGCTGCTAAGTCGCCGACGGCAAAGACAATTTGAGCCAATGAGACCGGATTTTGCCCGTAGCCATCTACATACAGCCTTGCAAGATATTCATCGATTTGCATATCGATTGGGCTAAGCAGTCCCGTCCGGCCTGCATATAGCTTGAAATTGTGCTTTTCGCTTAATTGCTCGGCGGTGGTTTTATAATCGCCGGCCTTTTCCTTAAAATGCTCATCAGTCAGATTAGCAGGCTCTATATCTGTATCTTCCAGGCTGGCTTCGGTAATTGTTTTGGCCTCCTGCAGTATTCTATTTGCGGTGGAATTTATTTTGTCCTTTAGAAGCCGGTCCGAAATTATGTCTGAAACCTCGGCATAGCTTTTAGTTTCTTGTTTCAGCGGTGAGTTCGGGTCATTCGGGTTGGATGGAACTTGCTCAGTGAATAACTGTTCTCTATTTCTTTGGTAATAATCCTCCTTCTGCTGTTGGGTGGGCGGGGTTATCAACGGTGAAATATCGTCGAGCCTGACGACTATGTATTCAAGCTGAACCCTGTCCGGCAGTTTATATCCGAAGCCATAAGGATTTTCCTCGCTTACGGCGGAAGGCAGGAATTTCTTGTATTTGTTAAAATGCTCGAGCATTTCTTCATTACTTATCTGAGCCTGGTCATCGGCGAATACGGTGGGGTTGAATTCTACCAATTCAGCGTCAATGCTCTCCTGCTCGGTGGCAATAGCCTGGCTTATCTGTGAGCTTGTAACATCTTCATTTGAGCAAATCATCTGGGCGTACTGCATTACGGCTAACAAATCGCTAAATATTGTCAGGAGCTGCGGCTCCGGAAGGCCGTATTGATCTCTTAGAGCCCCAATTCGTTGCGAATATGTCTGACCGTTGAAAAGCTGTGGTATTACTTGTCCGAGCAATTCGCCGGCCTGCTCGTTTGGCACCCTGATACCAGCGAGCTGTGCTTCGTTTTTAAGTAACAGCCAGTATATATTGGACGGCACCGAGCGCCTGTACATATCGTTGATTTGTTTATCGCTGATTCTGTACCGGTTCGTTCTAATCGTCTGCCTTATATGATTGATAAGTGCCGGCGAAGTTTGCTGCTCAGCAAACAGCAGCTCGCCCAGGAGAATTCCACGTAAGTCCTGGTTCCTCAGCAGTACATCGGCCGCCAGGCTTCTGAGGATATCCAGTTCCCGTCGTGCCAGGTATAAGTCGTTGTTTGTTATTTTCTTGTTGTCCCCAAAGTAAGCTATTGTCTTGTGCAGCCCTGTTGCTCTTCGGCTTAACTGTTGGAGCAAAGTGCCGCCGCCGATAAAGCCGAACATTATGACAATCACAACAACAGCCATTACTTTTGTGTTATTTTTTCGAAACCACCTGACTAAATTCATATATTTACTCCATAACTGGTGAAATGGTGATTGGTTAATTAGCTACTTAACAATCATCACTCACCACTCACCAATCACTACTCACTAATTAATAATCCTGTGAGTTTAGCAAATCACCCAGACATTGCAAGAAAAATAGTCCGTCTTGGCTTTCTGCTTCGGCGAAGCGCTTTGCAGAGACGAGCGGCCAAGCCGAGACAGCCCTGCCACGGGCCGCTAAATATATTGCGACCGCAGCTTATACAAATAGTTTGAATTTTCCCGCCAATAGTCTTATGATGGAAAGGCAGATGACAGTGGACAGAAAACAGAGGACAGATAACTGGGGACAGATGACAGAGGACAGAGGACAGAGGACAGAGCAGTCAACTAAATCAGCACAGGCCTTTGCTGAGGCGTGTAAATATCTCCCGGGCGGTGTGAATTCCCCGGTGCGGGCGTTCGGCGGGGTGGATGTAGATACGCTTTTCATTGAAAGTGCAAAAGGGTCTAAAATCTACGATATTGACGGCAATGAATATATCGACTACGTGTGCTCATGGGGTCCGATGATACTGGGCCATTCCCATCCGGAGGTTTTGAAGGCAGTTACGGCCGCAGCACAAAAGGGTACATCATTCGGGGCACCGACATTGGCTGAGACCGCCTTAGCTAAGAAAATAATCGCCGCTTTTGATTCGGTTGAGAAGGTCCGGCTTGTAAGCAGCGGCACCGAGGCGGTAATGACGGCTATCCGGCTTGCCCGCGGCTATACCAAAAAGGACTTAATAATCAAGATGGTCGGCTGTTATCATGGGCACAGCGATTCACTGCTGGTAGCAGCCGGTTCCGGCCTTGCCGAGGGTGCCATCGCATCCAGTCCAGGCGTCCCTGATTCGATTGCGAAGCTGACCGTCATAATTGACTATAATGATATTGAGGCGGTAACAAAAGCATTCCAGGTGTACAAGGGTAAAATCGCGGCGGTTTTGGTTGAGCCCGTCGCTGCAAATATGGGCGTAGTGCCGCCTATTGATGGATACCTGCAGACGCTTCGGAATTTGTGCGACCAATACGATTCGCTTTTGATATTTGACGAGGTGATAACAGGCTTTCGCTTGGCCCTTGGTGGAGCACAGCAGCTTTTCGGTATAAAAGCTGATATTACCTGTTTAGGCAAAATCATAGGAGGTGGATTGCCTGTAGGGGCTCTTGGCGGCCGAGCCGATATTATGGACATGCTCACTCCGCTCGGGCCGGTCTACCAGGCAGGGACACTCAGTGGTAATCCACTTGCTACAGCAGCAGCAATTGCGACACTGGATATACTCTGTGAGGCGGACTCGTACGAAAGACTCGAGTATTCAGCAGCTCTTTTAGAAGCCGGACTGGCTAATGCCGCAAAAGAGGCCGGTATTGCCGTTACAATTAATCGCCTCGGCTCGATTATGAGCTGTTTCTTCACTCATAAAAAAGTACAGAACTTTACTGATGTCCAGTCAACCGATATAAAACGATTCAAGAAATTCTTTGCCCTGATGTTGGAACAGGGGATTTATCTTGCACCAAGCGCTTATGAGGCGATGTTTGTTTCGTTGGCCCACAGCAAAGCGGACATTGAGAAGACTATTGAAGCAGCAAAAAAAAGTTTCCGGAAGATAAAAGATGAGAAATAATCCCTCACTAATGGCACGGGAGAAAAAAATTGGCCTTTTCAACCGGTTCCAGTCTCCGGCTCGAAATCAATTGGTGCGTGGCAAAGAAATTTCTTGCATTTACAGCAGAAGGAGAGCATAATAGCTCAAAAAGGGATGCTGAAAAGCACGCTTCTCCGAAAAGAGTCCTTAGGACTAACAGGCGTGACGGATGCTCATGGAAATGGAGAGTAGTTCAATAGTGAGTGGTGAGCGGTTAATTAAGCCATTAACCAATCACCTGTTAACCCAATTTAGGAGATTTAAAAATGAACGAGAACCAGGCCGGCCCAAGCAGTTTATTGGATACTACCGATTGTCTTGAAGCGATTGGGGTATTCAGAGGATGGAAAAACTTTTTCTTTATCATTGTGGTTTTGTGTCTTCTGCTGCTGCAGATATCCTTTTGGGTTGTAAATACCGGCTACATTCCCGCAAAGGAGTGTCCCGGTGGCAAGGCTGCTGTTGTGGGTGGGGGCTTGAGTGAGGATGTTGGCGAGGCTGCAAAAAAAGTGGCTGCCGAGAAAAGTGAGCCGGCCGAAGCAGAAATGGAGGATTCTTTGTTTGGAATAACCTTCAAACATTTAGCCATAGGTATCCGGGTTGTTAATGCAATACTTATACTAACGGGACTGCTTTACTGTCTGACAATACTTTTGTCCTTGAAGGTTTCGCTGGTAGGCAGGCTCGGTGGAATGAACCATATCAGCAGAGCATTTTTCCTGTCACTGGTTATGCTTATTCTGCTGCTGCCCTGGCAGAGAATTTTTGCCGGTATGGTTCTCGGAGCTATATATACACCCTGCGAATTGGTGAAGTGGAGCTCTGCTGAGACCGGCAATATATTCGACATTATCCTTTATTATCTGCGGTTCTGCGGTTACTGGCTGTTAATACTGTTACTGCTTATCTTTTCACAGCTTCGCAGCGGCCGCTGGACAAAGTCGATTCTTCGCCGTCTCGAGGTCATATAAGAGTTTCCATTTTGCGATAACTCAGGCCCCACTGGAGCGGGAATCTGTTAAAATGTGTCACTTAAGAAGATGGCTGAAGTGGAACGGCGAAACGATTGATAATTGATTATTTTGTGTCTGTGCCGTTCTCTGTGGTTAATCTTTTTTCATACGATGCCTTGTGGTTCACCCCGCAGGAGATTTATCCTTACTCGATAAAGGAAACAAAAATGGACAAAATTGAACGTATCGGGGTCTCGCTTGATAAAAAGCTGCTTTCGATGTTTGATAAGCTTATTGCCAGGCAGGGCTATCAGAGCCGGTCCGAGGCGATACGTGACCTTGTGCGCCGGCAATTAAGTGAAGAGCGTCTCGGCGACCCAAAAGCCAAAGGGGTCGCCGCTGTATTTCTGGTTTACGACCATCACTCGACAAAGCTCGCGGACAGGCTGATAGGTCTGCAACATACGCATATTCTGGGTTCGTCACTGCAGGTCATTTCTTCTTTGCACGTTCACCTGGATGAGCACGATTGTCTGGAGGTGATTGTGCTTCGGGGACATGTCGGCGAAATCAATAAGGTGGCGGAAAGCATATTGAGCATGAAGGGTGTTAAATTAGGGCGCCTCAATATTATGGCACCTGTGCCTGCGGGACCATAAGTGCAGGCAGCTTAATTTGCGGTTGACCATTTGCGATTGACGATTTATAATTTTCAATCGAATTTTGGAAATTTAACTCGTGCTGCGTAGCCCCCACTGCCGGCTTGCTCCAGCAAGCCGTGGGGGCAGAGTAGTAAAGGGCGATTAGCTCAGTTGGCTAGAGCGCACGGATCACACCCGTGAGGTCACAGGTTCGAATCCTGTATCGCCCATTAGTATGGGCTGGAGCGGAAAAAGACTCACTTAAACGATATTTCCAGAAGAATATTTAAGGGCTATACAATGCAAGCTCTTAATAAAGACGAAAAAATGGAGAAAAAATATTTAAAAATGCACCGGTAGCTCCTCTTTTTTGCTTTTTTTTTGCTAAACAAAAAGGGGGTGTTATTCTATGCCGGCTCTCTTTTAATCCACTATTGTTGAACGAGCAGCGACGTGCATCTAATTTTTTGACAGTACCGGGTTGTTAGTACCGGCGGCCGCCACCACCGCCGTAACCGCCGCCGCCACCGCTACCGCCGCTGCCACCGCCACGGCCGCCACCGCCACGACCGCCGCCGCCACGACCACCGCCACCACCGCCTCTGCCATCACGGCGGTCAGTTTTGGGGCGAGCTTCATTGACATTTACAGCGCGTCCCATCAAGTCCTTGCCATTCATTTCTTCGATAGCCTTTTGCGCTTCCTCCTTAGAGGCTATTTCAACGAATCCGAACCCCCTGGATTCACCGCTGAATCTGTCCTTTATAATGTTGACAGATTCGACTTGGCCAAAAACTTCAAAAGCCTGACGCAAGTCATCTTCAGTTGTCTGGTGTGACAAATTTCCCACATAAATATTCACTTCGATTTCCTCTTTTTAAACCTTAACCCTAATTGTTTATTTCAGCATCCGGCCACCATTACTCACCGCATTGCTACATCCATATATTTTAACAAATGTCCTTAGTAAGCACTCTAACAAAGATTATTATTCTCTACAAGCTAATATTCCTGGACTTTCCGAAATATGAAACTGAATTTATGCCGATTATAGGCCAAAACAGCGCCTTTGGGAAACTAAAAAAAATAAAAAAGTGTAACATTGAAATATATTCGCCTATTATGACGCAGTTTCTTTGTTCCCAGATTGATAGTCTTGCCGGCATCAGCTATTATTATTTCCGGTTGGCTTTGCTAAATAAAATTACCTCTGAATGTTACTCAAGCCTTTAGGCGTACAAAAAAATCCTTGGGAAAATGAGAATTTGGTATTACATTATGGGCAAAATTAGGTCCTTAATAAAGAACCGGAATTCGACCCAGCAACGCTGGGTTCTGATCCATACCCGCCGGTGGCGGGTCGGAATTTTATGTAGAGGCGTCTTTGGATAATCCGACAAAAAAGCATATCCCGCTGACCAGAATCCAGAAGCTTATCGGCGAAAGGATGTTAAAATCCAAGCTGAGCAAGCCCTGTTTTTACATTGGTTCGAAGGCGGATATTACTGAGCTTATGGCCATTCGGCCCAAGCTTAGAAAGTCGTTGGGCGTCAAAATAACGACGAATGCTTTTTATATTCGTGCTCTGGGCCTAGCGGCGCAAAAATATCCCCTTGCGGTAGGCAGATTTAACGGTGACAATATAAGGATAGCCGAACGTGTGAATGTCGGCTTTGCGGTTAATGCCCCGCAGGGCCTTGTTGTGCCGGTAGTGAAGGATGCCGGGGAAAAAATATTGCCGGAAATTGCCCGCGAGGAACAATTACTGACTGATAAAGCACGTGATAATCAATTAACACTTGAGGAAATAGAAGGTGAAACTATAGCGTTGAGCAATCTTGGCGTGTATGGTATTGATTCTTTTTTGGGGATTGTTCCGCCGCCGACCAGTACTATACTGGCCGTAGGTAATGTAATTCCAACAATTGTCTGCAGAAATGGTAAAATGACCGTGCGAAAAATTGTCAGCCTGTCTCTGGCGGTTGACAGGAGAGTCGTGAACGAAATTTATTCCGCTGAGTTTCTCAGTTTTATTACAGAAGAACTGCAGAACCCGCAACGGCTGGTTTGACGAGACATTGAAGTTTTATTGAGTTAGGATGTCACCCGGAAGACTATTCTACTATCACCGTCTCATCAGGCTGTATGCCAAGTCGTTTGTATCTATTCGCGCGGCTTTTTTCGTCACCGAGGTTAATTTCCCGAGCGAGTTTTCCCACTTTGAGCGCATGTTCTCTGGGAACGACCAGCACCCCGTCACCATCTGCTACAATTAAATCGCCGGGATAAACAAGGACGCCGGCACAACTAATTGGAAAGTTGTAGGATTCGGCAATGAGCCTTCCGGGTCGAACTCCGCGGGAACTATGTCCGTTTTTACAATAGACTGAAATCTTCTTTACCTTCACAATCTCATCGGTGTCCCGGGCGCCGCCATTTGTTACGACTCCTGCGACACCTTTTTCCGCCCAGCCGAGACTATTATTGGAACCGATAAAACCGCATTCGGGGATTCCACCGGCATCGATAACGACAATGTCTCCCGGTTTTGCCGTTTGGAGCCAGGAATCGGGGGCTCTTTTATATTGCTGAGATTTGAATTTTTTGAATCCTTCAAGGTCAGGGAATGAGTTTTGTCCGACTCTAACGTCGGTAGGCACATGGCGAACAGTAATGGCAAATCCTATTACTCTGTGAGAAAATTTTTCTACATCCCGCCAGAGGGGCCGGATACTCTTGTCCATTAAACCTATATCCTGCAGGCCAATCAAATCCATACCATCGAGCACATCCGTGAGCCGCAGGTCCCTGTACAATTCGAGGATTTCTTTTCGTGCCTGCTCGCTGTCATCGAAACTTTTATTCTTTAGCAGTCTGACGCCTATAGGTGTTGTGAGTTTCGGTGCGTTTGATTTTTGCGCTTCGGTGACAGGAATGCCGGATAACAAAATAAGTAATATTAGTGTGAGAAGACTGACGCATTTTGATTTACATTTAGTTAAGTGATACATAGCGACCTCCTGATAATGGTTTATAAAATTTTTACTTCCTAATTCGCCGGACACAGGTTACACTAAAACCTGTCCAAAAACAATGCAAGTATTTTTTTATAGTGCTCTCGATTGAAAATTCCCGTTTGTGCGCGGGTAAGCAGCTTTACAATAATAGTTTATGATTTTACACGCGGGAATTTACTACCCTTCAAGGGTATAAGAACCCGCAGTTAGGAGTGAGAAAAATGAATCGGGATTTTAGAATTTATTTTGTCTGTATTGTCACTGCGATAATGTTAACGTTAACGGCACCGGATGTAAAGGCAGTGAGTTTGTATAAAGTCGAGCCGCTTTGGGCGGATGGTGCCCCGGGTGCGAAAGGCGATGAGGACGGCGACAAACCTTCGCTGACGATTTACCTGCCGCCGGATGAAAAAGCGACCGGGGCAGCCGTGGTTATTTGTCCCGGCGGCGGTTACGGACATCTGGCTATGGACCATGAGGGGCACCAAATAGCAAAGTGGCTCAATTCGTTTGGTGTCGCCGGTTTTATCCTCCAGTACCGCCATCGCAACAGCGGTGCCGGTTATGGTCATCCGGCGCCGTTACAGGACGCCCAGCGAGCGGTCAGAATGGTTCGCAGCCGGGCTAAAGAGTGGAACATCAACCCCGGTCGTATCGGGATTCTCGGTTTTTCAGCGGGGGGACATCTGGCATCGAGCGCTGGCACACATTTTCAAAAGCGTTACAGCGAAGCAAAAGATGCAATTGATGAAGTCAGTTGCAGGCCTGATTTTATGATACTTATGTATCCGGTCATTTCATTTACCGAATGGTGTGCTCACAGCGGTTCCAGGAGGAATTTGTTGGGTAGCAATCCTGACAGAGAGCTTGTTGAGAGTCTGTCCAATGAAAGACAGGTTACGGCGGAAACGCCGCCTACGTTTTTGGTCCATGCCAACGATGATAATGGTGTACCGCCGGAGAACAGTATCTATTTTTACCTTGCTTTGCGAAAAGCCAACGTCCCTGCTGAGATGCACATCTACGAAAAGGGCGGCCACGGATTTGGTCTCGGCAAACAGAATACAGCCGAATCAAGCTGGCCGGTCCGATGTGAAGATTGGATGCGAGGACGGGGACTTTTGGATAAGAAAAAATAAAATTAAGCAAAGATGGTTCTGCGTCTAATTGGTATCTGGCTTCTCAGTCTTTGTCTGTGTCAATTCTGAGGATTGTGTTTCTGAATCAGATTGTGGGATTGATTTGATTTCGATTGGAGGCTGGGTCTGATTTTCATCAGTATCGTCAAGCTGATTTTCCGGCTCTGGTGACTCTTGTGAATCTGGTTTTGGTAACGGGACAGAAGAAATCGAGAGCTGATCTTGCTTTACATCGCCGGCAGGCTGTGTGCTCGGCTGTAGTGGCACCTGTGAACCAGGCTGTGGTGATAGGGCAGAGGGAGCCGAGGGCTCGTCTTGAATTTCACTGATAGTAACAGGCTGTGCATCTGGGGGTATCGATGGCTGGAATTGGGCGTGGATGATTTCGGCTACTTTTCTATAGTCTTCAGAGCCGTGGCAGTTTTGCTCGTACTCGAAAATTGTTTTGCCGTAGCTGGGTGCCTCAGCGAGCTTGATATTTTGTCGGATATAAACCGGTAAGATTTGGGCCTGCGCCCAGGGGCAGTTGGTTCCGCGTGCCTTGTTGAGAAATTGCTCGATGTCGGCCCTGACTTCACTTGGGAGCGAGGCTCTGCTGTCGAACATACAGAGCAAAATCCATTTGACTTTCAGATTGGGATTGATTCTTTTGTTCACAAGCTCGACGGTCTGCAGCAGTTTTCCAAATCCACGCAGTGCCAGGAAATGCGGCTGAAGCGGGATGAGGACATCATCGGCGGCAGCGAGGGCGTTGAGGGTAAGCAGTCCGAGTGAAGGGCCGCAGTCGATAAGACAATAATCGAATTTATCCCGGCTTGATTGAATGGCCTCTCGCAGGATGGTTTCTCTGCCGACTACGCTTACCAGCTCGCTTTCGGCGCCAACGAGGTTGATATTTGCGGGCAGCAGCCAAAGATTCGGCCTCATGAGCAGAATTTGCTGTTCAAATTCAGCAGACTGAGTCAGGACCTTATAAGAGCCGAACTGGACGGTTTGCGGCTCAAGACCGAGGTGTATTGTCAGATGCGCCTGAGGGTCAAAGTCAACAACGACCACCTTCGAGCCGGCCCCAGCAAGGGCTGCTGCGAGGTTGACCACTGATGTGGTTTTTCCTACGCCCCCTTTCTGGTTTAATACTGCTATGGTTCTCATGGTAAAGAACTCGAAGTGCCTAAAGTGACAGCTTTGCTGTCATTCTGAACGCAGCGCAGCGAAGAATCTCTTTTTCGTTGACCAGATCCTTCGGCTTCGCCTCAGAGCTTGCCCTGAGCTTGCCGAAGGGATGACACTTACGTGTCACTTTAGCTCACTTTAGGCACTCCAAATTTTAGTTACTTTCTTTTTTTAAGATGGCATCAAGCACGCCATTGACAAAGGCCGATGATTTATCGGTGCTGAACTTTTTGGCAAGCTCGATTGCCTCATTTATTACAACTTTGGGCGGGATATCAGGACAGAATTTCAACTGATAAACCGCCAATCTCAAGATGCTTTTATCTACAGGTGAGAGTCTTGTGAATTGCCACTTAATTGTCGAGGCAATTATCGGCTCGTCGCACTGTTCTAAATTTTCCCACGTTCCTTTTGTCCAATCCGAGGCGAGTTTTCGTACAAAATCATCTTCATCAGATTCTTTGAAGAACTGGTCTAAAAACTGGAATAGGTCGGGGCCCTGTATATCGAGCTGATATAAAGCCTGCATTGTCAATTCTCTGGCCCTTGTTCTTCTATCCATTTTCATCGTAGGGGCAACCCCGCGTGGTTGCCCTAATCTCTAAAAGGGCAGACACATAGGTCTGCCCCTGCAGATCAACTTATTTGTTCCATCACGTTGGCCATTTCCATAGCTGTTAGTGCTCCATCTGCACCGGCGTTGCCCATTTTTGTCCCGGCTCTTTCAACTGCCTGTTCGAGCGTATCGCAGGTCAGGACGCCAAATACAGTCGGTGTGGGTGAATCGTAGTTGATTTGTCCGATACCACGGGCTACCTGCTGGCAGACATAATCGTAATGGGCGGTCTGGCCTCGAATGACCGCGCCGAGGCAGAGCAGCGCAACGTATTTGCCACTGTTGGCGAGCTTCTTGGAAGCCTGTGTAATTTCACAGGCGCCCGGCACCCAGACTACGGATATCTGTTCGTCAGCGGCACCATGACGCTGCAGGCAGTCTATCGCGCCGGCAAGCAGTTTTGAGGTTATGAATTCGTTGAACCTGCTGACTACAATAGCGTAATTGCCCTTGCCGGCCGTTACCCGGCCTTTTATTTCTTTAATCATAGCTTCACTTCTCCAAATTATATCTGTGCTACGTGACTCAATTCACGGGTAGTTACGACACGCCTGGGAACCCCGCAAAGCGGGAACCCTGGCAGCTATACATTATAAGACTCTTGGTGGCTGGTTTCCAGAAAAACAGCCCGGCACCACAAGAACAGCAGCTTATACTGTTTTAGTATCAAAAGCTAAGCTGCTTAATTATAAGGGCTTATACGCCAAATTACCAGCAAAATTTTAGTGCCGGTAAAAAGGTCTTAAGCCGACAAAAAACCGCTAACCTGACTGTGTTTTGTGGGCGATAACCACGCTGGATGAATCCTTAACTGTCGGGAGATAAATGGGGTAAGGTGCGATTATGTTTTTTGAAAGTATGGAATTTGGCCCCTATGACAAAGCCGAGCGGAAGGCACGCAGGGCTTTTGAGCTTTACGAAGACGGCAAAATGCCACAGGCCCTCGATGAGCTGGAGACGGCGCTTGAGATAAACCCTTCCAACAGTTCGTGGCATTTCAACAAGGCGCTGACGCTGGATGCCATAAATCGGTTTGAGGATGCGATAGCCGAATATGAAGTTGCCCTGCAGCTAAATCCGAATGATTTAGAGATATTAAATTCGCTGGCGGTCGATTATACCCGCACGTGCCAGTATGACCTCGCTATTGATACTTTTGAGCGTATCCATGACCTTGACGCGGGTTTTGAGCCGTGCTACTGCAATCGGATAATAACCTATACCGAAATGGGTCTGCACGATTTGGCTGAGCAGATGTTTTACCTTGCTCAGCAGATAAAACCGTACTGTGGTTTGTGCTACTATAATATCGGGAACAGTCTTTTTGCCCGGGGCCAGTATAAAAAAGCTATTCGGTGCTGGCTGCGAACGGCCGAGCTTGAGCCGAGTCATCCACAAATCAACTACCGAATCGCCCAGGCTTATTGGTCGGACGGCCAGACTGCGCTCAGTCGTGAATATTTCCTGGCGGAGCTTCGCATCAATCCGGGCGATATTGATGTTATTTTCGATTTCGGAATGTTTCTGCTCGAAACCGAAGATATCGAATCGGCAAAGGAAAAGTTTAACAGAATACTTGAGCTTGAGCCGGATTTTGCACCCGCCTTGTTTTATCTTGGAGAGATTGCTTTCAACAACGGCGATTATGAACGGGCGGTGGAACTATTCAATCAGGCACTTCAAAAAGACAATACTCTTGCAGGGCCGTGCTACAGGCTGGCCCAGTATGCGCTAATGAGAGAGCAAAATACAAAAGCAAGAGCTTATCTGGTTTCGGAGCTGGAAACTTGTCCAGAGGATGTAGAAATCCTGGTTTCTATGGGGTCGATGTTTTTGAGAATTGGCCAGTTCGATAATGCAACGCACTGTCTGCTGCGGGCTGTTGATGTCGATTGTGCTAATGCGGATGCCTATTATTATCTTGGAGCTGTCAGGGCTATAAAAGGGTCGTTTGGGGATGCTGCGGAATTTTTTGCCCACACGCTTGATATCAACAGTGAGCACATTCTCGCATTGAGAGATTCGGCTGTTGTTTACTTGGCAATGGGCAGATTGGCCGACGCTGCGAAGAACGTTGAGGAGGCATCTTCATTAGCAGGTGACGACCCACAGCTAAAAGCACTTGGCCGACGTATTCATCTGGCCCAGGTATGGCAGCGAATATCGGATTTTCTTTGTCGATTTAGAGTTCGACCTATCTTCAAAAAACTTTCTCGCTAATTTTTTCAAAAGCTCATATTTTAACCATCCTTCATCAAGGTTGCTTCAAGCTTTGAAGGGCCTGATTTTATCGAAGGTTTCGTCAAGTCAAACAGAGTCAAGAAGTTAAGACGAGTCCTGCGGTTTTGTCGGATATCTGTTGGGTGGGAGTTTTTTGGGAAACAATTTGCAAAATTTTGTCGGATAAGTTAGCCTATTGCATTCGGCCGAGTGGCGGAATGGCAGACGCTGGGGACTTAAAATCCCCTGCCCGTAATGGGCGTGTGGGTTCGAATCCCACCTCGGCTATTGTCGTAGTGTATGAGACGTAATACGCAATGCAACATATGCAATACGATATATTCGGTTGGATTGCGAACGATATATCGGAGTTAAATAATGGTGAACAAGAACCATAAACTTGTAGATGTAGAAAAACCCAACCTATATCGCCAGGCGTTTCCATATACGGAATTTCCCAGGGTAATCTTCGATGACGAAAAAGTTGAGTATGATATACCGGAGGAGATATGGATAACCGATACGACGTTTCGTGACGGTCAGCAGTCCCGGCCGCCCTATAAGCCTGAGCAAATCCTCAAGATTTACGACTTATTGCACGAGATAGATGGTGGGGCCGGGCTGATTCGCCAATGTGAGTTCTTTCTGTATTCAAAGCGTGACAGAAAAGCGGTAGAGCTGTGCAAAGAGCGAGGTTATAAGTTTCCTGAGATAACAGGCTGGATAAGGGCGGTAGCAGCCGACTTTAAGTTTGTTTCACAAATGGGACTTGGCGAGACGGGCATTCTTACCTCGGCAAGCGACTATCATATATTCCTGAAGCTGCGAAAGACGCGGGCCCAGGCGATGACCGCGTATCTTGATATTGCCAGAGCAGCATTAGACAGCGGTGTTACTCCACGTTGCCACTTTGAGGACGTAACGCGAGCGGATTATAAAGGTTTTGTTCTGCCTTTTGCCGCTGAATTGATGAAGCTTTCCAAGGAATATAACAAGCCGGTCAAGATACGTCTTTGTGATACGCTTGGTTTTGGTCTGCCGTGGGCGGCAAGTTCTCTGCCGCGGAGCGTTCCGAAGCTTGTCCACGGACTTCGGCAAATCGGGGTTCAACCCGAATGTCTCGAATGGCACGGTCATAACGATTTGCATAAGGTTCAGGTGAACGCTGTGACGGCGTGGCTGTATGGCTGCAGCGCAGCCAACGCTGCGATATTCGGCTGCGGTGAGCGAACGGGCAATCCGCCCCTCGAAGCATTGGTTGTTGAGCACGCCCAGTTGAAAGGAATGACTGAGGGTGTTAATTATGCGGCGATAACTGAATTAGCTGAGTACGCCGGAAAAGAATTAGGTCTTGAGATTCCACATAACTACCCGTTAGTTGGAAGGGATTTCAATGTAACGCGGGCGGGTATTCACGCGGACGGTTTGTTAAAAAACGAGGAAATATACAATTGTTTCGATACCCAGAAGTTACTCAACCGCCCTGTGGGTGTGGCGATTACCGATAAGGCCGGTGCGGCGGGTATCAAACACTGGGTAGAGACCAAGTACGAGATTCAAATCCCCAAACATGACCCTCGCATAACTAAAATCAAAGACAAAATCGATGCCGAATATGCCGCTGACAGGGTATCGGTGATATCCGACGAGGAGATGTTCGAGTGGGCGCGGGAAGCTTTTGGTGGTGATTTGCCGCCGTTGAGAGAATAAGTGGATGAGTAATACCAAATTTAGTTAATGATTGCCGATTGCTGTAGTTTGTCATTCCTGCGAAGGCAGGAATCCAGGCTCTCTTTGAGTATTATATGCAATTCTTTCGGGAATTTTTAACTGTAATTGGTATAAATTCATTTTACACATAAGCGCATTAACGAATTTACGCTGATTATGCCGGATAAAAAGATCAAGGCAGTACTGTTCGACCTCGGCGAGACCCTGCTGGACTTTGGTAAGATTAAGCCTGGTCAAATCTTTAGACAAGGGGCGAGGTTGTCGTACGATTTTCTCAAAAGCTGTGGCCAGCCGGTCGGCAATTTCCGATATTACTGCTGGCGTAACATGATAGCGCTGCGCATACGGCATCTGCTTTCTAATATAATGAAGAAGGATTTTAATTCTCTGTTGTTGATAAGGGGGAAAGGTACAAAAAAAGGTATCCATCTCGATAAGCAGCAATGGCAGCATTTTGCATGGCTTTGGTATGAACCTCTAAGCAGGGTGGCCAAGGCCGAGCCGAAAATAAAAGAGACTTTAACCGCACTCAAAAATTCCGGACTTAAGCTCGGCATAGTTTCCAATACTTTTGTGAATGGCTCCTCCTTGGAGAAACACCTCGAGCAGGAAGGCATATTGGATTTCTTTACGGTCAGGGTCTATTCGTACGAATTTAATTTTCGTAAACCGGATGTTCGAATTTTTAAGATTGCCGCCGAGAGGATTGGAGAAAAGCTGGAGAACATATTGTACGTAGGTGACCGCATTGATACGGACGTTAGACCTGCTTTAAGCAGCGGTATGCAGGCTGTGCTGAAAACTGCTTATACCAATGTCGGAGCGAAAATCCCCAAGGGGGCCTGGCGAATAAACCTGCTTTCCGAACTGCCGGGCCTGATAGAAAAAATCAACAGCGGCTAAACTAATTAACCACGGAGTTGCGGATAGAAAGAGTGTGTCCGCCAGGTCAAGTACTATCTACTACATATTATTCCATTCCGTCTTTTGTTAATATGTTTATAGATAATTATTGCAGCCCCACAAGGTACAATCCCCAACATGGTCATCTCAGCTTTTTCTGTGATATTTGCCGGGTCAATTAAAATGTAATCGTCCGGGATATTCGGATCAAAAATACTCTCGTCAATTTCCACATCATATTCAATGCTGTGCACGACTTCTTTATATCTGCAGTTCTTGAACATCGTCATAAGCCCTTGAAAAAAGCCCTCACCCTCGATTCTCATGGGCAGCAAAGTCTCCTCATTCACCCACAGATGTATGTTAACAGCTTCAAGGTGAAGAAGAAATCGTGTAACCTGCGAGAAAACCTTCACGTCTTTCACTTCAAATCCTTCTGCAATCACTCCATCAATTTCCCTGCTGCCCAATCTTGTGCACCTTTCAGAACCAAACAACTTCATGATTCCATCCGTATTCGCAGGATTGATGTATTCGACCAGTGACAGTAATTCTTCATTAAAATCAAAGCGGCAATACACTTTATTCAGAGGAAAAACGATTAGAACTGACTTTTCCGAAATCGAACAGTAAGCCAGCATGACTAATTCGCCGTCAACATATGACTCTTCCACTGCTCCATGATCTGGTGAGAAGTATCGCAAGACATCACATTGAAAAAAAGGTTCCTCTTGGCCCACTTCAGTAAGAACGCGGCGTGCCTGAGCTTTATAAGAACTTACTTTTTCTAATCTCTCGGCCACATCAGCCCAGACGATACTTGTGCCATTAATTGAATTATTGAATTGATGTAAGCCTATTATTACTATAATTATCGCCGCCGCGGCTATTTTGCTTACTCTGCTTTTCATAATTGTTCTCCAAATGGTCGGTCTTGAAGAGACCGAGCCAATTACTTTTTTATGAGCTGCAAGCGCATCGTCGAGATTTCTTTTGGACATCTCGGCTCGAGGCTCAATTCGCAGCCTGTTTATTAATTTTTCTATATTCTCTGCAGGTCTCATCATGTCACCTCACCATTTAATATTGACCTCAGTTTATCGATTCCATATCGGTATCGGCTCTGCACGGTGTTGACGCTGACCTTCTGCAAACCGGCGATTTGCTTGAACATCAGGCCGGCTTTGAGATGCAGCACTACAACCTCTCGCTGTTCATAAGGCAACAACGCAATTGCGCGAGCAACCCTTTCGAGCCGCTCGTTGCAAACGGCCGCCGGCTCGGGACCTTTTTCGTCGCAGGTAAATAAAGCGGCCTTGTTAAGAGATTCGGGATTTCTGCTTCGCTTTCGAATCAGGTCGCGGGAGCGGTTTGCCACACAGGTTGCAAGAAAACTTCGCAGGTTGCCTTCGAGCCTGATCTTATCTGCGGATTCCGCGAAGGCCACGAACGAATCGTGCAATACATCCTCAGCAGAGCCCATATCATTTAAAAGAGCCGTCGCGATCGTCAGGAGATAGACCTCGTACTTTTCGTATATTCGGCGCAAGGCATCAGACTCGCCGCGTTTGAATCTATAAAGTAGCAGTCTATCCTCTATCATTTTGCCGTTTCAAAGCTCCGGAACTTTCGGTTCTCAGTATTATCACGTTTTGCATGCAGACCATAGTCTAAAAAACTTTTAATTTTTCCATTTATATTTTTTCACGGGCGCATAAAAAAAGGCCGAGCTAAGAACCAGCCCGGCCCGAGAATAGACTTGCCATTCCGCTCTTTCGGTCTTTATCGTTGTTTGCGAACGATATGAACGGTCATCGGGCGCGTTTGTTCGGTGAAGGTAATCCCAAACTGCTCCTTGAACCACTTTCTGGCGATTGCGATCGATTCGTCGCTGCGCCAATAGGGGGACACGCTGCTGACGGCAACGCTTCCGGAAGATCCCCCTTCTTCGGGTTCGGAAGGCAACCCGGTTTCGTCGATGATGATGATCTTGTCAGCAGACAGATGATAATCCTGATAATAAACGAAGCCTTCAAAAAGCTCTCTGACCGATGTCCGGCCATGACCGGAAGCCATACCGGGCATCGTATGCCGGGCATCACCCCGAGAAACTGGGGCCTTTACTTCTTGCCACGGCTTTAGGGGGCGTCCGTCATGGTGTGCTACCCAGACCTTGCGTTGCTCGGTGACTTCAATGATCTCAAGCCCCAGAGCGTTCAACACAAAGTCAGCCCGCTCCCTCGGCGTATGCTTGCCTCTGATGATTAGGTCATGGGCGAGTTTCATTGTCCGTAAATCTTCGGAGACGCGCACTGAACCACAGGGCTTGACATTGGGGCGAAGAAAATCCTCCAGCGTAGACTGGACAGGTCGCACCCAGTAGTCAGTGGCATCTGTTATGCCGCGCAGCCGAAGGGGTGCACGTCCAGGGATGTTCTCGTCACTTTCGCGCGGCAGAAGTTCCATTATTTCCGGCAGCGGGTGTTGCCGGTAATAGGCGCTAATTTCACGCATACGCGCGTTCCACTTTTCAAATGATATCGGGTCGATGTCCGGACTGCAATTAACGTTATCTGTCACAGGTGGAACATAGGCACGGATATTAGCAGGGACATTCCGATCATAGGCACACGTGCTGTGTCTCACCTGTTTCAACTGTCCCTGGTCAAGGACGTGCGCATTGATTTCCAGTACCAGATTGGTCTGTGCATCGAGCCAGAAGTCCTCACGTCTGTAATCACTCTCGACAATCCTCCATCCCTTTGCCGGCCTGTTGCTGATTGTGCGCGTGCCTATCTCGGTTACCTCTAGCCCCTTGTCTTTGAGTCGACTCAAGAGGCTTGTGACAGATTGAAAGTACTCGATGTACGTCGTTTGCGCGGGCGATTTACGGATATACAGGATGTCATCATGCTCATCATATCCGTATAGTCTGTCACCGTCATCCCATCCCGTGACATGGCCAGACCTGGTGTATCTTCTATACCCGCCGTCCTCGGTGACCCACTCCCATCTCTCGATGGTATACCGCGTCGAGGTATCCAACAACTCGTCCCGGACATGCGGGCGAAGGCAGGTTGTCCAACCTGACACATGAACCGTCTTGACATTCTGCAGAGCTTTCATCGCGGCGGCATATACGGCATTCGTACCGTTGGTCGAGCCGCCGAAATAGCCTATCGCCACCGATATCGCGATCACTATGACCGCCGCGGTGGATAGTTTGCCTGTTCTACTTTTCATAATTATTCTCCATACGTCAAATATCCAGACAGAGCGTGAAGTTTTCTGTCCGGCTGTTTGTGATTTGAAAATTCGTATTTCCTTTTGGTGCATTGCTTTCCATTTACCAAAATCGAACGCAGGTGTTTCCCGGCCAATGGTCTTTGAGATTAGTTCGTCTAACTTTTTATTGTTTCTATCTGCATTCATAATTGGTTCTCCGGAAAACCATTACGCCTTAAATATTTTGCCATTTTTCGTTTTGCCCTTGAGAGTCTGCCGTTGATCGCCGCCTGCGATATTCCTAATACCGAGGCAATTTGTTCATAAGACAAGCCGTTGTAGTACCGTAAAACTATCGATTCTTTCCCAGAGACAGGCAACTGGTCAATGGCTCGGCGAATCACCAAGACGTTTTCATCGTAGTTGTTATCTTGGGCTACTTGTGAAAGATCATCAGTGTTGATTCGCCTGACTTTGGTAGCGACCATGTCTTTAGCAACATTTCTGCAGATGGAAGCCAGCCACGGAGCAAATCTTGTTTTGTTATTCAAATTTTTCAGGTTAATGAGCGCCCGGGCGAAGCTTTCCTGAGCAGCATCCTCAGCAAGCTGATGGTCTGCCAGAACTGAGTATCCAATTGCCACCATAGGGCCGTAATACCGCCGGCACAATTTACCGAAGCTCTCGATGTCGCCGCCGATAGCAGCTTCAACTAATCTTGTTTCTGTCTTGTCCGGCACGTTCTGAAGGTTAACCTCCAAATCTTATATTGCTGAATCAGCATTCATTATATTGTCTGATTATACGATGAAAATAAGCGCAAAAAATATGCTTTTTCTATATTATATATCTCAGACGGTAACTGAATGAAAATTCGTATATGGTAGGTTGGGCAACTCGCTTGCCCATGCGGGGAATATTAAAGCTGTCCGCATAATCGAGCGTCCAGCGTCGAGCATCCAGAATCCAGCATTGCTTGTCCGCCATAGCTTCAGCGACGGCGGGAGAATCCAACTTTAGCTCACTTTAGGCACTTTAGTTCACTTTAGCTCACTCCTCACTATCCAGCATCAAGTGCCGTGTCTCGGAGATTTTTTTCAAATTCACTTGAAATCAAACTCAAAATTTGGTATAATACATATCTAACTATGGATAGTTCATCGTTCATTGTTCGTAGACAACAGACAACAGACTTCAGATAACAGACATCAGGGGGTTACTAATGGCCATCATCTCACAGAACGCCATAAAACCCGGCTTTTTTGTCACATCAGGCCGAAATAGCGGAGAAAAATAGAGAGTGTGTTTCACTATCAATTATGCAAAACAAACCCAATTATTGAAAAGCCAAATGAATGTAAATTCATATAATACAACGGATTATGAAAATAAATCCAATTGGACACTTGGTGAAAACAAACCCAAACAAAGCCAATTTCTGTATCATTGGCTCTGTTTATTGTTTATAATTCCAGAACTATGCAAGATGAGCCGATACTTAAATTCGGCGCTTCTCAACCGTGAATCATGAATCGAACGGCAAGATATGATATAACAAAGACGAGATATGAGAATATGACTGATAAAGCTTATCAGAAGTGTATTAATCCGGATTGCGGGGCCGAGTTCGACTGCGCCCAGGCGATGTTTAAGTGCCCGAAATGCGGTGAGCTGCTGGATATACGCTATAACTGGGACAAGATTGAGGTTCCCGGTAAATTAAGCGAATTTGCCAGGCGCTGGGCGAACAGAAACAAACCTTTGGATTTTTCCGGAGTCTGGCGGTTCCGCGAGCTGCTGACTTTCTGTGAAGATAAATATAAAGTAACCATCGGCGAAGGCCAGACAATTCTGCAGCAAAACGATGCTGTGGCTGAATATGTCGATATGAAGCCGGGACGTCTGTTTCTGCAATATGAAGGGCTGAATCCGTCCGGCTCGTTCAAAGATAACGGGATGACGGCGGCGTTCAGTCATGCAAAAATGGTCGGGGCAACCTCCAGCGCATGCGCATCGACGGGCAATACATCGGCATCGGTGGCTTTGTATGCACATAGCTGCGGTGTGAAATGCACGGTGTTTATTGGTTCCGGTCGAATCGCTTTCGGCAAACTCAGCCAGGCGATGGATTACGGTGCGCAAACGATTCAGATACTTGGTGATTTCGATGACTGCATGCGCCAGGTTCAGGATGTCTGCACAAAGCTGGGACTATACCTGCTCAATTCGCTAAATCCATTCCGGCTCGAAGGGCAAAAGGCCATAATGTATCGCATCATTGAAGGCTTAGGCTGGACTACCCCGGACTGGATTGTGGTGCCCGGCGGAAACTTGGGTAATTCCAGTGCCTTCGGCAAGGCCTTTTACGAATTGAAGCAGCTCGGCTTGATTGAGCAAATACCACGAATGGCGATTATTAACGCCACCGGCGCCGACACCCTGACCGACTTGGTGAATAACAAAAAGCTCTCCTGGAATGACGGTAAGGTTGACCAGAAAATCATTGACGATTATTACGCCGATTTGACGGCCCGCAACTTTTCGCCGCATACCTGTGCTTCGGCGATAGAGATATCCCGGCCGGTCAATTTGAAAAAATGTCTTCGGTCGATTGATATATGTGATGGCGTCGTGCGTGCGGTCCCGGACGAGGAAATTGTCGATGCCAAGGCGATTATCGGCAAATACGGATTGGGCTGTGAGCCGGCTTCGGCGGCGACAATAGCCGGCTTAAAACACCTTAGAGCGGAGAATATAATCGGCGACAATGAGCGGGTTGCGTGTGTGCTGACAGGCCATCCGCTAAAAGACCCCAACGTAACGGTCAGCTATCACAAAGAAAAACAGGGCCAATTCAGCAATCCACCCATAGAGGCACCGAACGACCTCGATGCGATTATAAAGCTGATAAAAAATTAGATAGCTTTTGTAGGGTAGGGTTTATCCTACCAACATCTCTTTCAATACGGACTCGATAGAAATGGTGGGGCATCCATTCTCCGTAGCATAGCTACTGCGAAGGACGAAAGCCCCACCCTACGGAACTGCTTTTTCCATCAAAATCCGAAGCACGAAATCCGAAATCCTAAACAATCTCGAAATTCAAAATCCCAATTTTCAAAACGAAACCACATTCAAATAATAGCATATTCGTTTGAGATTTTGGTAATTCGTATTTTGAATTTGTTTCGAATTTCGACCCGCCACCGGCGGGTATGGATCGGAACCCAGCGTTGCTGGGTCGGATTTTGAATTTAGCACAGTCGATATAAGCATTTTTACAATAACACTTTGTGTCTGTCGATAAAATCTAAGTTGCGCTGTAGTTCTAAACGCCCTATATTGCTGTGTTACGCAAGCCGGTAATTATAAAGCCGATAGTAAGGGCCAAGGAGCCAATTGTGTGCAAAAGGACCGTGATTTGGCTGGCGCGGTATTGGCCGGGCTTAACCAGGTCTTTTTTATTTGCAGATCTTATTGCGAACGCCGCAATTGGCAGTGTAAACAGATAAAACAATCCCGCAAAGAACATTGAGCTATAAATCAACATGGCCGCTGCAATAATAAAACTCCCAATCAGTGCAGCTCTGTAAATCCACACTGAAGTCGGCACGCCGAAATGAACGATAAGTGTTTTTTTGTTTACCGCGGCGTCGGCAGAAACATCGGGAAATTCATTAATTAAAATCACTAAAAAAATCAGTATGGCAACAATGGCAGCAGGTAAGAGTGGGACAGTATCAATAGTTTCTGTCTGCAAATAGTAGGAGGCATATACCGGAAACAGGCCGAACAGCAGCGCAATGATAAACTCTCCGATATAACGGTATCCAAGCTTGATAGGCGGAGCGGTATAGAAGAAGCCGCCGAGCAATCCGATAATGCCGAGAGTTAAAATAAAGACGCTCTTTGTCAGCAGGACAATGAGAAGTCCGATTGCTGAACCTGCCGCCAGGGCGGTCAGGGCGGCGAGCAGAACTTCTTTGGGCGAAAGAATGCCCTGTTGAATGTAACGGCTTCCCCCTGAAAACGGCGTTGGATTTTTATTGACCCAGTCATTTCCGGAGACATGGTCGAAGTAATCATTGGCCATATTGGCACCGGCCTGCAGGGCCATTATCCCCAGTAGCGCCAGGATAAATAATCCGAGGTTAAAAGAGCCGGTGGTTGCGTAAGCGAGAAAAGAGCCAACCAGGATGGGGGCTGCACTTGCAACGAGGAACTTCGGCCGGCAGGCTTGAAAAAGAGTAATCAATTTTGAATTTTCAGAAAGAGATTTCATAGGTCGTTAGTATTTTATACAGCTTAACAAAATTGAGAAATGAAATTTTTAAAATTGGGGGGAGAATTGGGTTTGTTTGGGTTTGTTTTTTTTTGGCCGGAAGGTGGTTCATTTTCATAATCCTTTGTGATAAAGATATTTGTGTTCATTTTGGGCTTTTCGGAAATTGGCTTTGTTTATTCGGACTGCGAAATCATCTTTTTTTCTGTAATCCTTTGTTATAAATGAGGTTGCATTCATTTTGGCTTTTCGGAAATTGGGTTTGATTGGGTTTGAATTGGGTTTGTTTTGACCAAGTGTCCAATCACTTATATTTTCATAATCCATTGTATTATATGATTTTAGGTTCATTTGCAATCCGCCTACGGCGGACAAGATTGGGTTTGTTTTGCATAAAAAGGATTGATTTGTAGAGGGTCCTCGACAGATGTAGAGGGGCGAGGGAGTGAAAAGTGAGCTAAAGTGCCTAAAGTGAGCTAAAGTTAGATTCTCGATGCTCATGATTTGTTTAATGGTTAATGGTAATTGGTTCATGGAACATTGGTTAATATAGTTAATATGGTTAATATGGTTAATTTGGTTAAATGGCTAAATGGTTCCGTCCAAAGAAGGCCGGATCTTCGATATTTACGAACGATGCTTTTTGGCGTGTATCTGCTGATACGAAAACGTGCGGTTCTCCGCTATATCTATCGCCTACTGGCGGTTTATGTTAGCCTGCTGGCTAACATAGGCGTATTATACCAAATTTTGAGTTTGATTTCAAGTAGATTTTAAATAAATGTCCGAGACACGGCACTTAATAAGAGAGACAAAAGACTACAGACTCAAGACACAAGACCCCCGGCAGAGAAACAGAGAAGCCTGCACTCCCCTGCTGCGAGTCAGGGGGGTGGCTCCCGGGGATAAACTCTTGGGTAAACTCCAGGACGAATGGCGGATGGCCGAGAAAAGGAGAATATCGAATATCAACCGCTATGCAATTAGTTTGTCGAATTGCCCAAAATTAAGTAGTAATCCAAGGATTAAAACGGTTGAGTATACAGTTCTATTGCTTGACAGAGGCGGTCATTCTGGCTATTTTGATGGATGAGGTATAAGCAATGGAAGAGTATAAATTGTTGAAAACCCAAAAGAATGAGGTCTTTGAGTTTATTGAATCAACAAATTTGGAAACAGCAAATTTTTCTTGGACTAATGTAGAAAGTAGCAACCACAGTAATTTATTGGTCCCTCGCTTAAACCATCGTGATACACGTTTCTATTTCCAGTTTGATTTAGGCGGGAAACGTGGTTCTCACTTTGGTGTCGAAGAAAAACATTATTGTGAATTTTCGCCTGGAAAATTCGTGCCGATATCGCGCCAATTTCCAGGTTCTTGGAATGGACAATTAGGACATTTCGTGCAGTGGTTAGGTTATCTAAAAAGGGAGATTGAAGCTCCTGACCTTTGGGCTGAAATGGAGAAATATAAGACTACCGTTTCAATAGCTCTGCCTGAACAGTTATTAAACGAACCTATATCGGCTAATGAAGCGGAAAAAATTAGCGAGCAACTGTTTTCATTGGCTGATAAAATAGAAAAGCAGTTTGAATTAACAAACGAACAGAACCAGTTTGTTCGCAGCAAACTGAACTATTTAGCAGAAGCTGCAAAACGACAGAGAAGTATGGACTGGGCGCATACTTTAATAGGTGTGTCTGTAACAATAGCGATGGGATTGGCTCTGGCACCTGACCAAGCAAAAGAACTCTGGGAACTTATGAGAAGGCTTGGAGAGTTAATACATTTGTTTGGTCCCTAAGTTGTGTCTGAGGGAAAACTTCTTTCATAACCAGAATATAAAACCTATGCGCAACCAGATTTGGTTAGAGTTTATTAGCTGAATTGCTTGCATCAGATTACTTAAAACAACTATGGTTCAGTAAACCGCCGCCTAAGTCAAATCACGGCATTAAGCGAAAAGAAACCACCTATTTGGTAATCAATTCTTTCTTGACAGGTCAGAATTTTTTTGTAATTTAGGAGGGTACAACAGCGGCTGGGATTCCTCTGAATGACGAGAAGTTCGGGATGTTATACGAAAACCATATAAACGTAGTTAGAAAATTATTATTTGCAGGCTCCGCTATGAACAACACACTGTATATGAAATACGAGTCACAAAATTAGAAAAGTGTTTATAGGCCCTACACAACTCATTGGAGCTTTGCTTTTTGCGTTCGGTATCTATTGGTGCTATATAGTGGTCAAGCGTTTCCCGGACGACCTGCAAGAACTCCGCGAAATTCCGGACAAAGTCCGAAAAGGTACGATTATCTTTATCTGGTTCATCACAGTTATAATCGCAATTGCCATAGTTTTGTTAGGTCTTTCCCTTATAATCAGAATCATCAAAGCCATTTACGATGTCTTTACAATTAGCTAACCAAGCCGGTGGACCAACCAAGCCATTTGGCGCGCAACAAAGCGCGCAACAACTATGTTCGTTTGGGCTATTGTCACGCTTTAGTTGCGCTTCGGCCAGCATCATAAGTTCTTTTTTATCAATCATTAATCATTTATTAACAAACACTTACAAATCTACGAATCAGACTGTCGATCCGAAGGGAGAAAATGTCAGATTTGTTTGTCTTTTTCCTTTACAGATTAAAGTGCTTTTGTATTTTATGAGGGTACAACAGCCGCTGGGATTCCTCTGAATGACGAGAAATTCGGGATGTTATGCGGAAACTATGTATATATACATTGTTCGCAAGAAATATGATGAACGCAAAAAAACGCACAGCCAAAGAAATCTACATGCGATACGGTTGTAGTACCTCCGGAAGGTGGCGAGAGGGAGACTACGATGAGTATAAGTCTCATGGAATCAGCGAAAAACAGGAAAGCGAATGGAGAAAAGAGTATCAGAAGGATTTGCTTGATCGCTTGGAAAACGATCCCTGCAATGGCGGCTGCTGGACAAGTGCGTACTTGCACTGCGCAACCAGAAGGGAGCAAGAGAGCCTCGATCCATTGATGGACACCTTAGAAGATAAGAAGAGTGAAATGGATTCGTTCTCAAAAATGATATGTGCTGAGACGATTCTGGATTTCCTCACAAATGAATGGATCAGAAGAGATAGAAGAGAAAGGTTGAGGTCACTTGGAATTGATCTGCTCCAGCGTGTCATTCGCGAACCAGGAAACATCGATAAGCAATTCAGGGAAATGGATCATCTAAGAGATAAGCTCTCGGAAGACAGAATACTTAAACGGGCATCTGAGCTACTAGCTGATTTGGAATGAATGCGAACAAATGGTTGCAGCGGACGGAGTATACCCCCGCTGAACTCAACGTTAGGGAACTCATATGATATCGTATAATAATGGAGTTTGGGGGAATTTTAGTTTTTAGTTTTGAGTGTTAAGTTTTGAGTTAAGGAGGCCCCTTTTTTAATTGATTATTGATGAATGACTATTGATTATAGGGATTAATCACACTGTGGGCTTGCGATTGATGGAATTTTATTGTATGAGGGTACAACAGCGGCTGGGATTACTCTGAATGACGAGAAGTTCGGGATGTTATATTGACACTCAGAGAGCTCGAGAGTTTAATACGGAAACCATATATATAGTTGATCTTTTCAATATTCGAAAAACATGAAAAGCATTAAAGTAAAGCCTATTGTCATAATTGCCAAGACAGCTTTCGCAATTTCCCTCATATTAAGCATTATTAGTTTCTTTGGTTGTTCTTTTGCCGGAACTGTTCATTATCCCGATAACCTCAGCAAAATGTTTTGTGTGATTTCTATTATTGTATGCGTGCTTTCCATGCTGTGTGTTTGCACAGGGATTGCTACCATCAAGCAATTCCATGGCCGTAGTACTTCTATCCCTTTCCTTGGCAAACTTTCTCTGGGAGTTGCTATTCTTGTTTGTGTCTTCGTGATTTATCTATGGTCGTGGATCAATAAGAGCTCCATTGCTGTCTTTAATCCAGGTTACTCAAATATGAATAGGATTGCAAAGGCAATGTTAATGTATGCAAACGATCATGAAGATAATATGCCTGATCCGAATTCTTGGTGTGACATCCTTCTTGATCAAGGTTATGTTGCACTTGAAAATTTGTGCATTCCCTCTTTTGGGATAAGATGGCCTTTTGGTGGCAGATGGCCGTTCGGAGTAGGTAACTGGCCTCCAAAAGAGGGGGCCAACATTACTCTTTATCCAGGTTCAGTTATTATCTTCCCTCCGCCTCGGGCAGGACGCTGTGATTTCGCAATGAATCGCAACTGTCGTCATTTTCCTCAAGATGGAAATCCAATCCTTCTTTTTGTAAGTAAGCCGGGTTGGAATCAATCTGGGGGAGCAGAATTGGCCGATATGGATCGCTTTAGCAATGAAGGTATTCTAGTATATCGTGCAAGTGAAGGCGGAACCTTCGTTAGAAAAGAACATATCTCAAAACTGTCTTGGGAAGGATATTGATTACACTATATGGGCATAACAAGCGGATTCAATCAAACCTCGCTGGGTGTTGCTCCTGAGCAACGGCGTTAGGGAAAGAATATGATATCATATGAGTATGGACTTAGACCATATATACATAGTTAGACATCATGCGCATCGCGATTGAGCCCGTGCGTTAAAACCTACGCCAATGGCGCAGAGCAGGATGGCTGAGCGAGTATAAATTGAAAGTCTCAATTAATGGTTAGGTGTGAAAAAATGAAGCTGCCACGGAAATACCTGATAGCTATCGGTGTTGTCACCTTATGGGCTGTATTTTCCTACGCATATCTCGGAGTTGAGGATGGGAGTTCGGGCCTAAGCATTTTAGGCTGGGTCCATGCTCTTTTCTTATTTCCTGGGGGATACATTTTCCACGTCATAAAGGAACCTTACTCAAATACTGATTTGCCAACTATGGCAAGTATTAGTTGGTTTGTGTATGTGCTTGTCATTCTTCTGGTGATAAATTACGTATGTGTTTTTAGAAAAAGAATAAGCCAAAACAGGCCCATACCGCTTGGTAGATACTATTTATTCGTCTGGCTGGGCTTGGGTGTCATTCTTTTGTGTTGGCATATTGGAAACTGGTCCGTAAACATGAAACCACAGACCAAAATATGCGCCGGCTTTGCTAATCTGTTTGGTCCGTGGGCTACGATTATTGTACAGACCAGTGACTTTCCCAACGCTGGCGGTAGTTTCAACCTACCGTTTACGCTAATTTGCACCGCCGTCCTTGCTATAGTAATAATTGTTCCACTTCTCATAAGACAAATATGGTTACAGATTCTCTGTGCAATTCTATTCATACCGTTAATTCTTTTCTGGCTTGTTTCTGGCTGGCTACAACTTGCCTCATGCGCAACATAATTGCAATGTTCGTCATCGGTCCCTGTTTTTTTGGCAACCTCTCGACTTGATTCTTTGCTCTTGTTGCTGTTGGCATTTAGGACTGTCGATCCTAAGGGAGAAAAAGTCAGATTTGTTTGTCGTTTTCCTTGACAGATTAAAGTTTATTTGTATTTTATGAGGTATAGTAACGGTGAGGATTACTCTGGACAACAAATATTCGGGATGTTTTGCGGAAACCATATAAGAGACCTAATTAGAAGGAGAACCGGGCTAAGTCGTTTTCAAGGGATTACTTATGGACTTTGGGCAAAAGGGTGTTATACTGACACTCAGAGAGGTTCGGCATATTATACGGAAACCATATATACATAGTTGTGCGTGAAAGGAGGCCACCATGAGAGCAATCGTCTTTCAATTCACCTTTGTGTTTCTGGCCGTTGGTGTTCTTGGGTGCACAGAGAACATCCAGCCGCCCGAAGGGGGTGCATCGTTCACTAACCTCGGCAATCCGCCAACGGGGAGGCTTGGCCATCCCATCGGGAGCTACCTTACAATCGAGGGGCACCGCGACCCCCGGAAGAATCCGAGCTCCTATCTCATTGACATGGTGAACGGTGCCAAGTTAGAGAACCCTGTGCGCGTGTGGATCGAGAATCTCAAACTGCCGCGTCCCGATCCTTCCGTTCGCTGTGTGATTAGCGGGTACGAAACGTTTCGGTGGTATGGCCAGCCGAGGGAGGTCCAACTGGCCGAGGGTTGGGAGGAGGCACAGATGACGTTTCAACCTGGCTTCTTTTTCCGGGCGACCTCCGTCAAGAAGCCTGCTAATCTGCACGTTGCCAACGAGGGAGGTTGACGCACAACAAAACGCTCCAGCGGACGCGGACAAGCCGCGCCGCTGAGCTCAGTGTTAGGGAACGAATACCCTAACGCGATTCGTGAGTGCCGCCGTGTATGTTACTATGCGTTTGAAGAGAAGATTTGCCATCGAACAGAATCAATCCGGCACAACAACATCGTATCTGGGTTCATATTCCCGATGCCAATACTGCTGCCACAAATCCTCCAACTCTACGGCGGCTATGTGAGTATCGACGTAACTTAGATTGATGGCACGACGGTGTCTGGCGATACAAAACCTGTGCATACTGGCTATCTGGCCGTCATCGCCATCAAATGAGTTCGATGGAGGCGGATCGGTGCTCCGAGGCCAGGCGTCGACCCACATCCCATCGCCAAACAAAGGAACATCAGGTCGAGCATCAGAGAACTTCTGGTAGTAACGGCCGTGTTCCGGATTGCTCGTATCAACTTGATAATATCCGCTTGGCTGAAGCCATGAATTGATCGTGTAGCTGCCCTCAGCATAGCTTTCGCCAACGCCACCCCACCAGAAGGACCAGGACCGAATAGCGGTGCCCCGCTGCAAAGACTCGCCATCAGCCCGCTCTGTCACGGACGGGCAAATGATCACTTGCATGATACCTTCGAAGGCGGCCTGGGGATCTTTCTCGTATCGCTTGTCCCCGAGAAAGGGAGCAATCAAGTGGAACCAATAGGGCTTGCTGGGCCCACCTACCCCCATAACCTTGCCGTCATAGTTTTCTGTGTAACATACCATTGCCAGCGTCTGCTGTCTGAGTTGAGAGGAGCAAACAACTCTCTTTGTTTGCTCCCGTACTCTGCCTAAGGCGGGTAACAGAATGGCCAGAAGCAAAGCAATTATTGCAATGACAACCAATATCTCAATCAGGGTAAAACCATATCGCCTATTCATAGCTCGCCAACTCCTTCCATCCAACCTGCCAGCTTTGGTTAGACTCCAATTAATCTATATATTATCACATGACTGTCAAAAAATGTCAAGTACTTCTTGTGTTGAGGAACCAGAGAATTAAAGGAGCGCAGTCCAACCCAGCCATTATACTGCGCAACAAAGCGCGCAACAACTACGTTCGTTTACGCTACTTTCACGCTTTTAGTTGTGCTTCGGCCAGCATCATAAGTTCTTTTTTAGCAACCATTAATCATTTATTAACAAATACTTACAAATCTACATCGCAGACTGTCGATCCTGAGGGAGAAAAAGTTAGATTTGATTGTCGTTTTCCTTGACAGATTGAAGTTTAGTTGTATTTTATGAGGGTACAACAGCGGTTGGGATTTGTCTGAATGACGATAAGTTCGGGATGTTATACGGAAACCATATATACGTAGTTATACGCGAATAAATTATGGATATTAAATTGAAAACAAATTCAGAAGATAAAATTTTAAACATGAATAAAATTGAACTTCTCGATGACAATTCTGCATACAAAATGTATTTAGATATTTACTCTCGTGGATTTTCTGTAACCAAAGAATTTTATATAGAACTTATTCAAATGGATAAATTTATTAAAGAAATTGAACAAATGAATAAAACCCTAAAGGGGCTAGCGTTAATGAAACCATTATATGAAGAAGAATATATAGAATTCAACTGCGATAAATGTGGCCATATTAACGTAAAGGGAGAAATATTTGAGCATTCCGAAATAAGCCAACATTTGAAGTTTGAGTTTGTAACAGATCAAACATGTTTGCCAGATTTTATTAATGATTTAAAAAAATGTATAACAACTCAATCCAGCGGACCCAATCCGCCGCTCGATTGACTCGCGGCGGCTTGTGCCGCTGATTTCGAATGTTACGCACGGTTCAACGGAATTCAATAGAATACACGAAGTTCCCTGCTGATTAGGGGAAAAGCAAAAGTTTGCGGGAAAACTACCATCCATCGTTAGTGAGGAGTGAGCTAAAGTGAACTAAAGTGCCTAAAGTGACTAAAGTTGGATTTTCACGAAGAAGTTTTTGAGATTGCCGCGTCGGCCTTCGGCCTCCTCGCAATGACACCCGGCGGAAAAGCAGGTAAGCACGCACCGGGAGTAAACTTGTCCTATACTCGCAGCCAGATTCCTCTGCCCATTCGACTACGCTCAGGGCAAGCTTCTTCGGTGGGAATGACGGAACAGAAATAATGGTAGGGCAAGCCCCACCCTACCGCTCGGCCTCATAACGAGACGGTTATTCGGATAAGCTCTAAGCGAAAAGAAAGCACCTATTTGCTTGTCAAATCTTTTCCTGGAAGGCTATTGTTAGAAATAATGGTGGGGCAAGCCCCACCCTACACCTGCCATCCATCGTTAGTGAGGAGTGAGCTAAAGTGAGCTAAAGTGCCTACGAGTGAGCTAAAGTGCCGGATACTGGATGTTCGGAGAACCACCATCCACTTCGCTCACTATGTTCGTTTAGTGGCTGCCACACGTCGCATGAGGTTTACCGGGAAAGAGAATTGTTTGCAATCTCAATGGGATTTTGATATTATGGGGCTTCAAGCGTGCAGGAATGTTTCTGTGAGGTGTAAATGGGAAATGTCGGATGAAAGAAGATCTATTATGAAGCAGACAAAGAAAAAAATTGTTTGGCTTGTGGCTTTTTTAGGAATAAGTTCTATGGGAGTGTTCGGAGCGCCCTTTGCCGAGGGACCTTACCTGGGACAGACCCCTCCCGGATTCACGGCCCAGGTCTTTGCTCCCGGATTGATCTGTCATACCGGGCAACACCAGTGGGAATCACATGGGACCTTCTCTGCGGATGGTAACACCTTTTGTTTTGCCCGACGTAGGGGTGTTTTTATCACAGAAAACACGAACCAGGGCTGGACAGCTCCTAAGCGTATAAAAAATCTTCCAGTGAAAATTTGGTCGCCCTGTCTGTCTCCGGATGCCAATAGTATTTACTTTACTTTCAGCTACGATCCGTCCAAATGTTAGAATAGAAAAAATATGAAACATATAAGTTTGGCTGGGATGATTAAAATAGACAGCCAATGGCAAAAGAGTTGAATATCCAGACTATCCGGCAGGCACAGGCCGGGAATATGCAGAGTCTTTCGGCAGTGGCCGAACAGGTCCGGCAGAAGGTAGATACGTATATCTACCGTCTCACGCTGGACTACCATCTCACCCAGGATCTGACCCAGGAGACGGTCCTGGAGATGATCAAAGCCCTTCCTCAGCTTGAGGTGTCCCATGTCAATGGCTTTTGGGGCTGGATTTTCCGCACCGCCCTCGGCAAGGTACAGCACCACTTCCGGCTCCAGGGCGCCCGGCGCCTGGCACAAAAAACGACCTCCAGCCGGTCCACGCTTGAATCCCAAGTTGCCGATCATGCCAATGCGATGGATGCCGTCATTCGTGAAGAGATCAGGAACGCAGTACTAAACGCTATGAAAGCTATTGAATTCAAATACCGTAATATTCTGGTCCTGCGCTGCTTCGACAACCTGCCCTACAACCAGATTGCCGGGATAATGGGCGGTAGTGAACTCAGGGCCCGATTGTTGTTCTTCCGGGCTAAACATTCCCTAAAGAACCAACTGGAACGCCACGGTTTTAAACGTGACCACCTGCTGGCTGTTCTGACCATGTTCGCCGGCTTAACCCTGGGAACCGGAAAAAAGGCAGCAGCCGGAGAAGTCGTTTTGGCCAGCTCTCTGGAAACGGGATTGGGCATTGGCTTGGCGAGTCTAATCACCACTAAAACGGTATTAGCCGGAGTCTGTGTATTGTTCATAGCCGGTTTCACGGCCAGTATGATCAAACCAGGTTCATCTAATACAATAACCAGCGAGGATATTTACGGCCACCTGTATCCACTGCTGGATCGTGAGGAATTTGTGCTCCCATCCCGCGTGATCGATGCCAACGATCCCGATAAAGACGGATTTCTGGTTGTAGAACAGACCTATCCTGAGTCATCGCGGCAACGACTGCAAACGGATCAAATCACTATCGATCTGGCGAACCAGCCGCGTTTGGGCCCTGCGTTGCCCAAAGACCATTGGATCGAACTCGGCTTTGACGGACCGATTCGTGATGGTTCCGGGCCTGATGTGCTGCTGAGGGTGCAGGGCTGCCGCAGCCTCCTTCGGGTTTTTGTGACTGACGGGGCCAGTAGGTTATTCGAGCTGCGCCGGCCCCTGTGTCTGCGCATGGGTGTCTGCAGGAGAGAACATATCCTCGACTTCGATCTGGATGGACTGGATCTGCCCTTTGAACCGCGTGCGGTGCGCGTGTTCGGCGCCATCAACTGGGGGCCCTACGGTGGTATTAGATTTTATTCAGTGCAAGCACGAATCCAGAAGCCTGAACCATCACAGCCTTAACCAATCAATAAACATCCCTAAGATAAACACCTACTTTCTCTGAAACAAATCACTTTTTGTGGGATGATCACATTAGCAACCAGTTCTATTGTTATTACAAGGAGATTTGTTATGAAACAGACAAAGAAAAAAATGGTTTGGCTTGTGGTTTTTTTGGTAGTAGGTTCTATCCCGGTGTTCGGAAAACCGTTTGCCGTGGGACCTTATTTGGGACAGACTCCACCCGGGCCTGTTGCTCAGGTTTTTGCCCCGGGATTGATCTGTGATACCGGAAAACACCCATGGGAAGCCAACGGGAGCTTCTCTGCGGATGGCAACACCTTTTGTTTCCAACGAGTCAGTGGTATTTTTATCACAGAAAACACGGACAAGGGCTGGACAGCTCCTGAGCTTATAAGAAGTATTCCAGCGAATATATGGTCGCCCTGGTTGGGCTGTCTGTCTCCGGATGCCAATAGTATTTACTTTACCTACGCCTTGTTGGAACCGCTATCCAAACGCAATATATATCGTTGCAATCGGACGGCACAAGGTTGGACTGTACCAAAGGCACTCGGACCACCGCTCAGTTCTCCGGACAAGGAACTTACATGCTCTATAGCGGCGAATAATAATATCTACTTCATGCGTGGAGGTAGCGGACGCGGAATTTTTTATGCCCCTTATGAGAACAATACATGGCCCCGGATCATCAAACTCTCTGTGAGCGGGCACGATCCGGGAATTGCCCCGGATGAATCCTTTATGGTGATCGCCAACAAGGATAAACCGGGAGGGTATGGGCATCAAGACCTGTACCTGATCCTACGTTTGCCGGATGGAACCTGGTCCAAACCTCGGAATCTTGGCCCTAAGATTAATTCTACGTATATTGAATTCGGAGCGAGAATCTCCCCGGACAAGAAGTACCTGTTCTTCAACCGCAGCAACGGCTGGGATCCAAGGATCTACAGCGTATATTCGTATATCTACTGGGTTGAACTCAAAGAGTATCTACCCGAATCCTATAGATAGTCTGAAGGCATATCAAGCAAGTGAAAAGGAGATTTGTTATGAAACAGACAACGAAAAAAATTGTTTGGTTTGTGTCTTTTTTGGCAGTAGGTTCTATCCCGGTGTTCGGAAAGCCGTTTGCTGTGGGACCTTATCTGGGACAGACCCCGCCCGGGCCTGTTGCTCAGGTTTTTGCCCCGGGATTGATCTGTGATACACGGCCACACCAGTGGGAAACCTGGGGGAGCTTCTCGGCTGATGGCAACACCTTTTGTTTTTACCGGCATTGGTACGTTTATATCACTGAAAACACAGATCATGGCTGGACAGCTCCTGAGCTTATAAGAAGTATTCCAGCGAATACGTGGTTGACCTGTCTGTCTCCGGATGCCAATAGTATTTTCTTTACTATTGCCGAGAGTCATCCGTGGATCAAACACTACGATCTGTTTCGCTGCAACCGAACGAGCCATGGATGGTCCAAGCCGCAAAGATTAGGATCACCACTAAGTTCTCCGGGCAGGGAAAATTCATGCTCTATAGCAGCGAATAATAATATCTACCTCTGTTCCGGACGCAAGAGGCCGGAGGGAGGAAGCTGGATATGGGTTCTCCCTTTTGTGGGCAACACCTGGCCTCGGGCCGTGAATATCACTTTGGATCACCCACGAGCGTGCGGACCAGGGATTGCCCCGGATGAGTCATTTATGGTAATCTACTCCATTCGACCGGGAACAGTACCCGGAACGGAAACGAACCTATACCTAACCCTACGACAACCGGATGGTACCTGGACCAAACCTAAGAATATGGGTCCAAAGATTAATACCAAGTATTATGAACACGGACCGAGAATCTCGCCGGACAAAAAGTACCTCTTCTTCAACCGCTGCGAAGGCTGGGATCCAAGGAATTACACGGGTGACATCTACTGGGTCGAACTCAAGGAATATCTATCTGAATCCTATAGAGCGCCTGAAGGAATAGTAAACGGGCAGAAGGGCCCTTTGAAAAGGAGACCTGCTACGAAGCAGATATCAGGGATTGATTCCATCCAAGAATTTGAAGAGCCCATTGCGAAGGGACCTTATCTGGGACAGACCCCGCCCGGCTCCACAGCCCAGGTCTTTGCCCCGGGAATGATCTGTGATACACGGCCACACCAGTGGGAATCCCATGGGCACTTCTCTGCAGATGGCAACACCTTTTGTTTTATCCGGCGTAAATTTGTTTATATCACGGAAAACACAGACCAGGGCTGGACAATGCCTAAGTATATAGAAAGTATTCCATACGAGAACTGGTCGCCCTGTCTGTCTCCGGATGCCAATAGTCTGTACTTCGTTGCCCCCTACAACCAGCTCCACCGCCACAATCTGTTTCGTTGCACCCGAACTGCCAGTGGATGGACCATACCACAGAAACTGGGCCCCCCGCTCAGTTCTTCGGGCTGTGAATGGTCATTCTCTTTAACAGCGGATAACAGTTTCTACCTTGCTTCCAGCCGGACGCCAAAAGGCATATGGTACATACCTTATGTGAACAACGCCTGGCCCGAGGCTATATATGTCTCTTCAGTAAATACCCCCAACTATAACGAGGCCCATCCGGGAATTGCCCCGGATGAGTCTTTTATGGTATTCAACGATGCTTTTCGGCCGGGAGGGCACGGCTATGCGGACCTGTACCTAATCCTGCGGAAACCTGACGGAACCTGGTCCAAACCTCGGAATCTGGGCCCGAAGATTAATTCTTCGTATATTGAATTCGGAGCGAGAATCTCTCCGGATAAGAAGTACCTTTTCTTCACGCGCAGTACCGGATGGAATCTGGGCCCGGATTATGACACTGCTGATATCTACTGGGTGGCACTCAAGGAATATCTACCCGAATCCTATAGGTAGCCCGAAGGAATATCAAACGAGTGAAAAGGAGATCTGTTATGAAGCAGACAATGAATCAAATACTTTGTCTCGTGGCTTTTTTGGCAGTAGGTTCTATCCCGGTGTTCGGAAAGCCGTTTGCTGTGGGACCTTATTTGGGACAAACCCCGCCCGGCCCTATCGCTCAGGTCTTTGCCCCGGGACTGATCTGTAATACCGGAAAACACCCATGGGAAGCCAACGGGACTTTCTCTGCGGATGGCAACACCTTTTGTTTTAACCGGCGTAGTGGTATTTTCATCACAGAAAACACGGAGCAGGGCTGGACAACTCCTGAGCTTATAAGAAGTATTCCAGCGAATACGTATTCGCCCTGGTTGGGCTGTCTGTCTCCGGATGCCAATAGTATTTTCTTTACGAGAGCCTTGATAAAACCGGTGTCCAAACGCAATCTATATCGCTGCATTCGAACGCCAAGTGGATGGGCCGAACCACAGCAACTTGGACCGCCACTTAGCTCTCCGTCCCCCGAACTTACCTGCTCTATAACAGCGAATAATAATATCTACTTCATGCGTGGAGATCCCGGACGCGGAATTTTTTATGCCCCTTATGAGAACAATACATGGCCCCGGATCATCAAACTCTCTGTGAGCGGGCACGATCCGGGAATTGCCCCGGATGAATCCTTTATGGTGATCGCCAACAAGGATAAACCGGGAGGGTATGGGCATCAAGACCTGTACCTGATCCTACGTTTGCCGGATGGAACCTGGTCCAAACCTCGGAATCTTGGCCCTAAGATTAATTCTACGTATATTGAATTCGGAGCGAGAATCTCCCCGGACAAGAAGTACCTGTTCTTCAACCGCTGCAACGGCTGGGATCCAAGGATCTACAGCACGCATTCGTATATCTACTGGGTTGAACTCAAGGAGTATCTACCCGAATCCCATAGATAGTCTGAAGGAACATCAAATAGGCAAATGGCCACTATGAAAAGGAGATATGTTATGAAACAAAAGAAAAAAATGGTTTGGCTTGTGGCTTTTTTAGCAGTAGGTTCTATCCAGGTGTTCGGAAAGCCCTTTGCCGAGGGCCCGTACATGGGACAGACTCCGCCCGGATCCACGGCTCAGATCTTTGCTCCAGGATTTATCAGTGATACGCGGCCACACCAGTTGGAACTCTGGGGGAGCTTCTCGGCTGATGGCAACACCTTTTGTTTTGACCGGCGTGGGTATGTTTTCATCACAGAAAACATAGATCAGGGCTGGACAAGGCCTAAGCGTATAATGAGTATTCCATTCAGGGCATCGTATTGCTGTCTGTCTCCGGATGCCAATAGTATCTACGTCATGTACAACGTCATGTACAAGTACGATCCGTCCAAACACTACAATCCGTGTCGCTGCCAAAGAACGTCTGATGGATGGTCCACACCCCAAGAACTAGGACCACCACTAAGTTCTCCGGCAAGTGAGCTTGGAATCTCTTTAGCAGCGAATAACAGTATCTACTTCGGTTCCGGACGTAAGGGGCACGGAAAAGGCATCATATGGGTCGCCCCTTTTGTGGGCAACACATGGACCCGGGCCGTACATATCGATTTGAATTACCCAGCGGGCGAGCCGGGAATTGCCCCGGATGAGTCGTTTATGGTGTTCACCGCCATGAATCAACCGGGAGGTTATGGGCAGCGGGACCTGTACCTGACCCTGCATTTGCCGGATGGCACGTGGTCCACACCGCAAAATCTGGGCCCTCGAATCAACTCTGCCTATTTTGAATACGGACCTAGAATTTCACCCGACAAGAAGTACCTCTTCTTCACCCGCGCTAACGGGTGGGGTTACTATGGTGGACCCGGAGACACGGGTGATATCTACTGGGTCGAACTCAAGGAATATATACCCGAATCCTATAGATAGCCCCTAGGGGACACCTTCTTTAGGAGCACAATGATGAGAACACTGTTTATAAGCTTAATGATTGGTCTGGGAATGGTCCACACAGGTTTAGGCGATACCCAAGTTAAGACACTGGTTCACGGCAGAAGAACGCGGTCCTACCGTGTGCATCTCCCGCCGTCGTATCGGGAAGGTCATCCTATGGCATTGGTGTTTGCCTTGCACGGTTACGCGGACACGGGTGCCATATTTGAGAAAAAGTCAGGTTTCAGCCGTATTGCAGATCGTGAAGGATTCATGGTGGTTTACCCCAATGCAGTAGCCTTTGGTGCTAAGCAGAAGCAACTGTGGAACGGAGGTGGTATTTATGGAATCTGGTGGGCGGGACAGGTGGACGATGTCAGCTTCTTTACGAAGCTGATTGATACCGTTTCTGCTCATTATACGATTGATCCGAATAGGATCTTTGTGTATGGCACATCCAGTGGGGGATTTATGGCGCATCACCTGGGGGCCCGATTGCCGGGGCGGTTTGCAGCGATTGCTCCGTGGGCCGGGCTATTGGCCTTTAACGATTTTGTGGCAGGCCCGCCTGTATCGGTGATTCACTTTCATGGGGCGCAGGATAAACGCGTCTTATACAATGGGTTACCAAACTGGGGTTTCTCCAGCGTTGAACATGGGATACGTCTATGGGCAAAACGCAACCGATGTAAATCAACTCCCATCGTCATTAGGGATGATCCTAACACCTTGGTGCGACGATGGGCAGCACCAAAGGGGACAGGTGATGTTGTCCTTTACAAGCTCAAGAACCAAGGCCATATGCCTCCCCAGTCGAATTGCAACCTACCTGAGATTGCCTGGACATTCTTTAAGAATCATCCGAGAAGCAACATTAAGACACAGTGGCCTGAATCGCAATCCCCTGCAGAACCGTTTGCCAAGGGGCCCTATTTGGGACAGACCCCGCCCGGCTCCACGGCTCAAGTCTTTGCACCCAGACTGATCTGTCACACCGGCACCGGACCACACCAGTGGGAAGCCTTTGGGACCTTCTCTGCGGACGGCAACACCTTTTGTTTTCAACGAGTCAGTGGTATTTTCATCACAGAAAACACGGACCAGGGCTGGACAGCTCCTGAGCTTATAAAAAGTATTCCACCGAATACGTGGTCGCCCTGGTCGGCCTGTCTGTCTCCGGATGCCAATAGTATTTTCTTTACGAGAGCCTTGTTGAATCCGGTGTCCAAACGCAATCTATATTGTTGCAATCGAACAGCACGTGGATGGGCTAAGCCACAGAGCCTCGGACAGCCACTCAGTTCTCCGGACAAGGAAATTGAATGCTCTTTAGCAGCGAATAACAGTATCTACCTCAGTTCCAGCCGTAAGGGGAATGACGGAAGAAGCATTATATGGGTCGCCCCTTTTGTTGACAACACCTGGCCTCGAGCCGACCATATCACCTTGAATCTCCAACAACCTCTCATAAAACATGGACCAGTTTTCGGGGGCAAGATCAAAGCGACCGATCCGGGTATTGCCCCGGATGAGTCTTTTATGGTATTCACAGACAAGGACCTACCGGGAGGTTATGGGCATCGAGATCTGTACCTTACCCTGCGTTTGCCGGATGGAACCTGGTCCACACCGCGAAATCTGGGCCCTCGGATTAATACTGCCTATATTGAACACGGCCCCAGAATCTCACCGGACAAGAAGTACCTCTTCTTCAACCGCTGCAACGGCTGGGATCCAAGAATCTACAGCGTGGAGTCGGACATCTACTGGGTTGAACTCAAGGAATATCTACCCGAATCCTATAGATAGCCTGAAGGCATATCAAATAGGCAAATGGCCACTATAAAAAGGAGATCTGTTATGAAACAAACAATGAATACGATTGTGAAGCTCGTGGTCTTGTTGGGGATTGGCTCCATCCAGGCGTTCGCCGAACCGTTTGCCAAGGGACCTTACCTGGGACAGACCCCGCCCGGCCCTATCGCCCAGGTCTTTGCCCCGGGATTGATCTGTTATACCGGGCATGGTCAGTGGGAATCACATGGGCACTTCTCTGCGGATGGCAACACCTTTTGTTTTGCCCGAAGTCGGCGTGTTTTTATCACAGAAAACACGGACCAGGGCTGGACAACGCCTAAGCGTATAAAAAGTATTCCATACAAAATATGGTCGCCCTGTCTGTCTCCGGATGCCAATAGTATCTACTTCATGGGCCGATCCAGCACCAGATCGATACGGAACAGCTACGATCCCTCCACACGCGCGAGTCTTCGTCGCTGCATGCGCACGTCCAAGGGATGGTCTTTGCCGCAGGAATTAGGACCACCCTTCAGCGACTCGGGGTTGGGATTCTCTGTGGCAGCAGATAATAGTATCTACTTTATTTCCGATCGCAAGGGACCATACAGAAACCGTTTTTGGGTTGCCCCTTTTGTGGGCAACACCTGGCCTCGGGCTATAAATATCCCCGTGGAGAAGGGCAATTTAAAAGGCTGCCATCCGGGCATTGCTCCGGATGAGTCCTTTATGGTATTCTACTCCATTCGACCGGGAGCACCGGGCGGAACAGAGACGGACCTGTACCTGACCCTGCGACGGCCGGATGGTACCTGGACCAAACCCCGGAATATGGGTCCTCGAATTAATTCCGGGTATTATGAATTCGGAGCGAGAATCTCACCGGACAAGAAGTACATGTTCTTCACCCGCAGTACCGGATGGAATCTGGGTCCGGGTCGCGATAAGGGTGACATCTACTGGGTTGAACTCAAGGAATATCTACCCGAATCCTATAGATAGCCTGAAGGAATATCAAGCGAGTGAAAAGGAGATCTGTTATGAAGCAGACAAAGAATCAGATTGTGACGCTCATGGTTTTCTTGGGGATTGGCTCCATCCAGGTATTCGCCGCCCCATTTGCCAAGGGGCCGTATTTAGGGCAGGTTCCGCCCGGATCCACGCCTCAGGTCTTTGCCCCCGGATTGATCTGTAATACCGGGCAAGGCCAGTGGGAATCGCATGGGACCTTCTCCGCTGACGGGAAGGCCTTTTGTTATAAACAACGCCGGAAGGTATACATCACAGAAAATACGGACCAGGGTTGGACAGCCCCTAAGCATATAAAAAGTGTTCCAGTCAATAATTGGTCGCCCTACCTGTCTCCGGATGCAAACAGTATTTACTTTAGTCTCGCCTACCTTAATCAGTTCAACCAGTTCAACCGCTTCAATCTGTTTCGTTGTAACAGAACCCCCCGCGGATGGGCCCAGCCGCAGGAACTCGGGCCACCGCTCAGTTCTTCGGCCGCTGAATGGGGATTCTCTTTAGCAGCGGATAACAGTTTCTACTTCTCTTCCACGCGCAAGGGGGGACGTGGCGGAGACGATATATGGTACGCTCCTTTTGTTGATAATACCTGGTCACAGGCTATCCATCTTCCTGCTTTAGCCACTGGCTACAACGACGCTGGTCCGGGCATTGCCCCGGATAAATCTTTTATGGTGTTTAACTCCATTAAACCGGGAGGACTGGGCGGTGCGGATCTGTACCTGAGCTTGCGACAACCGGATGGAACCTGGACCACACCGAGAAATCTAGGCCCCAGAGTCAATTCCGCGTATCATGACTTCGGATCTTATATCTCACCTGACAAGAAATACCTATTTTTCTCCCGCCGTACAGGCGGGAATTCGAGCCGTGATGCCGCGGATATCTACTGGGTTGAACTCAAGGAATATCTACCCGAATCCTATAGATAGCCTGAAGGAATATCAAATAGGCAAATGGCCGCTATCAAAAGGAGATATGTTATGAAACAGACAATGAAAAAAATTGTGTGGCTCGCAGCTTTTTTAGGAATAAGTTCTATCCAGGTGTTCGGAAAGCCCTTTGCCGAGGGACCTTACCTGGGACAGACTCCGCCCGGATCCACGGCCCAGGTCTTTGCCCCGGGATTGATCTGCGATACACGGCCGCACCGGTGGGAAACCCATGGGCACTTCTCGGCTGATGGCAACACATTTTGTTTTCGCCGGCTCGGGTATATTTATATCACAGAAAACACGGACCAGGGCTGGACAACGCCTAAGCGTATAAAAAGCATTCCATACAGGACCTGGTCGTGCTGTCTGTCTCCGGATGCCAATAGTATCTACTTCATGGACCAACATTTCACCAGATCGATACGGAACAGCTACGTTTCCTCCAAACCCTGGACTTATCATCGCTGCCTGCGCACGTCCCGGGGATGGTCTTTGCCGCGTGAATTAGGCCCCCCCTTCAGTTCCGCTTCGGGTGGATTCTCTGTGTCAGCGGATAACAGTATCTACTTTAAATCCAAACGAGGCGGTTTTTGGGTTGCCCCTTTTGTGGGCAACACCTGGGATCGGGCTATAAAGATTCCTGTGGAGATGGGCAGCTTAAGAGGCTGCCATCCGGGCGTTGCCCCGGATGGGTCCTTTCTGGTATTCTACTCTATTCGACCGGGAGCGCTGGGTGGAACGGAAACGGACCTGTACCTCACCCTGCGACGGCCGGATGGTACCTGGACCAAACCCCGGAATATGGGTCCTGGAATTAATACCGGGTATCATGAAATCGGGGCGAGGATCTCCCCGGACAAGAAATACATGTTCTTCACCCGCAGTACCGGGTGGAATCTGAATCGCGCTACCGATACGGCTGACATTTATTGGGTAGAACTCAAGGAATACCTACCTGATCCCAATAGTTCCAGTCAGGTCGTGGATTAGCGAGTGTTCATGCGAATGAAAGATTCCGCGACCTGCCCGATGCACGGCAATCCCAGTAAATATATGAAATTTTGGCATGAATTTGGCAGAATGATATATCGAAAGGTTTTGAAATACTACTGAATGACTTATTTGGGCTTGAGGGGTATCTAATATAAGTGATTCCGTGAAGTGTATATGGGAAAATCCGGTTTAGGTAGCCTGGCCAATATCCAATTGTATTCTGAGTCACCGTGTGCATCAATTCAAAGAGGGAAATTAATGGGAGTATGTGTTTGCCTTCTAAGGAGATTCGAGTTTGCCTAAAATTCTAATAATGACGAGCGTATTTGGCATAGTAAAGAATACGAGAGTAATTGAGAAAATTCTATGCTAAAATCAATAGAAGAACTTCACAAGAACGACAAAATAGCTTCAATGAATGGAGATTTGGAAACACTATTATCATTGTTCACAGACGATGGTATAGCAATTCCAGCGGAAGGTGAAATTATAGAGGGAAAAGAAGCGTTAAGAGAAATGTTAAAGCAGAATTTTGAACTTCTTAAAGATTATATAATTACTGAATATAAACAAGATTTTAAGGAAACAAAGATTTTAGGGAAATATGCATATGAATGGGGCATATATAGTGGGAAATATAAATCAAAAGAAGATAATAAAGAAATAATAGGCAGCGGTAAATTGATGAGAATATTAAGGCTGCAAGAAGATGGAAGTTGGAAAGTGTCCAGAACAATATGGACTATTGATAAATAATTAACCGTATAACAATTTGCTCAAGCCGAAACGAGACACGTTTTTGCTAAATTGCAAGTTAAGTGGTTTTTAACAAATTCCGTGACTGTTCAAAGATAAATTTAAGTAATGTCTCGTTCGGCTTAGCATGACCGTTACGCGCGGTTCGGCGGAATTCAATAGGATACATGAAGTTCCCTGCTGATTAGGGGAAAAAGCACACTTTGCCAGAACAGTATGAATCGGCCTTGGCTCTGAGTGACGCACATTTGCGAGATGGGTAGACAGAAATAATGGTGGGGCAAGCCCCCACCCTACCGCTCATAACGAGGCGGTTATTCGGATAAGCTCTAAGCGAAAAGAAAGCGCCTATTTGCTTGTCAAATCTTTTGTTGGGAGGCTATTGCTATAAATAATGGTGGGGTAAGCCTCCCCTTCGATTACACTCAGGGTAAACTCAATGCGCTCAGGGCAGGTCCCACCCTACCGCTCATAACGAGGCGGTTATTCGGATAAGCTCTAAGCGAAAAGAAAGCGCCTATTTGCTTGTCAAATCTTTTGTTGGGAGGCTATTGCTATAAATAATGGTGGGGCAAGCCTCCCCTTCGATTACACTCAGGGTAAACTCAATGCGCTCAGGGCAGGTCCCACCCTACCGCTCATAACGAGGCGGTTATTCGGATAAGCTCTAAGCGAAAAGAAAGCGCCTATTTGCTTGTCAAATCTTTTGTTGGGAGGCTATTGCTATAAATAATGGTGGGGCAACCCTTCCCTTCGATTACACTCAGGGTAAACTCACTGCGCTCAGGGCAGGTCCCACCCTACCGCTGGTATCGGAGGTACGAAAACGGTCCTTGAGCAAAGGCGAGCAGGTGCATAAATAAAGCAAAGCTCAATATTTTAATGTTTGTCAAAGGCTGTCAGGTTGGCAGTAAATGGGGTTCTATCCCGGTTATTGGCAGGCGGATTATTGTTGGAAGCTAAAATCTTAACTACATATAAAATAAGTACTTGCGCCAATATAGCCGTGTAAAAAGGCATTTGGCACGATATTTGCTCAGATTAAGAAAGGAATGTACGGATATGGTGTCGAATCTGTCAAAACTCGAAGAAATCAACGTACTTGCCAGTGAGGCGAACTGGGCATGGCCGGAGGCGCTGCGCTATATTTTTCGTCCAAGAGGCATTAATCTGCTGATGGCTGAGAACGCGGTAGAGTTCGTCAATATTATCGAGAGGAAGCGGATCCATATCACAATCATTGATATGGATTCGGGGCAATCAAACGGGCTGGCAACGATAAAGATTATTCGAATGGATTATCCTCTGCTGCCGTGTATTCTCTTGACCAGCGCTGCGGGTGAATCTTTGCTCGGTAAGGCATTGCGACTTGATGTTTTCAGCGTGATTGACAAGCCGGTTGATATGAGTATTCTGCAGGAGCAATTGAACAGATTGTTTGTTAAGAAGTATAATAGTGATATTTTCGCAAAATAATATAAGAAACAAGGCCAAAGAAACAATAGACAGAATGTATGACGTTCATAATATGAATAAAGTAAAAAATTAAAGAAGTTTTTTGAAAGGAGTAAGTACAAAATGAAGATTCGACCATTAGCAGATAAGGTGCTTGTTCAGCGTCTCGAAGCGGAAAACAAGACAGCGGGCGGAATAGTCCTGCCGGACAGTGCCAAAGAAAAACCACAAAAAGGCAAAATTGTCAGCGTTGGTGACGGCAAAGTGCTCGACGACGGGACGGTACAAAAATTGCAGGTGAAAAAGGGCGATATGGTGCTTTTCTCGAGCTACGCCGGGACAGAAGTAAAGATAAACGGCAAAGAGTATCTGATTATGAGTGAGTCGGATATTATGGCAGTGATAGAAAAGTAAGCAGAAATCAGCGACAAAGACAGGAAAGCACACAAAGAAAACGATAATCAATAAAATAGGAGAAAGAAAGCTATGGCAGCAAAAAAGATAGCATTTGGTACAGACGCCCGCACGGCCATTCAAAAAGGTGTGAGCAAACTGGCAAGGGCGGTAAAGATCACGCTTGGGCCGTGCGGCAGAAATGTAGTTTTGGAAAAATCGTATGGCTCGCCGACCGTTACTAAGGATGGCGTAACGGTGGCCAAAGAGATTGAGCTGGAAGATTCCTACGAGAACATGGGCGCACAGATGGTCAAGGAAGTGGCGTCGAGAACATCAACCGTGGCCGGTGACGGGACAACGACCGCAACGATTCTGGCAGAGAGCATTTTCAATGAGGGTCTCAAAAATATTACCGCCGGCGCCAATGCGATGCAGGTAAAACGCGGTATCGAACAGGCCGTGGAAGCCATAGTAAACGAGCTGCAAAAGATGAGCACGCCCGTTGAGTCGAGCAAACAAATCGAACAGGTGGCAACCTGCTCGGCGAACCAGGACGAGGAAATCGGCAAAAAGCTGGCTGAGGCAATGAACAAGGTCGGCAAAAACGGTGTCATCACCGTCGAAGAGGGCCAGTCTCTGGAAACGGTAGTTGAGCTGGTTGAAGGTATGCAATTCGACAAGGGGTACCTCAGCCCGCACTTTATTAACGATCTGGAGAATATGACAGTCGTGCTGGAAAAGCCGTATATTCTGGTACACGAGAAGAAGATTAGCTCGGTGAAATCGCTTATACCGCTGCTTGAGAAGGTAGCCAAGAAAGGCAGGCCTTTGTTGCTTATCGCCGAAGATGTTGAGGGCGAGGCACTGGCTACGCTGGTTGTCAACAAACTGCGTGGAATACTTCAGGTGGCTGCCGTTAAAGCTCCCGGCTTCGGTGACAGACGAAAAGCACTGCTTAGTGATATTGCCACTCTGACCGGTGGTGAGGCTATTTTCGAGGACCTGGGGCTTCAATTAGAGAACATCGAGCTGCGGCAGCTTGGCATGGCCAAACGCATTACTATCGACAAGGACGCAACCACCATTATTGAAGGCGGCGGAAGCACCGAAGCCATCACGGGCAGAATCGAACAAATTAAGAACGAGATTGATAACTGCACCAGCGATTATGATATCGAAAAACTGCAGGAGAGGTTGGCGAAATTGGCCGGTGGTGTGGCCCAGATTAATGTTGGAGCTGCGACTGAGGCGGAGATGAAGGAAAAGAAGGCACGCGTTGAGGATGCGCTGCACGCCTGCCGGGCGGCGGTGGAAGAAGGTATCCTGCCCGGAGGTGGTGTGCCAATGCTCAGAGCTTTGCGGGTGCTGGATAAAGTCAAGGCCTCAGGGGATGCACAGATAGGTGTTGATATAGTTCGAAGAGCACTGGTAGCACCGATCAAACAAATCGCCGAGAACGCAGGACTGGACGGTTCAATTGTGGCGCAGAAAGTTATGGACAGCAAGGAAAAGAACTTCGGCTACGATGCGCTGCGCAAGCAGTACGGTGATATGACCAAGTTCGGCGTGATTGTGCCAACGAAAGTCGAAAGGGTTGCACTGCAGAACGGCGCATCTATTGCTTCACTGCTGCTGACGACTGATGCTATAGTCAGCGAGATTCCCGAAAAGAAAGAGATGCCTCATGCGCCGCAGGGCGGTGGAATGTATTAAACCGTTAGTGCGAAGAGTGCCTAAAGTGACAGCTTTGCTGTCATTCTGAACGCAGCGCAGCGAAGTGAAGAATATTTTTTTCGTTGGCCAGATCCCTTCGGCAAGCTCAGGGCAGGCTCTTCGGCTTCGCCTCAGGATGACACTTACGTGTCACTTCAGGCACTTTACGGGATGCGAAAATGAGTTTTCGTTATTACAGAAATGTAGTCTCTCAAGCGTCCAGAAACTTCGCGAAAGGACTTTTTATTGCAGGGTTGCTGCTAATCGGATTTGGATTTCTGGTTTATATCCTGCGAGATTTGTTTGCAATACTTGCCTCTATAGTATTCTTCATCGTCGGTTTGTTTTGTGGAACCACCGCTGTCAAAATCTTTTTAACACAGAGAAAATTAGACAAAATGAGTTCCGACGACGGCACAACAGGTTACAGAAGGAACGTTCGAATCCATATCGAAGAATAGTGAACTGATGAGTGGCTAATTAGTGCTGACTACTTTTTCCTGCCTTAGTTTAAGGACAGTGTTGAGAATATCCGGTATGCTGATTATGCCAACCAGCTTGCCATTTGATGTAATAGGGACCCTTCTAAAGATGTTCTTTACTAAAAAGTCACAGATATTCAGCAGGGCATTATTGTCTTCAAAATGCACTGCAGGATATGTCATATAGTCTTCAACAGTTTTGTTCTCAGCCTGTTCGCTATCGTAGAACAGGTCTACTATGTCTTTTTCTGAAAGGATTCCCGTCAGAGTCATATCATCTTCGACCACAGGCAGGCCTGAGATGTTATTTTCCACCAGGAGCTTTACGGCCTCGAGTATCGGGACGTCTTTTTGCACGCTAATTACATTTCTACTCATAATGTCTCTTGCTCTAAGCATCGCTAACTCCTTATGTCACAAACTCTTTGTGGGTATTTTACAAATTCGGCATAAGTTAATGAAAACTTGAGATTAAGGTGACTTTTTTTTCGGTTAAGATTTAATTCCGATTAGATATAGGACGAATAAATTCGGGAAGAGGGAGATTATCGGATTTTCAGAGTTGCCAGGGCCAGGGCGGCAAAGGCGGCGGCTAAAAGCCAAAAACGCACTACCACCTGTGGTTCACTCCAGCCAATCAGATGAAAATGGTGATGTATAGGGGCACATCTAAAAAGCCGTTTGCCTCCGGTGTATTTGAAATAGCCGACCTGAAGCACTACACTGAGCAATTCAACGACGAATACACCGCCGATAATCAAGAGCAGGATTTCATTCCTTGTTACCAGCGCACCGTAGCCCATTGCGGCGCCTAATGGAAGTGAGCCCACGTCACCCATAAAGGTCTGAGCGGGATGGCAGTTGAACCACAAGAATCCGAGGACGGCCCCTAAGATTGCCGAATAAAAGATGCTCAGCTCGCCGGCCTGGGGTATAGCAGGCAGCAGAAGATAACTTGCCCAGGTAACAGGGGTGGTTCGTGACATCGTTTCAGAGGCGACAAAGCACAGCAGCGCAAGTACAAGTGCAATCATTCCTACGCAGCCGGCAGCCAGTCCGTCCATACCGTCAGCCAGGTTGACGGCATTGCTGGTGGCCGAGAGGTAAAAAATCGCTACCAGTATGAACATCCAGTTTGCTAACGGCAGGCCATGCTTATAGAACGGCAGCCAGAATAATTTGGCATCGTCTATATTGACAAAGTCGGCATATAAAAACGATGCTATCAGTACTGCACCACCGATTTGAAAGATGAGCTTTTCCCAGGGTTTTAATCCGTTTCTGGTTCGGTGGCGGACATCGACGGTGAGCTTTAGCCAGTCGTCAACGCCGCCCAAAGCGCCGAACCATATCACCAGGACGATAGCCTTTTGAACAAAGGGGTTGTTCAGCTTTGCCCATAATAAGGTGGTTGAAACGACCGAGAGAATTATAATCAGGCCGCCCATGGTGGGTGTATTTGCCTTTTCTTTGGTCAGCTCGTTGAGGGTGGCGTGATGAAACTCCGGCCGGTCGCCGATTTTTTTGCGCATCAGCCAGCGAATAATTTTTGGGCCGATTATAAGGGCGATAAGTAAGCTGGTCAGTATGGCTGATACCGAGCGAAACACCACGTTCTGATAGGCGTAAAAGCCGAGCTGGTGTGTAAAAACATCTCGCAAATACCATAATAAGTGGTATATCATTTCGTTCCTCGATACTCGATGCTTATTACAAGTTCGAGCATTTCATCCTTCGCAGTAGCACTGCTACGGAGAATGGACCAGCATCGAGTTATGAAAAAAGCTTTTTCAGCTTCTCAACGACCATTTCCAGTCCGGCGGTGCGCGAACCTTTCACTAATACTATATCGTAATCTTTTATGAATTCATGCAAATTATTACAGGCCGAAATGGTATCTTCGAAACGTTTTATTTGCAGAGACCGGGTTTCGAGTGAAACTAAATTGTTTTTTGTGGTTGTTTTTGCGCCTGCGTTCGCGTTACTGCAGGCGAGAGCGGCCTCAGCAGTGATTTTCGCATACTTACCCACGGCTACCAGCAGTCCCACCTTGGCCTGTACGATAGAGGTACCCAGCTCAGTGTGCAGGCGCTCGGTTTGCTGTCCGAGTTCAGCCATATCGCCGCATATAAAGACCAATCTTCGTTTTCCGGCTGGGTCGAGACCGGTCAATATATCCATGGCATTTTTCATTGAAGCCGGATTTGCGTTGTAGCAATCATTCAATACCGTTAGGGTCCCGATTTGCAGCAGCTCGGCCCGCATAGAAGCGGGTGAAAGGGTCTTGACAGCCTTTGCGAAATCATCGATAGCCAGACCAAGCTGGCTGCAAACAGCCCAGGCGGCAAGAGCGTTTTCTACATTTCCGGGGCCGGGCAACGGCAGGTAAACTTCTGTACTATCGACAGTGAACCGGCTGGCTGAGGCTTCGTAGCTAACATTCCTTGCCTGGTAATTAGCCCCGTCTGATTTGCCGAACGTTATGAATTTGATGCCTTTGGCCCGGCAGGCACTGACCAACCGGTCGAAGTCAGCGTTGATTATGAGAATGCCGTCCGACTTAAGTCCTTCGGATATAGAGAGCTTTTCCTGCATGATCGTTTGCAGGTTGCCGAATCCTTCCAAGTGGGCCGGATGAACATTAATAACCACCGCGACGTCCGGCGCGGCGATACGAGTCAGGTGAGCTATCTCGCCGGGATGATTGCTGCCGAGCTCGGCGATGACTATCTGGTCATCCGCCTCTGCGCCCAGCAGGGTCAGGGGCAGGCCAATATTATTATTAAAACTCCTTGGCGACTGAGAGACGCGGAAACGCTGACTTAAGGCCTGGTAAGCTATCTGCCTTGTAGTTGTTTTGCCTGCCGAGCCTGTTATCGCAACTACTTTGAAGTGGGATTGCCGGCGGTATTCTCCGGCAAAGTCACCAAGTGCTTTTATAGTACCCTCAACTTGAAGAAAGGATTTATCGGTCGGTTTACTGACGGGGATGTCTTTGCTGACCACGGCACAGACAGCGCCTTTTGCAAAGGCGTCGGCTACATAATCGTGGCCGTCGAAGCTCTCGCCGGGTATGGCAAAGAAGCAGTCGCCGGGCCTGGTAGTCCGCGAGTCGGTACTTACGCCGGAGAAATCTCGTATTGCGTATTGCGACGCCTCAAGGTGAGCCTTCACAATTCCGGCCAAATTTGCTATTGAAAATTTCTTCATTTTTGTTTTTCGATAATCTGCTTCTATAATTCCAGCGACGCAAATGTTTGTTGATGCAATTAAGTAATTATGCTATAATTTTGTAGATGGTCAAGGAAATGATATGTGATATTTGTTGACATAAGGGAGCACGTGTTCGTAGAGTTGCCGAAACCTACGGCAAAGGGAAAAATTTGCTGGTAATAGAAAACATCCCTATGTTGAGTTGCCCTCATTGTGGGCAAAGCTACTTTACAGCAGAAACACTCCATGAAATAGAGCGTATTAAACTCCATCATAAGAGCTTTGCCGTTGAACGTCCTGTGGAAGTTGCCAAGTTTACATAAGGAGTTATGTTGCTTTTACACAGGCAAAAAATGCAAAGGGAAAGTCTAATAAGGATATTCAAAAATAGTTTGATTTTTTCAAGAATTTTACTATATATAATACATTTATGCCTACGGTGCTTCGCATAAAAGGATATAGATTTTTCTTTTTCAGCCTTGACAGGTCTGAGAAGCCACATATACACGTTGAAAAAGCAGAAAAATATGCAAAATATTGGCTTCTACCGGTGGAATTAGCACATAATCGAGGTTTTAGAAGCCATGAGCTTACTGAAATACGAAAATTAGTCCAAGAGAATGAAAATCTAATTGAGGGAAAATGGCATGAGTACTTTGCCAGTCAAAGTTGAAGCGCTCGCCACAGATGTTTCATTTACGAATGATTCTTTGCGGGTTGCACTTGCAGATGGACGTGAAATTATAGTGCCTCTGGAGTGGTTTGCTCGTCTTCGAGATGCTAATAACGATGAAAGGAAAGATTGGCGTCTTATCGGTGGCGGGATAGGAATACACTGGGAAAAGATAGATGAAGATATTTCGGTAAGCACTCTTCTTGCTATAAGCTAATTAGCCGTTTCTAATCCGTTTCTTAAGATACTCGCCGGCGATTTGCTTATCGCTGAAATCGAATTTTTGTTTTCCGATTATCTGGTATGTTTCGTGGCCTTTACCGGCGATGAGCACAATATCGTTTTTGTCGGCGGTTTCTATGGCTAACACTATTGCTCTTTTTCTGTCCGGCTCGATTATTTTCTTCGCTTGTTGCTCGTTGCTTGTCGCTCTTAAATCAGCATTTTTGAACGTTGGCCTTTTTTCAAAACCGGCGACAATTTCATCTATGATGTCTTCGGGTTGTTCGGTTCGGGGGTTGTCGCTGGTAACGATTATAAAATCAGCTAATTCTTCAGCGACCTTAGCCATACGTGGTCGTTTTGTTCTGTCTCTGTCTCCGCCGCAGCCGAAAACGACCCGCAACTTACCTCGGCAGAGAGGCTTTAGTGTGGAAAGGACATTTCTCAGAGCATCGTCGGTGTGTGCGTAATCAATGATTACCGAAAAGTTACCGGGCCAATCGATTTTTTCTAATCGGCCTGGTATTGTTTGCTGAGCGGACAGACCGGCAGCTATCGTTTCCAAATCAAAGCCGGCAGCGAGGCACAATCCGGCTGCAGCCAGGCAATTGCCGACATTATACAGACCAGGCAAAGAGGTCCTCACAATTGAAGTTTGGCCGGCATATTTTAGGGTGAAAACAGTTCCGCTTATATCCATCGACTCAATATGAGCGGTTATGTCCGCCGGCTCATCAATGGCGTACCATAAGATTTTGGCAGTGGTTTGCCGGGCGATAGATTCGGTTTCCGGTGATTGTTTATTCAGCACCGCCACCGCATCCGGTAAAAGAGCAGAAAAAAGTCTGGTTTTGGCGGCCAGATAATCTTCTTTGGTTTTATGGTAATCCAGATGGTCACCGGACAGATTGGTAAAAGCGGCGGCTTTGAAGTTGACTGCGGCCAGACGGTTTTGAGAGAGGGCGTGGCTGCTGGCCTCGATGACCATATATTTTGCGCCGTTTTTTAACATTTGCTCTTGTCCGGCGGCGATGGTCAGACAGTCGGGTGTTGTTAAAATCGACTCGCTGCTGTTCGGCGAGCAGGTATCATAAATGACAGTACCAAGAAGGCCGCACTTTTGGCCGGCTTTTTGGATGCAGGAGCGAACGAGATACGCGACGGTGGTCTTTCCATTTGTGCCGGTAACCGCAAGGTTCGTTAATCGCGAAGCCGGATTGCCCCTGCGTGCCTGTGCCAAAACTGCTGCCGCTTCTGCGGAATCGTCAACGATTATAGTCTCGATACTCGATGTTTGCAACGAGCCATCCCCAAGCTCGTCCCAATCTTTTGGGACTCGCTTGAGGCTGCCACCCGTCGTTGCTGAAGCTATGGCGGACAAGCGATGCTCGATGTTCGATTTGTCCTTTTGGCTAACGATGTATTTGGCGCCGTTGGCAATGGCCTGGTCGATGAAGTCGTGGCCATCGTAAACAGTACCTATAACGGCCACGAAGATATCACCGTTAACGATGGCGCGCGAATCGACACAAATGCTCGGCGCGTCGTCTGAAGAAACCAGGTTTAGCAGCTCGTCAAAATTCATAAATTAGCTTAGAATCAAATTTCTGTGTATTTTAGCCGAAAGCACAGGCAATTCAACCATTGCGTTATTACTGACGTAACAAAAAACGCAGCTTACGGTTATATCTGGTGTCCATACTGATTATTTATGATTATTCGGGATTATTCTGGTGAGAATTTATCTTTACGGTTTATAATCCGGCCATAAATTTCAGCAAACGTCGGAAATATGAGAGTCGCCGGCGTTTGCCGGAGAAATATCATGTAAAGATATCTTCAAAGTATTTGAGAAGGGAAGTTTTATTATGAGAACTAAGTATCTTCTTTGGATATGTTTAGTGTCGGCGATTTTGGCCGGAGTGGGTTGCCACAAGAAATCACCACCCCCACAGGAAGTTTCTAAGCCGAAAGTAGAGTTATCGGAGCAGACTACCGTCGAACAGGCTGTCTTGGAAAAACCGGCACAAGAGGCCGTATCGGTCAAGGCCGGAGTCGAGCAGGCCCAGCCGGAGGAAACGGAGTACTTTGCACTATTCATGGAAGGCAAAAAGATCGGCTACGCCATACAAAACCGTGCTGTTGCCGGTAATAAAGTTACCACCTCTGTGGAGCTTAAGATTACCTTGAGCCGAATAGGAGTGTCGGTTAGCGTCCAGACCAAAGCAATCACTATCGAAACCATCGATGGTAAGCCGCTCGGCTTTGAGCTCGAACAGGCATTGGGGATGATGGTGACGAGAACGATAGGGACGATCGATGAGCAGGGCAAGGTAACAGTAAAGACCGGCCAGCAGCAGATGGAATTTGATTGGCCCAGCGGCGCAGTAATGTCCGAGGGGATGCGACTGCTGCTTTTGAAATATGGCCTTACAGAAGGAACCACATACACCGTAAAATTGTTTGACCCAAGTATGATGCAGGTTGTTGATGTCGAGGTAAAGGTTGGCCCAAAACAAAACGTTGACCTGCTTGGCCGTGTCGTTGCGTTGACTGAAGTTCAGAGCAATGTAAGTTCCGCGCAGATTGGCTCACTCATAAGCACTGAATATTATGATGATAACCTTCTGCTTCAAAAAAGCATTACACCTGTAATGGGTATGACTATTGAGCAAGTTGCCTGCACGAAAGAATTCGCACTCGGCCAAATCGATGTGCTTGAAGTGGTGGACAAGATGTTTATTGACAGCCCGAAGCCTTTGAGTGATGTTGGTTCAGCCCGGTCGATTACTTATTACTTAAGCCCTGTGACAGATGAGGTCGATTTGAAAATACCGTCCAACGAAAATCAAAAAGTACAACGGCTCAGCAATGGCAAAGTAATCTTGACTGTCGAGCCTGTTGCTGCGCCAACCGGGGTGAGGTTTCCTTACAAAGGTAACGACCGGGAGGCACTGGAGGCCCTTGAGCCGACAAGATATGTCGAGAGCGACCAACAAGTGATAATCGACCTTGCACGGCGGGCGATCGGAGATACCAGTGACGCAGCCGAAGCTGCACGCAGGATTGAGGCGTTCGTGGCGGATTACGTTGCAGACAAGAGCTTGTCGGTCGGCTATGCCTCGGCGGCTGAGGTCGCTGTCAGCAGGCAGGGCGACTGCAGCGAACACGCCGTTTTGGCTGCGGCGCTTTGCCGGGCTGTCGGGATTCCGGCTCAAGTGGCTACAGGCTTAGCCTACGTGTCTCAGTGGCGTACTTTTCAGAACGGGTTCGGCGGTCACGCCTGGGTACAGGTCTATCTCGGCGATAAGTGGGTTGGGCTCGATGCGGCTTTTAAGGGTGCCGACTTAGGCGGCTACGATGCCGGACATATTGCTTTGGCTGTGGGCAACGGAAATCCCGAGGACTTTCTCAACCTGGTCAACACAATGGGGCAGTTCAATATTGAAAAGGTGACAGTCAAAAAGAGATAGCAGAATGACAGCATGGGCTAAAGCCCATCCACCTGCTAAATCCGAAATCCGAAACACGAAACAAGTTCAAAGTGAGCTAAAGTGACAGCTTTGCTGTCATTCTGAACGTAGAGCAGCGAAGTGAAGAATCTCTTTTTCGTTGGCCAGATCCTTCGGCTTCGCCTCAGGATGACACTTACGTGTCACTTTAGGCACTTTACACTTTAGGCACTTTAGTTCACTTGATTTTGTTTTGAGCTTCGTGCTTTTCATAAAAAGCGGCATGGGCTAAAGCCCATCCTACGCACTATCTCAAAACACAATTTGTCATTCTGAGTCCTTCACTTCGTTCAAGGATAAACTCCGCGAAGAATCTATTATTTTAAGCCGACCAGACCCTTCGCTTCGCTCAGGGTGACAGGATGACTCAGAGTGACAGGATGACTCAGGGTGACAGGATGACTCAGGGTGACAGTTTTGAGATAGTTTCTTATTCGAACTGGATGTCAGTGAGGACGAATTCGACGTTGGTGTTACCGTTATATGTATTGAGCTGCGGCTGATAGGCTACATTGAAGAATTCGCGCTCGAGCAGCTTCTTTTCCAATTTTCCGAACCTAAAGCCGATGCAGCGCACCGCCGCTGTGTTGTCGGTTATCGCAAGCTGAAGATGCTCACGTCCCGAGCCGACTCTTCTTGGCGGACTGGCAAGACGGACTCCTTTCGTGGCGAAAACAGGTTTGGGATTACCTTCGCCGAAGGGGCCGAGCATTTGCAGCTCGCTGACCATCTCGTTTCGAAACTCAGCTAATGGAGCTACCGCGTCGATGTAGAGTTTGGCGGTGACATCGGTTTCGTTCAGGTTTTCTTTTGCATAGGCTTCGAATTCTGCTGCGAACCGGTCTATTTTTTCGGTTTCGATAGTTACGCCGGCAGCCATTTTGTGGCCGCCGAAGCTGATTAAATGCTGCGAGCAGGCCTTGATTGCGCTCAGCAAACAAAAACCGTGGATTGAGCGGGCGGAACCCTGAGCGACGCCGTTTTCGGCAGCGCCGGCGTTAATCATAATCGTCGGGCGATAGAATTTGTCCACTATTCTCGATGCGACAATGCCTATTACGCCGGTGTGCCAGTTTTCGTTCGCCAGGACGATGCTTTTGCGGTCGGGGTGGTGGAAGTTTCGCTCAACTATCATTTCGCAGGCCTGCTTGAATATCTTTCGCTCGTATTGCTGGCGCTGGTTGTTTTGCTCTTTGAGATATTCGGCTATTTGCATCGAGCGAATCGGCTTCTCGGACGTCAGCAGCTCTACAGCCAATCGAGCGTGTCCCATCCGCCCTGCCGCATTGAGCATTGGTGCAAGGCGAAAACCGATGTGGAAACTGTCCAGCGGGCGCCCGGTCAGGCCTGCCGATTCAATTAGTGCCTGGATTCCGGAAAGCCTGCATTCCGGCAGTGCCTTTAGTCCGAAGCTTGAAAGCACCCTGTTTTCTCCCCGCAGGTCCACAATATCGGCGATGGTTCCCATTGCCGCCAGGGTCGTTGCGTTTATCATAAATTCGCGTAATGCTGGTTCAAGCTTTCGGCCCGGATTGAATTCGTTGGCAATCGCCCAGGCCAGCTTAAAGGCCACCATAGCTCCGGCTGAATCCTGGTTTGGATAGGATTTTTCCAGTGCAGGATGCACAATTGCGACGGCTCTGGGCAGCCCGTAGTCGGGCTTGGCGTCAATTTGGTGATGGTCGGTTATTATTAAATCAAGACCCAATTGTTCGGCGAGTTCGGCCGAGTTATATGCTGTAACACCGCAATCGACAGTAACCAGAAGTTTGGTGCCGGATTTTGCCAGGGTGCGTATGGCTTCAGGGTTCAGGCCGTAGCCTTCATCGATGCGGTGAGGAATATAATAATCAACATCGGCACCGAGCAGCGTCAGGACCTGCCAGAGAATTGCGACACCGGTAATGCCGTCCACGTCATAGTCGCCATAGACGGTGATTTTTTCCTTGTTTTTAACGGCCTGTTTTAATCGTTGAACCGCAGGTTCGATTCCCGGCATTTGAGCGGGGTCGATAAGCTGCGTCAGTTTGGGCCTCAGGAAAACAGAACCGGTCTGGGCGTCAGTTATTCGGCGATTAATTAAAACCTGTGCTAAAAGAGGCGATACCTTCAGCGATTTAGCGAGTTGTTCAGAACGGGCATCCGGGGGCCGGATTGCCCATTGTTTTTTACAATAGCTGTCAAGTTTAGACTCGCGTCTGAGGTGTGTAAGACGCGTTTTGCCGGGTTTCAGGTCTGTTTGCATCCGTGCAGAAGATTGCATAATTTGGTTAATTGGTTAATTAGTTAATTTGTTAATTGACCATTCACTACTCACCATTCACCAATCGGTTAAACGTTTATATATCAGAAAAGGGTAGTTTACCCCGTTAGAAATTCCATCACAAGCAATAATATTGTCCAACAAAGAGAAATTTTTTCTTTGTTGAAAAGCCACAAAAACTGTCATTCTGAACCCTTCGCTTCGCTCGAGGACAGGCTCCGCGCAGCGGAGTGAAGAATCTCTTTATGGCTCAAGAAATGAGATTCTTCGGCTTCACCTCAGAATGACAGTCCACGTTTTCAACAGAGCAAGAAAATTTCTAACGGGGTGAATTGCAGGGATTGTTTTTTCCGGGTTCTTATGTCCGCCAGGCCAGTTTTGTTACACTTCCATCATTGTTTATATTCCCGGCTATAGCGTGCAGTTTAAAATCACCACCTTTGTCAGTCAGATTCGCTTGGACCCAGCCGATCGGCTCGGCGTCGCTGAAGTTGTAACCGACTGCCGGGAGATTGATAAGGTGAATCCCCTCAAACTCGGAAAATCCGTAAGCGTGAGAATGGCCATAGAGAATAGCCTTAACCTTGCGAATCGGTTTAATGACAGAAAAAAGCCGCGGCACGTCCAGCAGGGCATCGTCACTATCCGCCAGAGTATGGTGAAAGCAAAGAATTGTGGGAGTGTCGTCGCACTCTTTCAAATAGTTTTCCAGCCATTGCCTTTGTGCTTTTCCTAATAAGCCCGGCACCTTATTAACATAAAGATTCGAATCTAAAATAATCAAACGGGTGGTTGGATTGTTAACCACTACAATGTGCTTACCTTTAACGAGTTGTTTTTCTCCGGAGACTTTATCGAAGACTTTAACGTAGTTGTCTCTGTTATCGTGGTTGCCAAGCGCCATAAAGACAGGTCTTTTTTCAGCGATTGGACTGAGCAGTTTTTTAAGATTATCGTAATCGCCCAATTCCCCTGTCAGCCGAGCTAAGTCACCGGCAATGGCTACTCCATCCGGCGAAGCAGAGATGATGTCGGGAATAGCTTTTTGTAGATTTTGATAGGGATAGAATCCTCGATAATTGTTGTTAACATCCTCCGGTATATGCGTGTCGGCTAAAAGTGCCCATCGAGCAGGCTGTTTTTCACTTTTCCTTAAGCCGGGGCTGCAACCTGTAATGATAGCAGCCAGGGCCCCGACGGCAGTTAAACCGGTTTTCTTCTATTCATTGACTTGTAGAAAATCTCTGCCATGATATGAATAAATGCAGGTTGTGTTTTTTTAGAGCAGCTCGTCGATTGCGGCGGCGAGGTCTTTTTTGCTGGTTAAGCCGACCCATTTTTTCTGTACCTGGCCATCCTTGAATAAGATGATGGTGGGTATTGCACTTATGCCGAACTCCATGGCACTGTCGCGGGCGTCATCGGTGTTTAGCTTGCAGATTTTGGCCTTGTCTGCGTATTCATCTGCGATTTCCTTGATAAGTGGGGCTATCATCTTGCAGGGTCCGCACCAGTCCGCCCAGAAATCAACGAGCACAGGTACATCAGAATCATGAATAGTCTGGTCAAAAGTAGCATCAGTTAACTCAATTACATTACCAGCCATATTATTTTATCCTTTCTGCCGAGATTTTGCAGTAAACTACCCCCCGGTTATAGCACCGGGTAATCCGGTCGCCATAATACCTGAGTTTCTCGCCGTCGTCAATAAAAATTGTCGTGCATATTGCATAGTGGTTGGCCTGCTAATTTTCGAGGTTTTTTATTTTACCATCCGCCGGGCCCGAGCAGGTCGCTGACCGGCTCGTCCCACCATTTCGGGTCTCTGAAGTACTGTTTGAGCATCATAGCGGCAACGACGCCGTCGCCTACGGCTGTGGCTAACTGCATAGCCGCCCCGATTCTGCAATCACCGGCCACGAAGACGCCCGGGACGCTTGTGCGAAGGTATGCGCAGTCGCACTTGATGAATCCATTGTCGGTCAGCTCGACAGAACCTTTCAAAAAGCCGGTGTTCGGTAACATACCGATAAAGATGAATACGCCGTCGCAGGGGTAGTCTTCTTCTTTATTCGTTTTGACATTTTTTAGCCTGACCGACTGGACCTTACCTTCGCCCTGTATGGCGGTTGCTATAGTGTCGTACTTGATAATCAGATTCGAATCGGGCTCGTTGGCCTTTTCAAGAAGTTCCTCGACCAGTACTTTGGCGGCCCTGAACTCGTCCCTGCGGTGTATCATTGTTACTTTTTCGGCGAATTTGGCCAGGTGAAGGGCTTCCTGAACTGCGGTATTGCCTCCGCCGACAGCGACGACCTGCTTGCCCTTGAAGAAAGGCGCATCACAGGTGCCGCAATAGCTGACACCTGCGCCGGCGCTGCGGAATTCTTCTTCCCCGGGGACGCCGAGTTTGCGATAATCGCTGCCCGGCGTCAAAATGACGGCCCGTGTGGTAAATTTATCCTTATCGCAAATAACAGCGATTTTGCCATCCTTTAGTTTCTCAAGGCTCGTAACTTCGCTGCTGTTCTTTATCTCGGCTCCGAAGTTCTGGACCTGTTTTTGCATTTGTTCAATCAGGCCCGGGCCGTCTATACGCTCGATGCCGGGATAGTTTTCTATTCTGTCGGTGTTGTTGATTTGTCCGCCGGGCATGAGCTTCTCGAGTATCAGGGTTTTCATTCTGTCGCGAGCCGTGTAAAGTGCCGCTGCCAGACCCGCAGGCCCTGCACCAACAATAATGCAGTCATAAGTGTCAGACATAACACATATCCTTTATTGAATTCATACTTTTTTAAGTATTTTCCATTTGTATTTCTTTTTCACCTTGTATTTGGTCAAGCTGCATTCCGAAGCGGTCTATGTTTTTCTAAACGGCGTAAGTGAGGACTTCGAGCTCAGCGGTTTTATCGATATTACTTAAGATGCTATCCACCCTTTCCATAACCGTGTCTTCGAGCAAGTATTCACTGCAATTTCTACATTGTAAAACCGGCAAATCCTTGATAATAACAATACAGTCATGGTTGACCTTAAACGGCAAATTAGTAATTAACTTTTCTAATTTTGCACCGCAATTATGGCAATTCATCGCTTCGTCATTTTATTTGAAGGGTCTTTTTTTGTCAATTACGTTTGTTCATCCGTTTCGGCCTGTATCTGGTCGAGCTGCATTCCGAAGCGGTCGAGCTTTTTCTGGCCTTCGTCGTATTGGCTGTAGGCGTTTCGCAGGTGCTTGCCGAGGATGTCCCAGGTGCCGCCGAAGTCGGCAAACGAGGAATTGAGTCTTTTTAAGTTCTGTCGGATTTCGGCCGCCTGTTTTTCTATCTGCAGCCCGTGCAGGCCCATCGCCACCGTCATAAGATACGCGTATAAAAGATTCGGCGAAACGGGGATTACCTTTTTATCGAAGCAATATTGCAAAATATCGTTCGTCTCTCCTGCATATTTAACAATGGTTTCGTAATAGACATTCTCGGCGGGTATATACATTATTGCAAAATCCAGCGTTCCCTCGACGGGCCTTATATAATCAGAGGCGATTTTGTCGATGTGATTGTTTACATCCTTAAGAAATTGTCTGCGAAGTTTTATTTTTTCCGCTTCTTCTTCGGTTTTTACGACTTTCTCAAAACCCGGAAGCGGGAACTTGGCGTCGACGGGAACGGAGAAGTCAGTTAGTTTTATCAACGCATCGACCGTTTTGCCGTCCTTGAAAGTGTACTGGAGTGTGTAGCTGTCTTTCGGCAGGATAGTTGCGAGGAGGTTTTCGAGCGACCATTCACCCATCTGGCCGCGGAGTTTGGGCGAGCTTAAAATATCCTGAAGGCGCCTGACCTCGGTTCCAATCTGCATCATCTGCTTGTTTGTGCCCTGCAGCTCGCCGATCTGTTTGTTGAGGCGTTCGAGCACTTCCTGGCCGGCCTGCATGCTTCGGCTGATATTAGTCTGGCCGTCCAGCAGAGACTTCTGGAGTTTGTCTTTTGTGTCGTCCTGAGTGGCTTTTAGACCCTCCAGTTGCTGATGCAATAGGCCGATTGAGGCCTGTTGTCCGGCCATCTTCTCGGCGTTGGCGGAATTGGAGATAATGAGCCAGACCAAAAGCCCGACAACAACTAAAACCAGAACGGCAATGACTACAGTTAAAATAAGCTCCATCATTTTCCCTAAAAAAGCAGTTCTGATTATAGATTCTCAAGGGCTGTTCGTCAAAGGCTAATAACAGCCTTAAATTGTGTAAAAAAATGTTGATATGCAGGTTGAACCCTTGTATCGTTCTGGGCGAAAAGAGTTGAAAATTGTCATTTCCGGGCTGTTCACGATGGGAAGAATAGATTCTGTGATATTCGATTGGGGCGGGGTGCTGATAGATGACCCTGCGCCGGGCCTGATGCGATATTGCGCACAAGCTCTGAGTGTAACAAAAGAGGATTATATCAGGGCGAACAATAAATTCGCAGCGGATTTCCAGAAAGGCTTAATCGGCGAAGATACATTCTGGGAAAGAATATGCGGTGAGCTGGACGTGCCAAAGCCGAAAGTCGAATCATTATGGGCTGATGCATTCGAAGCTGCTTACGTACCCAGAGAAGATATGTTTTCCATGGCGGCCCGGCTTAGGAAAAACGGCTACAAGACCGCGCTTTTGTCCAACACCGAAGCGGTGGCTATGCAGTACTTTTATCAGTTGCAATATGATATGTTCGATGTATTGGTCTTTTCGTGTGCCGAGGGGACAAGAAAACCCGAGAAGAAAATCTATGAGCTTACCATCCAGAGACTCGGCTCGCGACCCGGGCAATCAGTATTCATAGATGACAAACCGGAGTACATAAACGGCGCAAAAGAGGCGGGATTGAATACGATTCTTTTCGAAAACATCAACCGGCTTAAGAATGCATTGGTCGAAATCGGAGTCGAATAGATAGACCGAGCTGTAAATAAATCTTGATATGAAAGTGTTGTTTGTAGTACAATCAGAAAAGAGGTGTTACTATGAACGATATCCAATATATTGTTGACGACAAGGGCACTAAACGGGCAGTCATTATTGATTTGGACAAGTTTCGTGACCTCTGGGAAGATTTCTATGACAGTCTAATTGCCCACAGTCGGGCTGATGAGCCCCGCGAGTCACTCAATACTGTAAAAAAACATCTGTCCCGAGCGGGAAAGCTAAATGGCTGACTGCCTGATAATACCGAGTTGATATGGACATCTCACTACGGTTTACCACGCTATCGCACACCGGCAAGATATTCTTGATATTCCGAATCGAATTGTTGTATGGTCGTTTAAAAAACTCTTGTTAAGAAAATCCCAAAAGGACTACTAATGGATTTATCAGCGGCCTTAAAGAATAAAGAAATCATTTTGCTCGAGGGGGCGATAGGAACTGAATTAGACAAGAGCGGCCTTATGGGTCGGGCCGGCAACAATCTTGACAATCCGGAAGTTGTTCTTGAAATTCAGCGCCAATACGCTCGGTGTGGCTGCGATGCACTGACCACCAATACGCTGACGATGAACCGTATATACATCGAGACGCACAATCTCGGCGTGTCGGTGCAAGACGTGAACCGTGCCGGAGTTGAGCTTGCAAAACAGGCAGTAGGCAAGGGGCAATATGTGCTCGGTGACATCAGCTCGACAGGTCAACTGCTTGAGCCGTATGGTACTTATAAGGAATCACAATTTTACGATGCCTTCAGGGAGCAGGCTGAAATTTTGGCGGAATACGGGGCGGACGGATTTATAATTGAGACTATGTTTGATTTGCGGGAGACGATGTGTGCCCTTCATGCGTGTAAGGACAAGCTCTCACTGCCTGTGATTGTCTCGATTGCATTTGCGACCGAGACAAAAGGTGGAAGAACGATGATGGGTGACTCTGCAGAACAATGTGCCAAAAGTCTCACGGATGCCGGTGCGGATGTTATCGGTGCCAACTGCGGCGATATTGATCCGGCCCAGATGGCTGTGGTTGTCTCTCTACTTAAGTCAGCAACGTCACTGCCTGTTCTTGCCCAGCCGAATGCGGGTAAGCCCAAATTGGTTGATAACGAGACGGTGTTTGATATGGGCCCGGAAGCTTTTGCACAAGGGATTACGGAATGCCTGCGTGCCGGGGCGAGCATTGTGGGTGGTTGTTGCGGTACCACCCATGAACATATTCGCGCTGTTGCGGGCTTGATAAATAAAGGGGGAGAATGAAGGCGGTCTGTTTACATGATAAGAGTACAATAGAAACATTTCTTCGCGGCAATGTGTTTCTTAACATTTACGGTCTTGGTGACCTGGACGATTTCTTCTGGCCTTACACAACCTGGTACGCGTTGACCGATACAGCAGGCGTCCAGGCCATAGCCTTGATGTACACCGGTGGAAGTATGCCGTGTTTTCATGCTCTGGCTGAAGGGGACAAAGTCATTTACACAGAAGAACTTTTGCGTTGTTTGATTCCAATTTTACCCAGGAGTTTTCATGCCCACTTGAGCCTGGGATTAGAGAGGGTATTGGTGGAGCATTATACTTTTAGACCTCACGGCAGGCATTATAAGATGGCTTTGACGGATAAATCCCTGCTATCCAATGTTGATACCTCCCGGGCAGCAGGTCTTTCAATGCCGCACTTGAGCGAAATTATCAGCTTGTTTAAAAAGGCTTATCCCGGAAATTTCTTTGAGCCAAGGATGTTGGAGACAAAACAATACTACGGTATCCGCCGGTCAGGCGAGCTGGTCAGTGCCGCAGGTGTGCACGTATATTCTCGCCGGTATCTGGTTGCTGCCTTAGGTAACATCACAACGCATCCAAAATATAGAGGCAAGGGATACGGCACAACTATAACTGCCAAAGTTTGTAAATCATTATTGCGCGATATAGACCACATAGGCCTTAACGTCAAAGCGGACGATATAAGTGCAATCAAGTGCTATGAAAGACTGGGCTTTGAAGTTATTGACTCCTACAGTGAATTTGAAGTCGAATTTAAGTCGTCCTGAAAGTAAGTGTTAAATCATATGGCGAATTATCATCTGGTAATCCTGAAGAAACCTTATCTGGATGCGATTTTAGATGGTCATAAGCAAATCGAATCGCGTTTTACCAAGACAAGGCGTCCTGCTTTTGGGCGGGTCTTGGCCGGCGATAAATTATTTCTGAAAGTAAGTTCCGGGCCTGTCTGCGCGAGGGCAACCGTTACAGCGGTTAAAAATTTCGAGAACCTGACGCCGGGACAAATAATCGAAATAAAACAGCGTTATAATCACTATATCAAAGGCAGCGATGAATACTGGGACAGTAAAATGGACTCCAGGTTCGGCTTTTTGGTCTGGCTCAGGGACGTAAAGCCAATCGAACCTGTGCGAATACGCAAAAAAGATTGGCGGGCGTGGGTTATTCTGACAGAGAAAGAAAACTTCGGACTGCTGAAAAAAAAGGACTGTAATATCCTCTAAATGTGGCTTTCCTCCGTATTTTGTATTTTTTTTATGTAAGCCGCAATAAAGTCCCCTTTAAATCCGTCTCTATCTTTACAAATCCGGTATGTTTAAATATTAAGAGGCCCTAAATTTTGAAAGGAGCAGGAAATGTTGAAGAAGATTATGTTAGTCATTCTGGCGGCGGTTTTAGTATTAGCGGCAGTTGATAGCTTAACGGCCCAGCCGGGACCGCGGGGCGGAGATTTCGGAGGCAGGCGGGGCGGCAGGGGCTTCTCGGCCGCTCCTCAGCAGCCGCCTGTACCGGTTAACGAGCAAGAGAAGAAGATTCTGAGTATACTTGATGATATGGACAGTAACCAGAGCAGAAGGATGATGAATGTGCCGATGGAGGACGGCAGAGTGCTGCGATTGCTTACCGAAGCAGCAGGTGCCAAACACGTTGTTGAGATCGGCACGTCCAACGGATACTCGGGAATATGGTTCTGCCTTGCCCTTCGGACGACAGGCGGCAAGCTCACCACTCACGATATCGACGAGGGCCGAGCCGCACTTGCCCGCGAGAATTTCAAGCGGGCCGGTGTCGATAATCTCGTTACACTCGTTATGGGGGATGCCCACGAGACAGTTAAAAATCTCAAAGAGCCCATAGATGTCCTGTTTCTTGACGCGGACAAAGAAGGTTATATAGACTACCTCAATAAGCTGTTGCCGTTGGTGCGTCCAGGCGGACTAATCCTGGCCCACAATGTTAACATGGGACAGATGCAGGACTTTATCGAGGCCATTACTACCGACCCCAACCTGGATACGGTTTTTCTGGGCCAGGGCCAGGGCCTTAGTGTGACACTTAAGAAACGCCAGAGCAAATAATTTAATGTCCCATTCGGGGAATGGGAGAAAATCCCTCGCTTTCAGGCGAAGACTTCAGTATTATAAACTCGAAATTCGAATAGCGAAATCCGAAACAAACCTGTCTTGAGCAGAGTCGAAGGATTCAAAATCCGAATTACGAGAACTCAAAACAGTGTCTCATCCGCTAAGGTGTTTTTGAGAATTTGTATTTCGAACATTCGATATTGTTTCGAATTTCGGATCCCCGTTTTCACGGGGACAACTTTACCCCTGCGAAAGCTGGGGTGCTTAGGATTTTCTTGGCTTTAGCGGGCTTACAGCCCGTCTTACAAGCTACCGCCTTCAGGCGGTAGTAGTTTAATTCACTGTTAATATCGGAAGGATTCTGTAAATTATGCCATCTAATCGAAAGGAAGTATCACGCCGTAATTTTCTGGCGCAGGGTGTTCGTGTTACCATCGGTGCCCTTGCGACCACGACATTGACATCATGTAATTCCCTCAAGACAGGAGACGCAGCTAAACGCAGCACAAGAACACGATTTGGATTCACCACTTACCAGTGGGGCACAGACTGGGATATACCGACTCTTATCACCAACTGCCGCAAAGCTCAGGTCTTTGGCGTTGAGCTGCGAACCAGTCAATCCTACGCTCATGGTGTTGAATTAGAGCTGAGTGCACAGCAGCGCCGTGAGGTAAAGAAACTTTTTGAGGATAGTCCGGTTATTCTGGTGGGTCTTGCGACCAGTGAGCGGTATGATTCGCCGGAGGCCGAGGAGCTGAAAGCGGCAATTGAAAATACCAAGTCCTACATAAAACTCAGCCGTGATACAGGCAGCAGCGGTGTGAGAGTGTTCCCGAACAGCTTTCACGATGGCGTCGCGCGAGAAAAAACTATCGAGCAGATAGGCAGTGCACTTAACATCCTGGGGGCTTTTGCCGCCGACTATGGCCAGCAGGTTCGCCTCGAAGCGCACGGTAATGCAGGCGATTTGCCGACTATCAGGGCGATTATGGACCGGGTTGTCCAGCCGAGCGTTCGAGTGAAACTCAATAGCGATAAGAGGGATACCAGTGGCAACGGATTCGAGCACAATTTCAACCTGGTCAAGGATTTGCTGGGCGATACGCTGCACCTGCACAATCTCAAAGACACGGAATTTCCATTTCAGCTTCAAATGGACCTGCTTGTAAAAATGGGCTGGACCGGCTGGCAGATGCTGGAAGTAAGCGATAAGGTACCGGACCGCGTCCAGGCGTTGATTGAACAGCGTCAGATCTGGGATGGGCTGCTGGCAAATTCACTGAACGTATGAGTAGAAAGCACAGATAAATAGTAGTGAAACGGAGGCGCCGGATTCAGCGGGACCGGTTATGCAGATAGCTCTTCGGAAGGAACTGTCGCTTTTCGACTCGACCTGCATTATTGTCGGCATCATCATCGGCGCCGGAATCTACCAGATGGCTCCGGACATCGCTGAAGACGGATATTGCTGTCGGGGCGTGCATCCTTTAAAGATGGGGGTACTGTAAGGACAATAAGAATGCCAAAGGAAGAATTGCAACGAGGATTTGGTCTATCAACTTCGACCTACGTGGTGATTGCCAGCATGGTGGGGACAGGAATTCTGGTATCGCCCGGATACATGATGGCTTCACTCCAGAACTACCCCGTTATATTTGGGCTTTGGGCCCTTGGTGGGTTGTTGGCCATATGCGGTGCTCTTTGTGTGGCGGAGTTAGCAGCCGCTCTGCCCCGGGCAGGCGGTGAGTACGTTTACCTTCGCGAAGCATACGGCCCGATGCCTGCCTTTCTATCCGGTTGGACGTCGTTTTTTGTAGGCTTTTCCGCACCGCTGGCCGTGGTAAGCTATATCGCGGCTTTATACCTTTTGACGCCGTTCGGATTGGCTGAGAAGGAAACGGGACACCTTGTCCAGACCGTTGCCGCGCTCATTATAGTCGCAATCACGCTGCCCAATCTCATTGGTCTTCGTCATTCCGCCTGGACACAGAATCTCACCACGATTTTCAAGTTCGGCCTGTTTGTGGTCTTTGTGGTGATGGCATTTCTGTTCGGCGAAGGACGGCTGGCAAACGTTGTGGAAGGCCAGTCGATAGGGAACGTCAAGTTCGGAACCGCGGCTTCGCAGTTCTTCTACGTCATGTTCGCTTACAGCGGCTGGAACGCCGCCAGCTATCTGGCCGGCGAGGTTAAGGACCCATCCAGAATTCTCCCAAGGTCCTTGCTGCTGGGCGCAGGGCTCGTCATAGTTTTGTATCTGGCCCTGAATCTCGTTTTCGCTTACGCGGTACCTCTGGCCGATGTGGGATTTGACAACGCTGAGCGGGTTCCCCAGCTCGCGGTCGAAAATCTGTTTGGGCCTAGGGCCTCCAGCGTTTTCTCCGTTGTGCTGGGATTGACGTTCCTGGCTACAGTGAGCGCTTTCATTATTACCGGCCCGCGGGTTTACTACGCCATGGCAAGGGACGGATTGTTTCCATCCATAGCTGAGCATGTCAGCTCAAAGGGGCGGGTTCCTACCTACGCTATGCTCTTGCAGAGTGTCTGCGCGATTATTATTCTGTTCGTGACGGACTTTCAGAACTTATACAAGTATGCCTCGGTGGGGTTATCGCTCTTTGCGCTGCTTTTTGTAGGTGCAGTTTATGTCCTTCGATGTCGCCGGCCGGATATGGAAAGACCGTTTCGCGTACCCTTATATCCTGTTGTTCCGGCGATTTTCATGGTCGTGATTCTTTTCACGGCTGTATTTGCGTTCATACAGTGGCCGAAACCTTCGGCTTTCAGCCTCGGCAGCATCCTCCTGGGTATCCCGGTCTATTACATTTGGTTGTTCGTCCGCCGTCGACGGGATACATAGCAACCTGCTATCCGGATGTACGAGAGTTTGAAAAGTTCTGTTGTGAAATCCATATTAGGGACTGGTAAAGAAATTAGGTTTCGTTTTTGGTTGAGCGAGGACAAGGCTGGCAAGGAAGCAAAACGCAGGCCTACTGGTTGGTAGTCCGAGTTTTGCTGACACCGCCAGCCGCAGCCGCAGCCAGCTAAAAATGGAAGATAATTTATTTACAAGTCCTAAAGTTGGGTTTTTAAGAATCCAGCCCTTATTGTCCTCTTCGGGGGTTTTCTTTGCAATTTTCTCTTGACATCGAGGTATAAGATTATGCTATAATCATACTACCTTTCATCGCTTGCGAATGCGTGAAATGAGGAGGCAGCATGCTTACTATGTCTATTATATTTGCGAGGTTCTTCACTGGCCGATTTAACCCAACCCGGAAAGTGTTGTTTGTTTAATGCCCTGATGGGTGGAAAGGAAGTAATAAAATGGCTAACAAAGAAAATCTGAGAATCTGCCTGGCAATATCTATTTTTTTCCTGTCAATAGCTGGTTTGGCACAGGCTGCCACGATTACTGTAGGCTCTGGAGCCGCCTATGATTTTGACACTATACAAGCAGGGATTGATGCGGCTGTGGATGGGGATACGGTGCTGGTGGCACCCGGCGAGTACGTTATCACCGAACCAGTCACATTTCGAGGCAAGGCCATCACGGTGAAGTCGGAGGCTGGGCCGGATGAGACAACCATCCGGATGGGCACGCCGGCTGATACTAATCGCGGCAGTGTTGTGTTATTCGAGAACAACGAGACCGCCGCGTCTGTTCTTGAAGGATTCACGATCACCGAAGGCAAAGGTTCTTGGCTAGAAGACTCGTGGTTGGGTGGGGGCATTTTGTTTAATGCTTCCTCTGGGACCGTAAAGAATTGTTCAATAGTGCAGAACAGAGTGGAGGGCAGTGGCGGCGGAGTCTTTTGCGCTTATCCGGGCTCTCCAATCCTAATCGACTGCATAATTGCGGAGAACTCAGCTGGAGACTCCGGCGGTGGTGTGTTCGCCTGGGGGGAATCCTCCCTTACTCTGACAAACTGTATCATCAGGGGAAACTCGGCCAATCGTACTGGATCTTATGGTGGAATTGGCGGTGGAGTAGGGTGCTACCTCAACTCGTCCACAACAATGACCAATTGCGCAATAGTCAGCAACATGGCGCGCGTAGGTGGCGGCTTGTTCTGCGGGGACAACTCATCCGTGATAATGACTCACTGCGCGGTAATTGGAAACATGGCGCGCTATGCTGCCGGTGGGATAGAAACCTACCTTAATTCCTCTACCACTGTGGACAATTGCGTCTTCGCGCGGAACACAGCAGTAAGTTCCTGTGGTGGGATGAACTGCTCCCTCAATGGGGGCTCTGCGGCGGTGACGAACAGTATCTTCTGGGAAAACACAGCGCCTAAAGCACCCGAGATTTTGGTAAGGAGTGGGGGAACGCTCGACATAACGTATAGCAACGTTGTCGGTGGCCAGACTGGAGTCAGTGTTGAAGGCGGCACACTTAACTGGGGCGAGGGCAACATCGACGCCGACCCGTGTTTCGCCGATCCAAACAATGACGACTTTCATTTGAAATCTGAAGCAGGCCGATGGGACCCGAACAAGCAAACCTGGGTTCTGGATGATGTTACAAGCCCATGTATTGATGCGGGCGACCCAAATTCAGACTGGAGCGCAGAATTGTGGCCGCACGGCGAGCGGATAAATATGGGTGCTTACGGCGGAACGTCTCAGGCAAGTATGTCGTTGTCTGATGCAGGTGCCGTTGTTTACATACAATGGCTGGGCCATTCGACCGTGAAGGTCTGGACGGAAGATTGTGTAGTATATGTTGACCCGGAGAGAGTGCCTGAGTCGCTCCATGATGCGACGCTGGTGTGCGTTACTCACAGTCACGGGGACCATTACTCGCCTTCTGATATTGCGAAAGTTTCCAATCCTGATACGCAATTCATCGCTCCGCCTGATGTCGTCCAGCAGTACGGCAGCGGACAGACAATCGCGCCCGGGCAGACAATCGAATTCGACAATGTTAATATAATCGCGGTGCCTTCTTATAATACCAACAAATCGAACCATCCCAAATCAAGGAACTGGGTCGGGTTCATAATAGAGCTCGGCTCGAAGCGGATTTATGTTGCGGGTGATACAGACCTGATAGAGGAGATGAATACGCTCGGAGATATTGATGTGGCGATACTGCCGGCGGGGGGCACGTACACAATGAATGCGGTCGAAGCGGCGGAGGCGACGCAATATATAAAGCCCGAATTGGCCATACCCTACCACTGGGGTCAAAGCGTTGGCACTTTAAGCGATGCACAAACATTTGCCGAATTGGCTGCGTGCGCTGTAAAGATTTTGACGGTCGGCGAGACTATCAGCTCCGACAATTGGCCGAAGTATTCTCCCCTGATAGCGCACTGGAAGCTGGATGAGACAGAGGGTAGCGTTGCCTACGATAGTGCAGGCGACAATGATGGCTCCTGCCATGGTGAGCCGTTCTGGCAGCCTGCCGGCGGTAAGGTTGATGGCGCTTTGGAATTCGACGGGATTAATGATTATATCAGCGCTGATTTTGTCCTGAACCCGGCGGAGGGGGCGTTCAGCGTCTTTGCCTGGATTAAAGGGGGCGCTGCCGGGCAGGTCATTATATCTCAGACAGACGGCACCGGGACCGGTGAGGCCTGGATTGGTGCGGAAACATCGGATGGAAAACTTATGACCGGGCTAACGCCACCTCCTGCCGGCCGGTCTGCCCCACAACCACTGGTCTCGGAATCCGTAATTATAGATGGCCAGTGGCACCATATCGGCCTTGTCTGGAACAGGTCGTACAGGTACCTATATGTGGATGGCATAGAAGCTGCCGGGGATACCACGGCTTTGGCCCCGCTGAAAGCTTCGGACGGTGGTTTATACATTGGTGCCGGAAAGACTCTTGAAGCAGGCAGTTTCTTCCCCGGCCTGATTGATGATGTTCGCATTTACAACCGGGCGCTGAGCACAGAAGATATCGAGGAGTTGGCGCGTTAGCTTTCGATACCCCCGCTGCGGCCTCGGCCTTCCAGGCTACCGTGGGCTCCGCCCCGGCGAGTGCCGAGACAAGCCCCAAACGAGCCTTCGGCGAACTCAGGCCGGGGTTTGAGGGTACCACCCAGTCAGTCAAAGTGCATTTTCAACACCCCCAAGCAAGCTTGAGGGTGCCACTCACGGCTTCTTTAATAACTCAAAATTCAATAAAATAGCTCAACAAACGGGCTTTTTTCCACATTTCAACGAAATTTTCCAAAAAAAAGCAATAATGCGGGTTCTACATCCGTCTTTATATGTGAGAACCAGGCCCGGTACGACAAAAAACAGAGGCGAATCGGGGAAACAGTAAAATGCCAAAGAAAGTTACTACAGATATTAAGGCCGCGGTTGTGCTGATAGTAACCGAAAATCTTGCTGCCCTGCGTATGTTCGTCAAAAATGTAAAAAATTCAATTGTTAAATTTGTCTCTAAGCATCAAAATCCGATGTCGCAGGACAAAAAAAGCCGTAACTCAGAAAGGGGCAAAAAATGTTAAGGAAAATCATTACATTGAGCGTCATAACAGTAGTTGTGCTGATAGGAGTTGAAAATCTTATCGCTCAGGAGCGCACGGACGAACCTCAAACAGAGCCAACACAAAGGCAAAGGGGCCGGGCGGAACGGCCTCGAAGACAACAAATGGACGGCGAAGCATGGGCCGGACGTGCCGAGGCTATGCGAGGGAGGCGTCAGCAGGAAGGAGCCGATAATAACGAGGCAATGAAAAGGGAACGCCGGCAAGAATCTGCCCAGGAAGGCACACCAAGAGGCAGAGTGAACCGCGAGCCGCAGCAATCTCGTCGAGGCCAAAATCTACCTATGCAACAGATGTTAGGCAGGTGGAACCGCGGCTGGCAGGGTAGAGGTATGGGCAGATGGGGACGAGGCTTACAGGCCGGAGGTATATGCCCGTGCCCATGGTGTCAAGGCTTCCAGGGCAGAGGTATGGGCAGATGGGGTAGAAGCTTCCAAGGTAGAGGTATGGGCGGATGGGGCCAGGGCTTCCAGGGCAGAGGTATGGGCGGATGGGGCCAGGGCTTCCAAGGCAGAGGTATGGGCGGATGGGGTCAAGGCTTCCAGGGCAGAGGTATGGGCGGACGGGGCCAGGGCTTCCAAGGCAGAGGTATGGGCGGATGGGGCCAGGGCTTCCAGGGCAGAGGTATGGGCGGGCCAGGCCCGGGTATGCAGCCATTTCCAGATATGGGGCCATTCCCGCCTGAGTCGCCGGAAGGTGAAGATGTATTAGTACCGGCGCCGCCGATGCAGCGCAGGGGTATGAACAGGCCAGGCCCGGGTATGCAGCCATTTCCAGAAGTGAGGCCGTTACCGCCTGAGTCACCAGAAGGTGAAGATGTATTAGTACCAGCGCCGCCGATGCAGCGTAGAGGCATGGGCAGACGCGGACGAGCCTTACAAGAGCCAAACGCTCCGGAGCCGGGGCCAAGGGGTCCTGGACGCAGGTTTGATTAGGCAAAGAAGGGATTCTGCCTGGCAATAGTTAGCGTCAAGAAATAACTAAAAGAATAATTTGGGTGCTTTTTAGCATATAACCACCCTCCTTAAAATGACTGGGTGTGCTCTCAGAAGCATATCCAGCCATTATTTATTAGGACAGGTAAAAAGGCATAGAGCGGACAGGAGGCAGAAAAAGTTGATTAATTTTTTATTTTCTATAGCTCCTTGAAAATACAGAATTTATAAAATTTACATTGAAACTATTTGTTCAGCCATTTCTTGAAATCCGGCTCCAACAGATTTTTAATCTTCGGTTCATCCATATTTTCCGGACTCGCCACCACCGAGCCGGTGTCGATTCGTTTGTCCACCTTCCGGCCGCGAAGGTGCGCCACAATTGTCTTAACCCCTAAGTAACCCATATTGATTGGATCCTGCAGCACCAGCCCTTTGATATATCCTTTTCGCAGCGCCTGCACAAGCCGGTCGGAGCTGTCAAAACCAACATAGTCAACTTTGCCCGCCAGACCGCTGTCCTCTAGCGCCCGCAGCATTCCAAACGTCGTTGACTCGTTCGGGCAGAAGATTCCGTCAATGGTCAGCCCTCCGTCAGGCTTACGCAGCGGCGCCAGCAGGTTTTCGCTTGCTATATAGGCGCTTTCTGTAGTCGCACCACCGTACTGGTTCGAGCTGACCACCTCGATTTCCGGATATTTCTCTTTCAACACGTCCAGAAATCCTTGCTCCCGTTTCGTCGAGCTGGCTGAGCCTTCGTGGCAACGCAGCATAATCACCTTGCCTTTTCCATCTAAAATCTCTGCCAGACGTTCGCCGCCCTTTCTGCCGCCGATATAGTTGTCCGTTGCCACGAAACTGGTGTAATCCTGGCTGTTTAGCCCGCTGTCGATTATAACCACCGGGATACCGTTGTTTACGGCATCCCTGACCGGCATTCGCAGTGCCGCATCGTCCAATGGTGCCAGCACGATTCCTGAGACGCCGCGTGTTATGAAATCTTCCACCACTCTGATTTGCGACTCCCTGTCATCTTCCTTAAGCGGCCCTTTCCATATAACCTCCACTTCCAGGCCGGAGTCTTTTAATTCCTGCTCGGCCTTGACCGCCCCGGCGTGGATTGACTTCCAAAAGACGTGTGTCATCCCTTTGGGAATCACTGCTATTCGGTACTTGCCCTTGCTTTCTTCTTTCCGTTTACAACCGATTGCAATAAAAGCAAAAGCTATAGCGACGAATACAACTACGGCTAATGCTTTTTTCATAATTACCACTTCCGGAATCTTCGTTTTGACAACTCCGGCCTCTTTGCTCCGTCACGTAAGAGAGACCGCAAATCTACTGCAAAACCGACCATCGATTAATATCTCATTTTTATACAATAGATTACCGATAATCAGCGATCAATAAAGTGTCTGAATTCTTCCAAAGGTCAAACCATGTCTTTAAGATTCTTAAGCGGCCGAATCTTCACAACATTACGCGCCGGCTTGGCCTTGAATACAGTTTCTTCGCCAGTGAAAGGATTGATACCCTTACGAGCCTTGGTTGCAGGTTTTCGCTGTACGACCAACTTCATCAAACCGGGCACGGTGTATGCACCGGCGCCGCTTCGACCGAGACTCTTTTTAATTTGAGCAGCCATTGCTTCGAACACAGAGCTAACATCCTTCTTTGTCAATCCTGTCGCATCGGTGATCCCCGATACGATCTCACTCTTGGTCATCGGCTTTGCAGATGAGTTCTTCGCTACATTCTTCTTTGCCATAACATACTCTCCTTACGATGAAAAAAGATTAGAGAAAACAATCCTTTAGACTACGGTTTCCACCGAGTCAACAATCAATAAGCACACATACATATGGATTTTCACCGAGCCTGTCAAGCAAGAATACGCTGAGTATTTAGAAATATGTCAAGTTTAAGCCTAATCAACGGCAAATAGGGATCATCGTTAATGAAGAAGATGTGTTGGTTATAATCATTTTTCGTTGCTGCTCAACTATAACTTTGCACATCTGTTGATAGATGAAAACTGCTGCTCGGCCCTTCCTTAAAACGGAACTATCAGTGGTTATTGCCCAGAAGATCACATCGGTCATTGAAAATGTTTACAAATTTTATGTTTTCTATAATACCTTGGCTTCAAAGAGCTTATGAAGCGGACATTTTTGCTGGATTGGCAGATAACGAGCAATTTGGTTATAGGTGCGTTGTACGCGTCAACTCACTAACAGGTGGCCGTTTACAAGAGCAGCGTGTTTTCAGCGCCAGTCGTTTGGGTAGTAGATGGATTCAGGCCGAATGCGGAACTTTTTGCACAGTCCATCCAGGAGCGTTTCCAACCTTTTTATCTGGCAATCGGTTAGGTGAGCGGTTTTACCGTCAGCTATAACGCAGATTCGGATAGTCTGACTGCTGCCGTACCAGTTGCGGTCGGGGATGAGCGGCCATTGTCTCTGCCATTTTTCTGTTGGCTGTATTTGTCCGTCTTCGTCGCCAAGACCGTTGCATAAACAGAAGTGGAAGTTATTATCCTCGGGACCGGCCAGACCACTGAGCAAAGCCAGCTGCTTTATATTGCCGTCTTTGGTGCCGCTGTAGTAAATCTCGATGCGGTTCCAGCGGTCAGGGGACTGGGCTGCCCGAGAAGAAATAGCTTTTTGGACGGGGCCGAGTCGTTGATACGTAGAAAGAGAAAATGGGCCGGCAGATGGGGGATTATGGCCCAGGGCCATTAGGCTTATCGCTCCGATGGTCATTGAGGCCAGCAGCATCGCCAATACTTTTGCTACCCTTGCCTGATTCGGCATAGTCTCATCCCTGAGAGTTACGGCTTCATATTTTTTTGCAAAATACCTTCCCTGAACTCGAAAAATCCACAGATGCTCAGGTTCCCATCCTGCACCTGTTAAGCTTAGGCTCAAACATAATCGGCGCCTAATGGTTCCCTTAACCAAAGTAAGTGCAGTCCCTTATACAGTAAACATCGGCACTGACCAACGAATCACTCCAAATTTTGCCAAAAAATCTCTAATTTATCTTTGCCGGCTCACAGAGCCGCGACTTTACTCCAAAAAGGGGGAAAATCCTCTAAGATTTTAGAATGCTGCAAGTTTCTGTAAGATGTGAAAAACAAAACACCTCACAAATAACCTGTTATAAATATGTTGATTTATGGAATTAAGATCTGTAATATACGCTTTGTCAAATTTAAGGTGAAAAATCTGTGGTGAAAAACCGTTGGCCAAATGGATTCCCGCTTACGGGTCTGTTGAAAAAGTCCAGCACCGATTAGGCATGGGCCTAAGCTCAATTGGTGCTGGACGACGAAGCAACCTCGACTTCTTCAACAAGCCCTTACGCGAGAATGACAAAAGAAGGGGTTGTGCTCGAAATGACAAGTCATTTAGAAACAGGAAGAAAAGAAGTGGCATCAGAATCCGATACCCTTCAAGGAGGATTTCGTCCGCTGTCTTCGGAGCAAATCACTCAATTAACCAACCAGGGATGTAGCTGTGAGGACTTCTCGAAGGTCCTGGTTGCCGAGGATTTCAATGCAGATACAGTGAAATCGACACATTTCTGCGGGCAGGTAAAGTTAGGTGTGTTTGAAAAGCAGGTGTCATTTTTCGGCGGTGTTAAGAAGCCGGCCGGGATTAGTCATGCAACGATCCATAACTGCATAATCGGCAATAACGTATATATCAGTCATGTAAGGAACTACATCGCCAACTATATAATCGAAGATGATGCTGTGATAGAAAACATTGACCTGCTTGCGGTAGAAGGCGAAAGCTCATTCGGTAACGGGACGGAAGTTGCTGTTGTCAATGAGGCCGGCGGCAGAGAAATAGCGATTTATGACCATTTGTCTGCTCATACGGCTTATATAATAGCTTTTTATCGGCACAGGCCGGAAGTAATTAAAAAGCTGCAAAAAATGATAGCCGACTACACCGCCTCTGTTACCAGCTCTATGGGCGTTGTGGGCGAAGGTGCCATGCTCATTAACTGCAGAATTATCAAGAACACCAAGGTAGGTCCCGCAAGTGTGATAGAGGGTGTGAGCAGATTGGAGAACGGTTCGGTCAATAGCTGTCCTGAGGACCCCGTTTATATTGGACCCGGTGTTTTTGCAGAAGATTTTATCGTGTGCAGCGGCTCGAACATTACAGATGGGACAATAATATATAAATGCTTTGTCGGCCAGGGCACTGTATTAGCCAAGCAGTATTCTGCGGAAAACTCGGTGTTCTTCGCTAACTGCGGTGGTTTTCACGGCGAGGCCTGTTCGGTATTTGCCGGGCCTTATACCGTAACACATCATAAGTCCACGCTACTGATCTCCGGGCTGTTTTCCTTCTTGAACGCCGGCAGCGGAACCAACCAGAGCAATCATATGTACAAACTGGGGCCGACCCACCAGGGTATTGTCGAACGCGGCTCGAAGACCGCAAGCGATTCATATATGCTCTGGCCGGCAAAGGTCGGGGCGTTTACCGTTGTGATGGGCCGACATTATAAGAACTCGGATACTTCGGATTTACCTTTTTCATACCTTATTGAGCACGAGGACGAAAGCATTCTTGCCCCCGGCGTGAATTTACGCAGTGTAGGGACTGTTCGCGATGCTCGAAAATGGCCAAGGCGCGACAAGCGAAAAGACCCAAGGAAGCTGGACTACATAAATTTCAAACTTTTAAGCCCATATACGATTCAAAAGATGCTTAACGGCTGCCGGCTGCTTGCGAATCTTAAAGCAACGTCCGGCCAGAACACCGAATACTTTACCTACAACAGTGTCAAGATTAAAAACTCATCGTTGGACAGGGGCGTTAGACTTTACCAGATAGGTATTGATAAATTCCTGGGCAATTGTCTGATTAAGCGGCTGCAAAACAAGCAGTTCGAAAGTGTTGATGAGCTTTGCGAAGAGCTGAGGCCGAAAACCGACGCAGGGCCCGGAAAATGGGTGGACCTGGCCGGCTTGTTTGCTCCGGAACCAGCCGTGCAAAAGATGCTCTGTGATATTGAAAACGGTACTATCAGCACATTAGAGCAGCTAACAAATGCATTTCAATCTATGTATGATAATTATTCTGCATACGAATGGGCCTGGGTAGCCAATGTTTTGCAGCAGCGCTTAGGCAAAACGCTCGATCGGATAACTCCAGACGATATTATTGAACTGACAGCAAAATGGAAAACAGCCGTCGTAGAGCTTGACCATATGCTTTATGCAGATACGAAAAAAGAATTTGCCGCTACTGCTCAAATCGGGTACGGGCTTGACGGCAAGAAAGAGATAAAGCAGGCCGATTTCGAACAGGTAAGGGGGACATTCGAGGAAAACAGTTTCGTTTTGGAAATTGAAAAACATATAATCAGCAAAACAGCCCTCGGCGATGAGCTTATCAGCCGAATGCAAAAACTGTTGAGTAGTGAGTAGTGAGTAGTCAATTAACCACTCACCAATTAACCAATTAACTGCTAACCCAAGTGACGAGGACAAGTTTATGAGAGTGATAATTGAACCGGATTATGAGTCAGCGGCCGGGTGGACTGCCAATTACATAGCTAAGAGCATCATTAATTTTAAGCCGAGCAAAGCCAGGCCTTTTGTGTTAGGCCTTCCAACAGGCTCTTCGCCGCTGGGAGTATATAAGTCACTGATAAAGCTCAATAAAAAAGGATTAATTTCTTTTAAAAATGTTATTACCTTCAATATGGACGAGTATGTGAACCTGCCGAAGGAGCATCCTGAAAGCTATCATTCATTTATGTGGAACAACTTTTTCAGCCACATAGACATTAACAAAGCAAATGTCAACATTCTCAACGGTAAAGAAAAGAACCTCGAAGCCGAGTGTAAGAGATATGAGGCAAAGATGAAGAAGCTGGGCGGTATTAAGCTATTTCTCGGTGGTATCGGCCCTGACGGCCATATAGCGTTTAACGAACCTGCTTCGTCGTTATCTTCCAGAACACGCATTAAGAAACTGACTTACGATACCCTCGTAGCTAATTCGCGATTCTTTGATAATGACGTGAACAAAGTACCCAAAACCGCTCTGACAGTGGGCGTAGGGACCGTTATGGATGCCGAGGAGGTGCTGATTATTGTTAACGGTCATAATAAAGCCCGTGCGTTGCAGCACGCTATTGAAGGGGGCGTAAATCATATGTGGACAATCAGCGCCCTGCAAATGCACCCTAAGGGCATTATCATCTGCGATGAAGAAGCCACAGGTGAGCTGAAAGTCGGCACAGCAAAATATTTTAAGGACATAGAATCAGACAATCTTGACCCGGCTACACTTTTGAAATCGTAAGCGCTGATTCGAAGTATGTGCTTATACGAATTCAAGTTAATTCTTGCGCCTTACTCTAAAAGCATTCCGGCCGTGAGGGTGGGATAAATGGCCACTATATCATAAATCGTCATTATATAAAGCGCACTTATTAAGTTGAATTGGTATTAGCCAGACAATGGCGCAAGCCATCCTGTGGACTGAATATGCAGTTTCCTGACGTGTCACGTGCTTCGGAGCCCGTGAAAACACGGCCAAAATGGCCGTGCCACTAACAAATCAACAGCGGCTAAACACATACGATTCGAACGACGGGCTACCGGGGAACAGGTGCCGGTGCCGGCGGCGCAGGTTCTTTGCCGGGCGGGTAAACTATGTTTGCCGCGGCCTTGAGCGATTCGATATACTTGTTAGCTAATTCAGACTGTTTTTGTTGCGTTAGTTGTCTTATGAGGCTGTCCCTGGCCTGCTCAAACGAAGTTGTGCTGGCACCCTTGTGGTCGGTAACTTTTATTATATGGTACCCGAATCGGGTCTCGACAATATCGCTGACCTCTCCTACTTCCAGCGCGAATGCAGCTTTTTCAAAGGGTGGAACCATTTTGCCTCTGTCGAAGAAATCCAAATCGCCGCCTTGTGCTGCAGAGGGACAGTCTGAGTTGGCTTTGGCTAATTCGGCAAAATCAGCTCCGCCTTTGATTTGTTCAAGCAGGCCCTGAATCTTTACTTTGGCCTCGGCTTTGGCCTGGTTCGGGTCGGCTTCAGAGTCAGTGGTATCAGGTGTTATGAGAATGTGACTTGCTCTTAATTGTTCTTTTACTTCGAACTGTGTTGGGTTTTCATCATAGAACTTTTTGGCATCTTCTTCTGTAATATTTATCTTTCCGGCCCATTGGGCCTCCACAACTTTCTGATATGTCATTCCCTTTCGGACTTGTCCTTTTACTTCGTCAAAGCTTTGGCCGGATTCGGCTGTTTTCTTCTTGAACTCCTCCAATGATAACGGCTCTCTCTGGGCAGCGAGCATTACTGTGATCTGGTTAATCACTTCTTCTTCGGTCACTACAATATTCGCTTCTTTCACCTTTTCCTCCAGCAGCCGTCCAATAATTATTCTATCGAGGGCTTGTTGTTTGAGCTGTTTTTCGAATGCCTGGGCAAAGGCGGGCGGAAGCTGTTTGCCTTGTTGGGCCATTTTCTCAAGCTGCGGCCTGATGATTTCTTGTAGCTCGGCCTCGGTAACATCGATCCCGTTGACGGTTACAGCAACGCTGTCAGCGGGTTCTTCCGGGACTTGGGGTTCAACTACATTGACGTCGGCTTCGGCTTCGATTTGGGCGGGGGCCGCTTGAGGTTTATCGGCATCGACCTGCTCAGTGGATTTAGACCTGCAGCTCAAACCAAGAGCGGCAAAAAATATCACAACACAGGTTAAAAGTCTTTGACTCAAAAACAAACGGTTCATAATTTTGTCCTTTCGCGGTTTTAAAAAACAAAAAAACCCTTCACTAAGGGCGTATATTATAATTATTTCGCAAAAAAGCGATTGTGTCAAGGTATTTCCAAGTTTTAATTGAGAATTGATAGAAGGAACTATATCGAATCATTTTTGGTATCCTTACTGTTCTTTTAGTTATCATCGGCAGGGAGACCTTCTCTTTTTACCTCAACCAAAAATTTTTAGGACATTTACCCAAATTTAATCTGGGATTAAGAGCTTATCCGAATAACCGGGTCGTTATGAGGCCGAGCGAAAAGTTCGAGGCCAAGGCGGCAGGCCAAAAAGGCTCGCCAGGCGTGGTTTTCTCCACGTTGAGAACGTTTTTTCACCGGCAACGCAGGCATCGAGCTTTGCAGCCGGCCGCAATAGAGCGGGTTATTTGGATAGGCTCTAAACCTTCGAACCACCCTTCGGGCAATCTATATATAGTGCTCTCGATTGAAAATTTCCGTTTGTGCGCGGGTAAGTAGCTTTACAATAATAGATTATGATTTTACTCGCGGGAATTTACTACCCTGAAGGGTATATGAATATCCGGAAAGAACGCGCTGCCGGCACCCGCAATCTACAGAGTTAACGCAAGGCTACGGTCTGATTCAGACGCTTTCAGGCTCGGGATGGACCCATGGTTGACGGTACGGCCGACGCAGCAGACGGTTTGCCTCGTCATCATCCACGACCCGGCCTTTTTCAGGGTCCCAGGTAAGCGACCGGCCAAGCTTGCATGAGATGTTGGCCAGGATACACGCGGCAGCAGTAATGTAACCCTCCTCAATATCGGACACGGGCTTACTGCGAGTCTCTATCGCCTCTAAGAAGTTCTTCCAATGTCGCCGCATTGCGGACGCCACGTGACGTTCAAGGTCCTTCTCCGTCTTGTCTTCCGGGTATTTATCATACTCGTAGAGCGCATCGCCGTGAGCCTTCTCGCCCTTGCCGCGAGGAATGAAATCGTACTTATGGACATCGGCCTTAAGCGTTCCTTTATCGCCGTAAATAAAGGCGGCCCACGGATAATCGGGATCAGTTGCGTTACCCCAGGTGCGATGAGTCCACACAACCGGCAGACTGCCGAAGTCGAATGTGGCTATCTGGGTGTCGGTGATGTTCGCCTTACTTTCCTTGTCAACTAAGATGCCGCCGGACGAGCTGATGCTCTTCGGCCAACCCAAATCGAGCATCCAGCGAACCATGTCGAGCATATGCACACACATGTCACCGATGATACCGTTACTGTATTCCATGAAGGCCCGCCAGCGGCGTGGGTGTATCAATGAGTTATACGGTCGCATCGGGGCCGGCCCTGTCCACATATCATAATCGAGATATTCGGGCGGGGCCGTATCGGGCGGATTCCCACGGGCACGCATAGGATAGTAGCAGCAAATCTCGACATGACCGACCTTGCCGAGTCTGCCCTCTTTGATGACCCTGTCGCGAGCTTCGACTAAATGCGGAGTACTGCGCCGTTGCATGTTCACCTGCACGACCCGCTTGTACTTTCGGGTTGCAGCAAGCATGGCCTGTGCCTCGACGACGTCCACGCTGATGGGTTTCTCGACATAGACATCGGCCCCGGCCTTGACGGCGGCTATCATCGCCAGCGCATGCCAATGGTCGGGTGTGGCGACGTGCACGATATCGAGCTCCTCCCGCTTGAGCATCTCGCGGTAGTCACCGTAGGTGCGCGGCTTTTTCTTCGATGCCTGGCGGGCGGCCACCATCTCGGCAGCCTCGGCCAGCATCTTCCTGTCCACATCACACAACGACACTACCTCGACCGGCGCGACCTGAAGCAGACGGAACAAAGCGCCCTTCCCATACCAGCCGCAGCCAATCAATCCAACGCGTTTCGACTTCTGGTTGGCGAATACGGGGGTGTAGTTACCGCTAACTGAAAAAGCCAGTCCGGCTGCGCCGGCTTTAAGAAACTCACGACGATCCATAGTATTCCTCCCGAAATTAATCTAAAAACAAACCCAAAATCACGTTGGATTATAATTGTCCTCAGAATGGTTTGCAAGTGCTTACTCGGACGGGATTGAAGAGCCCCCCGGCTGCTGCCATTAACTGTCTAATGCCAGTTGTGGAAACAGTATTTGTCATTCCCGCGAAAGGGCTTGTTGAAAAAGTCGAGATTGCTTCGTCGCTACACTCCTCGCAATGACGCAAAGTGCGTTTTCATGTCATTGCGAGCGATTCGAAGAATCGCGCGGTAATCTCAAAACGTTCATTTTGAACTTTGGCAACAGGCCCGAAAGCGGGAATCCAGTTTTTCGCTCTGGACCCCTGCTTTCGCAGGGGTGACATCGTCGATTTTCGTTTTCCGCAACAGATACTATCTAATACAAATTGCATTTAATTACTGCGCTCCTCGTGTTTAGCACAAAAGGGTGGCAGCCTCAAGCGCAGTACCCGCTTTCGCGGGCACAAGCTTGGGGATGGCTCACTGCTCTTTATATAAAGCGCATCTTTTAATTACAATTGATATAATTCCTGCGTGTCGTCCGGCTTGCCCTGATGAGCGAAAACTTTTCTTCGCTTGTCTATTGCCGCTCCTCGACAGTCAAGCTCTTGGTAAGGTCCCCTGCTCGCACCGAATGTGTTCCGGGTCGTGGTGCCGTCAGCCCGGCAAAAACGACCTCCTTTTTCTCGTTGCCTCGCAGCCACACCCAACGCGTTGTCACCTGCTCACTGACAGTCACTTCGACCTTTGCCAGCCCTTCCTCACTACCGTTTTCCACTGTCACGCCTACTGTGTACTTTCCACCGGTGACAAAGCGGCCCGAAACGTCCTCCGGAGTAAGTCTTATATCCGTGCACCGCGGCTGCACAAGTGACACATCGGACTCTTGAGCTTGAAGCTCCTCGACGTTATCCAGAACCATCAGGTTCGCAGCATCGGCTGAATGTGGGAACTTGAAGCCGTCCAGTGTAAGCCGCCTCACGCCGTTGCAGAGCAGCACGGGCCGCAAGTCCTCTTTCTCGCAGCGCAGCCGGACATTGTCGAACTGTAGATTGTCCACATTCCGCGCATAGAAGCCCCAGGCCGGCAGCGGCCGGGCATCTACACCCGGTGATTTCACAATCTTGCGTGCCTGTTTCCGCGTGCCGCCGCCCTTGTATTCGATAGTCACATCCCGGAAGACGACGTTCTTGAAAGCCGTTTCCGCCCAGCTTTCGACCGAAGACGCGGCCCGATACACGCCGGTGGCCGTCACCCGGTTGACGATGATGTTCCCGGCGGTGTTGCCGGATTTCAGCGAGAAGTGAAACGGCGCCGAAACGTTATGCATGGTGATATCGGATATCAGCACATCATCGAGGCTGCCTTGGGTGGCGTCCCAGGCGCCGGGCTGCAGGTTGAGGCCGGCAAGCATGTTGTGACGCTTCGACGTGCGGTGGGGATGAATGCCGGGACCATAGAAGAGGCAGTCGTAAATAATCAGGCCCCTGGCCGGGCCGATAAGCCGGATACCATTACATGAGGAGTTCACAATGCAATCGGAAATCAGGGTGTTCTCCCAATAACGACCTGCGATCGAGTCATCCCCGGTGAAGAACTGGCAGCCGACGATGCTCACATCCCGGCAGGGGCGGTCCGGCGCACCGCGGAAATGCACGCCGTCCCAGCCGCCGGTGAATTTGACATTGCGAATGTCCACCTGGTCGCTGATTTGGAAGAGAATTGCATAGTTGGCCGAGTCCACGAAAGAAACGTCGCGTACCGTGACTTTGCGGCAGTTGATGAACACGAACGTATGCGGCCCGCGCATCCGTTCCTCGCCGGTGGGGTCGAAGACTTTGTTGCCGTCAATCACGCCCTGTCCGGCAATCGCGATATCTTCCAGCCCATCGCCTAGTATCAACGCCCTGTGCCACTTGCCCCATCTGGCTTCGGGCATGAAGGCAGGGGGTATAGGATACTGGTATTGGTCGAGATTCTTGGTTCCGGCCAGTGTGGCGCCGGCTTCGAGAAGGAGCGTTACGTGACTCTTGAGATGCACGGTGCCCGAGAGGTATCTGCCGGGCGGGAACAGGACCTGGCCGCCTCCGGCCGACGCACATGCATCAATTGCTTTATTTATCGCCGTAGTGTCGAGCGTCGTGCCGTCCCCTACAGCCCCATAGTCTCGAATGCTGAACACGCCGGGCTTGGCGGCGACAGCCGGCTGAGCAGTGGCCATCAAACCCACTATAACAAGCACCGGCCGAATAACTTCGCAGACGCCGTCACGGGACCAATAGATACGATTCCGTTGCATTATCAGCTAACCTCCTGTGGTTGAACTATTAATTATTAGAACAAAAAATACTATGGATGTCAAGAAATCTTTACTAATCATGTGGAATGTTGCTTTGTTGAAAAGCCACGAAAACTGTCATTCTGAACGCAGCGCAGCGGAGTGAAGAATCTCTTTATCGCTCAGGAAATGAGATTCTTCGGCTTCGCCTCAGAATGACAGTCCACTTTTTCAATAGAGTAATAGAATGTCTAAGGAACATCGTATCATCGTATCTCCCAAAGAAAAATAGATTTGACGGTGGTCTAAAGCAATATTATACTCGTTGCTCAATATTGTGGGTCTTTTGAAAAAGTCCAGGAGCAACCTTTTGAGATTGCCACGCGATTTTTCAAATCGCTCGCAATGACCAGAAAAACGTCTTTTATGTCATTGCGAGGAGCGTAGCGACGAAGCAATCTCGACTTTTTCAACAAGCCCTTGTGCAGGAATGACAACTATACTTCTTATTGGAGCAGGAAATGGATAAGAGTAAGATTGTCGCTGAGGGAATAACCTTCGACGATGTGCTGCTGATCCCGGCCCAAAGCGATTTTGTGCCGAGCCAGGCGGACACCCGCACACAATTGACCGACAATATCACGATAAATATACCGATTGTCTCGGCTGCTATGGATACGGTTACCGAGGCGGCATTGGCGATAGCGCTCGCTCAGGAAGGCGGTATCGGCATAATTCACAAGAACCTCTCCGTCGAGGCGCAAAAAAGAGAGGTGTCCAAGGTCAAACGCTCTGAGCACGGTGTGATTCTCGACCCGGTGACGTTATCGCCGGCCCAGCCCGTCAGGAGAGCACAGGAGCTGATGAACGAGCAGAACGTCTCCGGCATCCCAATTGTTGAGGGCAAAAAGCTGGTGGGCATTTTGACACGCAGGGATTTGAAATTTCTTAAAGACTATGATGTTGAGATAAGCTCCGTAATGACCAGGAGCAATCTTGTTACCCGCCCGGCCGGGACAACACTTGAGCAGGCCAAGGAGATTCTCCAAAAACATAAGGTTGAGAAACTGCTGCTGGTTGATGAAAATTACGAGTTAGCCGGCTTGATTACTATGAGGGACATCGACCGCGTTCAGCAATATCCGATAGCGGCCAGGGACCGGCGAGGTCGGCTGCGCGTAGGTGCCGCGGTGAGCGTTCACGAGTATGAGCGAATCGAGGCCCTGATAGCAGCGGATGTCGATATTATCGTGGTTGATACCGCCCACGGCCATTCGCAGAACGTCATCGATACCGTAAAGAAAATAAAAGCCGAGTACGATATCGATGTGATTGCGGGTAATATTGCTACCACAGAGGCGGCACAGGATTTGATAGAAGCCGGTGCCAATGCCGTGAAGGTTGGCATCGGGCCCGGTGCAATCTGCACAACGAGGGTAATTTCCGGAGTGGGAGTGCCTCAGGTATCCGCTATAATCAACTGCGTCAAGGTGGCAGAAAAGCATAATATTCCGGTTATTGCCGACGGCGGAATTAGGCAGTCCGGTGATATAAGCAAGGCGATTGCAGCCGGGGCTTCAAGCGTGATGATAGGCTCGTTGTTTGCCGGCCTGAAAGAAAGTCCGGGCCAATTAGTTATCTATAAAGGCAGACAGTTCAAAGAATACAGAGGCATGGGCTCTTTAGGGGCGATGGTCAAAGGCTCAGCGGAAAGATACGGACAAAGCAGCTCGACCGAGAGAAGCAAACTCGTGCCCGAAGGCGTAGAAGGACGTGTGCCGTACCGCGGGACACTCAGTGATTTTGTCTATCAGTTAGTCGGTGGACTGCGAGCAGGTATGGGGTATTGCGGGGCGAGAAATATTGAAGAGCTTAGAAAAAACAGCCGATTTGTACGTATAAGTGTAGCTTCGGCCAGTGAGTCTCATCCGCACGATATACAAATAACCAAAGAAGCGCCAAACTATTCGGCGAGTGTACCTTTTGAAGATTAACGCTCTGTAGAAAACGTCAGGCCAGAGGTTGTCATTGCGAGCGCAGCGAAGCAATCTCAAACATAACGATTGAATAGAAATAATTTTTCGTATTACCTTATGGAGAGAGATTCTTAAATGGACAAAGTCAGCCGTAAAGGATTTTGGCTCAGGTTGGTTTGTGCAGGTCTGGTTTTCTTGTTCGCGTCTCAGGTTGTCAACGCGGACAACGAGGACCCGAATGACATGAAAGAGCCGAACGAGCCCACTGATCCGAATGACCCGAATGACCCGAATGACCCGGAAGAGCTCTTGCGTAACAAGTGGGACGCTGTTGTTTTGATCCTACAGAACAAGGACATCGACCAGAAAGACAAAGAGAAGAAAATCAGTAAAATCGTAACTCCGATCTTTGATTTTCCACTGATGGCCAAACTTGCATTGGGTAGAAAGCACTGGCCAAAATTTAACCCGTCGCAACGCGAGAAATTTACTGAGCTTTTTACAGAACGGCTTAAAAGGTCGTATTCGGAGAAAATCGCGCTCTACCAGGATGAAAAAATCTTGTTCAAACCAAAAACGCAAAAGAAGAATACTATCTACATCCCGTCGGAGCTCATACACGAGGATAAAAAGGTGGCCATACTATACAAGCTTCGCAAGATAGACAAACGCTGGAAGATATATGATGTGGAAATACAAGGTGTCAGCATCCTCCTGACCTACCGGTCACAATTCGACGAAATCCTTAGCCGCGGCACTGTTGAGGACCTTCTTTCTCGGCTGGAGAAGCCGCCGGAATAAGTGAACTAAAGTTTGAAGTGCCTAAAGTGACACGTAAGTGTCATCCTGAGGCGAAGCCGAAAAGCCTGCCCTGAGCTTGCCGAAGGGATATGGTCAACGAAAAATCCCGATACATCGGGATTCGCTGCGCTGCGCTGTGTTCAGAATGACACCAAAGCTGTCACTTTAGGCACTTTTCCGATAACCAATACCAGAGGGGTACTATGATGAAACATCACCCAGTAGCTTTTTTTTTCGACCGGGTAGTCCTGGGACATCCTAAGACAGTCATTCTCTGTGTGCTGATAGTGGTTGGCTTTCTCGGCTTTGGCGCCAGGGATTTCAGGCTGGACGCCTCCGCGGAGACGTTGGTTCTGGAGAACGATGAGGACCTGCGCTACACGCGCCAAATCAGCTCCCGCTACGGACAGCAGGACTTTCTGATCCTGACATATACTCCCGGAGGCGACCTGTTCACGCCGGAAATGCTGACCACCTTGGCCCGGCTGCGCGACGATTTACGGTCTTTGGAAAATGTATCATCGGTGCTTTCAATTCTGGATGTCCCTCTGCTGGAAAGTCCGCCCGTCTCACTCAAGGAGCTTACGAGCGAACTGCCCACCCTCGAATCACCGACGGCGGATATGAATATGGCCAGGAGCGAGCTTCGCCGGAGTCCTCTTTATCAGAACCTGTTAGTGAGCTCGGATTTAAAGACTACAGGCCTTCTGGTCTACTTATCAGACGATGATGTTTATCGCGATTTGTTAGAGCAACGCAACGAGCTGCAGCGGAAAAAAGACTCCGGCTCACTGGCTCCTGCAGAGCGTGCCGAGCTGAAGAATGTGGTTGAGCAATGCCGGCAACGTAAGGACGAAATGAGGCGGCGGCGCCATCAGGATATCACGGCGATACGAAACATTATGGATAACTATCGCCGGGATGCAGAGCTGTTTCTTGGGGGCGTCAGTATGGTCGCTGACGACATGATTACCTTCATTAAGAACGACCTGAAGATGTTTGGTCTCGGCGTCCTGCTCTTTCTGATTATTATGCTTTTTATTATCTTCAGGAGAATACGCTGGATATTACTGCCGATGCTCTGCTGTGTGGTTTCCGTAATCTGTATGATTGGCCTGCTGGGATGGTTCGGCTGGGAGGTGACGGTCATATCCTCCAATTTCATCTCTCTGCAGCTAATCATCAGCCTGGCTATTACAATTCATCTGATTGTGCGCTACCGGGAACTACTTGTCCAGGATCCGCAAGCCCCCAATCGCCGGTTGATTCTTGAGACCGTTCTTTTAAAGCTCAAGCCCTGCGTGTATGCGGTACTGACCACGATTACCGGTTTTGGTTCTCTTGTACTTTGTGACATCCTGCCGGTCATTAACTTCGGGTGGATGATGATGGCAGGTTTGATTGTGTCCCTGACCGTGACTTTTTTGCTTTTTCCCGCCGTGCTGATACTGATACCAAAAGAAACGCCGCCCAAAACGGGCGAATGGCGTTTTTCCATAACATCCGTCCTTGCGAGATTTACCGAAGCCCACGGCATGCTGATCGTAGGAATTAGCGGCCTGGTCCTCCTCGGCAGTGTTATTGGCATCTTGAAATTAGAGGTGGAAAACAGTTTTATCGATTACTTTCACAAAGACACCGAGATCCATCAGGGCATGAAAGTAATCGACCAGCGCCTTGGTGGTACCACCCCTCTGGATGTCATTATAGATTTCGAGGAAACCGAAGCTTTGCCGGCATCCACCGAACCTGCCGTGACAGAAGGTGATGAGACATTCGACGAATTTGACCAGTTCGATGAATACGACGAGGCCGCAGCGGATGAGAAATACTGGTTTAACGCCGAAAAGATGGCCCGCGTCAAGACCGTGCACAATTATCTCGACAACCTGCCGGAAACAGGCAAGGTGTTATCATTGGCCACATTATTGACAATTACGGAGAAGCTAAACAACGGCAAGCCTCTGGACAGTTTTGAACTTGCTTTGCTATATAGCGAAACCCCGGACGAATTCAAGACCATGCTGGTCAAGCCCTACGTCTCAGTAGAGCATAATCAGGTCCGCTTTTGGGCCCGGGTCAGGGATTCTGATAAGACTCTGAGGCGTAACGAGCTGCTGAAGAAGATAAAGAAAGACCTCACCGGCATGCTGGAGCTTAATGAGGAAAATATTCATCTGTCCGGCCTGTTGGTCCTGTACAACAACATGCTGCAAAGCCTCTTCGGCTCCCAGATACTGACTTTGGGCATTACTGTGCTGTTGCTGACCGGGATGTTTCTGGTACTGTTTAGGTCGTTAAAAATAGCCCTAATCGCCATGCTCCCCAACGTGCTTTCCGTCGCAGTCGTGCTCGGTGTGATGGGCTGGCTGAATATCCCTCTCGACATGATGACAATAACCATAGCGGCCATCAGCATAGGAATTGCCGTCGATGACACGATTCACTATATCCACCGATTCAAAGACGAATTCCAGAAAGACCGCAGGTATCTGCCTACGATGCACCGGTGCCACGGAAGCATCGGCCACGCTATGTATTATACTTCGATTACTATTATCATCGGTTTCTCCATCCTGGCCCTGTCCAATTTCATTCCCAGTGTTTATTTCGGCCTGCTGACCGGATTAGCAATGCTCATTGCACTTCTTGCCGCCCTTACCCTCCTGCCGCAAATGTTGATTCTTGCCAAACCTTTTGGCAAAGAGACTTGATAGTTCGAAACTATTACTATAAGATGGCATCAAGAGAATAAACCACAGTCGTCAAAAGGAAAGGTATGAAAACAAAGGCATGGGCTATCATCATCTTGGCTGTCATGGCGACAGGCTGCGCAGTCTCCGAGAACTCGACACTCGATACTCGATGGTCGATACTCGACGAGAATCAAGAAGAAGATTTTGACCTGCTGGAAGATGAGTATATCGAGCAGAGAGTGGAGGTGGACGACCCGCTGGAGCCCTGGAATCGGTTAATGTACAACGTGAATGACACACTCTACTTCTGGGTGTTCAAACCCTGTGCCCAGGTATGCAAAGCGGTTGTACCAGAGCCGGCTCGAATCGGTGTGCGCAATTTCTTTCAAAATCTCACTACACCCGTTCGTTACGTAAACTGCCTGCTGCAGGGAAAAGGGGATTCCGCTGACACTGAATTACGCCGGTTTCTGGTCAATACTACGGAAGGTATTCTTGGATTTGGCGACCCGGCCAGAGACAAATACGAACTTCAGGTCGTCTATGAAGACCTGGGCCAGACACTCGCGGTACATGGAATGGACGACGGCTTCTATATCGTCTGGCCGTTATTCGGCTCATCGAACGTGCGGGATTCGTTGGGTATGGTGGGCGATATGTTTCTAAATCCCGTGCGATACGTGGAACCTACAGAGACTTCGATATATATATCCGCAGGCAAGGGCATCAATGAGGGTTCATTTCACATTGGAGAGTACGAAGACTTCAAGGCCGCCGCTCTGGAACCCTACGTGGCAATACGCAATGCCTATATTCAATACCGAAACAACAAAATACAAGAGTAACGCTCTTAGTCTCTAATCTACTAATTCACCAATTAACCAATTAACCAATTAACCAATTAACCAATTAACCAATTAACCAATTAACCAATTAACTAATACCCTGTTCACCTGATAACCTAATCTCTAATTCTCTAATCCACTAATCACTAATCATTGCCACCTGCAAGCCGGTTATCAACCAACTCCGTCGAGTCGTCTTCATCATATCAATCATTCCTTGATAGAATTCTGCCAAGTAGCTGTGGACACAAAGGGGGAACCAGCGCAGATCCTGCCGGTACACTTAAAGTAGCTTTGTTATAACTTCTTATATAATCAAATAGTTCCAAGTCAATGGAACAATGTTTATTACGCGGTTTACGGAGTCTATACGGATTAAGTATAGGCCCCGTATTACCACAAAAATTGATGCCTTAACTTGTTTACTCTATCTTTAGATTCTCACAAACGCCAATAAGGCTGCATCCATTACTCGACGCTGAAATTCTCCTCGAGCCAGTGTTCTTCCAATATGGCTAAGTCCAGCTCATTGACTATGCAGTCCTCATTGATATCCCCTGGTATCAGTTCGAATCCCTCTTGATTCTGGGCGTGCTCGCAGGGATCTGCGTACAATACGATTTGCATGGTGTCGGTAGCACTAAATTCCCCGTCACCGGCTTCAATCTGCAATGTATACGAGCCAGGCTCTTTTATCGTAACCGTGGGATTTGCCGCAAGAGGATCACTGATCTGCGCCGGATTTAATTCATTAGGCTCAGCGATCAACATCCACAGAAGCGTGGCAGGTTCGGGGCCACCGTCTTCGTCAGAGACGACTCCATCAAGATGGACTACCCTTAGACCGTTATCCAGCCAGGTAGCAACATCAGCGCCGGCATTGACGATTGGTGGTTGGTTCTGAGTATCGAATTTGAAAATGTGCCCCAGCATAAACGGCTCAGTGGCGCTGATGCTGGAGTCGTATAGGTCAAGTGCCCAATAGTAAGTCGTATCAGGGGCCAGCGTAACGGATACTGACTCAACCGCCTGGCGAGTAACAACTTTGGGGTTGTTCTCGATGTCGGGATCAGTGCCGAAGTAGACATCACAGGTTACAACGCCTCCCGGTTGGTTTGGCTCAGGTAACGTCCATTGAAGCTGGTTAACGCTGTCAGGTACGCTCGAACCGTCGGCCGGATTCGGATTAAGCAGGTGGGTAGCCTTCAACGTGGTTTTGCCTTCATTCGTGACGTCATAATCCAACTGCAACGTGCCGTAGCCGCCATAGGCGGTAATCAAGCCGTTAGGGTCGTCGATGTATCCCTGCACGGTCGAGACCTCATCGCCGTTTATTATCAGCGTACCGGCGGAGATGTCCATATTGCTGGTGCTCGATATAGTCATGGCCCCTGCCGAGAAAGTGCCGCCGTACAGATTGAACGTACCGGTTCCGCCGCCTGGGCCGATTTGCAGTGAGCTGGCGTTAACGGTGCCTCCGGACATATTAAATACGCCCTCAACACCCCCTACAGGTTGATTATCCCAGGATATGCGAAAGTTGGTTGTATTTATAGTTCCACCGGTCATCCTCAGATAGGCGGTGTAGGTCGAGTTACCCTCGTTAACGATTACATAGACAACTGTGAAGGTCATGCCATCCTGGATAATCGGGCTGGTTGCCTCTACCGATGCTGGCCCACGGATAAAGGCGGCATAGTCGCCATCGGGTACGACGCCCCTGCTCCAGTTGTTCGGGCTGGTCCAGAGATGGTCGTTTGGGTCTTCGTCGGTCCACTCTATATTTGTTGCCCCCGGGGCCTTGCCGGCCAGAAACAGTACTAAAGCAAGAGAAATTAAGCATATCAATTTCTTACACATAATAATTCTCCTTCAAAAAAGGTTAACATAAACATGCCTTGGCTACACACCAAAACATCCGTTGGCTTCAACAAGCATCAAAAAGACGTACTCAACCTATGAGAATTGCAGATTGGATGCTGAAAAATGAAAATTGGAAATCGAAATATTACCTCCTTCCCTCAAAAAACCAAAAACTACACACATTCCCTGTGTCATAGAGCCAAAATTCACAGACATCACTTTCCTCATTTGTTTCAAATTAGCCCTCTTCCCGTCAAGGAAAAAACTGACTTATAAGCATTTTTTCCATCAACGCAGGCATCGGGCTTTGCAGCCGGCCGCAATAGAGCGGGTTATTTGGATAGGCTCTTATTATAACACACGCCCGGACTCGGCGTCAAGGAAAGATTAGGTCAATTGCGAGCTGTCAGATGTCCGATGTCCGATGTCTGAAATCTGACGTTGGAAGTCGCAAGTCAGCTCGGCCGTTCATGAGTTTTTAGTATTTATAGTGCTCTCGATTGAAAATACCCGTTTGTGCGCGGGTAAGTAGCTTTACAATAATAGTTTATGATTTTACTCGCGGGAATTTACTACCCTGAACGGTATAAACTTGGAGTTTTTTTCAAATGTCACATACGTAAAGCGCGTACAAATACTCAGGCCTTGCTTCTTGGTGAAACTATGTAAATTATATCTTGTGTTCACATTTGGCAATACGTAAAGCGCGTACGCGCTTTACGTATAAGCATTTCTCCCGCGATTGATTGTTATCGAACAATGAATACAAAATATCGAATCCTTCGATCGTACCTTCATCTGGGCTCAAAACCTGCCCTGAACCCTAAGCGTAGCCCTCTAATGGACAATTTCTTTGATTTCGCTTGATTTCTAACAATAAATATTGTATAATACGCCTATGTTAGCCAGCAGACTAACATAAACCGCCCCTAAGCGGAGAAAAACAGACATTTCACGTAAGCCACAGCGTGGCACGGCCTTCGGGGCCAGCAGGCCCAGTCAAATAACCAATGAACTATGAACCATTAACCATTTAACCACTCATGAGCATCGAGAATCCAGTTATTTACGTGCCTATAAGGCACCCAGCAGGCCCAAGTCAAATTTTATCCAGCTTGTCCCCGAATGTCGTAGTCGGGGATCAGGCATCCTGTGGATTAGTAAATGGCGAATAACCGTGAAATACGCTATACGCTATACGAGAATCGAGAATCCAGTTATTTACGTGCCTATAAGGCACCTCTACATCTGTCGAGAACCCTCTACAAATCAGCTCTTTTTATGCAAAACAAACCCAATTTCAAGGATGCTGAAATTAATGCAAACTCAGTATTTACAAGGGATTACGAAGATTTTATGCTCTATAAGAGCCAACAAAACAAAGCCAAAACAAACCCAATCTTGTCCGCCGTAGGCGGATTTCCGAAAAGCCCAAATGAATGTAAACTCACTTATAACAAAGGATTACAGAAAAAAAGATGATTTCGCAGTCCGAAAAAACAAACCCAATTCAAACCCAAACAAAGCCAATTTTAGAAAGAATGAATGTAAACTTTTGTGCTGCAGGGTATTATGAGAGTAAACCGACATTCGCAGTCCGCAAAATCAGGCCAAATAATCCAAAGGTCGATATCACTACTGCCTGGAGTTCTGCGGCGAGAATCGTCGCCTGAGGCGGATAAAATCGCTTTGAAAATTTATCCGTTCGGTATAGACTGTCCGATTGTATTTAAAGAAAGGCTTTTTACGATTTATAGGAAAGATTATGACTGAATTGAAAACGGACATCTACAACAGGCGTGCCACTGACCGGCAGATTAAGCCGGCGCAAAGGATAATGCGTTTGCCGCCCTATCTGTTTGGGAAATTGAATGCGCTAAAACTCGCCAAACGACAGGCGGGCATAGACATCATTGATTTGGGAATGGGCAATCCATCCGACCCGGCGCCGAAGATTGTGATTGACAAACTGTGTGAGGCGGCCCAGGACCCCCGCAACCACCGATACAGCGCATCGAAGGGCATTACGAACCTGCGGAAGGAAATAGCAAAAAAATACGAGAGCAAATGGAATGTGCAGCTCGACCCGGAGACGGAGGTGTTGGCCTGTATCGGCTCGAAGGAAGGTTTTAGCCATTTGTGCCTGGCGATGATGGGCCCGGGTGATACCGCGATTGTCCCCGACCCTGCTTTTCCGATACATAATTACGCAGTGGCGTTGGCGGGGGCAAATGTTGTATCTGTGCCTTTGGGTAACGATGAAAAATTTATAAAAAACGTCGCGATGGTAATTGAAAATTTGTATCCGAAGCCCAAATTGCTGATTCTCAATTACCCGCACAATCCGACCGCTATGACCGTCGATGAAGGCTTTTTCGAGCCGGTAGTCGAATTGGCAAAGAGATTCGGCGTAGCGGTCGTTCACGACTTTGCTTACGGCGAGACCTGTTTTGACGGCTATAAAGCACCGAGTTTACTTTCGGTTAAAGGAGCGAAGGACATCGGCGTTGAATTTATCACGATGAGCAAGCCATACAATATGGCCGGTTTTCGCATAGGCTTTGTGGCGGGTAATAAGGATATGATTGATTATCTCGCCACGATAAAGGGCTATTATGATTACGGTATATTCCAGGCGATACAAGTAGCAGGCATTATTGCGCTGCGGCACTGTGACGATGATATAATCACTCAAAACAAGAGGTACCAATCGCGGCGGGATGTGGTTTGCGAGGGTCTCACAAGGCTCGGCTGGGAAGTTGAAAAACCACGCGCCTCAATGTTCGTATGGGCAAAAGTGCCGCAGGAGCATTCCAGGGGCAAGGGCACTATCGACTACGCAATAGACCTGATGGAGCATGCGGAGGTCGCGATAGCTCCGGGCAGGGCCTTTGGTGAAAGGGGCGAAGATTATATGCGCATTGCTCTTGTAGAAAACGAGCAGCGCCTGCGCCAGGCGATTCGCAACATCAGCCGATTTGTCCGCGAAAACCGATAACAACCCTGTTGCTAAGAGCCATCCCCAGGCTCGTCCGGTTCCCCGCTTTCGCGGGGACAGGTTTTCGGGACTCGCTTGAGGTCGCCTACGCTCCAAAGCCTACTCCGCCGAAGCGGCTGCGAAGGCTGGAAGCTTCAGCGACGGAACGCTGCCATTTGTCAAATTAAATGCTGCAGAACACTACAGCCTTGACAAAAAATTGCGTATTTTATCGGGCGTAAGGTACTGTTATAAAGTTTTTAAACAATCGTGTCCCTGTCATTCCCGCGAAAGGGCCTGTTGCCAAAGTTCAAAATGAACGTTTTGAGATTGCCGCGCGATTCTTCGAATCGCTCGAAATGACCTGAAAAAACACTTTGCGTCATTGCGAGGAATGTAATGACCAAGCAATCTCGACTTTTTCAACAAGCCCGAAAGCGGGAATCCAGGAATGAAACGGTCTGAAGTGAAGCTACAATCAAAGTTATTGTCGAAAATCTTATTCAGGGTAGCTTACATCCTGAGAAATAGAGGGTTCTTAATTGCATAAGGCCATTTTTTTGTAAAATTTTACAGAAAAATTCTGTATATTTTCTAATCTTGGACGTCCCATAAATGATCTGTTACGAAATATCCCAACCAGTTTCATGTGTGCTGTTCGGCAGTAAAGGCTGCAAATTCGAGAAAAAACTTGACTTTTTGGGCCAAATTTGGTTAAATAGTAGTATTGAAGCTTACATCCGCTTGCTTGTTAGTGGATGTAAGCGTAAATTCATAGCTTGATTTTATCGCTGGGGGGCGTGTGTGATGAAGCCGGGCGGTCCGCCATTCATCGGATGGAGGGGGCTCATATCAGCCATCGCAATCATTGTGTGCTGGTTGTTTGCGCCCGCATATTGCCAAACGCCCGACGTTGCCCTTCTCCTTCAGCAAACGCCGAGCAAAGGCGGCGCAATAACTCCGATAGCAGGCGTCCATCACTTTGAACTAAATTCAGAGATTACTTTAACCGCAGCTCCGAAACCGGGCTATCAATTCCTTTACTGGCTGGGCGATGTTAGCGACCCGGGGGCAATCAAAACTGTTGTTTATCTTGATAAACCAAAAATAATTATCGCGATATTTGGCCGGACCGAAAACGGTAAGTTGGTTGAGGAAAAGGGCCTATCTTTCGGTGGCGGTGGTGGTGGCGGCGGCAGTGGTTTGGTTAACACTTTTGCAAATTTTGGCTATACGGGCGGCATGAGTAGTGGCGCAGGAGGAAAAGCAAAATCACCCACGGTTGTATATGTGAAAAACATTGAAGTGATACCTGAGCCTGCCACGTGTGTATTATTGCTCCTGGGTAGTTTGTATGCCTTTGCGAGACGCAATACGAAAAGCAGGCCTTATACCAATTATGATTAAAGAATGAGCCTTATAAAAAATCCGAAGCATCTAACCTCTTGTTATACAAATGCATAAGCTCTTGGTTTTTGTTTGAGTGGCGCAAGAATTAACTTGAATTAGTATTAGTCGAATCTATGACCACATGTATCTGCTGTGATAAACTCGGATTCCGTTCGCGGGTATTTTCTGCAATTCAAGGGTCGAATCGTGTAAATGGAACAGTAATATTTGCCATCCGGCTTGCACTTTAGAAAGGGGCAGACATTAGGCAGCTTGCAACATGCACCACAGTTGATACATTGACCTTTGCGTCTTTGGGAGACAGGTAATATTGAGGTGAAAGTCCTCTTTATTTTAGCGAGCCAGTTATTTCTTCTTTTGTCAGCCATAAGCAATGATGTTACGAATATAAAACATCCACAATTTTTTGTAGGTCGCCATCAAAATCAGGTTTTTCTTCCGCACTATGATTATGCCGGCCAAATAGACGCTTTACAAAAATATACCCAAATACTCTAACAACGCCAAGTCAGAACTTGAAGATTACTTGCTGTGCGTTGTTCTCACCGGCCGATGGTTGTTCCATATTTGTTTCTGTGAAACGGGTTTATGATTTTCTAAAGACTGCCACGACGTTTTCGACATCGACCACAAATAAACGATTATCACCTTCGAAATCGACGGGTATGGCGCCTTTGGGATTGAACAGCACTTTGTCGTATTGACGCAGTGGTATGTCCGGTGAGTTTTCGACCTCAGCGGAAATAGTTATGATTCGGCCGGTTATCGTGGGGATTTCTATGTTGTCGGGCAGCTGGATGCCGCCTTTGGTTTGTTTTTTGTCCTGGTCTTTGCGAATCAGGACACGTTTGCCTATCGGCTCGACTATTTCAAGCGGCTTTGTTCCGATTTGCTTTTTTTTATCCATTTCGCCCAACTCTCTGCAAAACAAGTTATTTTTAAAATTACAAAATTTATTATATCTTTTTTAATGCAGTTTTGCAATTTTTATGTTATAATACCTCAGATTAATATAGCGACGAAGCACCTCAGAATTTAGATGAAATGCTGTTTCGGAAGAATTTTTTTTGGAAGAAAAGGAGAATTATTATGCACAAACGAAAAGGTTTTACGTTAATAGAGCTTCTGGTGGTGATTGCCATTATCGCATTGCTGATGGCGATACTGATGCCGGCACTGCAGCGGGTGAAAAAGCAGGCAAGGGGAATTATTTGTAAAGCCAACCTGAAGGAGTATGGGATGGGGGCGAGGATGTACTTGGACGATAATGATGGCGCTTTTCCTTATTCATTCACCTGGCTCTGCAAAGATTTTGGTTTCGTCGGGTGTGGATGGCACGATGCGAGCAAGAATCTTGTAAATAACCCGGACCGTGCCGGCGAACTCTGGCCATATCTGAAGAACAAAGAAGTTCACATGTGTCCGGAATTCTACGTTGTTGCCAGAATGGAGGGCTGCAACAGTTGTGACGGCGTGACAATTCCCATCGAACCTCAATATAGTTACTGTATGAATTCCTACCTCAACGGTGACGCATGGGGTGCGGTGCCTGCAGAATTTCGTGGCAGCTACGAGAAAGTTCGGAATGAGTCCCAGGTAAAGAACCCGCAGCGTGTATTTTTCTTCTCTGAGGAGAATCCGTTTCCTATTCCGGGCCTTAGCGGCGCAGGAACCAATGACAACAATTTACGTTCCACACCTCCCGGTAACACTGATTGCTTCGCCACCTTCCATAATGCTCCGGGCGGGGACCTGGAGATGGGCTATGCCAATGCGGTTTTTGTTGACGCGCATGTCGAACAGGTCTCAGCACGTCCGAGGCCCAATACTTTTATATTAAGCTGGCCATGCGGACCACCCATTCCGAACTGGTAAGATATAACGCCATTCGCAAACGAGGCGGCTTTACGCCGTTAGTGGGACCCCGCCCTGCGGGAACCCAAATATGAATTCCCAATCGGGGAAGGAGAAGGGGAACTATTATGCTCAAACGAAAGGGTTTTACGTTAATAGAGCTTCTGGTGGTGATTGCCATTATCGCAATACTGATGGCGATACTGATGCCGGCCCTGAAGCGGGCGAAAATGCAGGTAAGGGGAATTCTCTGCAAAGCCAACCTGAATCAGTATGGCCTAGCGGCGAGGATGTACTTGGACGATAATGATGGCGGTTTTCCTTATTCATTCACCTGGCTCTACAAAGATGGTGGCAGGAACCACCGATGGCACGATGGAAGTGATAGTGTTAACCTTAACCTACACCCGGAACTTGGCGGCGAGATGTGGCCATATCTTAAAGACAAAGATATTCACATGTGTCCGGAATTCAACATTGTTGCCAGAATGGTGGGAGGCCATTCCAATGAGTCAATTCCCTTCGATCCTCAATATAGCTACTGTATGAATTCCTACCTCAACGGTGACGCATGGGGGGCGGTGCCTGCACAATATCGTACCAACATGGAGAAAATTCGGAAGGAGTCCCAGGTAAAGAACCCGCAGCGTGTGTTTTTCTTCTCTGAGGAGAATACGTGGGCTATTCCGGGCCTTAGCAGCGCTGCAGTGAATGACAACAATTTACGTTCCACACCTCCCGGTAACACTGATTGCTTCGCTACCTACCATAGTCCTCCGGGCGGGGACCTGGACATGGGTTATGCCTATGCGGTGTTTGTAGACAGTCATGTCGAACAGGTCTCAGCACGTCCGAGGCCCAATACTTTTATATTAAGCTGGCCGAGCGGACCACCAATACCGGATTGGTAAGATTTAGCGCTATGCGCAGGCGAGGCGGTTTTACGCCGTTAGAAATATGAATTCCCAATTGGGAAAGGGAAAGATTTTTAACGGCTTTTACAAACAGCCTTTTTATGGATTGGTCCGTCAGAAAGATAGGCTTCAAGGCCGAAGGTTTTGGGGGTGGTGAATGCAGGAGAAGCCATCCACAAGCTGCGCTTGAGGCTGCCACCTTTAAAATCTATCAAATCAAATTTAACAGACTACGAGTGTGCACTTAAAGGGTACCACCGCGTTATTTCCTGATTTTTACAGGCTCTTTAGCTTTTTTTCTTCCGAGGATTTCGTCGGCTTCTTCCCATGTTTCAGGCGGCCATTGGCCGGTTGACTGCAACTGCTTTAGATGGTCCAGCTCCTTGATGCTGATTATGGTTCTGCATTTCGGGAACCTGCCGCAGCCTAAGAAGGGGCCTTTCTTGCTCTGCCTGATTACCAGCTCGCCGTCTTTGCATTTGTAGCACTTTATTCCGGTGGGTTCCGGCGGCGGCTTTGGCGGCAGGACGTTGCCCTGCTTATCAATTTTGAGAGTTGTTTTGCAGTCCGGATAGCCGCTGCATCCGAGGAATGGGCCGAATCGGCCGTTTTTATGCACCATCGGCTTACCGCAGACGTGGCATTTATGCTCGCTTACCTTTTCTTCGAGCATCTTGCCTTCTTTGTCACAGGGACAGGCAAATTTGCACTCCGGATACGTCGAACAGCTCAGGAACTTGCCGTTTTTGCCGAATCTGTAAGCAAGCTGCTGGCCGCACTTCGGACATTCATATTCGCTGGGGGTCATTTCGGCTTTGGCGTGTTTCATCTCTGTCTGTGCCGTCTCAAGGCTCTGCTTGAATGGATGGTAGAAGTCTTTTAAAACAGTGAGCCAGTCCAGATGCTGCTCTTCTATCTGATCGAGCTGCTCCTCCATATATCGGGTAAAGGCGATGTCCATTATTTTCGGGAAATACTCGTTGAGCTTGTCCGTAACAACCTCACCGATGTCGGTGGCGAAGAATCTTTTGTCCTGCTTCTCGGCATAACCACGGTCCTGTATCGTGGATATTATCGCGGCGTATGTGCTTGGTCTGCCGACACCTTCTTTTTCGAGTGCCTTTACAAGGGACGCTTCGGTATATCGGGCCGGTGGTTTTGTGAAATGCTGCTCGGCCTTGATATCAACCGCCTCTAATTTTTGGTCTGTTTCCATTGGCGGCAATTGCTGTTCGTTTGAGCCGGTCAGCCAGATTTTTGTAAAGCCGTCAAAGAGCAGTATTCGCCCCGTGCTTTTATACCGGCATTGACCCAGTGACGTCTGGGCTGTGATATTCAGATTTGTTACGTTATATTTGGCCGGTTCCATCTGGCAGGCAACAAACCGGCGCCAGATAAGGTCATAGAGCTTGAACTGCTGGTCGGTAAGGAACGGCTTTATATCAACGGGTGTAAGGTCAACGTCGGTCGGACGTACGGCTTCATGAGCCTGTTGAGCGGCCTTTTTGGAGGCATAAATCTTCGGCTTTGCAGGAAGGTAATCCTGACCGAGGTGCATACTGATATAATTTCGCACCTCTTTAATAGCTTCATCAGAAAGGTGTGTGCTGTCCGTTCTCATATACGTAATAAGGCCCAGAGAGCCCATCGAGCCCAGGTCGATGCCCTCGTACAACTGCTGGGCCATAGCCATGGTCTTTTTCGCAGTAAAGCCTAAGCGATTTGCGGCGGCCTGCTGCATTGTCGAAGTTATAAAGGGAGCCGAAGGGCGTGAAACGGATTCCTTCTTTTCTATGTCTGCTATCTTAAAATCCGCCCCTTTCAGTGCCTCATATAGCCGGCCTGCCTGTTCCTGATTGGATGCCTCGAACTTTTCATCGTTAACCTTGTACAGCTCGGCCTTAAAGGCGTTGTGCTTGATGAGCCATTTATTCTGTTTGGCGATTGTGGGGGGATTGTCGTCTTCAGATTTTGGCGTAACAAAATCAAGCCATTCCGGGCCATAGTTCCTTTGCAGGTCGGTTGTGAACACGGCCGGTATAAGCCAGTACTCGACAGGCTCGAACTGGCGAATTTCTCTTTCTTTTTCGACGACCATTTTAACGGCCACGGACTGGACGCGTCCGGCCGATAAACCGCGCGTAACTTTTTTCCACAGCAGCGGGCTTATCTGATAGCCGACGATTCTGTCGAGGATCCGCCGGGCCTGCTGGGCCATCACCTTGTCCATATTGAGCTTGCCCGGCTCGGCGAAAGCACCCTTTATGGTCGCTTGGGTTATGGCGTTGAATATCACGCGGTACGTTTTTTCTTCAGGTACGCCAAGAATTTCCGCAAGGTGCCAGGCGATTGCCTCGCCCTCACGGTCAAGGTCGGTGGCCAGATACAGCTTGTCGCAATTTTTTGCCGCTGCTTTCAGCGATATGACGGTGCGTTTCTTGCCGGGCATTATCTCGTAAGTCGGCTCGAAATTATTTTCTATATCGACGTTGAGACCCTTTGAGGGCAGGTCCCGTACGTGTCCCATTGATGCCTTTACCTCGAAGTCCGGGCCAAGATACCTATTTATGGTCTTTGCCTTTGCAGGTGATTCGACAATTACTAAAGATTTTTTAGAAGAGCTCGATTTTGCCATAATAAAACTTAGTCGATTGCAGTTTATAGTTGCGATTCACTAAACATGAACCAGTTATCGGTGATTTTCACAACAATATTTAAAAAAGGACAAATATAGATGAACAGCGGAAATGTCAAGAGAAAACAAGTTAAATCCCTAAAACTACAAACTGAGGCGTTAAATACAGCTAATCTCTTTGGGCTTTATCTAATTTTTTCGTCCGGCAGTTCTGTTTTTATTCCTAAATATAGCGGCATTTCGTCCGGCAATGCCCCTGTCTGAGCCATCAGCCGGTGAAGTTCAGCTTTTAGTTCCTTTATTTTATGAGCATATTTCGGGTCGTCGATTAAATTTTTGGTTTCGAGCGGGTCGCTCTTCAAATTATAAAGTTCCGCTTTGTACAGGTCCGGTTTGTCGTCACCGTTGGGATAGTGGACATATTTCCACTCATCCGTTCGTACGCCGCGAACGTTGGGTGTGTATGGAAATTGCTTTTCATAGTTATACGAGTAATACAACGACTTGCGCCAGTCGCTTGTACGGCCGGCCAGCAGGTTCTTCCAGGATCTTCCGTGAATGTTCTCAAGTGGTTCGGCGCCGCAGATATCGAGAATGCTCGGTGCCAGGTCAACGTTCATAACCATTTTGTCTATGACAATGCCCGGCCGAATAAGCCCTGGATATCTGACTAACAATGGCACTCGGATGCTCGGTTCGTGCATTGTCCGCTTGTCGGTCATTCCGTGTTCGCCCAAAAAGAAGCCGTTATCACTAATGAAAACAAGGATGGTATTGTCCAACCGGCCAAGCTCTTTGAGTGTCTGGTAAATCCTGCCTACGCTGTCATCCACGGACTTAATCGTGGCTGTATAGGCCCGGACAAACTCGGCGAACTTCAATACACTTTCTGCACTGGTGTCGGGGAAGTCTTTACGAAATCCGAATATCGGGCCGTATATGCCGTGCCAGGTATTCAGCCTCTCCTTGATCCATTTGGGTTTGTCTTCAAGATTAAACGCCGTCCGGGGGTAACGTATCTCAACGTCATCGTAAATGTTTTCGTATTTCTTTTCCGGCATAAACGGCGTATGTGGTGCTTTATGTCCCATTATCAACAGAAACGGCTTGTTGTGTTCCTGCTTGAGCCAATCGACCGCCATGTCGGTTACGCGGTGGGTGTAGTAGCCCTTTTTGACCATTCGCGTTCCGTTAACGTTGAAAGTTGTGTCGTAGTATGTGCCCTGGCCTTTGTGAGTAATCCAATAGTCGAAACCGGGGCGGCGCTCGTCGCTTTGTTCGCCCATGTGCCACTTGCCTATGTAGGCCGTCTCGTAGCCGCTTTGCTGAAAGCGGAGCGGGTAGCTCGGCAGGTCGGCGGGATAATCGGTAAAGTTGTTCGTTACATTGTGGGCGTGGGCATAAAGCCCTGACAGAAACGATGCCCGGCTGGGAGAGCACAGTGATGTGGTAACGAACATATTGGCAAATCGTGCGCCTTCTTTGGCGATGCGGTCCATGTTCGGCGTTTTTAGAAAAGGATGACCTTCGCAGCTCATACAGTCCCATCGCTGGTCATCGGTCATTATGACCACTACATTGGGTCGGCTGGTCTTGCCTGAAGTGCGTTGCTTTTGCTGGTTGGGCTGGCTGCATCCCTGGCCCAAAGTTAGTGACGTAGCCGCCATTACAGAATCCTTTAGGAAACTTCTGCGATTTATGCTGCTCATAATATATCCTTTTATTGAAGTCTTATCGCACGACGGTTATTGTTAATAGTCTCTAAATCCCTCCATCCAATCCGGCCATACCGGTTGTGGAATGTGGTCTTTGGTCCAGGGCCCGTCAACATCGAAATTTCGATGCCATTTTAACTTCCATAACTCCTTAAGCCCCACCGTTCTGACGGACGAATCCATGAAAAGGCAGTTTGTCACTCCCTTGCCGTGGCGGTTTATGCAGAAATTTTTCATTTGTTGCGTTAGCATGATTCCCAGGGGCGGCGCACCGTTAGATTCCGGCGGTGTAGAGGTATGGTCTGGCCAGCCTGTAATCCCCCGGCAATCCAGAAACACCGGTACATTTTCTGCACCGCTGACACCGGCTTTCCTCCAGTAAAGCTCGTCCTTGAAGACACCGCCGGGGTCCGCATTACAGACCCACCCACTGAGACCATAACTGCCGTAATCACCTTCCGGGTCTTCCCAGGCGGCAAAGACTCCCTGTCCGCCCTTATCGGCTGTTTTGGTGGCTAATGGGCAGCAGGTCAGCCCCCCTATCTTGCGGTGGAACGGCTCCAGAATCTCTATCCAGTCGTTCCACCAGCCATCCACCATGCCTCTAAAGAAACGGCCATCGTTATCGTCGGTGTATGCAGCAAGAATAAGGCCCCAGTGTTTTAGATTGGCCTGACAGGCTACTATTTTTGCCTGTCGCCTTGCTCCTGATAAAACCGGTATCAATATCGCTATCAATAGCGCAATAATCGCTATCACCACCAAAAGTTCTATTAGTGTAAATCCCCTTTTGGGCATAATGATATATTTTTTTTCTTTGAAGTTCTGTCTTTTCATTTTTCAGCTTCATTCATAAATGGTTTTTGGAATTGCTCGCTTCCATAATGTTGTCTCGTTAGGACATCAACTGTGTGAGCAAAGGTTTAAATTTTCTGATTGCATTGCCGCGGTGCGAGATTGCGTTTTTTTCCTCGGCGGTTAACTGAGCTACGGTTTTGTTCAAATGCGGCACAAAAAAAATCGGGTCGTAACCAAAACCATTTTTTCCGATTTCTTTATTGGTTATAAGACCTTCCAGTGTCCCTTCGGTCTCGATTAAGATTTGTTCGGGGCTTGCCAGACACAGACAGCAAATAAATCTTGCTGTCCTTTTTTCCTGGGGGACATCTTTAAGAAGCTCCAAGGCCTTTGCAATGTTCCGATGGTCGATCAGAGTCCCATCATCGTTTATTGATTTCTCACCGGAGAACCTTGCAGATTTCACGCCCGGCTCACCGCCGAGTGCATCAATCACCAGGCCTGAGTCGTCGGCGATAGTCCAGAGCCCTGTTGCCCCGGCATGACCGAGGGCTTTTTTGCGAGCATTTTCCGCAAAAGTAAGGCCGTCTTCTTCAATCTCGTCTATATTCGGGAAATCCGATAAGCTGACCCATTCGATCCGGCCTCCCAGCATTTGCTTTATCTCTGCCAATTTCCCCGGATTCGTGCTGGCAACAAGTATCCTTTTGTGAATAGACATTTTACGAGATTTGCTCCATCAATTCCAACGATACTGTACTTTCATCAACTCTTCGTTCAACATAGAAAGAAGGTCTGGGGCAATGCCGTTAGTAGCTTTCATCTTTAAATAATAATTGTTATCTAATCTTTCATGCATCACAAGGGCACTTAGCGAGCAGTTATACAAAATAACATCCTTCGCCTGCTCGCTGTCATAACCGTCTGCCAAAAGTCTTTTGAACAGGTAATCAAATGTAAACCTGTCAAATACTTCATAGTTCTCTCTGACATAACCTAATAACTCATCTTCCGTTTCGAAGTCCATGTCAAACCTTCTTCTCTTAACTCTTAACTAAATCTGCCGAACAGAAAACCCAATGAACCTTCACGAGTCCTTACGCGTCCAGATGCAGGATCATATTGCAGACGCTGCACATTTGGGCTCAACGTGGTATATTATCAAATTTATCAATGTATTCATTTATAGTAATTGGTTCAGAATCAGGTATTAATAGGGTGTATATTCCATTTTTTAATGAAACGTTAAATTTGATTTGTTTTGCCTTTTTGTCAGTACCAAATTTATCTTGATATTTCGCACAAAAAGTGTAGGGGAAAATAAAATATGCCCTTTCAGAAGATTCGTTTTTGCATATTAACACTATGTTTTGGTATTTTTTGTTAGGAAGTCCCAACCACCATCGATCTGGTTTACATTCAGAAGCATATGGAATTCCGACTAATCCTCCTAAGTTGTCTTTGTATAATGGTCCTCTTTCCTCAGATAAAATTATACCTTTCTCTTTTGCTTCTTGTATAAAGATTATTCTTTCTTCTTTGCCGATCTGTTTATTTGATTTATTGGTATTCTGAGGGGTATCTATATTAAGTTTTACTTTTTGATCAAGAGAAATGACGGCTGTTTCAATTTCCCTGTATTGTTTTTCAAGGCGTCCTATGAGGTCGAGATCTTTTGCAAAAGAAACAATGGTTTCTGTATTACTGTTTTTTAATGCATGCTCTATTTTTGTTTTTAATATTTCCTTTAAGCTTAGCATTTTATCAATAATATCCATGATTTGTTCTCCATATTGACTATAATACACAGTTATAAATAACTATAAGTTATTATAACTTACAGTCAATGCAAGTCAAGTCTTTTTTTGCCAAAATTCAAAAATTTTTATCCTAACAGGTTGGGATGTATTAAGTTGTTACATAACTCTATTTTGTAGAACAAGTTAGGTTAATTATCAAAATGTTTTATTTTTGGCATTTCTGAGTGCTATTAAGCAAAAAATCTGCCAGTTCGGGTTTTTTTTATGACAGCAGTTTTTTCAGAAGAGCCCGCTGGAAATGCAGGCGGTTTTCGGCCTGGTCGAACATAATTGAATTGGGCGATTCAACGACTTCATCGGTGATTTCAAGGCCGCGATAAGCCGGCAGACAGTGCATAATCTTGACGTTGGCCGGTGCGGATTTGACTAATTCGGCGTTGACCTGAAAACCTGCAAAATCGGCCTGCCGTTTTTGCTTTTCATCCTCCTGGCCCATACTGACCCAGGTGTCGGTATAGATAATATCGGCATCGAGAACAGCGGGGCCCGGGTCGTTCGTTTGCCGGATGCTGTCGGCTGATATTTGATTTGCCTTTTCGATTGTTTCGGCATCGAGCTCGTAGCCGGCAGGCGAGGCAATGACCATCTTCATACCAAACTTTGCACAGGCAAAGGCCAGGGACCGGGCCACATTATTGCCGTCGCCGATAAAAGCGATTTTCGTGCCTTCTATGTCTTCGCGATGCTCGCCGATAGTCAGCACGTCAGCCATCGCCTGGCAGGGATGCGCCCAGTCCGTCAGGGCGTTTATTACCGGCACCGTTGCATATTGGGCCAGCTCGGTGATGGTTTTGTGCTCGAAGGTTCGTGCCATTATACCGTTAACATACCGGCTCAGGACCCTTGCTATATCTTTGATTGGCTCGCGCTTGCCGATACCGCCGATGTCTTCGGGCTTGACATAGATTGCACTGCCGCCGAGGTCCGCCATAGCGACCTGGAAGCTGATTCTGGTTCGCAGACTCGGCTTTTCGAAAAGCATCGCTAAACTTTTTCCCTGAAGACAAAAGTCTTTACCACCGACGCTATATAAACTTTTTAGCCGGTGGCTTATCCGCAGCAGCTCTTTTAACAGGTCCTTCGGACAATCGATTATGGTAAGAAAATTTTTCATTATTCATCCTCTTTCAAAACAGTATCAAGAATCTCAACGGCCTGGTCTATCTGGCTTTTAGTGGCAATCATCGGCGGCATAAAACGCAGAACCGTGCCCTGTGTGCAGTTTATGCGCAGGCCGTTCTCCAGGCATTTATCGACTATTTCTTTGCCGGGGCTGGTCAGTTGAATGCCGATCATCATGCCGACGCCGCGAACACTTTCGATAATACTATGTTTTTGCTTCAACTCTTCGAGCTTATCCTTGAGATATTGCCCAAGCTGGGCGGCGTTTTCCAGAAGGTTGTCTTCTTCTATCGCCTCGATGACCGCTATGCCGGCTGCACAGACCAGTGCATTACCTCCAAATGTCGTGGCGTGTTTGCCGGGGACGAGTGAAGCGGCCACTTCAGCTTTAGCCATCATGGCCCCTATGGCCACGCCTCCGCCCAGCGCCTTTGCCATGGTCATAATGTCCGGCTCGACGTCGAAATGCTGATATGCAAACCATTTTCCGGTCCTGCCTACTCCGGTAGTGACTTCATCAAGGATAAGCAGCGCTGCATTTTCATCACAGAGCCGGCGGATTGCCTGCAGATACTCCTTCGTTGCGAGATTAATTCCACCTTCGCCCTGAATGGGCTCGACCATAACGGCCGCCACTTCATCGCTGAAAGCCGACTCGAGCGCGGTAATATCGTTGAACGGGACATAAGTGAAGCCCGGCAGCAGCGGCAGCAAGCCTTCGTGGTGCTTCGGCTGAGCGGTTGCCGTCAGGGTCGCAAGAGTTCGCCCGTGGAAGCTGCCCTCGGCTGTGATGAATTTATATTTTTCCTGCGATGTGTGTAAACGTGCCAGTTTCAGCGCCGCTTCGTTGGCCTCGGCTCCGCTGTTGCAAAAGAAACACTTACCGCCAAAGGCCCGTTCGCTCAGCAGCTTTGCTAATTTACCCTGCGGCTCGGAGTAAAAAGTATTATCGATGTGCAGAAGCTCGCCTGCCTGCTTGCGTAACGCCTCGACGACCTTGGGATGACAATGCCCTATCGCGCTCACGGCCCAGCCGGGGAACATGTCCAGTATCTTATTGCCGTCGGCGTCATACAGGTAACAGCCTTCGCCTTTGACGATGACCCGCGGCAGCCGACCGTAATTAGCGATAACATATTTGTCAAATAATTCAATAGTCTCCTGTGTAGTCATAATTCGTATCTCGTTTCTTGTGGTTGTCATTGCGAGCGAGGCGTAGCCGAGCGCGGCAATCTCAATCGTAATATCGGAGATTGCCACGGCCTTTCAGGCCTCGCAATGACATTCTGCAAAGTTTTTACAAAACAATCTCAATTCCTAACTATTTCTGTTCCAATTCCTTTATCGGTGTAGATTTCGAGCAGTAGTGAATGGGCGATTCGGCCGTCGATAATATGTGCCTTCCTGACGCCTGCGTCCAGTGCCGTTAGGCAGGCCTCGACCTTCGGGAACATCGCATCGGTGATAATGCCGGCATCGATCATTTCCTTAATCTGCGTCTCGTTTAAGCTCGAAACCCAACTATCCGGGTCCTCAATGTTAGTTCGTATCCCGTGCGTATCGCTTACGACAACGAGCTTCTCGGCGACAACATCTGCGGCGACTTTGCCGGCGGCGCTATCGGCGTTGACGTTTAACTTTCCGCCGGTCTTGTCTTTGGCTACCGAGGCGATAACAGGTATGGTCCCGTCGGCACAGAGTTTCTTTAGTAATTGCGCGTTTATATTCACAACTTGTCCGACCAGTCCGAGGTCAACTTTTCGGCCATCTTCGCCGGCCAATCTCAGGGTTTCGGCGAACAATACACAACTGCTCAGCGAATGCAGTCCCATTGGCTCACATCCCAGCTCGGTGAGCATCTCGCAGATGGGGGTATTAATTTTATGTACAAGCGTATGCTCTGCTATTGTCAGGGTCCGCTGGTCGGTATATCGTCGGCCCTGCACCCAGACCGGTTCAAGACCTGTATCGTTCATTGCCCTTGTAATTGCCTTTCCGCCGCCGTGGACGATGATTGGCCGCATCCCGACCGTAGCCATAAAGGCGATATCGGTCAGCAGCTTTTTTTGCAGAGCGGCATCGTCGAGGATACTTCCGCCGAGCTTGACAACCACAATTCGCCCGCGAAACTGACGGATATACTCCATCGCCTCAATCAATGCACCAGCTTTTGCAATAGCTTCTTTCACTGACCTGTTCCCTGAAAATAACACTTAAACGAAGGAAAGAGTTTATTGTCGCAGATGTGATTCGTCAAGTGATATTTGCATGTTATCGCGAAGAGCAATACAAAGCGCACGACGCCCGTGCTCGCGGAAGCGGGTATGGCAATCTCAAATCAAGGTTGAGTTTTAAGCTATGGTTTCGCTGTTTGTATTCTCTTTTTGATTTTTCCCCATGACTGCGTTATGAGGAAACTCTCTTCCATATTCTCGATCATTTCGACAAATCTATTCATCGGTACTGAAAAGCTGAGAATATCCTGAGGGATGAACGGCCGTGCCGAAACGTCGAACATCCCCAGAACCCCTCTTGGATGGTCAGAATCTTTTTCCAGATAAGGATACTGAACTATGGAACCACAGCCGGCGGCAAACGGCGCAAATACTCCGTTCGGTTCACATTCATCAAAGTTTGCAAGCGTAAACAGCCCCGATAGAACATCAGGACGGGCAAAGAAAATAACCACATCGGGTTCGTCTGGTTCTTCGAGCATATCCCATCTCTTGAAAACAATGAACTTACCGGGCGCCTCTAACTTTGGGACGTTTTCCATTATTTCTTTGACCAGCTCGGGCGTCTTTTTATAACGCTCGCCCTCAAGCTTTCCGGGGATACCGCAGGAGAGAAAATATTCAAAGTTTTCCATAACCTCCGTACTAAAACCCAGATACCTCTTCCCGCCGAAACACCCGATGGACTCAGCGTCGAAGTAAAGAGATTTTCCTTTTCTAACTTCGCACAAATCAGCAAAAATACACCTGTGTCCCGAAAAGGGCTTCACAGCTTCGGCCCCCTGTACCTCGTTAGTGTAGTAGAAAGTGATAGGAAGCTCTGCGCCGTTAAAATATTTCTCCCAGAGACTTATAAATTTTTCCTTTATTTTCATATCCATCTCAAATTTCCTTCAGAAATTTATGCCCCTGCCTCAACTGCCAAATCTCTTGTACAGCTGACATCCACCAACTGCGCAATCTGTGGTTCAGAACAGCCTGGTGCTATCGAGCAGAAAGGTTACTGGGCCGTCGTTGATGCTGCTTACGTGCATATATTCGCCAAATGTGCCTTTCTCAACAGATACGCCCTGTTCGGCAATCAGTTCAATTAGTTTTTCGTAAAGCAGTTGTGCCGATTCCGGCTCGGCTGCGGCGTCAAAGCCGGGACGGCGGCCCTTCCGGCAATCACCGTGAAGCGTAAAATTGCTCACTAACAGAATCGCTCCGCCAACGTCAAGGACGCTTCGATTCATCTTGCCGGCTTCATCTGCAAAGATACGCAGGTTCACAAGCTTATCAGCCATAAATTCGGCGTCCTTTATAATATCTTCTTTGCCGACGCTAAGGTAAACCAGCAGTCCCTTGCCGATTTTGCCTATTTGGTGGCTGTTGACTTGAACCTCAGCCTCCAAAACCCGTTGAATCACCGCTCGCATAAGTCACTTTCAAATTTGGTTGGTCATCAGTTTAGTTTGACTAACAAACAGAATAGTTTCTCCTGATGTCCTGATCTCCTTTAAAACCACGGCGTTGAGGTCGCTCTTCGAATGTGCAGCTCATCTATAACGGCATTGCCTTTGTGCGTTACAAGATAGAGAACCAGTTCCGCGATTTCTTCCGGCTGCATAAGCTCATCCTTTTTTATATCCGGCCGAACTTTCTGGACCAGCTCGGTATCCACTCCGCCCGGACAGAGTAGATGCACACGGATGTTCGAGCCTTTGAGCTCCTCAGCTAACGATATTGTCATCCCGCGGAGAGCGTGCTTGGAGGAAGTATAAGCACTTTGAAGCGGATAACCTTTGACCCCGACGACTGATGCGATGTTGATAATGTATCCCGCTTGCGATTTTTTTAATAGCGGCAAGGCTTCCCTGCAAAGGATAAATGGTGCACGGGCATTTATCTGCATACAGCGTTCCCAGTCTTCGGTTGCGGTCTGTTCCAACTTAGCCGAGTGAGTGACACCGGCGTTATTGACGAGGATGTCCAGTCGGCTGAATTTCTCGCTGGTTACTTTGACAAGGTTCTTGATGGATTCTTCTTCGGTAAGCTCGGTAACGACAATTTCCGCTTTTCCGCCGGCCTCTGTCACTTTGTCGGCGGTTTCCTGCAGTTTTTGAATTGAGCGTGCAGCCAACACAACCGTTGCGGCCTCTTGCGCCAATGCAACGCTAACGGCTCTGCCAATACCTCTGCTGGCGCCTGTTACTATAGCGACTTTTGAAGCTAATTGCTTTGCCATCCTTGTCAGCGTCGCCGGCGAGTCCTGGGCTGATTCTCCTGTTGCGTCTGCTCTCCTTGTACTCCGGTACCTCCTCTGCGGCCGCTTTGCAGAGACCTTCTTCCGCTGGTTCTGTCGCGGGTGCGCGGGTCCTGGGTCTGTTGTCGCAGTGTTTGCTGTTCTTCTTCCATTTTTTGAATAAGGGCATCGAACCGCATCTGCCTGTACAACAACACCCCGTCAATTGCCGCTGTTGTCTTTTTCGTTTCTTCTTCTACAGCAACACTTCGTACGGAACTAATCTCTGCCTGTATTTGCTCGTGTACCGCCTCGGCCAAGTTTGTTTTGTCTTCAACGTCGGCCTGGAGCCACTGATTTATCTCATTTTCTGTCTCTATATCCACCTCTTCAGATGGCCTTCTTGTACTCTGGGGCCTGGTCGTTCTGGACCTTACGTCGCCGCGACCACCATAGAGGGGGTCTGTCATGTCATCTTCGTATGGTTGTCCTCTCTGTGAAGTCCGACCTCTCGTGCTTCGGCCGGAGGTTCGAGCCCGGCCGCGGCCACTGGCGGGCTGCGTTTGTCTCAACTCTCTCTTTTGCATCAGAAGCTCTTTGCTGACCTCTTTTAATCGCTCCTGTTTTTCGGTCAACAGACTGTCAATCGTCTCTGTTGTCTTTTTCGCTTTTTCTTCAACAGCGGCCTTTCGTATGACACCAATCTCATCCTCGAATTGCTTCTGCACAGTTCTTATCAACATTGTTCTGTTATCATATCTTTTCTGCTGCCATTGACGCATCTCATTTTGGCTGTTGGCGTCTACCTCCTCCAATGCCTTATCCAGGCCTTCGAACGTCTTGATCCTGGCTTTAATCTCGTTCGGGTCGGCAAGTATATCTACCTGAACAGGCGATTGCGCAACGGGGCTAAAGGTTCTGGTTCGGCGCTGAGTTGTTGCTTGCTCCTCATAGCCGGGATATGGATTTACCCCTCCCATGTCCCCATAATATCTGTCTCCCATCAAGTCTTGAGGGCTCGGCTCTTTAGCACCGTGCTTGAGCAGCAAATCAACGATTTCTTTATTATTTCTCTTTTTCGCCAACGACAGGGCGTTATCGCCCCCTCCCATGAGGTTGACATCGGCCCCCTTTGCGATTAGAAGCTCCACAGCATCCTTTTGGCTGATATATACCGCAGCCAGTAGAGGCGTCTGCCCACGATTGTCCGCTGCATTGATGTCGGCACCTTTGGCAATAAGAGGTTCAATGATCGCCAGCCGGCGGTTCCGTATCGCCGTGTGCAGCGGTGTCCAGCCCATCCTGTTTTTTTCATTCACATTAGCGCCCTTTGAAAGGAGTAGCTGGACCTGGTCAATGTCACCATCACGCGCAGCATCGTGCAGTGTTTTAGCTTGTTCCTGCTCATCCTGTCTGGGTCGAGCTCGTACACCCTCTTGTTCGTCATCCATTTGATACGGATCGGGTGCCGATCTTGCATCAGTCCTTGCTCTGCGTTGAGGGCTTTCTGTCCGAGCGAAGGACCTTTCCCTACCCGATGGCCTTTCCGCCATTTGCGGTTGTTCAACGGGCCAGAAGACCTGGTCGCCGCCTTCTTCGCCGGAGCCCCATTTGCTGTGCAGCCCACCGTCATCATCGTAATCTTCTCCGAAACTGTAGAGCGTGAAGCCTTCTCTTGTTCGCTTATAGACAAGAGGCTTATCATTGAATGGGTCCTTCGGCAATTCCTTGATATAGCCGGCTGATACAAGCTGTGAAAGCGCACCAGGATATCCGTCGCTGTTAGCATTATATCGCAGGATTGCAATAGTTGTTATTAAGGCCTGTTCATCTGCTCTAATACGAGATTCAATCTCTATGACCCGTGGCATTGCAGACCCGGCCGTTTCTATCAAAGGATTATCCTTTGTTATAGATTGTGTTTCATTGTGTAACTGCCAGGAGGTTTTTGCTGCTATTGTATCATAGTATTCAAGTGTGCTTTTTAAATAAGGCTTAAAACCGCGATAAGTGGGGTCTGTTTCAATTTGCTCTTGCGTATAAATTTTTTCGCCGCGAATATCAAACGGCTCACTGTAGTTCGTTACGAGCTGTTTAAATTTATCCTCCAGACTCTTCATTAAATTTGCATCAGCCATTTTTTTGTCGAGGATGTTAAACGCAGCTTTTATAGACAAGCTCTTTATAGCAATTCCTACTAATTTTTCTATCAAAGGTTTCGGCCCTTCTGCCACATGTGCCCCAAACGTATAGAGAGTCACTATATCATCAACAGCAGCGTTGATATTGCCGTCTTCGGCCGACAGCATTGCCCGAGCTTGTAAGGTGAAGGCTAATTGCCTTTCGGTTGATAAGTGGGGCATTTCAGTTGACTGCAGTTTCTCGCCGGTATGTTGGAACCAGCAATATGTTTTCTTGCTGCCAAGCTGTATTTGCTCAAGTGCCCTGTTATTGTCCTGCACCCATTTTTTTAGCGTTGCCTGTTGTTGGGCAGTCATTTCTTTCGGCCAGCCCGTTGTTGATATCTTTAAGCTCTCGGGCTTTTCGACGCAAAATTCTATTGCCTTTTCGTAGTAAGGTGCTGCATTATCGCTTTCAGGCCGCCCGGCCATTCCCAGCTTATTAAGCTCGGTGACATAATCAGTTTTGGGGGTCTCGGGTTCCTCGTTTTCTGTACTGATAAGCTCTTTCTGCACTGATAGAAGATCAGAAATCTGGTCTATGCCGGCAAATGTCGGGGCAAGGCTGAAAGAGGCGAGTAAAAATAAAACTGACATTGGAATAATCAACCGCTTCATAATATATCCTCCGAAACAGGATGAACGCTAATCAAAAAAAATTGACGGTTTTTTGAATAACCGTTTAACGTAAATACACAATTATCTTCTTACTTAATTATACACCAAAATTTTGGAAAATCAACTTTTTCCGCTATTCTTTTTCAGACTTCCTCTCCACAGACCAGACCAATTCTTTCTGTGATGTTGTCGAATTCGTCTATAGAGTAAAATTCGATAATTATCCTGCCTCTTTGTCCATTTTTTCGGGTATCAATGTTTACCTTTGTGGCGAGCTGGCTGCTGAGTTTTCTTTCGAGGTCCAGGATGTGGGGCGGCTTTGAGCGAACTGTCGTCCTGGCCTGGCTGGTACCGGTAAGATACCTTCGAACCAGTCTTTCAACTTCACGCACACTCAGCCTACCTACCAATGCTCGATTGGCTAACTTGCGGCGCAGCTCATCGGTCGGCAGTGAAAGTATTGCCCGGGCATGGCCCATAGTCAACTGGCCTTCGGATAACATTTGTTTGATTTCCTGCGGTAAGTCCAGTATTCGCAGATAGTTAGCGATAACAGAGCGGTCTTCGCCAAGTCGTTCAGCACCCTGTGCCTGAGTCAAAGAGAAGGTGCTTAGATAATCCTGGTAGGCCTTTGCACGCTCTATAGGATTGAGATCTACTCTGTGTATGTTCTCAACCAATGACCATTCGAGTAATTGCTTATCACTTGCTTGTCGAACCAGGGCCGGTATGGTTGTCATGGATGCTAATTGAGCAGCTCGGAATCGGCGCTCCCCGGCAATTAATTGATACCGCGAACCGGAAGGGCGGACAATAATCGGCTGGATAACACCGTTGGCCCTGATAGAATCAGCTAAATCTGCTAATTCCTGTTCATCCCACACTTTTCGTGGCTGATAAGGATTCGGCGATATTTCATCAATGCCGAGTTCCTGCAAGGAGTCACGTAACTCTTTGTCTGGTGGGAAGTTAGAGGCATCCGCCGGTGTAGATAATAATTCTTTTGCTTCTGTGGGTACAGACATTATCGGACTTAATAATGATTGAAGCCCCCTGCCAAGGTGTTTTGTTTTTTCCTTTTTTTTTATCATATAAATGCTCCTTCACAAATTATGTTTTAGGAATCCTTGTTTCATTCCCTGTTTATAAAAGACGTTTTGAAGTTGACCCAAATAATATTTCGGAATTTTTACCTGAAATTCTGCAGCTTTGCCAGGCAAAAAAGCTTTTTTTTGTAAAAAAATGTTTCACGTGAAACAATAGCGAAGAATAAGGTTCAAGAGGCAAAGGCCAAGAATTGTAATTGCACTGCTCAATCATAGCTCTTATGGCCCGGTGGTTAAGCCGCGACGAAGATACTTCGGAGCATACTGATGAAACATTAGTAAAACAAAACGAAAAACCAAGGAGCTGGAATGCCTGATATTAAATTAGTATCGGTCATCGCTGAAATATGTATATTATGCTTAAATCCTGCAAGATGGTATTAGACTAATGCTTTGTAAAGCGTGCTTTGAGGGTTGTCGTTCCACACCCATTAGGCTTTGCTCAGGGCAGGCTTTGATGCGGAATCCAGTACCATCAATAAGTCTGGATTCACGCTCCTTCGACTTTATTTAGGACGTGTCTCGCGGGAATGTCCATCCATCATTTAAACCTTGACAGAACTAAAGAGGTCGCGATTTGTCAGAATGCGCAAGGAGGGATTGGCTTTTGATTTAGGTTGTCGATAGGGCCCTTTGTATGCACAAAATATTATTGCATCAAGCTTGAATGTGATATGTCAATCCTGTAAAAATTATTCTTGGCTACGATAGGGGGGGCAGGAATCAAAAAGCATCAGTGATGTCATTTAACTTAACGTTAATGATCAATTCGATATGACAGACTATTATTTCGTTAAGATAAAAATGTTTCACGTGAAACATCATAAAAGAAAGGGCGAAAGTTAAAAACATACAGTTGACAAAGGGGAAATTGCAGAGATCTAAGGGATTTAAGAGACATAAGAGAGAATAAAGAAAAGAAACTAAAATGTAATAAATAGTTAGTTGTATTATATACGAACAGTCAAACATGTTATATAGGGAGTTGAGTAGGCAAATTGTTTTCTGGGGCTTTAAGGAGTGTAATATAAGACATTATGGGTATAGAATGGCTCATTCGATTTCGAAGGTAAGTCTATTGACTCACGTGGTGTTAATATATTACAATAGTTAAAGGGCCTTTTACGATTTTGTTTGTGTAGCGATGTCTGTTCAATCACGATAAGAGAATAGAGCAGAATCGGAATCCACCAAGACAAGACCACTTTTAGTCGGTTGTAAAATCGGTGCCGAAAAGGCATATAATGCTTAGAGCCATGAAAATCTTGTTACTGTCGCTGGTGCCGGCCATATTTTGGTCTGGTTCGACCGGTGCTCAACATCTAATAGCCGACCTGGATGGAGCAAATGGGGCAAACAAAGTTGACTTTACCTTGTCGGCAGAGGACGGGGGCCTAAAAACAGATACGCTGGTCATCAACGAATTTATGGCATCCAATAGCAGTTACATCCAGGACCCACAAGGCCAGTATGAAGACTGGATCGAGATATACAACTACAGTACCAGTGCTGTTAATATAGGGGGGATGTACCTTGCGGACAATCTGTCGGTACCGACCAGGTGGCGAATACCCGATGGGAATCCTGCTGCAACTACCATCCCTCCGCAAGGTTATCTCTTAATATGGGCCGACAACGATACCGCGGATACAGGCCTGCATGCAAATTTCAAAATCAGCACTGTCGGCGAGGAAATTGGCCTTTTCGAAACCGACGGCACTACACTGATTGATAGTGTTGTCTTTGGCGACCAGACTACGGATATTTCGTACGGTCGCTACCCCGATGCGAATGACAACTGGCGATTCTTTGGTTTGCCCAGCCCGGGACGGCAAAATATCGGTGCGTATTTGGGCGAGGTCGCCGACACGAAATTCAGCCAGGACCGCGGCTTTTATGATATACCTTTTTCTGTTACCGTCACCACAGAAACCGAAGATGCCGTAATATACTATACTCTCGATGGTACCGAGCCGTATTATTCCGCTAATAGTGGACGGTTTTCAGGGGTGATGGTCTATACTAATCCTATTGCCATTAGTAAAACCACCTGTTTGCGGGTAAAGGCAATCAAGCCGGGCTGGAAATCCACAAACGTGGACGCCCAGACTTATATATTTCTCGATGACGTGATTCGGCAGGACCACCAAGCGACGATAAAAGCAGGATTTCCAGGCTCATGGGGTGGGACAAGTCCGGATTACGGTATGGACCCTGATGTGATTGGGCAGAATAGAGAGGATTTGTTCAACGGTATCTACGCGGCCACGATTCGAGATGACCTGAAGTCAATTCCTACACTGTCGATTGCGATGAACGTTGACGATATGTTCGGGCCCGAGGGCATCTATACTAACTCCACCAGGAATGGCGTAGACTGGGAGCGTCCGGCGTCGGTCGAACTAATCTACCCTGATGGTCGCGAGGGTTTCCAGGTCAACTGTGGGATTCGCATTCATGGCGGTTATTTTCGGCAGCACAATGCAACAAAAAAGCACTCATTCCGTCTTCTATTCAAGGGGATTTACGGGCCGACCAAGCTGCAATTTCCACTGTTTGGCAAGGACGCTGTCGATAGCTTTGAGACGATTGTTCTGCGGGCAGGTGCCAACGACGGCTATTCATGGAATGCCGCCGGTTACACCGAGCAGTACACGCGTGATGAGTTCGGCCGGGGCTTGCAGCGAGCTACAGGCAACGCCGGTGCGCACGGGACCTTTGTTCATCTCTATATAAACGGGATTTACTGGGGGCTGTACAATACCGTTGAGCGGCCGGACAATGCCTTTTCCGCCAGCTATTACGGCGGCGACAAGGAAGACTGGGACGCTATTCATGAAGAAGCGGCCAACAACGGGGACAAGACGGCCTGGAACCAGATGATTGCGAAGTGCCGGCAGGCCGCGAATTCCAATGAAGCGTACCAGGGGCTTCAGGGCAACAATCCCGACGGTACGCCGAACCCCGCATTCCCAAATCTGCTCGATGTTACAAACTATATTGACTACCTTATAGTCAACCTCTGGGGAGGCAACTGGGACTGGCCCTGGAAGAACTGGTGGGCTGGCCGTGAGCGCTCGGAGAACAGCACAGGCTTCAAGTTCTACTGCTGGGACTACGAAAATACCATTGGGAACAATCTGGACCGCTCACCGCTCAACAAAAACGCCCTGAATAATAATTTCTCCCAGGCGGGGCAGCCGCATCAATCCCTTAAGCAGAATTCCGAGTATCGGCTGCTTTTTGCCGACCGCGTGCATAAATTCTTTTTCAATGGAGGAATCCTGACACCGGAATCACTTATCGCCCGTTATGCAAACCTGGCGGCTACTGTGGAAAGGGCCATAGTTGCCGAGTCCGCGCGCTGGGGGGACCAACATCGCCATCCACCATTAACGTTAGAGGAGTGGTACGACCGCGATTTGAACTACAACGACGGGCGCGCCGGGCGGGACTGGATTCTGAATTACTATCTTCCTCAGCGGTCTGATATTGTACTCCGGCAGTTCCGTAATGCCGGCCTATATCCCAATGTGGATGCGCCGGTCTTTCGTATTAACGGCTCGTATCAGCACGGAGGACATATCTCGAAGGACAATTTGTTCTCGATGACCGCCGCCACAGGCACGATATGGTACACACTCGACGGCTCCGACCCACGCACGCCGGGGACATCGGGCGGCGGCATTAATACCACCCTCGTGGCTGAGAATGCTGCCAAACGCGTGATCGTCCCAACCGGCTACGTCAGCAGCAGTTGGAAGAGCGGTGGGGCCTTCAACGACTCGGGCTGGAGGCTCTGTACCGGCAGTCCCGGCGGAGTCGGTTACGAGGCAGGCTCCGGTTATCAAAACTACATAAGCCTCGACGTCGAAGCACAAATGTACAATGGCAATACTACCTGTTACATCCGCATTCCCTTTACCGTTAACACCAATGACCCGGCTGATTTCGACTTTATGACGCTCAAAATGCGGTACGACGACGGATTTATCGCCTACCTCAACGGCACCGAGGTAGCCAGACGCAATTTCACCGGAACGCCGGCGTGGAATTCCAGTGCCTCCGCCCAGAACTCCGATTCATCGGCCGTAGTGTTCGAGGATTTCAATCTCTCATCAAAACTGAACCTCCTGCGTCGGGGTGAAAATATCCTGGCCATTCACGGCCTCAACCAAAGGCCCGGCAGTAGTGACTTTTTAATATCGGCAGAACTGACTGTCGCAGAAAGCGTCACTGTCAACGACCCTGGTATCTCGCCTGACGCCATCAGATACACCAAACCGTTCACTTTAGACAAAAGCACCCACGTCAAGTCACGTCTATTGCACGGCAATACCTGGAGTGCGCTTAACGAGGCCACCTTTGCCGTAGGTCCTGTTGCAGATAACTTGCGCATCACAGAGATTATGTACCATTCCCAGGAGAATGGTGAACCGGATGAGCCAAACGCCGAATTCGTTGAACTGAAGAATATCGGAACGGAAACACTGAATTTGAACCTGGTAAGCTTTACGAACGGTATCGATTTTACCTTCCCGAATCTGGAACTTGCAGCGGGCGAATACATCCTTGTTGTCAAAGATATTAGTGCGTTTACAGCTCGATACGGCATCGGCTTCAATATAGCCGGCCAGTACTCCGGCAGCCTGGACAATCGTGGTGAAAATATTGAGCTGAGAGATGCAGCCGGTGGAACAATTCACGATTTTGAGTACAAGAACGACTGGTATGATATTACCGATGGCCTTGGTTTCTCCCTGACTGCAAAAGACCCGACCGGCACCAACCCGGACGACTGGGACAGCAAGAGCGGCTGGTGTCCAAGCGCTGGTGTTGACGGCTCGCCCGGCTGGGACGATACCGATAGTGTCCCCACGCTTGGCGATGTGGTAATTAACGAATTGTTAGCTAATTCACGCGCCGGCACCGGGGACTGGATAGAGCTGCACAACACCACCGATAGCCCAATCAACATCGGCGGCTGGTTCCTCAGCGACAGTAAGAATAACTTTATGAAATATGAGATTGCCGCAGGAACAACGATTGAATCCTACGGCTACATTGTTTTTTATGAAGACCTGCATTTCGGTAATCCGAGCGATCCGGGCTGTATCGTCCCCTTTGCTCTGAGTAAGAACGGCGAAACATTGTATCTGCACTCGGGTCAGGATAGCGCATTGACAGGATACAGCGAGCAGGAGAAATTTGGCACCTCGGAAACCGACACAGCCTTCGGCCGTTATCGCAAAAGTACCGGCACTTATAACTTTGTGGCAATGAGCCGGAACACTCCCGGTAGCACTAATGCATATCCAAAGGTCGGCCCGATAGTAATCAGCGAGATTATGTACTATCCCGATACCGAAGCGGACGCCGAATATGTCGAACTATACAATATAAGCGGTTCGCCGGTAACATTGGCCGAGTATGATAACGAGCAATCCATCTATGTCCCCTGGCGGTTCACTGACAGTGATGGCATCAGTTTCGATTTCCCGCTTGATACTACGATGGCTGCTGGTCAATATTTGCTGTTAGTCAAGAACAAGAACGCATTTAATTCGCGCTACCCGGCTGTTTCAACTGGAGTCCGGATATTTGAATGGGGCCCGGGGAGGCTGGACAACGGCGGTGAGAAAGTCGAGCTTTCTAAACCGGGCGAGGAGGTCGAGGGCACGCGTTATTATATTCGGGTAGATCGCGTCAATTACAGCGATGGCTCGCATCCCGTTGGCCAGGACGCTTGGCCGAGTCAGCCGGACGGATGGGGAGCATCATTGAGCCGACTTTCCCCACAGCATTACGGCAATGACCACAACAACTGGACCGCAGCCTATCCTCCAACCCCCGGCCAATAGATTCTCGGAGAGTTTTATCGGACTTCTTCTTGTTAAGGTCCGAAAAAGCATAATCAGACCTGCTCCGGCACGACGAATGGTTTGCGGTAGTCCCTTGTCAAAAGCTTGTTCGCCCGATTTGAGAACTTCCCGATGAACCTTTCTTTCCTCGAATCCATCCTGAGCCAGGGACCAAGGACGGCTGGCGTCTTTTTGAGGCTCACTCCATTAGCTGCGAGATGACCCTGAAAACGCTCGAAAGCTTCCAGTGAATCTTTATCCCCCCGGATTAGTTCTCTGATTTGCTCATTCGAGGATTCTGCACCGATTCGGTAGGAGATATTCCCCATATGACAGAGAGCGGTGGAGAGGTGTCCTTCGAGGATATCTGTCCTGATATCGTTGATTTTTCGGCTGCGAACCGCCTTGATAAAGCCGGCCTGCGGCCCGGGGCTGCTCGATTCGAAACGTTTGATTTCTTTGCCCTTATTATCGTAGAACACACCCTTCGTGAGGTCAGCGTAGCCATTCTCGCACTGGACAACCACGCCGGTATTTGGTGAGGGGCTCGGTCGTCCACTTCGCATAACCACCCAGGCAGTGCTGACGGCGCGGTATATGTCCATATTCGAATCGTCTATCCTGGTTGGCAGGCCTCTTACCTCATATATTATCGGAGCCAGGTCATAGTCAAAGATGGCTATCTGAGTATTCGGCGTTTCGCCGTCATCGTCGTACCCGAAACGTCCGCCGATGCTCGTTACCCGCTTGGGTAATTCCGCCTGGCCCAACACCCAGCGGCATACGTCTAATTGGTGTGGGCCGTTGTTGCCGATTTCGCCGCAGCCGGTTGCCCATACCCAGTGCCAGTCATAGTGCAGATTTTTGCGCATCAAGGGCCTCATCGGAGCCGGTCCGCACCACAAATTATAGTCCACCGACTCAGAAACCTTCTGCGGCCCATTTACCTTTCCCATACTTGTGCGTCTTTTATAGCAAAAACCACGCACAACCACGATATCGCCGAGCTCGCCCCGTTGGATACAGCGGACCGCCTCGACCAGTCCGTCATTGGAGCGAAGGTCAAGGTCGGCCTGCACGATGCGATTATACTTCCGAGCCGCCTCGACCATCTTACGGCCTTCAAAAATATTGTGCGAAACCGGCTTTTCGACACAGACATCCTTGCCCGCCTGGCATGCCCAAACGGTTACCAGTGCGTGCCAGTGGTTCGGCGTTGCGGTCGAAACGGCGTCGATGTTCTTATCCTCCAGGAGCTTACGGACATCAAAATAGGCTTCAACTTTCTGGTTGCGGGCCTTAAATTCCGCCACTCCGCGGGCCAGAATATCTCTGTCCGCATCGCACAAGGCCACCACCCGCACGCCGGGGATCTTTAGATATGCGTTAATATGGGTCCTGCCGTGACCCCGAAAGCCCACCACGGCCACGCGAATGTCGTCATTTGCACCACGGACACGGGAAAACGGCAGCGCCAGTGCAAGACCGGTGGCTATCGAACTTTTCATAAAATCCCGGCGGGTAATCTGTTTCATCGTTTAGCTCCTGTTATTGTAACTGATTTGTTTACAAAACCTGTCTCCTGCCTTTGAACTGTGTGGGTAGTGGAAAAGTGATAACAAATAACCACGCTTTAATCAATCCCATAATTGAGGGATTTGGGCGAAGATACGTTAAAATGATGCGCAGAGATTGAACAGGCAAAAGGACATAAGCGGCTTTGTCACTGATATACCATCAGCGCAAAGGCTCAAACTCAGCCAAAAACCAAGTGAAACAGCAACTGCAATCCCCGTTGGCAATCTCCCATTTTGTAAGATGTTCGGCGCTTGTAGAATCCCCGTACAAAGATAGGTGACTATGTCCCCGTTTGTTTCTAAAAAAGAATGCTTTTACAGTTTACGCTCTGCCAAGAGTCTTGAGGTATCTCTTTGACTTGCGAAGTCCCATTCTGGAGGCCTTCTTTTTTACCGCATCGTTCGGCCGTCCCAGCTTTGCAGATATTTGAGCTGTGGGATTGTTCGGGAAAAGTTTCTTGAGCAGAGTCAGCTCACTCCCCGTCCATAAACCCTTTTTGAGTTTCTTTTTTATCTTCTTTTTCTTGGTCATTATGTGACTCCTTTTACATTAACCGGACTTATGGTTGTAACCCGCTTCGGAGTATTATAATGAGTGACGCGGTAACAATCAAACAATTATTATTTTAAAGGCAAAAAAAAAATAATTCTTCGGCGGTCAATTTTGCGTGCGTGTTTGACTGGTAGGTGACGCGCAGAAGCCGCGTCAATTCAAGGCCAACCGATGGCCGGATTCTATCATTTTACTCTGTAAGACCAATAGTCCTATGCCTAATTGTGGATCGGCATCTATTGTTTCCCGGCTCGTCCCGCACCAATTAGGCGTGAGCCTACTCGTCTCTGCGAAGTGCTTCGCCGAAGCAGGAAGCTCAATTGGTGCGGGATAGACCTTAAGAGCGTTGTTTCGGCGGTCTTTTACGGCTGATTCATTCTCCTTTTGCACGTTGGCCATCTTCCGCAGCTCGTCACTTCGTAGTTTCACATTAACATCCGGCAAGAGACCCCAATTTTCGCTGCCCGGCTTTATATCCTCGTCCCGGCTTTTTATCCTTTGTCCCGAAGGTAAATAATAATACGCTGTTGTGTATTTTAGTGTTGCACCCCCGCCGAGATGGCTCACTATTGATTGCACACTGCCTTTGCCATAGCTTCTTTCACCGACAATAGTCGCCCTGTTATGCTTTGGTTCCTGCAATACCCCTGCTAAAATTTCTGCAGAGCTCGCTGAAGAATGGTCTATGAGTACGACCATCGGGTAGTCAGGATGCGTTTTTTCCTTGTTCGCAGATATATAAGTCGGCATCCCACATCGTGGTTGTATTCTCGCTATCAATCCTTCTTCTATGAACCTGTCTGCTATTTCGATCGCACTATTCAAAAGCCCGCCCGGATTGGAACGCAGGTCAAGAATCAATCCCTTTAATCCCTGCGATTCGAGCCGGGCAAGTATTTTATCGAAATCGCCGACTGTTCTGGAATTAAAGCCGCTGATGCGAATGTAACCAATTTTGTTCCGAGCATCAATCATATACCGCCATCCACCCGTTTCGCTCCTTTGCCAGCCGCGGACTGAAGGAACGACTATGTTGGTTCTGCGTAAGGTAATGTCCCTTTCTTTATGTTCGTCCTGGCGTTTAATCGTCAGAGTCACTTTTGTGCCTTCCGGGCCGGCAATACTCTGAGCCACACAGTTAGGAGGCATCTCGCTTGTCTGGAGACCATCTACCGCCTTTATTACATCCCCGGCCTCAATACCGGAATGGTATGCCGGCGTATCAGGCAATACGCTTATCACCTTCGGAGACTCCTGTTTTTTCGAGAACCTTATGCCAATCCCTGTAAACTGATTGGTTAATGCTTTATTAAAATTCTGTGCCTGGCTTGGCCAGCAAATAACAGTGTAAGGGTCAAGTGCAGACAACGCTCCCTTTGCAAACTGTGTAATCAGCAACTCCGGCGGTAACCTTCCCCCCCCAGGGGGCGATTCGCTCAGTGCTAAGACTCGTTCAAAAACATCTATGAGCTCATCCTTCTTCATAGCTGCCGGTGATTGGTTCACTTCATCCAATATCGCTGCCAGGCTTCTCTGTATAACCTTATATTGAGTATCTCGTATCTTATACCTCATTTCAAGATGTGAATTGCTCATCACTTCCGCCAACAATTTGCAGCGATTGACAGCTTTGATTGTCATCCTGCGATAATCAACAATGTTAACGTAACTGGAATCCAGATAGTCCACGGCGTTAAGGAACATTTGTTTTTCTATGCCTGCATAACGCTCTTGGCAGCTCTGGCATGGGCTGTCTTGAAGGAATGCCAAAATCTCGGCCTTGGCCAGAAGCTGTTTCGCATAGTCCGAGTACTTCTTGTCGTCTTTGTACATCTGCTCCAGCTTGCTATAGCAGATTTTGTACGCATCGAGCCATCTGCCTTTTGACTCGAATTCGGCAGCGATGCGTTCGGCCTGCCGGACGGTTTGTCTGACAAGAATATCATTGAGCAAAGCCTGTTCCTGCTCTTTGCTGGAATACTCCAATGCCTTCGATGTAACTTCTAAAACTTTACTGACGTCATTAATGTCTTTTGGAAAACCCTTCTGTCGAAGTTTTTCAAGCTTACTTATCTGCTCTCGATAGGCAACATTTTGGGACGCCCTGCGCCGGGCCTTTATGGCCATATATTCATCAATAATTGTCTCAAGCTGCCCGAGACCTTTGCTTTCAACAGCGGCCGATTTGCGAACAATCTCCCGGGCACTTTCGAAATCGCCTCTGCGAATCTCCTCGCAGACCGAGTCAATCGCTGATGCTGCTGCGGGTGTCTCGTCCGTAACGTGAGCAGCCCCGATAAATCGGGGCTGAGGCGGCGTGCTCCCGGCAGCTATGTTGGTGTGTGCGCACAAGGCCGCGAAGAGCACAATCAACATTGGCCGGCCTGCCGAAACGTGACCTCGGCACGGCCTGAAGGCAGACGACCTATAATGTTTATCGTGGTCAGGACCCGACATAAAGACCTCCTACCTGGATGAAAGTTTAAGCTCCTAAGATGACTATCGGTATATGCCAGGCCTGAAAATAGTACTTTTTATACTGCAATCCCGGAAAGGACACTGGTGCCTGAAATTAAAGAAATTAGAGAAGGACGGATGCTCTATTTTGCAGGAGCGATAAAAGAAAGGTCTGGGAATCTTAAACAAGGAATACGAAACAGCCGCTTCAGACTTTCGGGTATTTTATTGCAAAAAAGACGTCTGTGTAATTTGTCGTTACCGGGATTGGTTATTATGTTTTATGTAGTCAAAAACCGTTTTTTTCCTGATGGCTATTCAATTATAGGGCAGAAATGGGGGCATCTTAAATGACCTACAAGAACCAAGCAAATTTAATGGCTTTTAAAGGCAAAACTCGTTTCCTTATACTCGCAATTAGTTGTTTGGCGCTGCTTACGGGGAGCGTGGCCGGGGGAGAGCCGCAGCAGGCCAAAAGAAGTCTTTCGTGCAAGACTCTGAGAACAATGGCAAGAGTATATATGGCCTATGGAGAATACACAAAGGCACAACCGCTGGCGGAGCGGGCATTAACTTTAGCACAAAAAAATTGCGAGCCCGATTCTGAAATTGCCATGTGTCTGATTGATTTGGCGACACTTTATAAGAATCAAAATAATCTGCTCGACGCTGAAAAGATGTGCAAGCTGGGTCTGGAGCTGCAGAAAAAGGCTCTTTATGAAAAGCATCCTTACGTGGCTTACACATTCAGAACTTTAGGGGCAATCTACCAGGAGCAGGGCAAGTATGACAAAGCCGGTTCCGCTTTGGACGAAGCAATGGCTATTATGCTCGACAGTCATACTGAAAATGACAGGGCATTGGTCCCATTCTGGGTGGATATTGCCGGCCTCCTCGTTGCAAAGCGTGATTTCGAAGAAGCCGAAAGTTACTATCACAGGGCAATGGCCTTAATCAACATCAGTTACGGGCCGGAACACCTTTACACGGCAAATGTCCTTGGTAGTGTAGCAAGACTTTATACGCTGCAGGGAAGGTACGACGAAGCAGAAGAGCTGATTGACCGTACGGTGGCAACACAGGAAAAAATTTACGGTCCTGACAACCACCTTATAGCCCCGAGCTGGTTGACCAAAGCAAGAGTGTGTCAGGCAAAGGGCGACCACGTCCGTTCGGAGACATTGATTCAAAAGGCGCTGTCCGCGGTTAGAAAAACCGGCAACACGGCCATATACACAAAGCTCGAACAGCGTGCAGAAGAAATCCGTGCAGGCGGCCAGACCACATCCGGCCCGGTCGCAAAGGCCGTAGGTAGCTAAATTACCACCCTCAATATAGACCATAAAAAATAAGCCCGCCCCTTTTGGGGACAGGCTTATTTGGTTAAACAATCAATAATCCGTTGCTTCTAATTCACATTATCATTCGCCGAAAGTTTCGCCGCTTTCCAGACGTGTTGCAACAAATGCGGCGATGTTGCTGTTATCGCTGCTCGTTATGCCTGTGCCGTATTTTTCCATGATAAAGGCGACAGAATCACCGTCACCTACCGGCGAACCCATTTCAGCGTCCAGAACAGCGATATATCGAACTAAAGCATCGATGTATTCTATTGCTGTAGCATACTGTGTGCCATCGTTGACGCGTCCTGCGAATGCTGTAACAATCGAGGCAGCCACTTCCGGCGTGAACGGTGCACCAGCCGGTGCCAGCTCGTTAAACACCTGATTCAACGCAGCCATCCCGGACCCGTCTTCATCGCTCAAAATTTCCGCAGCGTTAAGGAGCCTTGCGCAGCTATCGCACGGCTGGATATTCGTGTTAAGGGCGAAAGAATTTGCAAGGGACACTTGAATAGTGTCTGACGGAATTCCAAGCTCCGCGGACGCTGCAGCAACCAGAACAGGACAGCCTGCCAATCCTAATGTCAGCCTTTCAACTGCCTGACCTGCTTCCTCATAAAGAGGAGCTGGAGGCGACGGATCTTCAAGGACCCAGGCCCTGCCGTCCGTGATAGCGGGATTGTCGAGGCCGGCACCGCGGAGTATATAGTCACCACCGATGAAGTCCTCAAAGGCCGCTATCGCGGCGGGGTCGTAGACAAAGGGCAACCGGCCAACAGCCTGGAACAGCCATTCGGTTATACGAGATACAACCTCCAGCCTGTCAACATTGATGAACCTGCCTTGCTGTTCTACAGTTTCCACTTCCGCTTCCGGTGTCTCGCCAAATTCTCCTAATGTAACAGTGTCATAGGCATCGATAACCATAGTTCCCTGTGGTTCAAATTCGGGTTCTTCACCGTTGCCATTGACGCTGACATCACGGAGGCCATTCACTCTGGGGTTAGACATAATGCTGACCGACCCGCTGAAATCGACGTCTCCTTCTGTGCTCGCCAGGTAGATTGCCACATCAATAGGTTCGCCTTCGTCCCTGAGGACCCCACCGATAGTTGCAGTCAGAGGGTCACCATCATCTAATAAACCAATAGCCGCACGGTCATCTGTACCAGCATAACCGTCTCCAACATCATCTCCATCTCCAAGAGTAGGCAGGTACATTCCCTCGGCTATTAGTTCGGAACCCGTCCCTAACTTCAAGTCATCCTTGCTTATAATCACGATTGCCGCTTTCTTAGTCTCATCCTCAGGCAGCTTAACACCGATGTCGTCCGCCTGGACAGAAGAGCCCTCAACGTATATATTCAGGGTATCGTCGTCACCACCGGGCGAGAATATCTTGCCGTTATCTGCGATAACTGAAACTCCGCCGCCTTCTGCATCAACCCAACCATCGCTCTGGTATCCAGGGGAAAAATCGCCGGCTATCAATTCATAGCCTTCGGCGATGCTTATGTCGCCGTTAAGGGCATGCAGACGGATGTCTCCAGTATCAGATTCCATCCTGTCGTCGCGTGGATCGGAACCGGGGTTGATAGAGTTCGTACGAAGAGTAAGGTTTTGACCTGCGGTCATTGTTATATCATATTCTGCATCTGCCATCTTGAGTGAAATATCACGTTCGGCAGATAATGTCATTGCGCCATTGTATGCAGTCAGGTATCCGCCTTTGTCAAACTCGGCAGTGCCATATTCATCTTCACCGATTTCTACGGCGTGAGGAGCAAGGCCGCCAACGAGGATATCCTGACCGGCTGTCATGAGAATGTTTCCATTCTGGGCTTCAGCCATCTTGAGTTTAATATCGTTACCTGCAAGCATTGTCAGGTCGCCATTTGCCCATACTCCACCAGCTTTGGAGACGTTGAGGACGTCCTCGGCGGTTGTGCCGAAAAATCGAGAGCCCATATTGTAGCCATCGCTGTCATATACATTAGCCGCGAGGGTGGGGAAGACGCCCCCGATAAGGATATCATGACCTGCATCCATTAGCATCTGTCCGCCTGAGCCTGCCCACTTGGCCTTAATATCGTTATCTGCAAGCAGTGTCATATCTCCACTCGAAGAGATGTTTCCGCCCTGAGTGATGGTAACGACCTCATCGAGGAGGTTGCCCTTGACTCTGACGGCGGGTGCGATGACGCCAGCGGCTATGTCCTGGCCGGCGGTCATATTCATGTTTCCGGACGAATAACCGGCAGACTTAAAAGAGATGCCACCGTTTGTTGCCGTCAGTGTCATATTTCCACCGTATGTATTGACATTTCCGCCGAAGTACACAAGGTCGCCTACCTCTTCAAGGTCGCCATTTAGCAGCTCAAGGGCGATACTTACTGGTTCGAGGTCATAAACGCGTTTGAGGTTTCCGATGGTGATGTTACCATTATCCGCAGTCATATCCATATTTCTGTTTGAAGATGCGTTGCCAACGGCAATATTATCCACTGCCTTCACATCCAAAGCTCCAGCTCCATCGGAACCCAGGTCGCCACCGACAATAACGTCACTACCAGCTTGAACATTCAAGTCACCATAGCCATAGAGAGATGTTTCGGTATATACTCCCGGTATAAGCCCCGGCATTCCCGGATAGTCATCTGGATTGACCTGCTCTGTCTCTACTCCGACGACCACATCGCCATTAACAGCGTGAATCAGGATGCCGTCTGCCGCCTCGGTATTGTTATTGAGGTTGACATTGCCGGCAGCCTCGACCAGGTCGCCAAGCAGATAAGTTGTCGAGTCTGAAGATGAAATCGTTATATCTCCGGTGGAAGTGAGGCTGCCGTGGGCATAAACTGAATCTTCAGCGTTCAGTGTCAGGTCTCCATCCACCGTAACATTGCCTGGTGAGCCATCTGTGGGGTCATCCCAGTGGTTATCGACATCAGCAGAGCCTAATATTATGTCGTCTCCGGCTTCAATAGTCAGATTGCCGTTGCTGACTATTCTTTTGTCTGCTGCTAACACTACATCATCTCCGGCATCGAGCTTTCTGTCGGCCGCAATAGAGGTGCTGGCGTAGAGCAAGATGTCTCCACCAGCTGTAACGTACGTAGTAGTATCAGGATTTATAGGGTCATAAGAAACACCGCCGTTAAGAAGTATTCGGCTATTTATCGCGTCTATTTTGACATCGTTGTTTAGACTTTTGATGGTTCCCGAAGCGTGCTCCAGCGTGCCGGCATCGGGACCAATTTCATCTCCATCATCATTAGAAGTCAGGTTCAGGAGTTCTTTCGAGTAGATATCTCCGTCGAGCAAGACAAAGGCGTTACCTGTAATCGCCAATTCGCCATCTTCAACCCTGACTTCTTTGGTGGATACGGAATAATCACCGGAACCAAGTGGCCCATCAAAACCGCCAACCATAAGCAGGGTGCCTGTGCTTGTCTTGTGCACTGAGGCATTCGCAGTAAGCTTGCCGGTCCCACCAGCAATTAAACGCTGCCAGTATAGGCCTGTACCATCGGCTGTAACGGCATCTTCAAGCGTCAAGTCGCCGTTACTGGTGGTAGCATCGCCACCCAGTACTATTCCACTGTTACCGCCAAGGTTCAGGCTGCCGTCTGTGGTCTTATTGATATGACCGTCCGCATCCAGCGTACCGGCATATGCATCGAATCTCTGGCCGCCTGTGCCGTTAGCGGTTACATCATCCTCAAATGTAATAGTATCGGATGAGGCAAGGCCGCTGCCGGTCACATCGCCGCTGAGTGTTATACCATCATCGCCGGCAAGAGTCATATTGCCTGAGGTGCTCTTATCTATATTCTTCTCCGCTATCAGCAACCCGTTTACGGATTCTATTCTCTGGTTCGCGTGAGCATCAGTGCCGTTGGCTACGACTTTATCTTCAAAGATTAAATCGCCATCGTGGGTTTCTACGTTACCGGCAAGGTATATCTCGGAGTCCACATCACCACGACCGCCATCAAGCGTAAGGCTGCCGTCCGTCGTCTTGATTATATCTTCTTCAGCCACCAGGTCATTACCCCAGCTATGCCATGCGGTGCCGGCATCAAATCTCTGATCACCGATACCGTTGGCTGTAACGGCATCTTCAAAGGTCAAATCGCCATCGTGGGTTTCTACGTTACCGCCAAGCTCTATACCCTCATCGCCGCCAAGGTTTAGCTTGCCGTCCGTCGTCTTGGCGATACTCATATCTGCATCCAGAGCACCTAATCCGGCATCGAATCTCTGGTCTTCGGCATCGCCTGTGCCGTCAGCGGTTACATTGTTCTCAAAGACAATACTATCGCCTGATTCCATGCCGGTGCCGGTCACATTACCGCCAAGCTCTATACCATCATCGCCGGCAAGGGTAAGCGAGCCGGCAGTACTCTTGTCTATATCGGCACCATTCTCAGCAACCAGTTTTCCTGAGCCGGCATCGAATTCCTGACTGCCTACACCATCAGCGGTAACATCATAGTCAAATATTATACCGCTGCCTGTGGACAGGATATCACCAGCCACATTATTTGTAGTGCCTTGAAGGTGAATTATACCTTGAGCTTTTAAATTACCTTCTACATCAAGACTGTCCTCTATGGTCAAAGGACCGGCTTGAACCCAGACGGAATCGCCGATACCACTTATACCATCGAGATCCACAAGGGTATCACCAGCAAGGGTAAGCCCACCATCTCCGGTTTTGGTTATGGGGGAGATGGTATCCTTTGCCCAAAGTGTTCCCTGGCCGGCGTCAAAGGTCTGAGCAACACCCGCATCAGCAGTAACCTCACCCCAAAGTGTTATACCATCTCTGGCGAGAATATTACCGCCAGCTTCGATGCCACCGTTCGTGGGGTTGATAGCAGTGAGAGATATACTGCCGTTAGTAGCGATTACATTTTCGGTCACGAACACTTTGCGGTTATTCGAAATTACATTGATGTTACCGGTATACGGGTCGGTCGCGTTCGAGGTCAACGCCATGGCTGTTATATCGCGCTCCACGTCATGACCCTGAAGCGCGACGTCGGTAAAAGCCGTAGCTCCTATTGACGCCCACTGGTCAGCAGCATTTTCATTTTTCCCCATAAAGCCCATAGTAAAAAACTGTTGACTATCGACCGCTGCTACTGAGCCATTGTAGCTCACCAATGTAAGGTCTGTGTTGTTCTGATTGCCGAACGTATAATCAACCAGATTTAACGGGTCTGCCTGCTTCATTGTCAGCGAAGTCGGTGGTAAAGTATCTTTCACTGTTATTTTAACGCCATCCGGGCCCCACGGACCTTCTGTTGTTATTTCTCCACCCGCGGCTTCAATTGTCAGTGAACCATGGCCAAAGAGGTCCATTTTCCCGGCAGGAGGCTCATCATATCCGCCCGAACCGAAAGCATCTATTAAAATAACGTCATGGCTGGCATAGAGCGTTTTACCTTCGGCCACATCGATATATCCCCAATATCCCTCAGACCCATTAACGCTCATCATCATCAATTCACCAAAGTCCCAATCTTCACTTGTACGTCCGGTTATCGTCAGGTCGCCGCCATTGGCTCTTACATCCTCATAGAGCTTGATGAGATTACCTGCAATATCTACGTCACCCTCGGCAGTAATGGCACCTTTGGCAATCACATCGCCACCGTACTGTAAATCTGCATCAGCCTTCAGGGTTAACGTGCCGCCTGCATCTGCCGATGTTGGGGTCTTATAAAGATTGATATTGTCAACAGCCGTAGCTGTGATATTTCCGCCAGCTATGAGTGTTCCGTGGGCGTAAATATCATCTCCGGCAGTAAGTATCAGGTCACCGTCTGATGTAACTTTCCAGGCAGAGCCAACCGCTTGAGTAGTTTCGTGGGTAGCGACGTCAGTAACGCCGAATATTATGTCGTCGCCTGCCTCTACAGTCAAAGCCGCACCATATCCATAAAACTCCAAGTGATTGCCGGCCGCCGCTAAAACTACGTCGTCGCCGGCATCGAGTTTTCTGCCGCCTTGGCCATGGCCATAAATATAAGTGCCGTCACGGAGCAAAATATCACCTTCGGCTTTAACGTATTCGGTTGGATTGCCGCCGGAAAGATGTATCCAGCAATTGCTCGCCGATATATCAATATCGCCGTTGAGACTTTGGATCGTTCCCGAGTCATGATCCATGAACCCGGCTTGGGGACCAGCTTTATCCGCGTCGACATTAGAAGCCAGCGTCATATCCCCTCTTGAGTAAATATCTCCGTCAAGCTTGACCCAGGCATTACCTGTAATGGTCAATTCGCCATTAGTATCACCATCATCAACCTTTACCTCTTTGGTCTTAACGGATAAGTCGTCACCATTATGACCGCCAAACATATCGAGTTTGCCCGTGCTTGTCTTGTGCACCCACTCATTCGCATAAAGGGAGCCGTTCGTAGCCGTTATTTCCTGGTCGGCATCGGAACCTGTACCTTTAAGCTCGAGTGTGCCGTTCATAGTTACATCCTGACCAGCGATAATATCACCATAAGATTCTGTCGTATTATTCAACAGAACACTGCCGGCTGCATTGATGTAGTCACCATACAGATATATCGTGTTATCCGATGCTGATATCTCTATATCGCCAGTTGTAGTAGTAAGGGTGTCGTTGACGATAACATCACCACCGTCAACACCGTCATAATCGGCTGTAAGCGTTATCTCTCCTACTTCAAAATCTCCATTGAGTTCGATGTCCCTATTTGCGACGGCTGCTAAGCTGTCGACGCCTGAGATAGCTGTGGAAAAGATATCACCGGCGGCAAGAACTACTTTTCCTACGTTTCCGCTTGATGCTTCGATTGTACCTGTATTCTCAACGGTGTGTTCGGCCGGGTCAGTCATACCCACCGAAACAACGACATCGCTGCCGACCTCGCTAAGCAACACAGTTTCACCGGCGGCCATTATTACAGCCCCGCCCGTTGTTGTTCTGATAGTTCCTTGGTTAAGAACACTTTTGCCGATAAGAGCGATAGTCTCAGCGTCAATTTCAGCACCTGAGAGTGTTACGTCTCCTATGGTATCAACTGTCACGCTTTTCAGGTCTCCTAATCCTAATCTGTTACCATATCCAAACCTGTAATTGATGTTATCAGGATTGACAATGTCACCGTTGATAAAATCTAAATCTCTAATGCCGAGGCCTGATGCGACGAAGTTGCGGGCATTGATAAAGGATGTAGGACCAAACATAATGCCTCTGCTGTTAATCAGAAAAACATTACCTAATGGAGCATTAAGAGTACCCAAAAAGTTCGTTGGATCTTCTCCTGCAACAACCCTATTGAGCACAGCAAAGTCGGTACCTCGCAGAAAATTGATAAATTCTCCAGGAACTGTATCAAAATTGCTCCAGTTAATTATCGCTTTGTTCGAAAGAACGTTTACAATGGTAGTGCCTGGAGGGCTTACTGGAAAGTCCACAAGACCCGCAGGAATGTCCACTACGTCTCCAGGGGAAACGGCCAGGGCAACCTGCACTGGTATGCCGAAAAGCATATAGCACACCAATAAGCAGGCCAGGATTTGCTTCACATAATACATTGTTGAAATTTTTCGTAGCTTTTCCATCATTCTTTTCCTCATTTTAAATCCCCTTTTATAGTTTGATATCCATAACCGATTTATATTTCCTTGCCGACTACGCCGTCGGATCATCTACATATTTGTTACCATCTCATCATCACGCCAACGTGCACGTGGCCTTTACCCTTTCTCGTAGTATCAGTTTCATTGAGCGGATAGCCGTAGTACACAACTCCACTAAAGTTATCCCCAAGCTCAACAATCCCACCGCCGCCTATGGAGAAGAGCTCTTCATGTGCCCTGTCTGTTCCAACAGGTTCTTCTACCTTGGCCCTTCCATAGTCAAAAAAGACCAGGGGAGCAAGTTTTCTAACGAAGGGATTTTCCTGTTGACCTTGTTGTTCTGCCCTGTTGCCGCCGGCATCTTTGGACTCCTCGTATTTCACAAGGTCGAACTCATATTGGACGGAAGCAAGTATGCCGCCGTCGGCGACAGCTTCGTATTCATCGTAGCCCCTGACAGAGTACATTCCGCCGAAGGAGGTCATTTTTGCCGGGACCAATCTTTCGTCCGACGTTATATAACGGAAGGAGCCGCTGAGCCGCTCGACCTTATTCGAGTCCAGGTACTGGCTGTGAGCGGCAGAAGCGGTATAAATGGCAAAATCGGTTTCAGCATTTGTTCGTGCCAGATTAAACTCGTAGGCTCCGGATTCACCGCCTAAGCTCTCATAACGGTTAAATCCAAAGGAGGTTTGCGATATATCGTCTGAGCGATGCAGGTCAATCCCGCCTCCCCACAGCCAGAACCTAACGTTGGTCCCCAAAAAGCTCGGGAACAATGATGGGGTAACCTTGCTTTTTGTATGTTCGAGAGAACCTTTAATATCGAAGAACCAGCCATCGTCCTGGAAGAGGTTATAACGCAGTATTCCGCCGTAGAACGTACCTCTACCGAGAAAATCGAAGGGACCCGACTCCGGGCTTATATCAAATTCGCTGTAGCCGCCATAAAGGTTAAGGCGCAGCCGGGGTCCTAACAATGGTAAATCATAACTGCCGTACACTCCGTAATTTTCATCCAGAGTCGAATCCCACGGAGCCTGATAAATTGCAGTAAATCTGTCGTCTATGCCTAAAAGATTGGTGTTGATGACCCCGACTCTTGGGTTCCATTGCCTTTCACTTGTGCCGGAGTTATCTGCCTGGATGAACCAATGCCAGGGATTCGCTTCATAGATATTGTATCCCACAGCAATGGAGTTTGGTTCAGCTCCCTGCGATACGATCGCAGAAACATACCTGTCAGGATTTAGGTTGAGCAGGTTGACAAAATCATCCAGCTCTTTCTGATTTGCAGGCTTTTCGACTTTTGCGGGCGACCAGTCAATAACGGCAGAGCTGCTGAGAAGGCCCTTTTCGACTTTCTCGTTTGCAGGATTGTAATAAGTTGTTGTAACTTGACTGACCGACGCCTCCAAAATGTTTATAGGCAGAATTTCATCCTCCAGTTGCCTGCCTTCTTTGAGTGCGTCTGAGGGAACATACACATATATACCCGCATAATTCTTATTCTGGTAAACCGAGAGAAGATACTGGGTAAAACCCTGGATAGTCCTTGTGGAAACCTGGCGAGGCTGGCCGGGCCGTATAATTATATCATGCAGGATTCTAAGGTCGAAAAGGTCAGTTCTCTCGGCTTCCTGCAATGGTTTGTCCGAAGCATTATAAATAGAAGGCATATCCTTAAATAATTCTGCAGTTGATATCAGGCTGTTGCCGCTGATGCGCAGTGCTCTTACGGTTAAAGTTGAGGTAGTATCTTCGGGCAGTTCCAGTGTCGCAACCAGTGGTGCCTCTCTTCGCAGTCTTAGCCCAATATTTACTTTTGCCACTTTCTCCTGGTAGTTATCCTCGATTTGTTTTTTCTCCGTAGCGTACTTGGCGGTTTCTTTCTCTTCGAGTTCTGAAAGTGCGTCCATGTAATTTGCTTCAAGCAGGGCAACCTTCTCCATATAATCAGCAGCCAGCTTTGCTAAACCAAAACTTTTCTCCAGCTCCTTCTTGTCCTGCTTGAGCTTACGCTCGAGGTTCGCCTTTTCAGTCTTAATCTTTTTGACTTGTTCTTTATCTGACTTCGCGAGTTCAGCCTTTTCGTCGAGTTTTGCCGCTGCTGTTTTGTGCTCTGCTTCGAGCCGAGCAACCGCTTGTTGATACTGATTGTACTCAGCGTCCAGCTTTGCCTTGTCTTTCTTTGCTAAGGCTTTGGCCTGCTCGTACTCTGCAGTGAGCTTAGCCTTGTCCTGCTCAAACTTGCGTTTAATGTTTGCCCGCTCGGCATTAAGCTCTTCGTTTTGTTTTTTGATCTTGGCATCTAACCCGGCGAGCCTGGCTCTCTTTTCACGCTCTGCTTGAGCGATTTCAGCCTGGGCCTGTTTCTCAACCTTGGCATCCAACCTTGCGAGTTTTGTTTGCTCCTCGCGTTCAGCTTTAGCTTTAGCGGAAGCTTCTTGTTTAGCTTTAGCAGCAGCTTCTCGTCTGGATTTAGCGGCAGCTTCTCGCCTGTCCTTCAATTCTTCGGCTGCCTTGGCTCTTTCCTCCCGTCTTAACTGTGCTTCGGTCTTAGCGGATGTGGGTCGGGAAGGTTGTTGAGCAGTATCCGCAACGCAACCCACGCACGCTAAAAGTAAAGCAAAAACGAGAACAAAACACTTCGTTCTTGTCGCGTTATTCATAATTCTTCTCCTTAAATGTGCCTGTTAGATCTACATGAAGAACCGGTTCTTAGTCAGAACCGCGGCAAGAAATCTATCACATTCCTCCATCGAATGCCAGAAAAAAATCCCCAAGTTTTAAAAAATAACTAAATTCCAAATATCACATCACCACATCACACCCAACAAGGAAGTGCATCAGAAAAACATTCTACTATTATATCAAGTCTTCATATTAGAGGTCAAGGATAAAGTTTGCTAAATCCCTTATATTGCCCATATTTAATCCTTCGTGGCTGGGACTTTGTCCGACTAATAGGTGCTGAAACCAATAGGGGACTTTAAACAAAAGACTTGAGTTTTGTAAACCCAAAAATACAATGTCCTATATTAACGCAGAATCACGTATTTTGCCAGGCAATTCACAGACACGACCCAACTTCTCTTTCACAAGTAAATTGATGAGTATTGTTAGGTTTTCTTGGTGAAAGACATCAATGACTGGAGCTCATAAGTTAGCGGTACATCAAGTGAATCCGTGCAGTTTTCTAACCTGTTACAGACCCAAAAATAGTACTATATCCTGAGTTCTATGTTCCCAGCAATATGTATGCTTGAGAAGAATAACTAAAGGAAATAATAATGTAAAATTTTTTCTTAAGACATTAAATTCTACCATTGTAACTTCAATGACAAATGCTTTTGCCGGAACGGAGGCGGGGTAATTTGAATCCGCGTCGGACCATTTCCAAAAAATTTATTACGCAAAAAGATACAGCTTATTTTGCCAGGTACATCTTTTGATATTTGTAGCGATACTAAAAGGTCAATGCTTATACTCTTTAACAGCACTGTATAAAACAGGCACTACAAGCATAGTAAGTATCTCAATTGTCATACCGCCAAAGGAAGGTATTGCCATCGGCACCATAATGTCCGAGCCCCGCCCCGTGGAAGTAAGTACCGGAATCAGTGCCAATATTGTCGTCGCGGTTGTCATAAGGCAAGGCCGAATCCTGCGCTTGCCCGCTTGCATCACAATCTGACGGATCTCGTCAACACTCGCAGGCGTTTTGTTCTGGAATGACTGTTTGATATACGTACACATCACGACACCATCGTCCGATGCAATTCCGAACAGTGCCAAAAACCCTACCCATATTGCCACGCTCAGATTGATAGGGTGCACCTGAAAAAGCTCCCGCATATTTACCCCGAATACGCTGAAATCCAGGAACCATTCCTGACTGTAAAGCCATATCATTAAAAATCCGCCCGACCATGCAACGATTATTCCTGAAAAAACCAGCAGGCTGGTGACTGTGGATTTGAACTGGAAATATAGAATTAAAAAAATGATAAACAGCGCCAGGGGTATAACCACCGAAAGCGTTTTGGCTGCGCGAATTTGATTTTCATAGCTGCCGGCAAACGTATAACTTGCGCCTTCGGGTATAACAAATTCGCCGCTGTCAATTTTTGCTTTGAGATACCGCTGACATTCTTCGACGACGTCAACCTCGGCGTGGCCGGGCTTCATATCAAACAGAACATAGCCAACGAGAAATGTGTCTTCGCTCTTTATGGCCTGAGGACCACGCACATAGCGAATTTCCGACAATTGGATTAGTGGTATCTGTGCCCCATCGGCTGCGGGAACTAAAATCTTACCTAACGATTCAATCTGGTCACGCAATTCGCGCACATACCTGACTCTTACGCCAAATCGCTCGCGTCCCTCAACCGTTGTCGTAATGCGCCGGCCACCTATTGCAACTTCAATAACGTCCTGTATCTGCCGAATCTTTACTCCATACCTGGCAATGGCATCACGGTCTATATCAATCTCGATGTACGGCTTGCCGACGATCCGGTCAGCTATTACAGCAGCCGGTTCCACACTGGGAACTTCCTTGAGAAGACGCTCAATCTCCAGCCCAACCTGATCGATTGTATCTAAGTCCGGTCCTTTGACTTTTACACCCATCGGCGCCCGCATACCGCTCTGGAGCATTACTATTCGCGTAGCAATCGGCTGGAGTTTCGGTGCGGAGGTCGTGCCTGGAATCTGACCGGCTTTTACAATCTCGTCCCAGATATCATCCGGGCTTTGTATTCCCTTCCATTTCTTTCTATCAGGATTGAATGCGATATCAAGAGCCGGTCGCCACTGACGAAAAGATCGCCCGTGCTTATTGAGAATAAGGCGTCCATCATCATCCCGCTCAAACTTTCCCTGAACTATATAAGGTTTGTCGTCCGGCGCAGGAAGAGGCATTCCATCTTCGCTTCGGAAAAAATCCGTTTCCTCCGGCAGAAAGCGAAAAGTAAGCCGCTTGCCGTTTCGGTCAACAATATACTCTGGCTTATAATTGATAACTGTTTCGACCATTGATATTGGCGCAGGGTCCAGAGGAGATTCCACTCGACCAATTTTCCCAACTACCGAATCAATCTCAGGAATAGACTGAAACGCCATGTCCTGCTTTTGCAGAACGTCCAGACACTCTCCGATAGAGGCGTGAGGCATGGTTGTAGGCATATACAAAAATGAGCCTTCATCCAGAGGAGGCATAAATTCCTTACCGAGGCCGGGAAAGCTGTGCACGCCGGCATACCACATTCTGTTCGACCTCAATCCCTCCGGCACAAAGAAAAAGACCCTCCCAAATCCAAGCCATACCATTAAACCAAAAACTATGATTGCACCGGGAATCGACAAAAACGCTATCTTATGTCTAAGGCACCAGCCTAAAATTACGGGATAGAACTTCTGGAAAAGCCGGAAAAACAAAAGCAGCCCGCCGATTAACAAAGCCACAAACACCAGATTTCGCACCATACCTCTGTCCGAGCCTAATGGCAGCCAGTGATTGGCAAGTATCATCCCAACCAGAACAACCGCCGCGGCATTGGCAATCAGAGGCAGGAAACTGTTCACTCTCTTTGGGATGTAGTCTCTTGAGAGATGGTAAAATCCGATTGTGCCGATGAGAACACCTATCCACCAGGTAAGCCGGAAAGCTGCTATAACAGCGACGACAATTAATAACCCGCCCAATATATATCGCTTCAGCTTTTTGAGAGCGGCTTTTCTTGTGAAGAGGATGTGGGCGGCCGGCGGGATTATCGTCAGAGCCACTATCACCGAAGCGATTAGTGCAAAGGTCTTGGTAAACGCCAGGGGCTTAAAGAGCTTGCCCTCCGCCCCGGTCATTGTAAAGACCGGCAAGAAGCTGACGATGGTAGTCGAGACGGCCGTTAGGACTGCACCGCCGACCTCGCTGGCCGCCTTGAAAACGACCTCCAGCTTGTTATCGTCGGGCGCAGCTTCATCGAGGTGCTTTAGGATATTTTCACAAATGATTATGCCCATATCGACCATTGTGCCGATGGCAATTGCAATGCCCGACAGCGCCACGATATTTGCATCGACGCCGAAGGTCTTCATCGCGATAAAGCACATCAGCACAGCCAAAGGAAGTAGGCCGCTAATCAGCACCGAGCTTCTAAGATGCACCACTAAAACGATAATCACGATGATTGTAACTAAAATTTCCTCGGTCAGAGCGGTGTTTAATGTGCCTAAAGTTTCATAAATAAGACCCGTACGGTCATAAAACGGCACAATTGTCACCTGTGAAACCGTGCCGTCGGGCAAAGTCTTTCTGGGCAGCCCAGGTGATATCTCTTCGATCTTGGCTTTGACATTTTTAATGGCTTCAAGCGGATTATACCCATAGCGGACAACAACCACTCCGCCAACCGCCTCGGCTCCGCCCTTGTCCAGCGCTCCCCGCCGCAGTGCAGGCCCGTATGACACCTTCGCTACATCTTTAATGTAAATCGGGACATTATCGTTAACTTTTATTACCGACCTTTCTATGTCTGAAAGATCCTTAATAAAGCCCAGGCTGCGAATTACATACTCGGCCCTGTTAATTTCAATCGTCCTGGCACCGACGTCAATGTTGGACATCTTTACCGCCATAAATATCTCGTCCAGTCCAACGTTGTAGGCCCGCATCGCATCAGGGTCCACGTCTATTTGATATTCTTTAACAAAGCCGCCCACGGAGGCCGCTTCGCTTACACCCTTGGCAGAGAGCAGGGCATAGCGGACCTGCCAGTCCTGGATAGTCCGCAGCTCATCAAGGTCCCAACCACCTGCCGGGTTGCCGTTTTCATCTCGGCCCTCAAGTGTGTACCAAAAAATCTGCCCCAGACCCGTCGCATCAGGCCCCAATGCCGCCTGAACTCCTTCGGGAAGAGTGCCGGCAGGAAGCGAATTGAGTTTTTCAAGGACCCTGCTTCGTGACCAGTAAAAATCTATATCGCCCTCGAATATAATGTATATCGAGGAGAAGCCAAAAAATGAGTAACTGCGAATAGTCCTGACCCCGGGAATACCCAGCAGTGACACGGTCAGAGGATATGTTATCTGGTCCTCAACGTCCTGTGGCGAACGTCCCATCCATTCAGTAAAAACTATCTGCTGGTTTTCCCCAATATCCGGAATGGCATCCACCGGAACAGGGTTCCTCGGCAGGCCCCAAAGGTCCCACTCGAATGGGGCCACCATAAGCCCCCATCCGACGAACATTATCACTAACAGCCCGACAACCAGCTTGTTCTCAAGACAAAACCGTATTACCTTGTCTATTGGTGATTGTTTCTGACCAGGTAGTCCGTTCATAACTTCATCCACTAAACCTGAACCATAAAACGAAGTGCCTAAAGTGTAAAGTGCCTAAAGTGACACGTAAGTGTCATCCTGAGGCGAAGCCGAAGGATCTGGCCAACAAAACAGAGATTCTTCACTTCGCTGCGCGGAGCCTGTCCTCGAGCGAAGCGAAGGGTTCAGAATGACAGCAGAGCTGTCACTTTAGCTCACTTTAGCTCAGTGCTGCACCCACAATGGTATTACTTCGGCTTCATTACGTTTTCTGCCACCCAGCTTACTGCTTGAACTGTGGCAGCTTGGCAATGTACTTTTCCGGCTCTTCTTCAAATTTCTCCTTGCAGCCGGGGCAGCAGAAATAAACCTTCTGGCCTTTATACTCGGTGAAAAGGGCCTTGTTGATAGCACCGCCCATAACCGGACAGTCAGTCTGCTCTACTACGGCAGCAACCGCATCTGCCGGCTCGTCCATCATAGCCATTTCTTCCCCCTGCATCGTTTCAGCAGCTGTCTCGGTGGGGGTCGGCTCAGACTTCTTGCAGCCATTCAGCGCAATCAGCCCGACAAGCAACAGACTTGCCACAACAAACATTGCGTTATTTTTTTTCGTTTTGCTGTTCATTTTCTTTACTCCTTAAAAATGTGTTTGGAAAAACTCTTTTCATTTCGGTTCTTCGCCGATTACTTCAATAACCTTGCCACATTCGAGCATCGAGGCGCCAAAATAAGGATTACGTGTTTCCTTGTCTATCTGCAGCCAATCCGCTCCCTTTTTATCAAAGGCCATCGGGCAATGAAATTTGTACAGGGTCTTGTCCTGGTAAACTCCAAATTGCCCCACAACAACTATAAGCTCATTGGAAAGCCCCTCAAATCCTTCACGCATTGTCTCAATTCCGTCAGCTTCTTTTATCTTATCTAATGCCGCCTTCATCTTCACGCTATTGTCCATCCACACGTTATGGGCCTTGCCGCTGACCAAACTCATATCAACCGCAGAAAGCGCTTCCAGCGTCTCGCCTGCAGCCCTGGCGGCACCGTCCCTGTCATCAGAAGCCAGCGCACCCTGTAACAATAAATACTTTTGAACAACTCCCCAAAGCTGTTTTCGATACTCATCCGGCACTTCAAAAATCTCGTACTTATATTCGCCCTTTGCATGCTGATGTTCCATTGTTGTCTGACCTCTCTCCGCGCTCATCATACTTGGTTTGGCCTGTATCTGAAGGGCAGAATCAATCTTAAAGTTACCATTAGTAACGACAATTTCTCCTTCGGCAAGCCCCTCCATAACCAAATAGTAATCTGCCGCCCTCGGGCCAAGAACTACCTCTCTGCCTTCGAACGTTGGTTTATTCGCATCCGGTATCCGGACATACACAACCGCTCGTTTGCCTGTTATCAAAGGTGCAGAGGCAGGAATTACCAGAGGCGGCTCATTGGGCTCATCGGCTGTTGTGTATAGTGACTCGGTGGCCACCAAATCCATTTCACAGATATCGCATGTGCCCTGCCGGTCTTTGACAACAGATGGATGCATCGGACAAATCCATTTGCCCGCCAGCTCCGGATCCATTACGGCGCCGCCCTGAGCGACTTTTGCCCGCAGCACGCCCCTGACAAACATCTCGGGCTTGAGTCTGCCGTCAGGGTTATCGACGTTGACCCGCACCTTAACCGTCCTGGTCTTCGCATTGAGTACGGGATCGCGGAAGCTTATTTTGCCTTTGAATACCTGCCCCGGATATGCCTCCGTTGAGAATTCAACTTCCTGACCGTACCGAATCCAGGACAAATCGGATTCGTAAGCATCCAACTTGACCCATAAATGCGAAAGGTCCGCGATTGTATATATTTTCATCCCTGTTGTTATATATATTCCCTCTGTCGCATGTTTTTCCGTTACCACACCTCCAATAGGTGCATAAATGGTAACATGATCGGTCGGCCGTTCGGTTTGTTCAATCTGCTCAATCTGTTCTTTTGTTAATCCGAGCAATCTTAGTTTTTCTCGGGCGGCTTCCAAGGTCGCAAACGTTAACCTCTTTATGAGTTCAGAAGTTTGTGGGCTCAAATTCTTTGATGCCTTTATGGTCTGAAGAAGCTCGGCCTGGGCGCTTATCAGCTCCGGACTGTAGAGATATACCATATGGTCGCCCTTACTGACCGTGATGCCTGTAAAATCCACGTAAAGCCGGTCGATCCTGCCGGGCACCCAGGCGGTGATATTTTTTACGCGGGTCTCATCGTAATCGACCTTGCCGACCATGCGGATTTCGGCCTCGACAAATTTACGCTCCACAAGTGTGGTTTGAACCTCCATAAGCTTTAAGGCCTCTTCAGAAAAGGTGATTTGCCTTTCACCAACGATACTATCCTCAGTAGCCACCGGTATCAAATCCATAAAACAAATCGGGCACTTACCGGCTTTGGGCTGACGAATCTGGGGATGCATCGAGCAGGTCCACCATGTTTGTCCCTGCGCAGCAGTCTGTTCGCTCGGATGTTCATGCTCTGGGCCGGCGGGGGGGTCCTGCAAAAGTGAGTTAAAAAAATAACCCGCAAGAAAAGTTACTACCACCAAAACGGTGGTTTTGAACCATCGATTCCCCCATAATGATTTGGCTTGTGTCATTTTCATATCAGCCACCTATAATCTGCTAATCATACCATTCACGTAGGATATAAGTTCAATTAAATACAGCTTTTTAAGAAAATCCAATGAAAGATTGAATCACTTTTCCGCAATTTCCTTGTTAATTGATGGCTCAGCTATTGAGGGCAGTTCCGTCCCAACAAGCATTTCCAGCTCAGCCAGTTTCTGCTGATTATTGGTAACTGCCCTTTCGTAATCTAACTCGTATTTAAGCAGCATGCGTTGAGCATCTATCAGCGAGAGGAAATCTATCGTACCCGCTTTATAAGCGGTTTCAGACGTCTGAACAAGCTCCTCAGCCATTGAAACCAAAACGTCCCCATAAAGATGCGTCTTTCTTTGGCTATCTTCAATATCGTACAGCACTTCAAAGACTCTTGATAGTATTTTGTTTTCGATGTCTGTTCTTTGTTCTTCAATTTTCCTGACATCGGCTTTTGCCTGTTGCTCGGCTGCCTTATAGCTCTCCTGCCAAATAGGCAGATTCAAAGTGAACATAAGAATAACAGGGTCTTTGCCGCTATCCCTCTGGCCCGGCATTATCGCGCCGTCTGTCTGAATCCAATCGAGGCCGACTCCTATATCAGGATAGAATTTCTTTCTTGCCAGCTTGATCATGCTTTGTGCTGCCTGAATTTCCCAGCTAAATTCAGCAAGCTCGGGATTCGCTCTTTTTAACGCCTGAACAATATACTGCCTGTCAAGCCGGACTTCTCTTGGTGGCTCTTTTTTAGGCCAGGCCAACTCCGCGTTAATCGGCCGATTAAGCACCGAGTTGAGTTTTGCAATTGTTGGCTCTCTGAGCTGCTCCAGACTTCTTAAGATGTCCTCAAGCTTAGCTAATTCTACCTGGACACGGATTATGTCAGGATGCGTTGCTGTAGTGGTTATGTATTTGGTTCGTGCGACTTCTTCGAAATGCTGCAGCAGTTCGAGATTCTGTTTTGCAATATCAATGGCTGTGGCCAGATATGCGAATTCGTAAAAAGCCACTTTTACCTGCCGGAAAAGTTTCAACTTGGTTGTTTCGTATCTTTGCCTTGCAGCTTTTGCTTTTGCCGCGGCTATATCGGTTCTTGCTTCTATTTTGCCAAACCACGGGAATACCTGCATTATGCCGAACTTTTGTCTTTGCGGCCCGACCCGTGTCTCGACTTCCTCTATGAAATAACTGTATGTAAACTTCGGGTCATCTAACGCTTTTGCCTGTGGAATCTGCTCTAACGCCGCCTTCCATTCCTCAAACTTTGCTTTAAGCTCTGCATTATTGAGTGAGGCATAACGTAGATAATCCGCAAGTGTGTGCAAATCATTTGAATCGCTCGGCTGCTGCGAAGCTTCCGCACACTGCATAAAAACAATTACGATTGCTCCCACAGCTAAAACAGCTCGTTTGTTCATATTTGCCCCCTAAAACTATTCCATATTATCGCCATTTTACTACACAGCGGAAATAATCCTATAAAAAAGACAAATCCAAAATTTATTTCTGCGTTTATTTCTACGACAATATTTTATGCCCTGTGCGTCTGATGTATAAGTTTCAGAATCTCATCCAGCCTTTGCTATTGTCGAGGCCGGACTTTGATGTTGGTTATCTACTCTTTCTGCGATATGTTATCTAAATCTACACCTCATAGTTTGTGTTTATTGGAATTATAAGCAACATGTAAAACTATTCGACCTTGCTCTGTTGTTTCTTACGCTTTGTCATAGAAAGCTCCCTTACCACCTCTTCTATTTCATTTGACAAATTCATCAGAAAGTTTTTGGCGGACATATCCAGAGCATCTGATTCTTTGGCTATTGACCGAATCTTCCCAGTGCGATTTGAAAGTGCAGTAAGTGACAAATCCGGAACACTACGATCCATTTCATCCAACAAAAGCTGGACGCCTTCAGCAATCTCCGAAATCTCGACAATATTTGAATCAATGTCAAGAGAGCTTAAATCTCCACGCGTAATAGCATAAAGCTTCAGGTATAAATCATGTATAGGTCTCACTACTGTTTTATATAGAATCGCATACAGCGTTGCATAAATGAGCACGCCGAGAACCAGTACGTGCCAACTGTGCTCGAACACAAGTCCTAATACGGTCTCCCCGGGAGTCGCGATGTATTGGTGTACTGCATATACTGCCATTCCCAAAGCTATCACCAAAGCCGAGTACCCCGCAACTACCGAAGCTAATGAAATTTTTCGCTTATTTTTCATGATGGATTTTCCTTTCGAACAATCATTATTATTGTCTAAAAATCATATTGCGCATCCGGAACAAATCAAACAAAAAAATATGAACCAGATTTATTTCTACGGACATATTTACCCTCTGCGGGTCTGATGTATCAATTTTAGAATTTCATCTAACTTTTGCTGTCTTTCCTTTTCAGAGCTTCCTTTTACAGCTTCCGTTACGCAGTGTTGAAAGTGCTTTTCCAAAATATTTTCTTCTACACGACCAAGGGCCCCCTTGATAGCGTATATCTGGTTCAGAATGTCGATACAGTATTTGCGGTCTTCAATCAACCTTTGAACACCGCGAACTTGCCCTTCAATTCGCCTTAAGGCAACCAGATTGTCTTCATGACTCGGATTTTTCTTCATTTCTTGTCCCTTTTGTCCATCACCTACTGAGTTTCCTGCTTCGGCGAAGCACTTCGCATAGACGAGTAGGCAAACTCCTAATTGGTACTGGACTATTATACCCCCCAGGGGTATATCGTGTTCATTAAAAACAAGTTTTTTTTGGAGATTCAGGTCGTAGTGGCAGCCCAATGTGGTTGCCCTGGGCAGGCTCGGGGTGGTTATCAGACTTATTTAGTGCTCATAATTTTCGATGATTTACGCCTTTGATCTGTTTGTAATTCGTGAGCTTTGATTTTCTCTCTTGCCCCGGACGTTTTCTACGGTTTATGGTTTAAAGTAAAATTACTCAAATTTAACATATAGCATATCATTTTTAAAATCGATGAACATTGGATGTTTAATAAAAAAGTTATAACCTAATAATCCATCGCGTTCAGGGTATTTATAATCGACAACCATAAAATCCAAATTAGGAATTTTGATTCCATCAAGTTTTAAATCACTTGAATTAAATATACCAACGACTGCTGGGTCGTCTTCTTTAGGTATAATCAGCTCATTTTTTTCCAAATAGTTACCAAAAGAGGATTTTAACCTTATCATTCCATACGGCTTTTGTTCATCATCCAAAGCAATTGCAGCATTGTCTAATGCAAATATAAAATCTTCTTCTATTCCATCCAGCTTGAGAGGTAATGTAAAACCACCGAGTTCGAATGCATTTACAGGTGTCCAGGATTGTTCTCTTAGATACTTTGGTAGATATCCCAACTTGTACAGCCGCATATTTCTATTCGGAAAATCTATCAGGACGTTGTAATTCCCAAGAAACTTGAAACTGATTGTCCCATCAGAAGAACTCTGCATTTTATGTTCCGTTGCATGAATATTTGTAAATTCCAAGTCACCAATTTTCACCCGTGGTAAAATATATTCACGTCCTTCAAATTCGTCGCCTTTATAATTCATTGTTTTTTTCGTTTCACCCGTATATGTTACCTCGATTTTTTCTAATGTTTTTGTCGTTAGATCGATTGATGCCCCGGGATTGCCGGTATCTAAGAAAAGGTTCAAGGGAATTGAATCTATTATAACAGTAATGTACGCACTTCCGTCAATGTGTCCATCTTCCAATTCTTCATTAAACACAATTGGTACGGATACCAGCTCATTCGAATTATCAGAATTTTGGCATGAAATAGAAAGGCAAATGGATAAAATAATGATAATATTCAATAAGAAAGAATTTATATGCATTTTTTGAATTAGTTTCATTTTGTTCTCCTAATTATTGACGTTGTCCCTGTCGTAGTTGGAGGTTTATTGGCTACTCCCTTGGTTCATAGTTTATGCTACCTGTGATTTTACGTCAACCATTTCATCTTCGGCCATGTCTTTCAGCTTTGCCTCCAGTATCC
>Ga0307378_10000096_pt1 | contig 163445 bp, 116 predicted proteins | sample UN1MG_FD_202238 | JGI IMG/M metagenome (GOLD analysis project Ga0307378, IMG submission 202238) | Soil microbial communities from Risofladan, Vaasa, Finland - UN-1 | ecosystem: Environmental > Terrestrial > Soil > Coastal area > Acid sulfate soil | place: Finland: Risofladan, Vaasa... | reverse complement strand
CGTCCAAGAGCCGCGCGCGTTCCTTCTGGTCGGCCTGAACATATCGCTTCTGCATCTTACGGAGGTACTTCCTGCGTTCGTCTATGGTCATTTTATCTTCTATGGGCATGTTCACTCCTAGTAACGTAATCATTTGAGTGAATCATACCACTTCGGTAACATTTTACACGAGTGAATACGTAGCATTGACTCGCGTGCAGTTCTCTGCTATACTGAGCCTGGCTCAGACGAACTGGAACACCTCGTAGTCTGTCACAACTGGACACCTTTGGCCAAGGCAGTAAGAGCGCCCTGGCGGTCAACGTTCAACCTATCGCAAGGCCCGCCCGCCGTCAAGGCGTGGCGGGCCTTTTCCGAAGAATGTGCCTGGCAGTGCACCAGATCACTGCCGGCCCAAGCTCAGCACCCTTCAAATAAGACTTCGCCAAGGTGCCAGGTACCTTATCTGAAAAGCGTTCGGCCCCAGATCGGGCCAGGGAGGTGAAGTATGAAACCGAAAGCGGCTTCCGGACTGGTATTGGCGCTCGTCACGCTGGCGCTGTCCACCAGCCCGCCGGCCTCGAGCGCGACCTCGACCTTGACGGCCGCGCTGGATTGGGAGTTGGTGCTGCCCGGCCTGCCCACCCGCATCTGGCGGTCCCCCTGGTACGAGACGGACCGTACCCTCTTTGTCACCACCGGCCGTGACCTGCGTCGCACGACCGACGATGGCAACACCTGGACCACGCTCTATCCCACGCCGCCGCTCACCGAAACCATGGGGATCACCGCCATGGCCTTCGACCCGGCTGCTCCGGTGACCCCTACCCTCTTTGTCGCGCGTATCTATCTCGACGACCGCGCCGAGGTCTACCGCTCCACCGACGACGGGGTAACCTGGAGCCAGGTCTTGACCACGACGGATGCGCTCGTGCTCGACCTGGTCGCCGTGCGCAATCTCGCAGACCAACTGGTCGTGTTTGCCATAGGCGGCGGGGCACAGGTGTGGCGCTCCACGGACGGGGGAGACACCTGGTCACCCACAGCGGCCGGCCTGCCCGGCTGGGCGCAGATGGACCGCATCTTTGCCTCGCCCGCCTTCGCCTCGGATGGCACGCTCTACGCCACCGGTTCTACGGCCGGCGACTTTTTCTTCGCTCGCTCCACGGACGGCGGTGACACCTGGGCGGAGGTCGACATCCCCCAGGTAGACGTAGCCCGCCAGGTGATCTTTTCGCCGCAGTATGCCGCCGACGGCACGCTCTGGATCAGTTATTCCTGTACCGGAGGCGGACGCCCCTTCAACGGCGTGGTGCGCTCCACCGACTATGGCGACACCTGGCAGGTGGTCAGCGCCGGCCTGGACGTAGATTTCTTTGACGGCTACATCCTGGGCCTGGCGGTCTCGCCCGATTATCCAGATGACCCGGCCCTGTACGCCGTGCAGATCACGATGCACTACGTCGACCCCGCATGGGACCTCTACCGCTCACCGGCCAGCGGCGACACGTGGTGGGAGCAGGGCCCGGCGCCCACTGAGATCCCCAGGGGGCTGCTCGTCGCGGATCGCGACCTCATCTTCCTGCCCTCCGGGGATGGGTTGTGGCGGCTGCGTACCACGTGCTGGGAGTGGGTGGTCAACGGTGGCTGCGAACGTGCCACCGGCTGGCGCATGCCCGACACCCCCGCCCCGGCCGAGTACGTGACCGATCCGGCGCACGGGGGCAGCCGCTCCATCCGGGTCGGGATCATACATCCGCCCAACCGGTACGCCTACTCCTCGGCGCGGCAACGGGTGAGCCTGCCCGAGACCGCGCTTGACGCCACGCTCAGTTTCTGGCTCTATCCCGTCTCGACCGAGACGCAAGTGGCTGAATCCGATCCCGAGATCCAACGGGCGGCCGCTCACCACGCACTGCCGTCCATCCCCGCCCGCGGCGACGCCCAGTATGTGCGCATCATAGACGATGATGGGACCATCCGGGAGACGCTGCTCTGGACACTGGCGGACAGCGACGACTGGGAACAACACACCTTTGACCTGAGCGCCTACCTTGGGGAGACGATCTGGCTACACTTTGGCGTATGCAACGACGGCGCGGGCGGGATCACCGGCCTCTACGTGGATGACGTGTCGCTGACCGCGTGCGAGCCGCCGCCGTCCCGGCCGTCGCCGGCGTCACGGGTCAACCCCCTGGCCCCCGTGCAGACGAGCACCACTTTCACGGTCACCTGGAGCGGCACCGATGCCGGCTGGGGTATCGCTGGCTACGACGTCCAGGTGCGGGATGGGGACACCGCGGCCCCCTGGACCGGCTGGCTGAGCGACACCACCGCGACCTCGGCCGTCTTTGGTGGGCAGGACGGCCACACCTACGCATTCCGCAGCCGGGCCTGGGACAGCCTTGGCAACCTGGAAGCCTGGCCGGCCAACAAGTGGCAGGACACCTTCACCACCGTCTTGCTCGAACCCGCCCCCGTGCTCATCACGTCCGACAAGGTAGCCCAGCCGCTGGACGTGCGCCCCGGCGACAGGATGGAATTCCAGGTCCACCTGCAGAACACCGGCAACCTCGCGGCCAGCGTTCAGGTGACTGACCCGCTCCCCGCCAACCTGGCGCTCGCCTTTGGCCCGTGGAGCAACCTCCTGCCGGATCCCACGTTCATCAGCGACACCATCGTCTGGAGCGGGACGCTCGCCGCCGGCCAGGACGGCACCATCGGCTTTGAAGCCTGGGTACTGGGCGTGCCACCAGGCGGTGTCGTCACCAACGTCGCCTGGATTGACGACGGCGTCCACTCCCCCCTGCGCCGCGAAGTGGCGGTCAGGGGCTGGCGGCCCGTCTACCTGCCGCTGATCTTGCAGAGCTGGCAGGCCCCTACCGACCCGCCCGCCGGCCCGCTCGTGATCGACGGTGAACGGGCGTCGCGCGTGGTGGGCGATCCGCACAGCGAGACCATCTACGCGCTGACGCCGCGGGGTCTCCACCGCTCCGACGACGGCGCGCGCACCTGGGCGCTGAAGACTCCCAGTCCGCCCGTGACCCAGACGCTGGTCCTGGCCCCCGGCCAACCGGACGTCCTGTACGCCGGCGCCGGCTACCCCTGCTACGAGGGCGGCCCGGACGTCCCGATGTGGAAAAGCGTGGACGGCGGGCAGACCTGGTTCGAGGTGCCGGCCGGGCGCAACCTGGAGCCGCTGGCTGTGCACCCGGCCGACGCTCGGCGCGTACACGCGCGCGGCTGCGACGGCCCCTGGCACTCGACCGACGGCGGCGACACCTGGGAGCTGCAATCAGACGAGCTCTTCTCGCTGTACGACGTCCACCACGTCGCTCCTGCGCCGGCCGACGACTGGCAGACGGTCTACCTGGGCTGTGCCACCGAGGGGGGTGGTGGAGGCATCATCGGCAGCCGAAACGGGGGCACCGGCTGGGACCTGCTCACGCCGCTGGAGCCAAGTCCCTGGTGGGTCAGCGCGCTGGCGGTGGACCCAATCTCACCGACCCACGTCTACTTTGGCGAACCCAACGCTTTCTGGTCCAGCGCCGACGGTGGCACGACCTGGTTCACCTCCACGGCCGGGCTGAAGGACGTCGTGTACGACCCCGGCGGCCCGATCACGCAGACCTATGGCCTGCTCAGCCTGGCCTACACGCCCGCGGACCTGGACGGCTGGCTCCTGGGCACGGTCCACGGCCTGTACAGCAGTCCCGATCGAGGGCAGACCTGGACCCAACTCACCGGCCCGTCCTGGCAGGACGAGCAGATCAGCGACTTGTTGCTGCGCCAGGTCGAACCAGACAAGCTGTTCGTCACCACGCCAGCCAGTGCTTACGTCTACTACCTGGACGGGTTCCCGTAGCCTTCGGCTAATGAGCTACCCGCCCATCTCGCGGTCCTGAACCACGAACGGCGCGAAAGGGCACGAAACACGTGAATCCCCTCCGCGATCTTTGTCCATTTCGCAGCTTTCGTGATTCAAGGAATTCTTGACCCCTCCTTCACCTCGTTTTCACCTGCCCATCTTACAATAAAGACGATGTGGGGCCGCTAGTACCGGCACAAGACCACATCAAAGGCTGTTTGTGGTTGACCTCCTTTCGCAGACCACGGCCTCCTCTACCCTGAGGAGGCCGTGGTCTTTATGGTCGGACACTGGATCCGCCCTGGATTTCATGCTCGCCAGGGAGCGAAATAAACACGAGTCACCTTTACAAGGTCCATGTGTTCCGCGGGACGTTGAAAAATACCGTCCTGTGTGGTAAACTGGCGTGGAACCGGCGAGAGCCGGCCAGTGAAAGGAGGACCTCTTACGCGATGGACATCAAGCTACTGGGAGTATGCGGCCTCTACTGTGGCGCTTGCTATCACTATCGTGCGTCTCTGCCAGGGGGCGAACACCTCCTGGCCGAAGATGCCCGGCAGGGCCGGCCTCTGCAGGGCTTCACGTGTCAGGGGTGCCGCTCGGACAGCCTCTACATCTATCCCGGATGCGCCGAATGCGCGCTCAGGACCTGTGCCGAGGAGAAGGGGATCGTCCACTGTGGCCTGTGTGCTGAATACCCGTGTGCCAGGTTGAAGGCATTTCAAAGCGATGGCCGCCCGCATCACGCCGACGTTCTGAACAACCTGGAAGCGCTCAAGGCGCTGGGGCCTGAACGGTGGCTGGCCGGGCAGGAACAGCGGTGGAGATGCGACTGCGGAGCGGGGTTCAGTTGGTACGAGGAGCGCTGCTACGACTGCGGAGCCGACTTGGACGCCTATTCATCGTGACTCAGAAGACCGAATAGCAAGGGTGTCTGCCAGTGGCGATAGATGGCAATGGCCGATGGCTGCCAGTTGACTCGCCATCTCCACCAAATGGTGATATAATAAATCAGGATACAGGTTTGCCCGATATCTGGCTAGCAACATAGGCCAGCGTGCCCCACACGTCTTGAGAAGCACGGGAGGGTAACAGACGTGGAACGGGATCGCTACAGCATCACCTACCGCGCGGCTGAGGCGCGTGAGGTGATGAGCTGGGTCAAAGCCGGGCAATCCGGTTGCCTCGTCGGCTTGCGCGGGGCCGGCAAGTCCAACTTTCTCCGTTTCCTCCTCCGTGAAGACGTCCGGCAATACTACCTGGGGCAGGACTGTGCCGACTTTGCCTTCATCCTCGTCAACCTTCTGGCTCTGACCGAGCGGACCGAGTGGGCGGTCTACGAGCTGATATTGGACCGCCTGTTGGGCCAACTCTCCTTGCTGAGTACAGAGAGGGCCGAGGAGATGGCATCGCTCCACCGGGAGGCCATGCGCTCCCGGGACCCACTTGCTGCCCGGCAAGCCGTCGAGCGAAGTATAGACCTCCTTTGCCAGCGACCGGCACAGCGTGTCGTCCTGCTCTTTGACGAGTTCGACGCCGTGTTTCGGGCCCTCGATCCATCCCTCTTTCGCTGCCTGCGGGCCATCCGCGACGCGCACAAAGACCAGGTGTCCTACGTCGTCGTCGCATCCGACGAGTTGGCCTGCCTGCGGGAGGATTTGAGCCAAGTCGAGCACTTTTCCCGGCTGGTGAGCCGCAACGTGGGTGGCCTGGGGCCTTACAGCCAGGCAGACGCCCGGATGATGATACGTCACCTGGCCTCTCAGCGAGCCATTGAGTTGAGCGAGGAGGACACAACGCGCCTGGTCGAGCTCAGCGGAGGGCAAGCCGGCCTGCTCAAGGCCATGCTAAGCCTGCTCTGGAACGCCCACTATGAGGGCCACCTGGCAAAGCTGGCCCCGGCCCTCAGCGATGAACCCGCAGTGCGAGCCGAGTGCCGGAAAGTGTGGGACAGCCTGCCGGAGAGCGAGCAGGCTGCCCTGTGTGCCCTGGCAGGCGGGGCGCAGGCGGACCCACACACGCTCCGTCGCCTGCAGCGCAAGGGCCTGGTACGGGAAGGCCGCCCTGAAACCCCTCTCTTCTCCCCCCTGTTTGCCGACTTTGTCCGCCAGCAGACACCCCCCCCGCTGGGAGGCACAGTCATCAGCCGCTCCCCACCAATCGTGCAGATCGACGGGCAGCCCGTCGAGGGTCTGACCGAACTGGAATTCGAAACGCTGTGCTACCTCTACGAACACCGCGGGCAGGTGTGCACAAAAGATGCCCTGATCGAAAGTGTCTATCGCCAGCAATACGACAGGATGAAAGGCGGCGTGACCGACGCGGCGCTCCAGACGCTGATCTCTCGCCTGCGGGCCAAGATCGAGCCCGACCCGGGGCACCCTCGCCACGTCGTCACCGTCCGGGGGGAGGGGTACAAGTTCGTCGAACCGGACGCGGCGTGAACACTCCACTGATACTGAACCAGGGATTCTGTGGACACATCGTTTGGAAAAATCGTCAGCTTCTGTAAGGCGCGCAAGGTAGAAGCGCGGTATGCTGAGGATAGAACTGGCCCCTCCTGACAGAAAGGTGTGGTGGAGTGACAAAAGGTGGAACGACAAGGCATTCACAGATCCTTGCGGAAATTCACAGGTTTGTTCCAGTCGGCCCAGTAGTTAACGGCAAGTCCAGAGGGCAGCACAGGCCAATACCGGGTATGATTAGAGAGGGTGATGGACCTTCCATATCTTGACGTGATGGTCAAATATGGCATATGTAACAGCCCTTTGTTGCACCATTGTTCCCCTACAACGCCTCCCCCTATGCCATGGGCTGCGATCTGTAACCCCAGTCCTGTTCTATCGGCAGACAGAATCAGTAAGGAGGCGCTCCAATGGATGACATTTCCTCAATCGCGTGATAACCCCAGTTCGACCCAATGCTAGTGTCTGGAGGAGATTCCAAGATGAAGCGAAAATCTCTAACAAGCTTACTCATTCTGGCCTTGGTCATCCTGGTCCTGGCCCTGCATCCGTTGTTTGGCCAAGCGCAGGCCCAAATAAACGAGCCCGACATACCTGGTGACCCCTTTGTCTCCGAGTTAGGTGACAAGGTATCTGTTAGCCGATTGGATGTGCCATTCCCACGCCGGCATCCTGCACAGGTTGGTGAGGAGATTCGTCACCTGTTACAGCAACTAGATTCGTCCTCTGTCGGGATCGCCGCATCTACGCCTATGCCTACGGTCGAGGCTCCAACGCCGCCACAGTTCGAACTCGATAGTGTGGGCGATACGGTGCCTGGCGCATCATCCCAAGCATCAGTGGCATCGGCGACAATCGACAATGGCGACACCATAACCGCCCTTATCGACACCGAAATCATTCAGGGTTACCCGGCAGCGAATTGCGGCAGCGGGTTGCTAATGCGGGCAGGTTACGATACCTATCTGGACCCCGATGGAGAGATCGTACGTAGCTTAATCCAGTTCAACCTCACAAGGATCGCACCACAGGCAACAGTTTATAGCGCTACCCTCAGGCTATACCTGTTCAGCTCGTACGATTACCCAGGCTACAGTATTCCCATCAGCCCCTATCGAATTCCGCCGCCGTGGGCGGTGGATAATGTCACCTGGAACAGCCAGCCCTCTTATGCAGAGTCTTATCCCGCAACCTGGATCACTCATATGGACTGGGGATGGCACTCGTTTGATGTGACAGACCTGGTCAGGAGCTGGGTCGCCGGAACCTACCCCAACCATGGGCTGATGCTGCGGGGTCCTGAAGCATCGGTGGGATGGAGAGCGTTTACCACAGTCGAAACCATACATCCACCTCACTTGGTCGTCGAGTATGAACAGGCACCGGACTACGCTCTGACGATTGTGCCTGACTCGCAGGCAGTTTCAACTGGACGTAGCTCTTTGTCAATTCTTTATCTCACGGCAACGGACGGCTTCTCCGACAGCGTGGCCCTCGCAGTGGGTGGGTTGCCCGCCAATACCTCCTACGTGTGGAGCGCCAACCCTGTCACCCCCACCACCAGCACCATCTTGACCATCACGACCACGCCCGATACGCCCACCGGCCTGCATACGTTCACGGTAACCGGGACGGCGGGGAGCCTGGTCCACAGCGTGCAGGCCACGTTACAGGTGTCCGCCCCGGACTTTGACCTGCGCCTCGCTCCATCTCTGCGCTCGGTCGCCGTGGGGGAAAGCGCACGATACACCGCTTACCTCACGGCAACGGACGGCTTCTCCGACAGCGTGGCCCTCCAAGTGGCCGGGTTGCCCGCCCACACCTCCTACACGTGGAGTGCCAACCCTGTCACCCCCACCACCAGCACCATCTTGACCATCACGACCACGCCCGATACGCCCACTGGCCTGCATACGTTCACGGTAACCGGGACGAGTGGGCCAATTGTCCACAGCGCCCAGGCGGCCTTGGATGTCTCCACATCAATCTATCTGCCTGTAGTATTGAGAAACCACTCAACAACGAACGTCATTTCCTCCCATCGTCCTGCCGACAAGAGAGAAATTGTCCAGGCAAGCGCTAGCACTGCAACCAGCGCTGTCTCCAGGATCGCTCTGGTCATCGGCGTAGCTGACTATGAACATATGGAGCCGATAACCGGTACGCGTGCGGGTGCCCCAGGCTATGACCCAGCCTACACAGCGCACGATGCAGTGAAGCTCAGTGGGGTACTTCGGACGCGGGGAGGTATCTGCACCTCAGCAACGACCCTTGAATCCCAGACCTCTGAGTGCGATTGCTACACTTTGCTCTTGGATTCCCAGGCAACCAAGGCCGCGATTCACGCAGCTATCGTCAATTGGATGGATCCCCTCGAGGACGAGAACACGGTGGTTGTGATCTTCTTCAGTGGGCATGGGATGTACGCCCCAGACGAAGACGGCGACGAGGCCGATTCCTATGACGAGTTCATCGTGCCGCATGAGATCGACTGGGACCCTGTAGAAATGCGGTGGCTCCATGCGATGGCTGTTAGCGATGACGAACTGAAGAGCTGGCTCAACGTCCTCGAGTCTCGACACATCGCCATTCTGGTTGACAGTTGTTTCAGTGGAGGCATGATAGAAACCAGCGTTGGCGGAACGAGAGGCCTTGCCTGGCAACCTGCTTCTCACGGCGAAGTGACTGCCGTGCAGTGGCGAGATGGCTTCACACGTGACATTCAGGGGCCCGGGCGCGTGGTGCTGACCGCCAGTGCTGAGGATCAGCCTAGCTGGGAGTTTGGCGCGCTACAGGACGGCGCGTTCACCTATTACCTGATCGAGGCACTCTCCTCCGCTTCGGCCGACACAAACCACAACGGTTGGGTATCGGCTGAAGAAGCCTTTACCTACCTGGAGAATCGGGTGGATAGCTATGTCTACGACCACACCTCCGACGTTGATGGAGGGCCATATCATCAGAATCCACAGATCAGCGATGGAGTGAGCGGAGAGGTGGACCTGGCGCAGCTTGGTGAGACCATCCAGGCCTGTCCATCTTGGGACTGACTGCCAGTATCGTATGCCCAGGAGAACCACCGTGGCTTGCTCAGGGGTAGGTTCTCTTGGGGTTCGTACCGCCCCATCTGGGTGTGGCCCGGGCCTGTGATAGTAGTAACAGCTTGGGCCATTGAGGGCAGCCAAAGCTATTGCTATAGATGTTGCCAATCTTGACCAATTATTCTCCACAGGAAACGCGAAATGGCGCCATCACCCCACCAGCAGCCCTGTCAGGACAGCGACAAGCTGCAAGATTTGATAGAACAACTGCGTAGCCTTCCCAGAAACTCCGTCACCATTCCCCAACGCATTCAGCTATGCCGTCGAGCCCTAAAGCAGGTGCGACAAGAGGAACAGCCGGAACTGTTTGCGCGTCTACACTTCGAGACAGGGCTCTGCCTATTGCAGATGTGCGTCAGTGATTCTAACGGCGGTGATGGACAAGAACAGGCCATCTCTCACTTCAAAAAGGCCCTGGAGGTATTCACACCTGCGACTTATTTCTTCGAGTGGCTTGACACAACCTACAACCTGGCGCTGCTCTACGAACAATGCATTCGCAGTAATCGAGCAAACGCTATAGACCGGGCGATCAGGCTGCACGAAGAAATAGTAGAGTTATGCTCGCTCCAGATTTCTCCTACCGATCGAGCTGCATCGCATACTGACTTGGGGCGACTCTACTTTCAGCGTATAGAAGGAGACAAAGCGGAAAACATCGAGACAGCTATCCAACACTGCCAGCAAGCACTCAAGATCTGGACGCGCGACGAGCACACTATTAGCTGGGCCGAAGTACAGGACCTTCTCGGCACCCTGTTCCGACGCCGTTTGCATGGTGTTCCGAGCGAGAACCTGGAGGACTCTCTATGCCATCACCAGACGGCATTGGAGGCACTGGAACCTATTCACGGGACTTGTGCGGAGGATTGGGCACGCATTCATCACAACCTGGGCACCACGCTCTTACATCGCATCGGTGGCAACCGGAGAGACAACCTGGAACAGGCCATAACACACTTTGAAGAAGCCCTAAAAGTACGAACCAGCGACACTATGCCCGTAGAGTGGGCCGAGACCCAGCACAATCTGGCTATCGCTCACATCGAACGCCAGCAGGAAGATCGAACGCAAGATGTCGAGCGCGCCATCGAACTTCTGAACACGGTGTCGCAGGTTCACCGGCGGGAGGCGTTCCCTATCAAATGGGCTATCAATCAGAGTATTCTGGGCAATGCCTACCTCAGGCGCATCCGTGGCGAGCGAGCAGAGAACATAGAGCGAGCTATCAGGTGCTATGAACAAGCTCTGGAAGAAAGGAACTGGGGAACCCACACTGAAGAAAAGGCAGACGCTGAACACAACCTGGCGGTCGCATATAGTGAGCGATTGCTTAAAGGTCGGATCGAAAACCTGGAGAAAGCGGTCAAATACGGCGAGGCAGCCTTAAAGACAATTGACCAGTACTCTCTGATCAAATGGGCCCTAATCAAAACCGACATGGTTGACATCCACTGGAAGTTGGCCAATCTCGAGCGACAACGCCATGTAGGACAAGCAGCGGCGACCATGGAAAAAGCTATCGCCCACGGTGAAGAGGTTGTCTCAGCGATGGAAGGTCAACCACCCTCCCACCGATGGGCGCTGGCCCACTATAACCTGGGCAACACCTATGGTGATCGCATTCAAGGGGACCGGGCAGACAATCAGGAAAAAGCTATCGCGCACTATAACTGCGCACTAGAACTCTACACCAAACAGAATTACCCTGTCCGTTGGGCCAATACCCACAATAACCTGGGCGTCACCCACTGGGAGCGTCTGCGAGGGGATCGGACTGAAAACCTGACACGAGCCATCTACCATTTTAGAATGGCCCTGGAAGTTGCCACGCCTGAAGCATTCTCTGTAGACAGCCGCCGGGCCGCGCGCAACCTGGGCAATCTTTACTTCCAGCAACGGGATTGGGATGCTGCACTTGACGTTTACTATGTCGCTATGGACGCCGGAGAACGACTCTACCGCGCAGGTCTTTCCGCTGAGGGCAAGGCGGTCGAAGTGGCCGAGAATGTTGCTCTTTACCGCCATGCTGCCTTCGCTACCGCTCGCCTGAGGCAAGCATCAGAAGCTTTGCTCACCTTTGAACGTGGTAAAACTCGTCTTCTGGCCGAGGCCTTGCGCTTGCACATCTCGCGTCCGACCAGCGTTCCTGACAAAGCCTGGACCGCATTCGAGCAAGCGGGAGTCATGGTACGGACCGTCCAGTCTGGGGACAGTGTCCCACCTGGTGAGGAGCACGACCCAGTACGGGCATACACAGCCCGTGAACAAGCCGCGCTAGAAGCCGACACCGCCTTGGATGCTGCCATCAAGCGGATACGTAGGTACGCCCCAGGTTTCCTGAAGGACCTTGATCTATCCACCATTCTGGACTTACTTCCCGACAAACGCACGGCACTAGTGACATTCTGCATCACTGACCAGGGAAGCGTGGGCTTTGTAGTGAGCCACAACCAGAGCGAGGCAGTGCAGATAGTGGATGTGCCGTGTTTCTGCCAGGCTGATCTCAGACGGTTGCTATTTGCCGAACTGGACGAACAAGGACAGATGACTGGTGGTTGGGTCGGGGACTATGTGGGTCCGAATAGAACCCGCTGGCGTTTTACTATGAAACGGGTTCTGGCAGAGATAGGACAAAAGCTATTCGCTCCCATCGCGGCTGCCTTGCCTAAGGATGTAAAGAATCTCATGCTCTTGCCGTCCGGCGGGCTGTTCATCTTGCCACTACACGCAATGCCACTCTCGAGTAACGGTTCAGACCTGGTATGCGACCGCTACCAGATCAGCTATACCCCTTCGATCGAGGTATTGGCTGACTGTCAAGCAAAGGCAGCACGGTCGGGTGGACAGAGCCTCTACGCGGCTATCAACCCGGAAGAAGATCCTTTACTTGCCTTCACCCCAGTTGAAGGTGCCGCTATCGCCGCTCTCTTCGACCAACGTAAAATCGACGAAGGAGGTGCCGGGACGAAGGACGCAGTCAAGGATGGGGTGCGCGGGAAGGCCTACCTGCACTTTTCCTGCCACGCCGTCTACAACTGGCACGACCCGCCCCAATCCGGCCTGATTCTGGCCGACGGCCGCCTCACTCTGGCCGAGTTGCAGAACGGCGTGGTGGATATGTCCGCTGCTCGGCTGGTGACACTCTCTGCCTGCGAGACAGGTCTCACCGATATCCTCAAGGGGAGTGCAGAAGAGTACGTGGGATTGCCGGCCGGGTTCATGCTGGCCGGAGTGCCGTGCGTGGTGAGCAGTCTGTGGTCGGTACCGGATCTCTCAACTGCCCTGTTGATGGAACGTTTCTACGTGAATCATGTTCATGGCGATCCGAATGAAGATCCAAAGACCCGGTCGCCGCTATCACCGGTGGAAGCGCTGCGTCGTGCCCAAATCTGGCTGCGTGATGAAGTGACAGTGCAAGAAGCAGCAGAACGCTGCGATGAGCGAAAAGAAGAACTCGAACGCAAGGGGGAAGATCCTCCTCAGTGGTTGTCGCTGGAGTGGAGAAAGTACACCCGGATGGCAAGTAAAATGCCCGACAGCCATCCCTTCGCCCACCCTTATTACTGGGCTGCCTTTGCCCTATATGGTGCTGCAGGTAATCCTGAGTAAGTGAAAGGAAAGATGACCATGCTTGATGCCAAGACGGTTCTCGATGTTCTGGAAAACGACTTCCAGTCAATTAAATCTCAACTTGGGCCTCAGTGGGCGGAATTTAGCCACAGGGGAGGAGATCTGGCTGACCGGTTCAGCGCCATCTCCGGCAATGAGGACCCACAAGCGGCGGTCAGGGCTCTGGAATCGGCGGTTAATAAACTGCTCATAATCTGCTGGGACTATCCTTATATTGCAGAACTGCTCGATCGGGCTGAGGAGACTCCCTTGGCAACCACGCCGGTGATCGCAGGGAATAAGCGTCCGCCGTCTCCTGAGGATGGACCGAAGTTCAACCCGAAAGAGATAGCGAATCGTTATTACTCTCTCTTGGTCAAGTTGAAGGAGACAAGCGATCAGAACAAATGGGATGCCAATGATCGCTGAACCCACGCTTGAACACTACATTTATTACCTGCGCCGGGTCGAGGGCGACAATACCGGGGCCATCCAGGAGCGCCGTGCCGCCTTCGCGGAAGAGCTGAGCGGGCTCCTCGCTCACCTGGCGCGCTTGAGCGATCAACCCATTCCCCCGTGGGAGTGGCCGCAGGAGAGCCAGGATCGCCATGTCAGCCAGCGCGTCGTGGGCACCGCTTGGCTGGACAACCCGGCGACCGGACGCTCTTGCTTCGTGGAGGCGCGCACCTACTGGGACGTCTACTGGCTTCAGGTGGGGTACTGCCAGTCCGGCCATGAGATTGAGCCAGAAATATTCGCCAGCCTGCGCGACGAGGCGTGGCAACCTTCACCCACAGGCCACTTGCTGGGAAGTTCCGTGTATCTGTGCGGCATCGCCGCCGATGGACTGGCCGAGCTAGCCGCCCAATCGATAGCGGGCTATGCGGGCAGCACTTTCCGTGACATCGTCTCCACCGACTTGGTCAAAGGTTGCGCCAGCCTGTACGGCTGCGATCAACACCCCTACATCACCGCGATCTTCTACCCCGACCCTGAGTGCGAAGCAAAAGTCGGTCGAACCATTCTCAACGACGTCGCACTCCGGCTTGAACTGTACAAACACAAGGCCGACCGCCAGCTCGCCTGGTGCGAGGGAAACATCCCGTTGCTGTCTGAGCAAGAGCGGTTACTGCGCGAGCTTTTGGAAGAGGCCAACCGGACACTGTTGACCAACCTGGAGCCCCTGCGCCGGCTCGTTCGGCTCTACCGCGTCTTTAACGGGAATGTAGGCATGCTGGTCGACCGGTGGGCGACGATCGGTATCAACCTGGAGAACCTGGACAGCGTGCTTGCTGAGCTGGAGACGCAGGGGGAGAACCGCCTCCTGGCTGGCACGCGGGTTCGCCTCCGGCGGCGTGAAAGGCAGTTGGAGGCCGACCTCACCTTCGCCGACCAACTCAGGAAACGGGCCGGTGCAGCCATCAACGCGATAAGGACCGGGTTGGGGTTGGACCGGCTGGTCAATCTCCAGACCGAGCCAAGCCATGCGGCCTTCATTGAGCCGGCCGGGTGGCCTGGCACGCCACCTCCAGCCGAGTCGGAGATAGAGACCATCACGCCACACCAGAAGCCTTCACAGCCCGTGACCTATCCCCAAATCAACGTGCCGCCTCACATTCCGCTGACGGCGGGGGACAAGGCCCTCATTCAGCACGTTCATCGAGGGTTTGGCCAGGTATTGGTTGAGAAGGAATTTGGCGGTGGCTACAGCGGTACACGGGTGTTCCTGACCCAACCTATCACGACAGGTGATTTGCCTGCCGCCCGCAAGGTAACCAAGCTGGGCCCTGCCGCTGAGCTCCGCCGGGAGCGAGACAGATATGAGCGTTTTGTCGAGGACTTTTTGCCCTTCAGCGCTGCCCGATTGGAAAAAGATAGGTATTACGAGCAGGACGGCCGAGCTGGCCTGAACTATGTTTTCGTCGGCGGTGGGGCGCTGGGCCTTGCGGTGGACCTGGAGAAATACTATTACCAGGCAGCATCTTCCGGCGACGCCGAGCCAATCATCCAAACACTCGGCATCCTGCTCGACAGGGAGTTGGGCCAGCGTTGGTATGGGCAGGCCACCCCGCTCCATTGTTTCTTTGCCGCCGAATACGGCCAGCACATGGTCGAACACCTGCGACTGAGGCTGCGCCCGGCGTCGTCCGACGGGCTGTGGCCGGAAGATCGGCCACCAGCCCCAGTGAGTGACTATCGGCGGATCGAGGTTGAGGCGATTCCCGTCGAATACGACGCCATACAACCAGGGACACTTGTGACCATCGAGGGCCTGGTCGTCAGGCGAGTCAAGCGCCACGTGGCGAAGCTGCAAGATCTTGGCGATCAGGGCATCGTCGTCCGGGTAGAGCTCGAACCCGAGGACGACGCGGCCCAGGGGTTACAGTTGGGTAATCGGGTCGTCGTGCGCGGCGAGGTAGTCTTCAATCGGCGCAACCGAATGGAGCAGATCGTTCGGTGCGCTCTCCCCAATCTCCTGCCCGGGGTCGATAGCGAGTTCGTTAAACTACCCTGCGAGGTCAGGACACACCCCGACTGGATGTATCCGAATCCTTTGACTGTATATCCCCGGGTGCTGAGCAAAACGCTGGGGGCCAGGCGGTCCTACGTCCACGGCGACCTGCACCTGCGCAACGTGCTGGTCGACGAATGGGGAAAAGGCTGGCTGATCGACTTTGCGCAGGCAGAGAAACGACACAACCTCTTTGACTTTATCAAGCTGGAAACCTACGTGCGGTTGATGGAGTTGTCGCGCAAAGGCCTCGCCTTTTCATTGCGCGATTACGCCCGTTTTGAAGAAGCCTTGAATGACGCTGTCTTGGGCAAAAGCGTGCCCCTTCCCGGCGACCAGCACCTGCTGTTCGCCTACAGAGTCATCCGGGCTATACGGGACATCGCACGGAAGTACATGGGCGCGACACCCGACTTCCGGAACGAGTATTTCCCCGCCCTCTTTCTGTATAGCCTGGCAGTGCCAAAGTACTACCAGGAGAGCACACCCCAACCCACCCGGTTAGCCTTTACCACGGCCTGCGTGCAGGCCAAGTACATTCTCAAAATCGACGACCAGGCGCGCCCAACCTCAAGACTGTCCAATCGCAACAGCAAACCACCCCGTCCAGAGCCGCCCCTGGGCACCGGCAACCGCTGGGCGGTGCTGGTCGGCGTGGACGAGTACGAGGACAGGCCGAACTACGGCCGGTTGCACATCTGCGTCAGAGACGTGGACGCCATCCGCGAACAACTCGTCGCTGGTAGCTTCGACCCGGCCCGCATCCGCCTGCTCACCGATCGCACGACAGACGAGCCTCCGACCCGGGCGAACGTTCTGGCCGCACTAAAGTCCGTCGCCGACGCCACCGAGCGGGACGACCTCCTGCTCTTCTACTACAGCGGCCACGGCGACGAGGCCAACGGCGAATCGTACCTCGTCGGCCGCGATGGCCGCCAGTTGGTGCTGGACGACACGGCCGTCCTCATCTCACGGGTCAAGGAAATCATGTTGGAAGCGCCAGCCCGTGCCAAAGTCATCATTCTGGACGCCTGCCACTCCGGCGCTGACGTCGGCGGAAAGGGGCCGGAGCCCATGTCGGCCGAGTTCATCCGCCGCGTCTTCGAGGAAGCCGAGGGGTTGGCCATTCTGGCTTCGTGCAAACAGGGACAACTGAGCTACGCATGGCGAGCACAGGAACGCAGTGTCTTCACCCACTTCCTGCTGGAAGCCCTCACCGGCCAGGCCGACCGGGAACAGAAGGGCTTCGTCACCGTGCAGGATGCCAACCGGCACGTGACCGACGGCGTCAAGCTGTGGGCAAGCCAGAACAACGTCAGCCAGATGCCGACGCTGCAATATGCGGTGGTGGGTGACATTATCCTCGCACGTTATTCATAACACCGTCTCTCTTGCTCGTCATTCTGCAATTGACTGTCCAAGGAGGAAAACAATGGCTGAGCCTACTGTAACTGCCCTCTCCCAATCCATACTGGAGCGCAAACCTACGACGCCTTTGTCGACAACCTGATCCAGCGACCGGAGCAGCCGCGTCAGACGAAAGGCATAGTCATCAGCCGCTCCCCTCGAGAGGTGCAGCTCGACGGGCGGCCTGTCGAGGGTCTGACCGAACTGGAATTCGAAACGCTGTGCTACCTCTACGAACACCGCGGGCAGGTATGCACGAAGGATGCGCTGATCGAAAACGTCTATCGCCAGCAGTACGACAGGATGAAAGGTGGCGTGACCGACGCGGCGCTCCAGACGTTGATCTCGCGCCTGCGGGCCAAGATCGAGCCCGACCCGGGGCACCCTCGCCACGTCGTCACCGTCCGGGGAGAGGGGTACAAGTTCGTCGGACCGGGCGCGGCGTAGACTACTCCAATGATATCGGACCAAATATCCTGTAGTGAGGCGCGTAAGATAGAGGCACGGTATGCTGCGTATGGAACCGGCGGTTTCTGGCATAAGCCGAGATGACGAGATATTTGCGGATTCTCGCGGAAACCCACAGGTTTGTCCCGGTTGGCCCAGCAATGGACGGCAATTCCAGAGCATGACACAGGCATATGACGAGTATAATGGGGAAAAAGGCGGTATAATTTAATGCGTTGACATGATCAGAAATTCAAGGGTGCGGCTCAGAATGTCACAGTCTACGAAGTGGGCGGGTTCTAGAATGATATAAGGAGTCTACCATGAGCCAGTCTCTACACTTGATCGAAACTCTGGAAACCCACCTGGACCAAATTCGAACAGACCTGGGCACGAACTGGCCCAGGTTCGCCGCCAAGGTGCGGGGTTTAGCTCCGGCCTTTGAGGCGGCTCAGGACGACATCAAGGTGGCCATCGCGGTGGGGAATTTGTACGTAGCCTGCCGGGCGCGGGAACCCGTGATGGCCATTTTGCGCCAGACGGCCGACACCAGGAGTGTTGGCCACGACCGGCGGCCCCCACCGGGTGGCACAGACCGCGACGATACGATGCTCATCCAGGCCATCGTCAACCGATATCAGTCACTTCTCGCCAGACTTGAAGAGATCGAACTATCAGCAGGTGGCCTGAACCATCCAGGTGAGAACACGACCCCAGTGGAGGTTCCCATTGATCGCCGAGCCCACGCTTGAACAAACCATCTACTTCCTGCGCCGGGTCGAGGGCGACAATACCGGGGCCATCCAGGAGCGCCGTGCCACCTTCGCGGAAGAACTGAGGGGGCTCCTCGCCCACCTGGAACGCCTGAGCGATCAACCCATTCCCCCGTGGGAATGGCCGCAGGAGAGCCAGGATCGCCACGTCAGCCAGCGCGTGGTGGGCACCGATTGGCTGGACAACCCGGCGACCGGACGCTCTTGCTTCGTGGAGGCGCGCACCTACGGGGACGTCTACTGGCTTCAGGTGGGGTACTGCCAGTCCGGCGATGAGATTGAGCCAGAAATATTCGCCAGCCTGCGCGACGAGGCGTGGCAACCTTCACCCACAGACCACTTGCTGGGAAGTTCCGTGTACCTGTGCGGCATTGCCGCCGATGGACTGACCGAGCTAGCCGCCCAATCGATAGCGGGTTATACGGGCAGCACTTCCCGTGACATCGTCTCCACCGACCCGGTCAAAGGTTGTGCCAGCCTGTACGGCTGCGATCAACACCCCTACATCACCGCGCTCTTCTACCCTGACTCTGAGTGTGAAGCAAAAGTTGGGCGAACCATTCTCAACGACATCGCACTCCGGCTTGAACTTTACAAGCACAAGGCCGACTGCCAGCTCGCCTGGTGCGAAGAGAATCTCTCGCTGCTATGTGAGCAAGAGCAGTTACTGCGCAACCTCCTGCAAGAGGTCAACCAGGCATCGCTGGTCAACCTGGAGCTTGTACGCCAGTTCGTCCGGGTTCACCGCGTCTTTAACGGGAATGTAGGCATGCTGGTCGACCGGCAGGCGACGATCGGTATCAACCTGGAGAACCTGGACAGCGTGCTTGAAGAGCTGGAGACGCGGGGCGAGGACCGTCTCCTGGCTGGCACGCGGGTTCGCCTCCGGAGACGTGAAAGGCAATTGGAGGCTGACCTCACCTTCGCCGACCGACTCAGGGAACAGGCCGATGCAGCCATCAACGCGATGAGGGCCGCGTTAGGGTTGGACTGGCTGGTCAACCTCCAGGCCGAGCCAAGCCATGCGGCCTTCATTGAGCCGGCCGGGTGGCCTGGCACGCCACCTCCAGCCGAGTCGGAGATAGAGACCATCACGCCACACCAGAAGCCTCCCCAGTTCATAACCTATCCCCAGGTCGTGGTGCCGCCTCACATCCCACTGACGGCTCAGGATACGGTCCTCATTCAGCACGTTCATCGAGGCTTTGGCCGGGTGCTGGTTGAGAAGGAATTTGGCGGTGGCTACAGCGGTACACGGGTGTTCCTGACCCAACCTATCACGACGGGCGACTTGCCTGCCGCCCGCAAGGTAACCAAGCTGGGCCCTGCCGAGGAGCTCCGCCGGGAGCGAGACAGGTATGAGCATTATGTCGAGGACTTTCTGCCCTTCAGTGCTGCCCGATTGGAAAAAGATAGGTATTGCGAGCAGGACGGTCAAGCTGGCCTGAACTATGTTTTCGTCGGCGGTGGGGCGCTGGGCCTTGCGGTGGACCTGGAGAAATACTATCACCAGACAGCATCTTCCGGCGACGCCGAGCCAATCATCGAAACACTCGGCATCCTGCTCGACAGGGAGTTGGGCCAGCGTTGGTATGGGCAGGCCACCCCGCTCTATTGTTTCTTTGCCGCCGAATACGGCCAGCACATAGTCGAACACCTGCGACTGAGGCTGCGCCCGGCGTCGCCCGACGGGCTGTGGCCGGAGGATCGGTCGCCAGCCCCAGTGAGTGCCTATCGGAGGATCGAAGCAGGGGCGATTCCCGTCGAATACGACGCCATACAGCCAGGAGCACCGCTGGCCATCGAGGGCCTGGCCGTCAGGCGCATCAAGCGCCACTCGGTGAAGCTAGAAGATCCGAGCGGTCAAGGCACTGTCGTCCGTGTAGAGCTTGGGCCGGAGAGCGACACGGCCTATGGGTTGAAGCCGGGCGATCGTGTCATTGTGCGCGGCGAGGTGGTCTACAACCGTTGTAGCCGGATGAAGCAGATCGTCCAGTTCGCGCTCCCCAATCTCTTGCCTGGAATCGACAGCGATTTCGTCAAACTGCCCTGCGAGGTAAGGAGCCACCCCGACTGGATGTATCCGAATCCCCTGATGATATATCCACGAGTGCTGAGCAGAATGCTGGGGGCCAGGCAGTCCTACGTCCATGGCGACCTGCACCTGCGCAACGTGTTAGTCGACGAATGGGGAAGAGGCTGGCTGATCGACTTTGCGCGGGTGGAGAGACGACACAACCTCTTTGACTTTATCAAGCTGGAAACCTACGTGCGGTTGATGGAATTGTCGCGCGGCGGCCTTGCCTTTTCGCTGTGCGATTATGCCCGTTTTGAAAAAGCGCTGAATGACGCTGTCTTGAGCAAAAGCGTGACCCCTCCCGACGACCCGCACCTGCTGTTTGCCTATGAGGTCATCCGGGCTATACGCGACATCGCACGGAAGTACATGGGGGCGAAACCCGACTTTCGGAACGAGTACTTTCCCGCGCTCTTTCTGTATAGCCTGGCGGTGATGAAATACTATCAAGATGATACCCCCCAACCCACCCGGTTGGCCTTTACCACGGCCTGCGTGCAGGCCAAGTACATTCTCAGGATCGACGATCAGGCGCGTCTCACCCCAAGACCGCCCATGGTCAGCAGCAAACCACCCCATCCAGAGCCATCCCTCGGCGCCGGCAACCGCTGAGCGGTGCTGGTCGGCGTGTCCTCACCACAGCCACCACCCTTACCCCTCAGACTGTTTAAGACCCTTTCGTCATTCACGCAAACCTTGCGAAGATCACTGTAACCTTCGCCAGGTTCAGTTGGTGGTGAATGCGAAAGGGTTTCGCTGTTAGAAAAGCTGTCAGGTCAAGTCAGGTACGTAAGGTAGAAACGCGATACACTGGTGGCAAAACGGGCCACTGCCGTGGCCAGGTTGCAACCACGTTTCGCAATACGCTTGACCTGTGAGATTGGTTCAGAGCCGGACGTCTTCGAAGCCGGACGCCGCCAGGACGGCTCCGGGGGGGCCCCCGCGTCTTTGCTCTCCACATCCGCAAAGAAAGGAGACGCAAGATGTCCGGGAAACGCTTGAAGGCTCTCATTGCCGCTGCACTGCTCGCCCTTGCCCTCGCTCTATCCGTCGGTTCGCCCCCGCAGATGGTGCCGCCAATCGTGCTGGCGGCGGAGTGCGAGTCGACGGCCAGCGGCGGTTGCTGAGGTGGCCGGAGTGGGGCCTGGACTCGCGCCAGGCCCCACCTCATCCTCACGTCACATAGAACCGGCCAACCGGCCTAGTTCCTGCTCGCGCCCGGCCAGTTCACGCCGCAGGGATTCGTAGTGTGCCTCATGTCGTGCATTCACCAAGTCCCAGGCCTCGTCGAGACAGGCCTGAGCCTCAGTCCAGCACCCACGGGCGAGGTGTAGGCCGGCGAGTTCCCCCAACGTGTTCGCGACATTCCACGCGTCCCCCCGATTGCGCCACTGCTCCAGCGCCCGCTCGAAACAGGCTTCCGCCTCGACCCAGTTGTTGAGACGGGCATACACGATGCCCAGGTTATGGCGGGCGCGTGCCAGGTTCAGGCTGTCACCCATACGCTTCAGAATGGTCTCAGCCCGGCTGTAGGCCCGCTCCGCTCGCAACAGGTCAGATTGATTCAGGTAGACGTTGCCGACGTTGAGTCGGGTACGCGCGACGTGGATCTCGTCCCCCACCGCCCGATAGTTGTGGATGGCTTGCCTGAAGTAATCCAGCGCCGCCTCCAGGTCGCCAGTGCGCCGGTGAAGCACGCCCAGGTTTTGCAGCGTCTTGGCCAGGCCATGCCGGTCACCAACCTGCCGCCACAACGCTTCCGACCGGGCCAGATGGGGCAACGCCTCGGACCAGCGTTCCTGGTCATAGTAGACGAGCCCCAGGTGATTGTCGGTGTAGGCCAGCCGGGCGGTATCTCCCAGGGCCTGGAACAACGCCAGCGCCCCCCGGCAGAGGACCTCTGCACGGCCAAAGTGCTCCTGCAACCGATGTAGGTCGCCCAGGTTGGAGAGAGCCCTGGCCCGGCCAACCTGGTCTCCGGCCCGGCGGCAGAGCCACCACGCTCGACGGTGAGAGATCACCGCTGCTTCATAATTCCCTCGTTGCCGCTGGATTTCGCCTCGCCTGGCCAGGAACTCGACCTCGGCTGCCGGATCCGACCTGTGCCGGGCGCGAGCCGCCAGGCCCTGCAGGAAGTCATCCCAGTCGGCCCAATAGCCTCGCCGCTCCATGTGGGGATGCAGGGCCACGGCGAGCGATTGTGCCAGGGGCCACGCCTCTGAGACTGTCATCACCGCTTCCAGCGCCCTGGCCGCGCCCCGGATGTCGGACTCGGGGATCAGATCGTCTCCAGTCCCGGCGTCAAGGGTTTCGAGCCAGTATCTGGCATTGGCTATGATCGTCCGTTTCAAGGCAGTTCCCCCTCGCCTCATAAGTTGCCTTGTGACGATTGTCGGGCCACGAAGGTTCGGGTCAATTGGTGCAGCGAGTAGCGCCTTTCCCTCAAATCGCCCCCCACGTTCACCAGCGAAAGGCTTGCCAGGCGCTGCAAACAGTTGGTGGTGTCGTCCTCGTCAAGTTCGGCGGCGGCGGCGATCTGCTCCAGCCGCCCTCCCTCCTCGGTCACCAACAACATGGCCTGCAGCACCCGGCGACAGTCCTGGTTGAGCGCCTGCCAGGCGTTAGCGCAGATGAAGGCCAACAACTCTTCGACAGACCTGCCTTTGGCGGCACTGAACCGGGCCAGGGCCACCGGCAAGGAGAGGGTATGAATCTGGCCGATGATCAGCTTGGTCGCCAACGGATTGCCGCCGGTCACGCTGTAGATCTGCTCCATTTCCACCTCGGTGGCGTTGGCCAACTCAAGCATTCCTCGCGTTTCGGCTTCGTGCCGGACCAGGGCCAACGTATCGTCTCGAGACAATTGCCTCAGCGTCACGGAATACACGCCACCTGTATCGCGCAGCGAGTAGCGCGTCGTGATGAGAAACTTGGTGGGGTCGACCAACCCTCTCAACTGCGAGACGAGAGAGCGGTAATCGGCAATTGTCTCCAGGTTGTCGACCACGACCAGGCAAGGCTGGGACCTGAGCAAATCTCTCAACCCTGCCAGCTTCTCAGCGTCGGATCGCCGCCGTAGACCCGCCAACTCAAACTGGTCGATGAGACGATCCACCAACTCGCCCAGCGTCAACACAGGTTGATCGCCAAACGCCTCAATATCACCGGAAAGCCGAAACAGGCGCCGACGGGCGCTGACCCAGCCGATCTCACGGAAGCGGGCCTGGCAGGCGAATTCACGCACCAGCGCATCCGCCAATGAGGTCTTGCCGATGCCGCCCAGTCCCTCGAGTGAAATCAGCCACGGCTCTGATGCGGCCTCAAGCTGCGCGCCTAGTTCGGCCATCTTCTCCGCCACGCCAAAAAGCCGGCTGTAGGTGGGAGGGTCCAGGCGCGCCTCAATCTGCCGCACCCGTTGCCGGCGCAGCTCCATTTCCTGGCCCCATATGACCCGGGCCAGTTGAGTGATGGCCGCACGCTGCCGCTGAAAAATGACGTCCTCGCTCAGGTTCCGGCTGTAGGCCACCTCCACGGCGGTCTCTCGATTGAGGAAACGTCGCTCGAGAAGATCGGCTGCCTCCTCATCGGCCCGTTTCAGGCCATCAAGCCCATTCATCAGAACCTGGTTGCTGATCAAGCGAGGCGAGGCTCTCTCTCGCTCGCCCACCATCTGGTCCGCGAGCAGGAGATCGGTCAGCACATCTTCAGCATGTCGGGCGTGCCAGGCGCGCAGGGCCTGGTGGACGCGCCTGGCAAAGTGTTCGGGCATATCAGTGTCAAGATGCCTGGACATGGGGGCCTCCTTGATTCATCCAGACGCTAGCGCAGGTGGAACCACACTGATAGTAGTGGAGAAATGTCAGTTGGGTGCGTAGGCAAGCTGATGATGTAGATCGTGGTGCGATTTGGGAGTCGTGGACCAGGGGTATCATATCATACTTTGGCGCATTTACCAATGGATCGCATCAAGGTGTTCACAGATTCACGCGGGAATTCATAGGCTTGCCCCAATTGGCCCAGCAATTGACGGCAAATCCATAGAACGGCACAGGCAGATTACGGGTAACATGGGGGGACAGAGACAATGAGGCGTGGTTCTTTTGCAGGGGAGCCCAGCACTATGAGCTCGAAAGACAACAATCAGAAATGTGTCCTCGTCGTCATCGCCGACGGGTTCGAAGAGACAGATGCGATCGTTATTCTCAGTCTACTGCGTCAGGCAGGTATATGCGTCAAGAGCGTGGGTCTGACCAGTGGCTTGATCGGCAGCGCGCATGGGGTGTGGATCATGCCTGATCTGACCCTCGCAGGTCTCGACCGCTTGACCGACACTACATCTATCAGCACAGTTATTCTGCCAGAAGGAAGACTGAGCCTGGCCAGGCTGGAAGCTGACCCGCGCGTTCACAGACTGCTACGCCGAGTCGTGGCGCAACGCGGGCACATAGTCACCAGTGCCGAGGGCTTGCGGGTTCCACGGGCAGCGGCATTATGGGGCGAAGAGCCGGGGGCGGCGGACGATGGCCAAAGAATGCCGGTGCTCCTGCGCGAACCGGGGCAGTCGCCCGAAGCCCTGGCGCTGGACCTGATCCGAAGGCTGAAGCAGCCGTCCCTGGCGTGAAATCAGTCCCTCTTGATCCGATCCACGAGCTCCCCGTCCGCCGAGCGCACTTCCACGATCAACGGCATCTGTCCCAGCGCGTGGGTGGCGCAGGCGTGGCAGGGATCGTAGGCACGAGGCGTTGTGGTTCGTGGCCACGATGAGGCTCACACCGGTGAGGATCCCCCGGCATAGGGGAAAAAAGCGGGCTGGAGAAGCCAGCTTCGGCCTCCAGCCCGATTCTACCCATGCGACGTACACCGTGGGCTTCGCAGGCCCCCGCTGCCACTGATGTAGCGGTTGTCTACTCGCGATTACCGTAGAGCCACCAGTATATGAAACCGACGAAGAACGCGCCACCGACGATGTTCCCCAACGTCACCGGGATCAGGTTGTTGACAAAGAACTGGCCCCAGCTCACCTGCGCACCGTAAAAGATGCCCAGCGGGATGAAGAACATGTTCGCGATGCTGTGCTCGAACCCCAGCGCCACGAACGCCATGATCGGCCACCAGATGCCCCAGATCTTGCCCGCGATGTCGTCCGACGCCACCGCCAGCCACACCGCCAGGCACACCAGCCAGTTGCATCCCACTCCCTTGAAGAACAGCGGCACGAACCCCTGGCTCACCTTCCCCGACGCGATCCCCTGCACCGCCGACAGATACGGCTCCGCGGCACACAGGTTCGTCAGGTAGGCCAGGAAGAACGCCACGAAGAGCGACCCCACAAGGTTGCCGACGTAGGCCAGCACCCAGTTGCGCAGCAGCCCGCCCCACGTCGCCTTGCCCGACATGACGGCAGGGATGGTGCAGGCGGTGTTGCCGGTGAAGAGTTCCGCGCCCGCGATGACGACCAGCATCAGGCCGACGGGGAAGACGCCGCCGAACATGAACTTGCCGAATCCACCGCCGAGCGTCTCTGTATTGATGCCTTTACCAACGATGATGGCCAGCAGGCCTCCGAAGGCGATGAACGCGCCGGCGAGAAAGCCCAGGACGAGCAGCTTGTCCCAGGGCAGATTGGCCTTGGCGCAACCGACGCCCTCAATCGTGCAGGCCGTATCCTTAGGTGACTTGAAAGCCATAGGTACCTCCTCCTTAAGACTGTATTGAATGAGCTAAGGCTGTTACCGACAGCAGACGATTGGATAGAGAGAAGTACAGAGCTTGCGGCCACCTCCTTTCCTGTGCCGATGGGCGGCGGCCGCCGAACTGCAGGCGACCGGCCACCCTTCGTCCACGTGACCTACTCTTCCACTCTCTCGATTTTCACCGCGCAGACCTTGTACTCGGGTATCTTGGCGGTGGGATCGAGCGCAGCGTTCGTCAATGCGTTGGCGGCCGCCTCGGCAAAGTGGAAGGGGATGAAGACGACACCGGGCCGGATGCGCTTCGTGACGCGCACGCCCAGTTCGATCTCGCCCCGGCGGCTGGCAACCCGCACCCGTTTTCCACCGTTCAGCCCGATCCGGGTCGCATCGTCCGGGTGAATCTCGACGTACGCCTCGGGCACCTCCTGGTGCAGCTTCTCCGAGCGCCTCGTCATCGTGCCCGTGTGCCAGTGGAACATCAGCCGCCCCGTCGTCAATATGAGTGGATACTCCTCGTCGGTCAACTCCGCCGCTTCCTTGAACTCGAGCGCGTGGAAGTGACCCAGGCCGCGGGAGAACTTGCCCTTGTGCAGATAGGGTGTGCCGGGGTGGTCAAGCGCAGGCACCGGCCACTGCAGGAAGCCCAGTTCCTCCAGGCGCTCGTAACTCACGCCACCGTAGATCGGCGTCAGTTGGGCGATCTCGTCCATCACCTCCCTGGGCGACGGGAAGTCGAACCCACTGCCCCCCATGTGCTGGGCCAACAGACAGATGATCTCCCAGTCCGCCTTTGCGTCGCCGATCGGCTCGATCGCTTTCCGCACCCGCTGGATGCGCCGGTCGGTCGCGGTGTAGGTGCCGTCCTTCTCGACGAACGACGCGCCAGGCAGCACCACGTGCGCCAGTTGCGCCGTCTCGGAGGGAAAGATGTCCTGCACCACCAGGAACTCGAGCTGCTCCAGGCAGTGGCGGGCGTGATTGACGTCCGGGTCGGCTACCATGGGGTTTTCGCCCATGACGACCATCGCCCGCACACGACCATCGCCGGCGGCGTCGATCATCTCCGTCACCGTCAGGCCGACGTTCAGGTCCGACGTGCTGCCCCAGGCTTTCCTGAACTTTTCCTGGACCTCTGGCGAGACGACCGCCTGATAGCCCGGATAGACGTTGGCCAGCGCACCCAGGTCACACGCGCCCTGGACGTTGTTCTGGCCACGCAGCGGGTTGACGCCCCCACCAGCCACGCCCACGTTGCCGCAGAGCATGGCCAGGTTGGCGCAACTCTTGACGTTGTCGGTCCCGGTCGTGTGCTGCGTGATGCCCATGGCATAGATGATGGCGGAAGGCCGGTTGGTCGCATATATCCGCGCCGCCTCCCGCAGGCCGTCGGCCGGGATACCGCTGATCTGCTCGACGCGCTCCGGCGTGTACTCCTCCACCAGCGCCTTCATCTCCTCGTACCCCTCGGTGCGGGCGGCGATGTACTCCTCATCCGCCAGCCCTTCGCCGATGATGACGTTCATCAGGCCATTCAGGACGGCGACGTCGGTGCCCGGGCGGAAGCACAGGTAGAGATCCGCCATGCGCGCCATCTGGGTCTCGCGCGGATCAATCACGACCAATTTAGCCCCGCGCTTCTCCATCGCATCCATGATCCGACTGGCGATGAGCGGGTGTCCCTCGGACGTATTCGACCCGATGATGAGGAAACAGTTCGTGTCCCTGTCGAACTCGGGTTGCGAGTTCGTCATCGCTCCACTCCCAAACGCGGCGACCAGACCGGCCACCGTGGGAGCGTGTCAGAGACGGGCGCAGTGATCGACGTTATTTGTGCCAATCACCGCACGGGCGAGCTTTTGAAGCAGGTAGTTCTCCTCGTTCGTGCATTTGGCCGAGGATAGGAGCGCGATGCTGTTGGGGCCGGACTCGGCCTTGATGGTGCCCAGTCGCTCGGCGATGAGCGACAGCGCCTCGTCCCAGGTCGCCTCAACCAGCTCACCGTCCTTGCGAATCAACGGTGTCTTGAGCCGATCGGGGTGGTAGACGAAATCGGCGGCGTTCCAACCCTTGATGCACAGCTTCCCCTGGCTCACTGCATGTGTCTTGGCCGGCCAGACGCCGGTGATGTGATCGTCGACCACCTCCAGGTAGAGCCCGCATCCGCAGCCACAGTAAACGCACGTCGTCAGTACGTTCTTGTATTCCATGTCCTCCTCCCTAAGCTTCCACGGCCACGCGCAGCGGTGCCTCTTCCAGTGTGACCGAGAGCGGCGGTGGCGCATCCATGTCAGTACCGGGGACGTAGCCCAGCAGCGTCTCCATGTCACGCCGCATCAGGTCGTAGAGCACCGTGAGTGGAATATGGGCCGGGCAGACCAACTCACATTGGCGGCAGGCGACACAGCGGCTGGCCATGTGCATGGCGCGGATGAGGTGGAACACAGGGAAGGGCGGCGCCAGCAGCCCCGGCTCCACCCACGCCGCATCCTCCATCGCGCAGGCCTCGCAGAAGCACTCTGGACAGATGTTGCGACAGCCGTAGCACTTGAGACATTTGACGAACTGCCGCTGCCAGAAGGCACGCCGCTCGTCAATCGTCATCTCGTCGTACTTTTCCACCACCGGATTGGGCGGGCCAGGCGGAGGCGCCGTCCCCACCAGCAGGTTCTGTGGGGCAGGCGCGCTGCAATGGCACTCTTGTGCTTCCTCCTCGGTGCAGGCAAAGCCGATGATGAACAACCGATCGGGGTCAATCTGTTCGCGCTTGGCCATCTCGATGAAGGCGCGCTCGTCGCAACCCCGGGCCACGATACCCAGGCGGATGTCCGGGAAAGCTTTGTGCAACTTGGAGACGACCGTCATCAGTGGATATCTCGGGGCGATCTCCAGTTCGGAGAGGTCATCTCCCTTGCGGAAAACGTGCGGCGCTACACCCTCGCTCGACCTGCGCAGCGCGACGACGCCGTCCGATTCCTCCAACCGTTCCGCCACGACCTTGCGGATTCCTTCGACCAGGCTCAGGACAGGCTCCTCGATCATTCTCGCACCTCCTGGTGCGCCACCTCCTGGTGCGCCACCTCCTGCGAAAGAGGTCCCAGCTCACGTACCGTCTCGGTGAACTCTGTGGTGACCTTCACGAAGCGCGGCGCTTCCGCGGCAGAGACCCACGCCAGTCGCAGCCGGTCCGGGTTGATGCCAGCGTAACCCAACAGGTTGCGCAGGAGCGGGACACGCTTGATCGTGCGGTGGTTGCCGCTAGAGTAGTGGCAGTCGCCGATGTGGCAGCCCATCACGAGCACGCCATCAGCGCCAGCGCGAAAAGCGCGCAGCACCATCTCCGGCGACACGCGGCCTGAGCACATCACGCGGATGGGTATCATGTTGGGAGGATACTTGATGCGGCTGGTGCCGGCCAGATCGGCCCCCGGATAGGAGCACCAGCGGCACAAAAAGCCAATGATCTTTGGTTCGAAGCCATTTTCACTCATAAGCGACTCCTTGGGAAACCTTGCGAAGGTTACATATAGCTCTGGCTAGCGGGCTTTCTCGGCTGGAGCAGACACTTTTGGCTTTAGAATCCTCGCCAATGAACCTTGCGAAGGTTACATATAGGTCTGGCTAGCGGGCTTTCTCGGCTGGAGCAGACACTTCTGGCTTTGGAATCCTCGCCTAACCTTCGCAAGGTTTCAGAAACTCTCCAGAAACTGGGACACCTCCGCGTAGCTAAAGACCGGGCCATCGGTGCAGACGAATTTCTCGCCCAGGTTGCAGCGGCCACATTTCCCCATCCCGCACTTCATCTTGGCCTCGAGCGTGACAAACATCTGGTCGCGGGTGAAACCCAGCTTCTCCAGCGTGAGCAGCGTGAACTTGATCATGATGGGCGGGCCGCAGGTGATGGTCACCGCGTTCTCCGGGGAGGGGGCGACCTTTTCCAAAAGCTCGGTGATGAGCCCGACGTTGCCCGTCCAGGCCTCGTCGCCCTGGTCCACGGTGACGTGGAGATCGGTGTCCGGGGCCGCCCGCCAATCGTCGAACTCGCCGGTAAAGATGAGGAGCGAGGGCAAACGAGCCGCCCACAGGGTGGTCAGCTTGTCATAGTCAGCGCGGTTGTCGAGGACGGTGTGGATGACAGGCCGCAGAGGGGCCCCGCCGATGCCCCCACCCAGGAGGATGACGTGCTTGTCCCTCATCTCGTCCAGAGGAAACCAGTTTCCAAAGGGGCCCCGCACGCCGACCACGTCACCCTCCCCCAGACGGTGGAGCGCGCTGGTGACGGTGCCGATCTTGTTGACGGCGAACTCGAGGACCGGACCGCGGAGCGGTGTGGACGTCAGGCAAAAGGGCGCCTCGCCCACCCCAAAGGCGGAGACAAACGCGAACTGGCCGGGCCGATACGTAAAACGTTCTCTCTCCTCCGCATCGTCCAGCGCGACCTGAAACAGGCTGATGTCCGTAGCCAGGTCGTCGACCCCCACCAACGTACCCAGGTATGGATGATATGGATTACTCGCCAAAGCCATGCTCCCTCCCTTCATAACGCGGCCACGCCTTCCAGCACCTCTACGACGTCGACGTTGACCGGACACTGGGATATGCAGCGGCCACAGCCGACGCAGGCGACGGGGCCAAAGTCCCGAGGGTAATAACAGAACTTGCAGTAGAACCGGTTGCGCAGGCGCTGCGCCTTCGTCGGGCGCGGGTTGTGGCCGCCGGCGATGCGGCGATAGCCCTCCGCCATGCAGCTATCCCAGGCGCGCAGCCGCTCGATGTCCCCATTCGGAGTCTCATAATCGCGCACGTCGAAACAACGGCACGTGGGACAGACGTAGGTACACAGGCGGCAGCTCAGGCAACGGTCGGCCACGCGCACCCAGTAGACGTGCTCAAAGTGCTGGGGCCATGCCTCCGGCTCCAGGATCGGCGTCTTCTCGCGAACGGCCGGCTTGGGCGGGGTTCCCTCGACCTCCTCCAGGGTCAGATCGCCCAGGATGCGTTCCCCTTTCTCGGTCACCACCTGTACGGCGTATCCATCCGCTAGCTCCGTCAGCATCAGGTCAACGTCGCTGGCGTCGTCGGGCGCCAGGCCCAGGCTGGTGCAGAAACACTCCTCGCCCATCTCCCGGCAGGCCAGGCCGATGAGAGCTGTCCTCTCCCGGCGCTCGGCATAGTAGGGATCGACGGGCTCCTCCTCCAGAAAGAGCGCATCCAGGACGCGCAGGGCCCTGGCGTCGCACGGGCGGAGGCCAAAGACAACCTGCTCCCCGTCCAGCGACGGCTCCTCCACGCTGACGCCTTCCTCCCCCCTCTCGATGGAGAGGAGGACGTGCGTGGCAGGCAAAAAGTATTCCTTGACCGGCAGATCCGTCCTGGAAAAGTCAAACGCGATCTCTGAGCTGCCGGCGACGGGCCTGTAGAGCACCTGTTCCTCCACGGCCCTGGGGGCGATGAGCGTAAAGCGCTCGGACAACCCATCCAGCCAGGCCGTCACGTCATCTCTGGTCGTTACTTTCATCGTCCTTCTCTCCTCATAACGGGAGCGCCTCTTCCTTCTTGAACGTGGCCAGCGGCGGCACCGTCACGGCGTCTTGCCCGGCTTTGTAGCCGAACATGGTCTCCACCTCCCTGGCGATCTTGCGGTTGAGGAGGCTCAACGGGATCCCCATGGGGCAGGCATCCTCGCAGGCGTTGCAGCCCGAGCAGCGCCCCGCCAGGTGGTAGGCGCGCATCACGTGAAAGAACTGCTTCTGGGGAACGTCAATCGCGATGCCCATCCACTGGGGATCCAACTGTTCCGCCACACATTCAAAACAATAGCATGCCGGACAGGCCTGGCGACAGGCATAACAGCGGATGCAGCGGTCAAACTCCTTCATCCAAAAGGCCAGTCTCTCTCCGGGCGGTAGCCCCTCCAACCGGACCACGTCCGCGTAATCCTCTCGGCCAACCACCTTGGGTACACTGCCCAATACCAGGTCGTAGACCAGGGGCACGCGCTCCGAACAGCGCAGGCAGCGCTCCTCGGGCTGGCCGTTGACCTTCACTCCCTGGCAGGTCAGGCCCACGACGTAGACCCTCTCCCGCTCGATCTGTTCCTCTTGAAAAAGTACGTTCAGGGAACGGGAATCGCATGGTTTGAGCAGGATACCCACCCGAGGAGGTTCCTCCCCCCGCCTTGGGGGACGCTGGAACTGGTGCAGGTAGACGGCCAGGTTGTGGGTGCAGCGCTCGTCCCAGATCAAGCGGTCGGCATCCTGGGGATCGTAGACGAAGGCGGGCCGCACCCGTCCCCGGGTCCCCTCCTCGTAGCCGATGAAGCAGCTCACCTGGCCGCTCTCCAACAGCTCTCGCGCCTTGGCTCTGATCTTATCCGTCAATTCGCTTGCCTCCCCACGGCCCCAACTCCCTCACCTGGGCCGTAAACTCTGTCGTCACCTCGGCAAAGTGCCTCCCCTCGGCGGCGGAGACCCAATCGACGAGAAGCCTGTCCTTGTCGACACCCACGTATTCCAAAAGACGGTGCATCAGCGCATACCGGCGCCGGGCGTGGTAGTTGCCCTCCAGGTAGTGACAGTCGCCGGGGTGGCAGCCCAGCACCATGACGCCGTCGGCCCCGTCCTGGAAGGCTTTGAGGACAAAGAGCGGGTCGACCCGGCCCGAACAGGGGACGCGGATGACGCGCATAAAGGGTGGATAGGTGATGCGGCTGGTGCCGGCCAGGTCGGCTCCCGGATAGCTACACCACCGGCACAGAAAACCAATGATCTGAGGTTCGAAATCCGTTGTCATGCGAATCCTCCACGAGCCTTGTTCATCAACCTTGCGAAGGTCAGGGGAGGACCGCCAGGACACCGGGTCCGTTCCCCTCCCAGGCTGATCCGTTAGCCGGAGTTGGGTGGTACCTTCGCAAGGTTTGTCGGTCTTCACGCGACTGCGAGCAATGCCCCCACCTCGGCCAGCAGTTGCTGGTCGTTAAAGCCGCGGAAAGTGAGCGCCTTGCCCCTGCAGGCAGACGCGCACAGCCCACACCCCTTGCAGAGCGTCTCGTTCACCTGCGCCTTGATCTGGAAGGGGCCTTGCTGGACCATCTCGATGGCCTGGAAGGGACAGACCTCGGCGCACAGGCCACAGCCCACGCACCGCATCTCCAGGACCTGGGGCACGAAAGGCTCGATCGCCACCCGGCCATGATCGATCATGGCCAGCGCCGCCGCCGCGGCTGCACCCGCCTGGGCCACGGTGTCGGGGATGTCTTTGGGTCCCTGGCACGCGCCGGCGATGAATATGCCGTCAGAGGCCGTGTCCACGGGCGCCAGCTTGGGGTGCTTTTCCAGGAAGAAGCCGTCCTCGCTGCGGCTGATGCCAAACAGGGTGGCGACATCCCCCACGTCGGTCCGGGGCTCCATACCGACGCCCAGGACGACCATGTCGGCGGCGACGCGATCCGGCTGGCCAAAGAAGGGTTCCTCGCACTGGACCACCAGCCGCCCATTCTCCCGAGAAACCTTACTCACCTCGCCGTGGATGAAGGTCACCCCCTCCTTCTCCACCCGGTTGTAGAACTCTTCGTATCCCTTGCCGAAAGCCCTGAGGTCCCTATAGATCTCATAGACCTGGGCATCCGTATTCTCCCTGATCATGTGAGCCAGCTTCATGGCGTACATGCAACAGACCCGGGAGCAATACGCGTTCGTCTCCTCATCCCGGCTGCCCACGCAGTGCAGGATGGCCACGCTCTCGGGGACCCGTCCGTCCTTGAGGAGGATCTTGCCCCCGGTCGGGCCGCTGGAGTGGACCATCCTCTCGAACTCAAGGCCGGTCAGCACGTTGTCGCACACGCCGTACCCATACCTGGCCGCCCGGCCAGGGTCGAAGGGGCTGAAGCCCGTGGCCAGGATGATGGTGCCCACGTCCAGGTTCACGTACTCATCCCGCATCGTGTGATCGATGGCCTGCCTCTCGCACAGGGCCACGCACTCCCGGCACTCGGTACAACCGCCGCAACTGAGGCACCGCTTTGCCTCCTCGATGGCCATTTCCTCGGTGTACCCCAGCTCAACCTCGCGAAAGTTGTCCACCCGTTCATCTATGGGCAGGAAGCGCATCGGCACGCTGGGTTGCGGCTCGATGCTCTCTACGGGCAACTCTACGACCTCCTCCTCTTCCCCCCGGCCTGCGCCCAGGTCCTGGCCCCTGATGTACCTGTCGATGGAGATCGCGGCCTCTTTTCCGGCGGCGATGGCTTCGATGACCGTTCCCCCACCCACGACGGCATCCCCGCCACAGAAGACGCCTTCCACGCTGGTGCACAGCGTGATAGGGTCCACCTTCAGCGTCCCCCATGGCGTCATCTCCAACGGGCGGGCCTCGCCCGCGCCCTCCCCGATGACCGACATGTCCACCATCTGGCCGATCGCCATGAACACGTTATCGACGTCCACGGTGAACTCGGAGCCCGGTATGGGGATGGGCCTCCTGCGACCGGACTCGTCGGGGGCCCCCAGCTCCATCCTCACGCACTCCATCGCCATGAGCCTGCCATCCCGGCCCAGGAACCGGGTCGGGGTGACCAGGTACTCGAGCTTGACACCTTCGTGCTCGGTCTCGTCGATCTCCCACTTGGGCTCAGCGGGCATCTCGGCGCGCGAGCGGCGATACATGATGGTGACCTCCTGCGCTCCCAGGCGCAGGGCGGATCGGGCGGTGTCCAGCGCGGCGTTTCCTCCGCCGACGACGATCACCTTTCTTCCCAACCGGACCTCTTTGCCAAGGTTCATGTCCCGCAAAAAGTCCACGGCCTGCAAAACGCCCTCGAGATCTTCGCCAGGGACGCCCATGCCCCGTCCTCTCTGAGCGCCGACGGCCAGGAAGACCGCCTTGTAGCCACGGGCAAACAGGTCGTCCAGCGTCAGGTCCCGGCCGATGGTCACATTACGCCACACCCGCACACCCAGCTCGATGATGTCATAGATCTCCCGATCGAGGATCTCCCGCGAGAGCCGGAAGGCAGGGATGCCAAACCTCATCATCCCGCCGAGGACAGGGGCAGCCTCGAAAACCCCGACGTGGTAGCCCATCATGGCCAGGTCGTGGGCGGCGGTCAATCCGGCCGGGCCCGCGCCGACGATGGCCACTTTCTCCTCCCGGGTCTTGACCGGGGGCACCTGGCGGGCCGGGACCTTGAGCTCGAGGTCCCCGATGAAGCGCTTGATGTAGGCGATGCCGACCGGCTTGTCAACTTTGCTTCTCGTGCACGCTTTTTCGCACGGACGGTGGCACACCCGGCCGCAGATGGACGGAAACGGCAGTTTCTCCTTGATCACCTGGAGGGCTTCGAGGAACTTGCCCCGGCTGGTCAATATGACGTACCCCGGCGCACCGACGTGGGCCGGGCAGGCGGCCATGCAGGGAGGCATCTTTTTGTCGATCACAAAGGCACCGGGCACCGCCTGGGGGAAGGAACGGTAGATGGCGTGGCGCTTGCTCAATCCCTGGTCGAACTCGTTGGGGACCTCGACGGGGCAGTTCTCGACGCACTGCCCGCAGCCGGTACACAGGTCCTCGTTCACGTAGCGGGCCTTCTTACGCACCTGGACCTGAAAGTTCCCGACGTAGCCGGAAACCTCTTCCACCTCGCTGTAGCTCAGAAGCTCGATGTTCTCATGCTGTCCAACGGACACCATCTTGGGTGTCAGTATTCACGCCGAACAGTCGAGCGTCGGGAATGTCTTGTAGAGCTGCGCCATGTGCCCACCGATCGAGGGCTCCCGCTCGACCAGGTAGACCTTCCGACCGGAGTCGGCGATCTTGAGCGCCGCCTCGATCCCCGCGATGCCCCCACCCACCACCAGTGCAGCCGGGTTGACCGGCACCTCCTTGATCTCCAGCGGCTCGTGATACAGCACCCGTTTCACCGCTGCGGCCACGATCCCCTTCGCCTTCTGCGTCGCCTTCGCCGGGTCCTCCGTCACCCACGAGCACTGCTCCCGGATGTTGGCCATCTGGAACAAGAAGGGATTGAGGCCCCCGTCCTCGCACGCCCGCCTGAACGTGTGCTCGTGCATCAGCGGCGAGCAGGAGGCCACGACCACCCGGGCCAGCCCCTTCTCCTGGATGTCCTCCTTGATCAGGTCCTGGCCCGGATCGGAGCACATGTACGCATAGTGTCTCGCCACGGCCACCCGATCCAGCGTGGAGGCGAAATCCGTCACCTCCTCCACGTCCACGGTGCCGGCGATGTTCGTCCCACAGTGGCAGACGTAAACGCCAACTTTCTCTCCAGGATTCATGCAACACCTCCATTAAGGGAGACCCTAAGGAGACCCTAAGGGTCTCAGAGACCCTTAGGGTCTTCAAGGGTCTTCACCAGGGTCTGAATTGCAATGCCCCCTCGATTTCTGCGACGATCTGCTCGTCAGTATATTGCAGCGCCTCGATGGCACCGGCCGGGCAGGTCGCCACGCAGGCGCCACATCCCTTGCAGAGCGCTGAGTTGATCTCGGCCTTGCCCTCGATGCGCGAGATAGCGGTGTACGAGCAAACGAGGATACAGTCGCCGCAGCCGACACACCGCTCCTTATCGACGAAAGAGGTGATGGGCTCCACCTCCACCTTGCCCAGGTCGATCATGCCCAGAGCCGCCGCCGCGGCCGCGCCCCCCTGGGCCACGCTGTCGGGGATGTCCTTGGGCCCCTGGCAAGCCCCGGCGATAAAGATGCCATCGGATGCGGTTTCGACCGGGGCCAACTTGGGATGCCTCTCGGTAAAGAACCCCGCCTCACCGCAGCCGATACCAAAGACGCGGGCCACGGAGCCGGCGTCCCGGCGGGGCTCCAGGCCGGCCCCCAGGACGACCATGTCGACCGGCAATTCGACGCTCTCCCCAGAGAAGACGTCCCCGGCCGTCACGAGCAGCCTGCCGTCCTGCCGGGTCACCTCGACGTCCTCGCCACGGCGGATGAAAACGACCCCCTCGTGCTCCACCCGGTTGTAGAACTCTTCATAGCCCTTGCCAAAGGCGCGCATGTCCCTGTAGACCTCATAGACCTCGGCCCCGGTCGCTTCCTTGACCAGGTGGGCGAGCTTTAAGGAAACCATGCAGCACACCCGCGAACAGTACTCGTGGTACTGTTCATCCCGGCTGCCGACGCAGTGCAGGATGGCCATGCGCCTGGGTGGGGTGCCGTCCTTCAGCACGACCTGGCCCCCCGTCGGCCCGTCGGCACTGATCAGCCTCTCGAGTTCCATGCCGGTCAGCACGTTGTCCAGCCCATAGCCGAACTGGGCGGCTCCCGATGGGTCAAAGAGGTCGTAGCCGGTGGCCAGGATGATCGCCCCCACGTCGAACTCCACGATTCGGTCCTGCTGTTCAAAGTCTATGGCCTGGCGGGGGCACAGCTTTTCGCAGGCACGGCACTTGCCTCTTAGAAAATAGATGCAGTGCTCCGGATCCAGGACCGGGGTATTCGGCACCGCCTGAGCAAAGGGGCGGTAGATGGCCTTCCGGGTGCCCAGGCCGAGGTTGAACTCGCTGGGTATCTTTCTGGCCGGGCACTTTTCCTCGCACAGCCCGCAGCCGGTACACAGGTCCTCGTTCACGTAGCGGGCCTTCTTGCGCACCTGGACCTGAAAGTTCCCGACGTAGCCGGAAACCTCTTCCACCTCGCTGTAGCTCAGAAGCTCGATGTTCTCATGCTGTCCAACGGACACCATCTTGGGTGTCAGTATTCACGCCGAACAGTCGAGCGTCGGGAACGTCTTGTAGAGCTGCGCCATGTGCCCGCCGATCGACGGCTCCCGCTCCACCAGGTAGACCTTCCGACCGGAGTCCGCGATCCTCAAGGCGGCCTCGATCCCCGCGATCCCCCCGCCCACGACCAGCGCAGCCGGGTTGACCGGTACCTCCTTGATCTCCAGCGGCTCGTGATACAGCACCCGCCTCACCGCTGCGGCCACGATCCCCTTCGCCTTTTGCGTCGCCTTCGCCGGGTCCTCCGTCACCCACGAGCATTGCTCCCGGATGTTGGCCATCTGGAACAAGAAGGGATTGAGGCCGGCATCCTCGCACGCTCGCCTGAACGTGTGTTCGTGCATCAGCGGCGAGCAGGAGGCCACGACCACCCTGGACAGGCCATTTTCCTTGATGTCCTGCTTGATGAGGTCCTGGCCCGGGTCGGAGCACATGTACGCATAGTGCCTCGCCACGGCCACCTGATCCAGCGTGGAGGCGAAATCCGTCACCTCCTCCACGTCGACGGTGCCGGCGATGTTCGTCCCACAGTGGCAGATGTAGACGCCTATTCTTTCCATCAGATATTCTCCCAAGTCTATGCGGGTCTCGGAAGACCCGGCGGGTCTCAGAAGACCCGGGCAATGTCTAGGGGGAGATGCCGAGTTCCCGGAGCCGCGTCTCCCCGCGCTCCCGCTTCCGGTGGGCGAAGGCCACCACTTTGGCCATCATCTTGGTCCTCTCGCTGCGCAACTCGGCCGCATCCGTGAACCTCCTCTCCTCGATGTAGCCCTGGCGCAGCGCTCCATCGTACACCCGGCTGCCCTTTTCCGTGCGGATGAGCATGGTGGCGTAACCGTCCGGCGAGCCCAGCCCGCCGACCGCGATGTCGGCGTAGTCGTTGGCGAACTCGGTGCACGCCAGACACGCTGGATGGGCGAGCTCATCCACCTCCTCGAAGGGCACGCGAATCGTCCTACCATCGCGCAGCGAAATACCCAGGTCATCCCTGACGTCCAGCCTGGCCACGTCCGCGAGGTCGATGTGCAGCCTGTCCTCCAGCTTCTTCCGGCCCAGCGCGTCGAAGGAGAAACTCTCCATGCAGAACGGCCCGACGGTGTAGCCGATGGTGTGGGCCGGCGCGATGCCCAGGCATTGCATCTTTCTGACCGTCTTGACCTGGCAGGGAGTGCCCACCATGGCCACGTGGCCGAGGCGACTGCCCCCCAGCTCTTTGACCGCCGAGAGGGCGGGCGAATAGGTCGTGTACTCCTCACCCGGCTCTTCGAGGTGGGAGGGGCCGGCGACGTGGAAGCTAGCGGCGGAGATGAGTTCCTCCCTCGTCGTGGCGATCAGGGGCTCGCGGGTGAATGGGGTCGTTTTGCGGGAGACGATGGCCCCCTGGATGAGATAGTTTTCCAGCATGTACAGGAGCAGGGCGGTCACGACCCCCCCATCAGCGGCCACGCTCAGAATGGCGCCATCCGTCGCCCGGGCCGAGGTGATGGTCTGAACCGTCCCTACGGGCGGTCGCCACCCGAACCGCCTGCGCACCTCCGTGTCCAGGTCCCGGGTGAACGGGCAGATCAGGTAACATATCCCACACCTGAGGCACTTGTCCTCATCCGCATACCGCGGGAAGCCGTCCCCGTTCAGTTCCAGCGCATTCAGCCTGCCCGCCGAGCAGAACGAGACACAGCCACTGCACTGGCCACATATGCCCTTGCGGACCACCTCTTCCTGCAGGTCACGGAACGTCTTGGTCTTTTCCTCTTCCCTGGCGAACGTTTCCTGGGGGAAGATGAAGGTGAACTTGCTCCCCCTGCCTGGTTCCGATTCCACGTCAAGCCGCCCACCGTACAGATCGACCACCCGCTTCACGATGGACAGCCCCAGGCCCGTGCCGTTGGCGTGCATGTCCTTTGCGCTTTCCGCCCGGTAGAACTCGTCAAAGATCCTGGGGAGTTCATCGGGCGCAATCCCGATGCCCGTGTCCTCCACGGCTCCGACGACCTTCCCACCTTCCTCTTTGAGCGAGATCGTGACCTTGCCCCCTGGATTGGTGTACTTGATGGCGTTGTTGATCAGGTTCGACAGCAGGTGCTCCATGTCCTCATCGGTGGCGGTCACCAGGGGCAGCGCGTCGGGGACGTCCACGCGCAGATCCACCGCCCGCCATCTGGCCTGGACGCGCTTCTCGGAGACCATTCGTCCCAGGACGTCCAGCAATTGCACGGGCCGCACCTTTCTCTCGATCTCTGCGTGGCGGACGGAGCCCAGGCGCAAAAAGTCGTTGACCCGCTCGAGCATCGTCGCCGCCCGATCGCGCGCCAGGCCCAACATCTCATCTTGTAGCTCGGGGTCATGTGCGGCATACCCCTGCAGGACCATATCCAGGGCATTCTGAATGGCGGCCAGGGGAGACCGCTGTTCGTGAGCCAGTTTGAGCATGGGCAGGAGCTCTGCCTTGGGGATTTTCTTCACCCGCTCCACCTCGCTCTCCGCCTTGGCAAGCGCGGCGGATCGCTGCTGCAGCTCCTTTTTCGTGGTCGCGAGTTCCTCTTGCTGGCGCTGCAGCCTGGCCCGGGTGGAGAGGAAAAGGGCCAGCAGCCCGCCCACCAGGAGCAGGCCCAGCGCTACGAGGGCGACGAGAAGCGCCGCCGGAGGTGCAGCGACAGTCGAGTACATAAAGGCGGACCCCAACTATGGATCACAGAGACGAGGTGCCGGGGCGGCGCAGCCGTGCCAGGGCAGCCCAGCCCGGAACGTGTGCGTGCCTCAGCGCCCTCAGCGGCCTGAGCGGCCTCAGTTGGCCTTCCTGTATTTGTCGTGACGGGCGAACGTCTTTTCGACCTCGGACAGGAGCTTGTCCGGAGAACAGGGCTTGTCCAGCCAACTGTTGATGTGCAGGTACTGATCCTGCGGGAAGAGGCCTCGATACTCGGAATCCCGGATCGAGGTGATCATGATGATGGGGACGCGCTGCAACTCCTTCTGGCTCATCATCTCCTGGCTTATGGTCACGCCTTCCAGGACCCAATCCATCATCACGTCCAGGAGCACCAGGTCTGGCCGCTCCTGGCTCATCTTGGCCAACGCCTCCTCCGCGTTTTGGGCGCTGTCCACCTGGTAGCCATGGGATTCCAGCACGGCCGTGGTGGATTTGACATAGATCGGATCGTCATCAATGACGAGGATTTTTCGCCCTGCGTCCATCTCTGCTCCCCTCCCTTACTCCCTACTTCCTACTCCTTACTCCCGTACAGTTGTACAAGGATGAAGGTCAGCTATGTTAAATGTGGCCAGGTCGTGCGAGGATGTAAATCGATTATGGTGAAGAAGTTGAGTGTATGAAGAAGAGGACCGGGTGTGTCGACGAAATGGGTTTTCTACGACGGTTATCCACCACCATTATCGCACATGAGCGAGGTGGCGTCTAGAGTAGAAATCCGCCATTTGGCCTCACGGGTGTCCGTAGAAAACCGAAGAGCCTGCGCAGGTTTGAGCCTGCACAGGCTTTCCTGGTACTACTGCGATGCAGATGGAAGCCGCAACTCGTTGCGGTCGGCCCTGCACCGGCGTCGATTGCCCACGGGGGGCTCCACGCCCGCCCAAGACGCCAACAAGTCGGCGCATCCATTCACGTTGCAGGGGGCGAAACGGGGGCCAGGCCAGTTCTTCGTACTACTGCGACGCAGATGGAAGCCGCAACTCGTTGCGGTCGGCCCGGCACCGACGTCGATTGCCCACGGGGGGCTCCACGCCTACCCAAGACGCCAACAAGTTGGCGCATCCATTCACGTCAAGGATCTCCGACCTCGTCCGGCCTCAGCCCCTTGCGCAGCGCGTACCGCACCAGCTCTCCCCGGCTCTTGAGGTTCAGCTTTTCCATCAGCCGGGCGCGGTACGTCTCGACCGTCCTGACGCTGAGAAAGAGCCGCTCGGCGATCTCCCGATTGGTGTCGCCCAGCGCGACCAGCCGCAGGACCTCTTTTTCACGCTCGCTCAAGAGCTCGTAGCCGTCCTGCTCGGAGCGATCGTCGGCTTCCTCCACCTGGATCAGGTCTCCCAGCAACACCCGGGTGAAAGAGGGATACAGGAACACCTCGCCCCGCTGGACGACGCGGATGGCGACCGCGATCTCTGTGTCGACCGCCTCCTTCAGGACGTACCCGGTGGCGCCGGCGTCCAGCGCCTGCCGCAGGTACTCTTCGTTGTCGTGCATGGTGAGTACGACGACCTTGGTGTGGGGGAGACGGTTCACGATCTCCCGGGTGGCCGCCAGCCCATCCGTGCCTCCCATCGCCAGATCCATGACGACCACGTCGGGCTCCAGTTGCAACGCGCGCGCCACGGCCGCATCGCCGTCGACGGCCTCCCCGACCACCTCCATGTCAGGCTGGGCCGCCAGCAGCATGCGCAGCCCCGCCCGCACGACCGGGTGGTCATCCGCCACGAGCAGACGAATCTTTTCCATCGTCGCCTTCCCTGCCTTCCAAGGGTATGCGGACAAAGACGGTCGTGCCCCTTCCCGGCGTGGACTCGACCGTCAGCGTCCCGCCGAGGAGAGAGGCCCGTTCCCGCATGCCGTACAGCCCCAGATTCCCCTCGTGCGGACGCGAGTCCATCACCCGGGCCACGTCAAACCCCCTCCCGTCGTCCTCGACGATGAGCATGGCCGAGGCTCCGCGATCCTCCAGCAGCACGGTGACGCTGTGCGCCTGCGCGTGCCGGGCCACGTTCGTCAGCGCCTCCTGCGCGATGCGAAAGAGCGCCGTCTCCACCTCGGGGGGCAGCCGTTTGCCGTCCAGGCCGAGCACGTGGAAATCGACGAGCAGGCGGAACCGGTTCTGATACCCCTTGAGGTAGTGGCGCAGCGCCGCCAGCAGCCCCAGGTCATCCAGGACGGCCGGCCGGAGATGCAGCGCCAGGTCACGCACCTCTTTCAGGATCTGGGCCACCGTGTTACGCAGATCGTGTACGTGTGCCCGCGCTTCCGGCGTGGAGACCACCTCTTCAAGGACGCCGAGCGTCATGATGATCGAGGTCAGGCGTTGGCCGGTCTGATCGTGCAACTCGCGTGCGATGCGCTTGCGCTCTTCTTCCTGGAGCGTGATGCTCCTCTCCAGCAGTTGCCTGCGGAGCACTTCCTTCTGGCGCAACTCCTCGTACAGGCTGGCGTTTTCGACGGCGATGCCGATCTGGCGGCCGATGGCCGTCAGCATGTCCAGCGAGTCCTCGGTGAACATCCACATGTCACTTGAAGCACCCCCGGCCAGGCTCATCACGCCCAGGACGAGGTCCTTGGATTTGAGAGGGACACAGGCGCGAAAAACGAGCCCGTCTTTTTGCAGGTACCCGGCAGCCGGGCAGGGATGCGGTTGTCCATCGTGAAAGACTTGGGGGCGGCCCGACTCGAACACGCTGGCGCAGACACTCTGATTCCACGCGCAATGCGCGTGTGCCAGTGCCGCTCGCTCGGGCAGGCCACGACTGGCCACGATGCGGGACTTGGCTCCGTGCTCATCCCGCAGGCTGATCCAGCCGGCCCCTAATCGCGTCAACTCGAGTACCTCGTCCAGCGCGCTGCGCAGGACCTCATCCAGGTCCAACGATTGGCCGACCGTGACCGCAAGCGTGTTGAGCGTCGAGAGCTTTTCAGTCTGCCGCTGCAACTCTCCCGTCATGCGGTTGAACGCTTCGGCCAACTCTGCGATCTCATCACGGCCTCCGACCGTCACCCGGGCATCCAGGTTGCCAGGCCCGATCCGTTTGACCACGCTCAAGAATCGCTTCAGTCTGCCGACGACCATCCTGCTCATCATCAGGTCGCTGATGAGCAGGATCACGACGACCGAGCTGGCCGACAGGATCAGCCTGCTGCGCAGGTAGGCGGCCATCTGCGCCTGGACCACCTCCTCAGTGCTGGCCGCAGGGTGCTCCAGGCTCTCTACCAGGAGGTGGCGAAAGCTGACGTATCGCAGGTAGGACGAAAGCGCCAGGATCACGATGACGGCGAGCAGCAACCCCACCGTGATCTTGAAGCGCAGGCTGTGGTAGTATTTCCTCGTTTCCATCAATCTCGTCCAAGCCCTCCGTGAACCTTGCGAAGGTTTGGCGAGAGCTTAAAACCAGAGATGCCTCTTCTAACGGAGTCCTGCAGTGGCTGAGGCTCTGAAACCTTGCGAAGGTTTAGCGAAAGCTTGAAAACCAGAGATGCCTCTTCTAACCGAGTACTGCAGTGGCTGAGGCTCTGAAACCTTGCGAAGGTTTGGCGAAAGCTTGAAAACCAGAGATGTCTCTTCTAACCGAGTACTGCAGTGGCTGAGGCTCTGAAACCTTGCGAAGGTTTGGCGAAAGCTTGAAAACCAGAGATGTCTCTTCTAACCGAGTACTGCAGTGGCTGAGGCTCTGTGTAACCTTCGCAAGGTTTAGAGCGTGCATATTACGGTGAGTATACCATGTCTGTCGAGTTTAGACGAACGGTGAATACGCCCATCATTCATTATCACCTGTACTGCTCCGGAGGCTCCCCGTGCTTCTCCAGCACGACCGGCTTCTCGATCGCCATATCGGGGTCGACACGCTCCAGCGTGACGTCAAACTCCCACCAGTCGCCAAAATCGAACACGTACGTCATCGTCTGACCGACCCGGAGCGGCACGTCGCCGACCAGGACATCCCTTGTCCACGGTCCCTCTTCTACGTCAGGATGACTGACCCGCTCCAGAACGCCAAAGCGGTTCTGATACGTGAACTCGTACAGGTGATCGTGGCTGAACGCGATGGCATCCAGGATGGCGGACGCCAGCGCGTCCAGCGTGTGACCGGCCGGAATCGCGATCCGGCGCCACATCCATCCCCACGAGACCTTGAAGACGTGCGTCCCCTCCCGGAAGGCCCACTCGGGGACGGACAGGTTGTTCCTCCACTCGGGGAAGTAGGGCTGGAGCGCGGGCTGCAGCACGCCAAAGCGCATTTTCTCCCCGGCTTCAAGCGACAGGATACTGCCAAAGTCGCCAAAGGACTCGGCCCGGAGCAGGGCCAGCAGCGCGTCACCCAGCGGCGTGCGGTCGATCCGTTCGATGCGCCAGCCTTTTCCCGGCTCGGGCGGGCCGTGCCGGACCGATATCAGGCCGAACAATTCCAACAGGCCCAGGTTGTGCCAGCCCGGTGTGAAGCGCAGCGGGGCCTCGACCTCCTTGTCCCCGGCGACCGGCATTCCTTCGTCAGGGATGCGGAGAAAGAACCACTGCCACTCCATGAACATGTCGGGAACACGAGCCCCGAAACGTCCCGTTTCGCCGATGATCTCGGGGAGCCCCCGCAACAGCCAGGTCTCGAGCAGCGTGCAGTACCGTTCGGTGGGGTTCAGGCCCTCCCACGCCCGGTGGACCGCCTCGTCGACGGCGAGCAGCGGCTTCCTGGTCGTCCCCTCGACGCAGGTCAGCCCCGAAGCCCGCACCAGCAGGTACAGCCCGTGGATGTGGGGGTACGACTTTTGCAGGGGCTTTTTCAGGCCCAGTTGGAGGGGGCGCGCCAGCCGGGCGTTGATCTCGGGCAGCGTCCGCCGGGGCAGTTGATGCATGCCCGTGACCGGGAACTCTTGCTCCCCGATGAACGCCAACAGCGCGTCGAAATCGTGGAGAATGGTGCCGGGGCCGCTCTCGTCGATGACCGTGTCCCGCAGCAGCCGTTTGTGCTTCGATGAAAACCGGGGCTTGTCGGGTAATCGTCTGGACATCATCCGCCTCCTGGTTCCTCCCTCGCGTCGTTCGACAGCGTCAAGTCCCTCCTACCGAACGGTGACAGAGATATCATTCGCCCGAGGAGTGAGCACGCCTACGTGCGAACGGGTCCGGCAGTCCCCGTTCCGCTGCTCAATTCGCTCCCAGGTTGCATCAGGCTGCAACCTTTTCCCGTTCCTCGCGCAGAGCCTGGAGCATCGATTCCAGCGTCTCACCCCGCGCCTGCAGGTCGGCGGCGATGGGTTCCGCCAGCGCGTCGACTTCTGAGAGACGGGGAGAGAGCACAAAGACGCCGCCCAGGTCAAGCAGCGTGAGGGCGTCACCCGGCTCGATGTTGTAGGCGTCCCGCAACGCCTTCGGAAGGGTCAGCAGCCCTCGCTTGGCGACCCGCACTGTCATCGTACTCATTGCCATATCCTCTCTCTGATTGCCCGAGTATTAGTATATCAGAGCATCAGAAGAGAGCAAGTGTACTTGCTTCCCGCCCGATGATGGCCTCCAGTCGACCTTCAAAATCGCGGTTCACGCGGCCCCAGGTAGCGCCGACGCGGGTGAAGGCGAAAGTCGTCCCGGTCGACGGCCAGGTTCTCGACCAGGTGGTTGCGGATCAAGTTCAGCCAGCGCTTCTGCTCCGGCGTGAACGTCCTGCCCGCGTGCACCCGGGCCATGGCCCGGTTCACCCGCTCCTCGGCCGAGAGCGAGGGGCCCCCAACGGCGGCGTGCTTGACGATGGAGATGGTGTCGGCCAGTTCGTGCTAATAGGCGGCGGCGCAGCGGGCGGTGTTCGACAAGGAGGCGTTGTACAAGAGCGTCGAGCAGATGAGGGCTGGGGCGGTCAGCGCGCAGATGCGGGTGGCTCAGGCGGTCCCCACCGTTGAGCGAGCGCCGCTACCAGTGCCAGAGTTGACCGTGGAGTCTGCGCCAGATTGCGAGCACACTCCGACGCAGCAGATGGTACACCAGTGGGCGATGGCCGACCTCTTCCAGCGCCACGGTGCGCAGCCGACCGGTCGGCAGGGACGCAATAACCAGTCGGTGGTGGCACAGCAGTTGAACCTCTTCGGACGCCAACCTGCCGTTTCAGCCCCGTAACCAATGGAACTGGATCGTAGGTGAGCAGCAGGGGCTCCCCCAGATGGATGGAGCCCCTGCTATGTTCCCTGTGTGGAGCGCTTTCAAGAACGGACCATCAACTTCCCATGGAGATGCGAGAATATCACCTGCTGTGCTATCCCGAGCATACAGCTACTTGACCTCTCACGTCAGCGGAGTATACTTTCACTCAGGCCATCCCCACTTGCAGGTATGGCACCCAATTCACACCACAAGACACAAATGACTGAGCCTATTTCACACATAGTGTACTATCAGACCGACCACGGCGCCGAGATTTACCCACGCAGTCTGAGGTTTACGTCGTCGGAGGAAAAGTCCTGGCGAGAGGCCGCTGCACGCTTTGTTCTAGGGCAGTTTGACCTCGGTTCGGGCCATCATAAGATTCTGCATGAGGGCATTCGTGAGATTGCGAAAGGTGATAAGCCGGAGCAATGGCTTGGAGACAAGGAAATTCGTGCCCGGGCAAGCCGGTGGATCCGAGACCAACTTACCGAAGCCCTACTGACGCTGAGAATAGTGAACGAAATCCTCATGGTATGGTTTGGCTCGCCGAACTGGGGCAATCAACCCCATGTGCTTGATCAGCTTGTATTTATCCTGCTTACCCGTCGGTCGAAAATCGAAGATGCTATCCAACACTTTGCTGCTATCCGGGAAAGGTTTGTTGATTGGGAAGCAGTTGTGGATTCACACCCCAGAGATCTGAAAGCAGTGATTATGGGAGGTGGACTGGAAGACCATAAAGTGAAATTCATCCAGGGTGTACTGTCGGGCATTCGCAAAGAGTTCGGGCGAATCCAGGAAGCGGATCTTGCCCGGATGACCGACCAGGAGTTAGACAGGTTTCTTCAGGGGTTGCCCGGCATAGGCCCCAAATCGTCAGCTTGCATTCTGATGTATTCCCGGGGAACAGACATTTTCCCGGCTGACACACACTGTATCCGCGCTTTAACGCGATTGGGGGTGTTTGAGCCGCTTGGTTTTGGGTGGACACAGGAAGACCATAAACAGGCGGAAAGAGATCTGCGAATACTGATCCCCCCACACATGCGGGGGGATCTCCACAGAAACCTTGTAGCCCTGGGGCGCGAGGTCTGCAAGCCGCGTGAACCGTTCTGTCAGGGATGCGAGATCAGAAAGTTCTGTCGTCACTATCGCTGCGAGCAGCAGACGATGGCCGTAGAGCGGACACATCCCACAGCGATCGATGTGTTCAGCGGCGCTGGAGGATTTTCGCTGGGCCTTGAGCAGGCTGGTTTCGACATTGTGGCCGCGATTGACAACGATCCCAATGCGATCAGGACCTACCGTCTAAATCACCCGTGGATGCGTGACGAGGCAGTCATCGAGCATGACGCGCGCGAAGTGGATGTGGAGGAACTGGCAGCTTTACTGGGTGATCGCGGCTTGGACCTCCTGGTAGGTGGGCCACCATGCCAGGGGTTTTCATTAATGGGGAATCGAGTACCCCACAAGTTCAAGAACGGGCAGAAGCGATTCGGGCCTGATTACCGGTTTGAGGACGACGACCGGAACCATTTGTTCCAGGCGATAATCAAGCTTGCGCAGAGGCTGAAACCCCGTTACGTGGTTATTGAAAATGTGCCCGGTCTGGGCAGCGCTGAGATCCAGGAGAAATCCTTCGCGGAGTACATTGCCGAAAGACTGACAACAGCTAAGTACCGTGTAAAGGTGCTTAGATTGGAGGCAGTAGATTTCAGGATTCCCCAGAGACGACACCGATATTTCATCGTGGGGGTGCGATACGGTGAGGTGATCCCTGACCTGGAAAGACTGGGACCTGCAATTCCTGAGGAAGAGTATATCGCTCTCAAGCATGCGCTCTTTGATCTTCCACCTCTCGATACGGCAGATGGACGGTGGGTGACAGAGCACAATGATCCGGCAGGTCTTGATAGGGCATTGTCCGGTCCATATCTGGACAGGTTCGACATCCGTGGAACCACAAGAATTCTCTTCAACCACGTGACCCGCTACAACAATGAGGATGACGTCACGCTGTATTCGCATCTTCGGCAAGGCGAAACATATGCTGGGCTGGTGGAGCGTCTGAAGAAAAAAACGGGAGAACAGCCGCCTTTCGCAAAATACAGCACGAGATCCTTCAAGGATAAATACTATCGACTGATGTGGGAGGGGCAATCCAAGACCATTGTCTCTCATTTGCGCAAGGATGGAAATAGCTTCGTACATCCATTGCAGGCACGCACTCTTTCAGTAAGAGAAGCAGCACGACTGCAGTCATTCCCGGACGAGTATATCTTCTGTGGAAGTCGAGGCCCCCAGTTTGTTCAGATTGGCAACGCGGTGCCTCCTGTGATGGCAAGGGCGATTGGTGAGGTGCTGATCGATGCAATCAGGCAACAGGAAAACGAGCCAGTGACAGAGCCAACTGCAGATGCAGCGGCGCAGTTTTCGCCAGGGGACAAACCGGAATAGTTGTCGAACTAGGGAAACAGTTGCCTGGACTAGCAATCGAGGATTCATTATGCTAAAGTCGATGTTTTCTGGAACAGAACAACGAAGAAAGGAGTTACTACCCGATGACTAAACGAGTTGAAGACTCCTCAGGAAGCACCTCTTTGCGTCCCAGAGCACGTATTATGCGCACTCTGGGAGATGAGCTTATCAGCAACGGAACAGTTGCTATCCTTGAACTTGTGAAGAACTCTTATGACGCTGATGCAACCCGCGTACTGGTACGCTTCAATGAACCATTAGAAATTGGTAAGGGCAGCATTGAGGTTATCGATAATGGTCATGGTATGACTCTCAAGACAATCAAAACCACCTGGATGGAGCCAGCCACTCTGATCAAGAAACGTCAGCCCCAAAGCGAAGGGAAGAAGCGCCGCGTTCTGGGAGAAAAAGGAATTGGACGATTCGCTGCGGCCAAGCTGGCCAATTACCTGGAGGTTGTGACGCGGCGCCCCAGAGCAATCGGCGAGGTACGGGCATTCTTTGATTGGAGCCAGTTTGACGATGAGAGCAAATACCTGGATCAGGTAGAAGTCTTGTGGGAAGAAACAGACCCAGGCGAAATCTGTCCCGAAGGTACCATTGAGAAATTGTGGAAAGTGGATGAAGAGGATCCAGAGCCCAGCGATCTCACACACGGTACTATCCTGCGCATGGAGAGTTTGCGCACAGCCTGGGATAGGGATCTGCTGGAGAAAATGCGCACGGATCTATCCAGGCTTGTTTCTCCATTCTTTTATGAAGAACGACTATCGCAAGAAGACAGGTTTCAGGTTTTCTTGCAACTTCCTGACTCGTTCGGAGATTTAGCCGGTCTTGTCGAGCCTCCAACAGCGATTAGAAATCCACATTATACAGTCAGAGGAGATATAGATGACAAAGGTCGCTACTGCTTGAGACTTGGTTTAAGAGGGCAAGATGAGCCAAAGTCAATCCGCGGGCAGTTCCTCATAACCGAAGAGGTACGAGAGAAAGATGGACAGAAAAAGAAACGGAAGCGCGAGCCTACTTGTGGAACGTTTCATATCGAGTTGCGCGTTTGGGATCGAGATCAGACATCTATGGCCCAACTGGCCCGGGAGTATAACTCAACTCTCAAAGATGTGCGCAAGGATCTGAATGATGCGGCAGGCGTCAGTATTTATAGAGATGGCTTCAGAGTTCTGCCGTATGGCGAACCATTAAACGACTGGTTGCGCCTTGACCTGCGCCGGGTTCAAAATCCTACTATGCGGCTCTCTAACAATCAGATTGTGGGGTACATTATCATTTCCTTCGACAAGAATCCAGGATTGCGCGATCAGAGCAATCGGGAAGGCCTGGTTGACAGGTCTGAATTGGATGATTTGCGCCAACTGGTTGAATTGGCCTTGAATGAACTGGAAACACGGCGCTATAGTCTGCGTCCGCGCAAGGAGAAGATACCTACAAAGGGTTTGTTTGTTGATTTTGATCTGAAGGCCCTTGCCGAACTCATCCGAGAGAAGTATCCTGATGATACCGATTTAATCAAACTGGTAGGGGAAAAAGAGCAGGATCTGGAACAACGAGTTGACCAGGTACAAACAGTTCTGGCTCGTTATCGTCGATTGGCGACTTTGGGTCAATTGATTGACACAGTGCTGCATGATGGTCGAATTCCACTGGCAAAGATCCGTAATGCTACTCAAAGTGGATTGCGTGCGATCCGGCGTGCTCATGGCGCTACTATGGACTTGGTCCGGCGATTGAATGAAGATTTTGAAACCAGCGACGCACAATCTGGTCTACTGGCCATTGTATTCAACAGGATTGAACCTTTTGGTGGACGTAAGCGCGGACGTCCCAAACGGATACGGCTAGAGCAGACTATTGCCGACGCATTTGCTGTTTTGGATACGAAGATCGGCGAGATTAACCCTAAAGTGATACTACCCCAAACTACAACTTGGGGAACGTTGGACCCGGCCGAGATTCAAGAAATGTTGATCAACTTGTTGGACAACAGCTTGTATTGGCTGGAGCAAGTGCCGCAAGATGAACGCAAGATCGAAGTACAGGTACAGCGCAAAGGTCCGAGCGAAGTAGAGATTCTCTTTTCCGACAGTGGACCTGGTGTGGATCCAGAATTCCAGGAACGTATCTTTGAGCCATACTTCTCTACCAAGCCTAATGGTGTAGGGCTGGGGCTGGCTATTGCGGGGGAGATCGTCAGTGACTATTATGATGGTAGCCTGGAATTGATAGAGAACGGCCCATTATCAGGAGCCACTTTTCGCATCACATTGCGTAGGAGGGTAGCAGATGCCTAGTCCATGGCATGTTCTATTTGTCGATGACGATAGCGAAATCTGCAAAAGTGCGAAGGAGTTTTTGGAAGCAGACCCCATTAATGATGCAGGAGAATGTCTGCTAGTAGAGACTGCGACCGATTTCGATGTTACTCTGAGCGAACTGGAAAAACGATATTTCGACATGGTAGTCTTGGACGTCAAGTTGGACGCAGGTGGAGTGTTGAAAGAGGACAAGGGATACGACGTTCTGCAATCCATCAAACAAAGGTGTTTTGTTCCTGTGATATTCTACACTGCAGTACCGCATCTGGTTAGAGACATAGAAAGCAAAGAGAAACCATTGATTCAGGTTGTAGAGAAAACCGAAGGGCTAGAACAAGTGTTGGCAAGAATAGAGACAGTTTTGGCAACGGGCATACCATCTCTGAATCGTGCTCTCGTTCGTCATCTGAAGGTAATTCAACGTGACTATATGTGGGGCTTTGTGGCAGAACACTGGGATCAATTCGGCGGCACATCCGATCGCACTGCCCTGGCCTATTTGCTTGCTCGCAGAATGGCAATGTCGTTGTCTGGCTCAGGAATTCGACAGCTGGCCTGTGATCTTGGTGAGCTAGGTGACATTGTCACAGCTGAAGGGCGAGTACATCCAATGCAATACTATGTGATGCCACCAGTAGAAGCATCACCGCTAGCAGGCGATATCTATCAAGGAAGAATCGAGGAACAGGATGGATATTGGGTACTGGTTACACCATCTTGTGACTTGGTGACTGGACGAGAAAAGGCGGAGTGGGTTCTTTTTGCTCGCTGTCTACTCTTGGCTGAACAGGATGAATACAAATCCTGGGAAGAAAGCTTGCCAGACACTGCGCCAAAGATTGAAGAAAGACTGAAGTTGCTTTTGAAGAACAGACGAAAGAGAGCTCAACAGGACAGGTTTTACTTCTTGCCTGGTGCAATTAACTTGCCGGATCTGGTAGTGGATTTCCAGCAATTGGTAGTACTGGCACACGAACACCTGGGGGAACTGAATAGATTAACTTCTCTGGATGACCCGTTTGCCGACGCAGTACTGACTCAGTTTACTCGGTTTTTCGGTCGCCTTGGAACACCAGACCTTGAGTTAGAGGCAGTACTCACCAGGCACAGATCTATGCCTGATAGGAAGACGGACTAGATTCTGTCAGTATCAGTATCTCGATGGCCTTGTAAGAGTTTCTCAGCTGAACACACCCAAATTGGGAGGTGCTGTATTGTCTGAACGTGACAGCATTCTGGTTGAGCTAGTCAAAGAGGTGCTTGGACCTCGCTACGGCTTTTGTGAGGCATTGCCCGAGGATCAGGATCCACGCGATGAGTACATAACTGGTGTGTTGGCACCAGATCGTGCTTCTCGCCAACCTGATGACATCGATGCTGACATAGAAGAAGTCATCGAAGAAGTAGCCGGTGAAGAAGATCAAAGCTCTCATGGGTATGCGGTGGTACCAGGTGTGTTCTCGCCTCCCCTGGATCCGAAATCCCTGGCGCGCTCGATTGGTCTATCATTTACTGTCAGGGCCTCCAATAAACTGCCACAGATTGAAGTGTGTGCTACCTGGGCGCGTTACCAGCCCCATCAGAAGGTTTGGCAACGTCAGCCAGCATCCTTTTTGACAGGCCCTATCCGGGCGGATCAGGATGGTGTCTGGAGTGCCGCCGAGGGGGTCTCTCTACAACTGCGAACGCGGCCGGTTTCTGATAGCTGCTGGCGGGTCTCGCTTTTTCTTGTCAACACCACCAGAATCACACAGGACAGTCGCCCAACTACTGGCGATCACCTCTTTCAACCTCAGATTCGGGTGCATTTTTGTCCAGCTATGGCAAAAGTCACATACAAAAATATTATGTCAAATTAATCGGCCGATGCCTATCCTTCGCTGATGCTTCGGCCTCTCGCAACCGGGATGCCGCTTCGACGGCGGCAGCCCATTCAAGTTCCAATTCTTGTAGCGCCAAGTTGCGTTTGTGTCGAAAGCGATGTTGGTCCCGTGCTTCAGCCAGAATCGTCTGGAGTTGCTGCCGTTCCCGTTTATAGGCATCACGGTCGACTTGCCGGAGCCGGGCCAGTAATTCAGTTTGGGACTCAGAAAGGTCAACGAAGGCGGCGTAGGCCCCATAGCGTAAGACGAAGCTGTTCACGCTTTTGTGCCCTGTCACTCGTCGCTGGCCGGTCTTCAGCCGACCGAAGAACGTTTCCAAATCATTGTTGGTGGGTGGCAGGTCAGGCACATCGTAGCACCGAAACAGGCCCCACCAACGGTTGCGAAAGGTTTGGGCGATGTGTTAAGCTATGGCTGTGTCCATCTCATCCAAGTCAGTCTGCTGGCTCAGGGCGCATAGATACTTGTCTACTCGTGCACTGACCTCAGCGCCTGTAGGTGGGTGGGGAGGCGTTTCAGTCGTCGAGTTAAGGAGTCGCTGTAGGTCAACGAGCCACTCTAGCTGACGCTTCGAGCGTGCAGATTGGGCAGTGAAAGGCTCACGAACTGCCACGATCTTGATAAGTCGGTCGAGCAATCGGTGCCCCCTTTTTTCCGGGCACGGTGCAAAGAAGCTTCGAGGGCTGCCAAGTCTTGAAACATGCGGAGGCCGCCCAAGTCAAAAGGTAAGATGCTCTTTTCCAATAGGGTGAAACGGATATAACGCGCATATTTCAGCAACACAGGCCGATAGGGGCTGCTATCGGGCAGCCGGCCGATAGCGCGCCGCGCCGTAGCCAAACGGCCCCGAAGTTTCTTCTTCAACTCGGTCTTCATAGCCCGGTCAGCCAGAAACGTCGGCCGGCCTGCCTCGCGCAGGCAATGATACTGGCAATTCTGGTGCGGCACGCCGGGTAACGCCTGCTCGATCGCTATCTGGATGGACTCTTGGGCATCGCTCACCACGCCACGGATGGGGATACCCAGTTGTTTGATGGGTTCAATCAGTTTGGCTTTGATGGTTTTGTGGTCGCCTGTCTTCAGTATCTCGGCAGCCAAGGTGATATCCAATTGCGTTTCACGGACCACATACAGGACATGGTTACCTTTCTCGGGCTGCATCCCATCTATGGATAGGATCAGCCCCCCCAGCTTCCTCCATTGCGGTAGCAAACTGGTCACTTTGACTGGTTGGGCGGCTCGCAGCAAGGCCAGAAAGTTGCCAAGGAGATTCAAGATCTGGCGTTCGGAGATCAGGATGCGGTCTTTGAGCGATGCATGAATTTCCAAGACCGTGCGACGCATCCAGAATCGTTGATAGCCGACTTCGACTACTACGTCGACGCCAAAACTGCACCCCGGCAAGTTCAATACCTCGGCCTCGGCCGAGCGATAGACTGCTTCTGGGTGTGGGCAAGCAGGGTTGGAACAACGGTAACCTTGGCTGAAAACATGGCCCCGACCATCCAGTGTTACCAGATATTTGCTCCAAAGCGTACACCATCGTTCTAGCTTCCAGTGGCAGTGTGGACACCGCCGCAATTGTGGCCGATAGTAGCGTCTCGGCAGATTGGTGTTGTCTTTGGCTGTCCGCATCGACTTGACTCCTGAGAAGGTTTCAAGCATTATAGCACCTCCCAGAGTCGGTCACCGAATAACCATCGATAACAGGAGGTCGGAGTGCCCCAAGTTACCATAATATTTTTGTATGTGAGTTTTGCCACACCTGTTTTTGTCCCAATACTATTCTTGTACCTGTAAGAACGGGTAAAGTTGGGGGTCCCACTCGTGTGGCACAGGAATCCCTGTAAGCAGAAGATGCCTCACTGGCCTTGCTTTACCGCGAGCGCACGGCACTGGCCCGAGGACATCTGTGTGGTGCCACTTGGAAGGCCATTGATCCGGAGCGCAGTCACGGTGCAATTGCATCTCCTGATGAGGCCCCCTTTGCCTGGACGGATGCTGAAGCAGTGCCCGCTTCAGAACGAGCCAGGTTCTCTGCAGCGGACGTACGCACCGAGATGGTGCCATGCTATCCTATCGAAGCTCCTCAAATGGACTGGAGCACGGAGTCTGGCCCTCCTCCGACACTTAATCCCGGAGCGCTGGCCGAGATCTGGGATCCCGAGCAGGTGAGAATGAACCTGCAACCGCTGATTGATGGCTATCATATGTGGATCGCCGGGCAGGAATCGCTTATAGCCAATCTGTCAGCGACGCAGCAACCTATTGCTGAAGCTCATCTGCAGCAGTGCCAGCAAGCTGCCAATCGTATTCAGCAGGCCGTCGAGATTCTGGCCAGTGATGACGATGTGAGGCTTGCCTTCTGCTTTGCCAACAAAGCCATTGCTTTGCAGTCACAGTGGGCCAGAGGACAGATACTTACCTGGCGTCCCTTCCAATTGGCTTTTATCCTGCTCTGGCTGATCCTCAGCATTCCGACCGTCGTATCTGTGACTTGCTCTGGTTTCCTACTGGTGGAGGCAACACCGAGGCATATCTAGGTTTGGCGGCTTTTGCGCTGGCCCTGCGCCGCCGACGGGCCTGTAACAGCAAAACCGGTGAATTCACAGGTTGTGGTGTAGGTGTGCTTTCCCGCTATACTCTGCGCCTTCTGACAATCCAACAGTTCCGTCGAGCACTGGGACTGATCACCGCCTGTGAGATGCTTCGGGTGTGGGGGCTTGACTCACCCGACGGCCATGTTGGTTGGCGACCACGAGCCTGTACCAATCAGGAGGCTTTCCTGTGGAGTGGCATTCGTTTCTCGGCTGGTTTATGGGTGGGAGGAGGTGTATCTCCCAACAACCTGCTTAGCATAGGGCCGGTGCCCGGCCCTGATGGTACTGGCTATCATTTCTATGTGGGGGCATTGGATATACTTCGGGGCGCCACCGACAAGGACTACAATGGCCCTATTCAGAGACTGCAATGAAAGTTGCGAACAGCCCGTTATATAGAGGCCAGTGGTGAGCCGGCGCAAGTTCTCACCTGCCCATGTTGCAAGACCATTCTGGCTGTGCCCGATCAGGGCCTTGGACCAGGCCAGCATGTGCTTCACTACATATTCCGGGGAGGACAGGCCACCACACCACCGCCTGCCCGGTTTCAGTTGACAGACTCTCAGATTGTTGTGGATGCAGTCACTCTCACACCTCTCGCAGATGGTTATCGCACTCTCTCTCTGACTTTCACCATCCCGGATGGAGGAAACCTGCGTGCTCGTCAGGTTGATGAGTGGTGGTATCAGATCATTGCTCCTGCCCTGGGGCAACGGGCAAAGCTGCTGGCGGCTCGTCCTGCCCGGCCTGGCTATTTCATCCTTACCTATGACAACAGCCAGAACAATGCTCGCCAGTGTGATTTCGATATCTACTGTCCCAGGCCAGCTTGCGAGCTCAACCAACATGCCTGGGCAGAGCAATCGCCACTGCCACGTACAAGTTCATCAGCACCATCTCCTGGCAGCAGTCAGCTATCGCTGGGTGTGAGGGCAACAGAGCATACAGCGGCGCTACCTATGATGCCAGGGACGCAATGGCAGGAGACGCCTGAGTGGGCTCGTCGGGGTGTAACAAGATGGACTTCAAATCGGATTCCAATTCCCGCTCTTACAGTAGATGATCAGATCTACCATCGCTGTCCGTCTCTGGTCATTGCCACTGTGGACAAATTTGCCCGGCTGGCTTTTGAGCCGAAGGCTTCTGCCCTGTTTGGCAATGTGACGCATTACCACAGTCGCTGGGGATATTACCGCGAAGGTGCACCTCCATCATGTGGCAACCTGGCACAAAGCTGCAGGCCGCATCCTCCTGGTCGTTCCCGTGGCAATCCACTGCATGTACCTGTTTCACCTTTTCTGCCACCTGATTTAATCCTTCAGGATGAACTGCATCTAATCGAAGGGCCTTTGGGGAGTATGGTTGGACTCTACGAGACAGCCATTGATCTGCTCTGTCAGCGTTACCAGGATGAGCAGACAGTAGGGCCGAAATATATCGCATCGACAGCCACAGTCCGTCAGGCAGAACCACAGGTTCAGGCCCTCTTTGATCGACGTCTGGCCATATTTCCTCCCTGGGCCATATCAGCTGACGACCGCTTCTTTGCTCGCGATTCAGAAATCCATCCTCTGGAGAGTGAACGACCCGGGCGCCTATATGTCGCTATCTGTGCACCCGGGAAGGGAGCGCAGACTCCCATTGTGCGCATCTGGTCAGCCCTGCTGCAGACCACATATGGACAGGGGTCAGCCAACCAGATATCGGAAGTGGACCGATTCTACACACTGGTTGGCTATTTCAATGCTATACGCGAGCTGGCGGGAGCGTTGTCCCTGTTCCGGCAGGATATACCTGAGCGCATAAGATTCCAGGCCGGTGAAGACGCTCGTCCCCTCGATCAATGGCTGGAACTCTCAAGTCGAGCCAATTCATTGGATTTACCTTCATTATTGCAGCACCTGACTGTTTCTGCACCTGATGCTCTGGATGCCGTATTTGCCACTTCAATGTTCGGTACTGGCGTGGATGTTGATCGGCTGAATTTGATGGTAGTTCAGGGGCAGCCAAAGACCACCTCCGCCTATATTCAGGCTACAGGGCGGGTAGGCCGGCAAAGCGGAGGTCTGATTGTGACCTTCTTCCGGGCCAGCCGACCACGTGACCTGGATCACTACGAGTTCTTCACAGGGTATCATCGGGCGCTTTATCGCCACGTAGAGCCCATCACCGTGGCTCCCTTTTCGCCACGCGCCAGGGAGCGAGCCCTTGGACCACTATCAGTCATCCTGCTGCGCCAGGCCACTGAACTGAATGGCCAGCCAGTGCATCCTGACTGGCCAGTACAGCAACGGCTCAGTGGAGCGTTCTTCGCGGAGGCCAGACACATGGGGCTGCATCGCCATGCCCCGGAGGTGAGTGCCATCCCGGATTTGCTTGAGAGTCGAGCTGGTCAGCAACCCGCCGGGCGCCGACCGCCAGCAGGCATCACAGCTCAAGAGACTGCTTCAGAACTGGATCGATGGGCTACCCTGGCACATCTGAATCCAGATCCTGATCGCTTTGTCTACAATGAAGCTGCTGTGCTGCGTCCCCCAGAACGACACGTCGTCCTGGGAGATGCCCAACACCGGTCCCGTGGTCTGGCTGAAGCCTATGAGAATGCTCCTCAGTCTCTCAGGGACGTGGAAGAAACTACTGGATTCAGGAGTTAACCAATGACTCAATCCCTGAGACGTTCCCAGTTCATCACCACCTATGGTCCAGGAGCTATCCTGGAAGGTCCAGATGGCCCTCGCATTATTCCAACCCTGGATGGCTCGGGATTGTTTGAACAGCATCGCCCGGCTGACTTCGAAATCACCGATCTACGCCTGTCACAGGCATTGCTTGGAGGGGCAGGTATTCTGCGTTTGCCCTCCAATGCAGAATTGGGAGAACCGGACTTTCAGTGGATTTATGATACGTATCCTTTTCCCAGTTGGGCACTTTGTTTGCAACATGGAATCCTTTATCTCAAGAAGCGTAGTGACAATCGTGCTTGCCCTCGGTGTGAGCCGCTGTCTAACAGATATGAAGCCTGGGCACAGGTCCGACGTCAGGCCATTCGCTTCGTGCGGGCCTGTGCTGACGGTCATCTGGATGATGTAGATTGGGTTGGAATCATTTCCCACACAAAACAGGATTGTCGCCCTTCTTACCTATTCTGGCGCGGAGGAGGAGGAGCGCTGCGTCACATAAATATCGTCTGTCCCAACTGCAACGCGAGTATCAACCTGGGTCTTGCCTATGCCAGAGAGTGGCGTTGCTCCGGGCGTTTCCCGGAACTGGGAAAAGATAGACCGGGGTGTGATACCCCTTCGAGAATCATCCAGCGCGGTGCAGCCAACCTGCGTATCGCAGAACTTCAGACGGCTCTGACTATACCCCCGCGTTCTACTCGTCTTCACCGGTTGCTGGAGATCACGGTGGTACGGGCTGTGTTGTCTACAGCGCCCATTCACAGTAAACAGGACTTACTGAATGCACTTCAGACCCTGATACAGCAGGGATTGCTTCGGCCGGCTGTCCTCATTGAGGTTCAGAACTTTGAAGAGGATACCATCCTGGCCGCTGTTAATGATACAGTGGCTGGCAGCCTGCCGGCAACTGCGCGCAATCTGCGTCTGCAGGAGTTTGAGGCCCTGCATCATGCTGCAGCATGCGGTGCTCCTCCTCAGCCATCCCCTACTCCAGGTGCACCGCCGCAGTTTGAGGTTGTTCGGAATCAGGTTTGTACTTTTGTTGGGCCGGGTGGACGTCGGCTGCGAGTCACACCCATCAATCGTCTGCGGGTGGTAATGGTTCAAACCGGCTACCGACGTGCTCCAGGCGGGGATCCTATGGATTCTTCTCCAGTGGATCGTGTGTATAACGATGGGCAACGCCTCTGGTATCCTGGCGTTGAGCTTTTCGGTGAGGGAATCTTCATTGATTTGGATCCAGGTTCACAGCCTGACAGGGATGCACGCCACTTCACGCTCAACGGAAAAGCAGCCAATGATTGGTTCGACTGCTGGATTGATCCGGATTGCTTTGAACAACGTATCCACCCTGATGACCGTGATCAACTCCATCCTGTGTTTGTCTGGTGGCATACTCTGGCTCATCGTCTTATCAATGCTCTGGCTATCGATTCCGGATACTCGTCAGCAGCGGTGAGAGAACGTGTATTTGTCGATGTGCAGCAAAACAGCGGCGATGCAGGAGGGGGGGTATTGCTCTACACCTCTCAACCTGGCAGTGATGGCACTCTGGGTGGCCTGGTAGCGTTGGTGCCTGAGTTCGATCGTGTTCTGGACACCGCTTTTCGAAATCTGGATGCTTGCTCCAATGACCCTCTATGCGGAGAGGAAGTGTTTGCTCCGGGGAAGTATAATGGTGCAGCCTGCTATGCCTGCGCTCTGGTATCGGAAACCTCATGCGAGCATCGAAATATGCGGCTGGATCGCAATTTGCTATTGGAGAATCTGCCGTGAATGAGATTGGCAACAGTGTAGTTGTCACTGGCGTGGCGTGGATGGGGCATGGTATTGGATCTATTGAGTCCACATTGGAACGGTTGTTTCGAGAAGCTGAGCAGGAGATCACTCTAACTGCCTATGCTATCAGCAGTGTTGATTGTCTGTTCGAATGGCTGGAAGCTTCACTGGCCAGAGGAGTGCAGGTCAAACTAATCGTTAATCGTCTGGCCACGCAGCCGCTCGATGTAGTTTCCCGACTTCGCTGTCTGACCGACAACTATCCCCATCTCCATCTCTACGATTTTGTCCACGAAGGTGAAGCTGACCTACACGCAAAGGTCGTTGTTGTGGATCGTCGCATAGCGCTGATCGGCTCATCCAACCTGTCCAGACGAGGATTGTTGGCCAATCATGAGATAGCAGTAGTCGTGCAGGGAGCAGGAGCAGCCATAGCTGCCAGTGCTCTGGACAGGCTTTTCGCGAATCAGTATGCAGTGCGCGTTCAGCAGTAGTTTACCTGCTCTATTTGCCTCTCAGCCTTTGTCCCCTGGACACTCATTCAGATTGATGAATCACATAGCGGAGCGGATTCCTGACTCAGCCTGCACTGTCAGCGAGCAGCTGCATCTCTTCCGCCGAGGGCAACCACATCACAGCCACCATGAAGTGGTGCCAATCTGCCCATCTGCCAATGGCTGGGCCTCATTATGAAGCCCCCACCTGGACAACCCCACACCACCAGATCGATTCCCCGCATCGATTTCCTCCTCAAGCAATTCGATTGGCCCACTGTCATCGCCAGCGATGGCCAAACAACGGACAAGAAAACGCCCCTTCTGTTTGCCCGTCAAATAGAGGGTAAGCGCAGCAGCTCACTGTATCGCCGCCACTACCCCACCCCCATCGCAGTCGAAAAGACGCTCCCAGTACACCTTCGAAAGCAACGCGTGAACGCGCGCCTCACCTTCAACCAAGTCGTCAACGATTGCATCCAAGACATGGTAGACGTGAGCTTCAGGTTCTCCAAGCTTCTGAACGACGATCCGACCTTCGCCGGGTTCTTCCACGATCTGATGTTCAACCGGTACTTGCAGATGTCACAGACACAGCTTGGAGCTTAATAACCGCTCTCTCCGGTCATCTTTGTCCCATCGAGCCTTTCGCTGGGCACTCAAGCGGTAGGGGAGGGACAGCAACCGGGCACGCAGAGTAGATCTGTCGAGGGCGAGGTTGTGCTAGAGAGCCCGGCAGGTCAAGCTCCAACATCGCTCTACACTTGCACCTACAGATCGACAGGTAAGGGACCGCCAGGGATGGCCCCGAGACAGCGCCGCCTCCATCAGCCCGCCCTATGGACAGGTTCAGAGTTCTGCAGCAGAAATTCTCGGCTCATCCCGGTGATCACCACGAAAAACGGCGCTCTCAGTTGCCCCAGGAGCGTCGTTTCTGCGCCTTTTTGCACAGTCTCATCAGTTGTCACCGATCCACAGAACTGCTCTATTATCCCCAATGCGCTCCGACGCGCTCAGTATCTCCCTGCTCACCCAGGCAGGCGCGACCCCGACAATGGCCCACAGACGGCGCCTGGAGGCGACCATCAGCAGGCGGCCAGTGCCCGCTCAAACGGGCCGCTGGACTCGATGGTGCCCATAACTTGGATTCTCGCAGCCTACGCATTGTTCTGAGTTGGCGGGAGGGGGTTATGGAGGGAGCTTTTTCCACTTGTCCTCGGCCTGCTTCCGACCTTGTGGGCGCAACACTTTGATTCGCTTAGGACGGTAACAGACATGGTCGAACAGCCTCAACCACATCTCAGGAGCGATCACCGCGCACTCCCGGTCTCGTCCGAGCATCTGGTACAGGTCATTCTCAAACGTGGCCGTGATCCCCAAGTCGAGCAAATAGCTGATCTTGGCAACGAGACGGCGCCCGGGTTCCGGTAGCGGCGTGGTGACTTGCTCGTGAAAAGGTGAGAGGAGGACAGCCCAAATTCTTTTGGCGTCGGCGACGATGGCCGGCTCGAGCGGAGAATTGTACGTCACCGCGCCATCCCAGAACTTGTGCTTTTGGGTTTCGATCCTGTACGACCCGTTTACTTTCACCTGCACTTTCACCGGTAACTCCACCTTCGGGTAGACATACGGGATGGCAGAACTCGCCAACAGATGATCGTGCGTGATCGCAGGGACCCTTTGGTACCTCAGGTATTTGTACTGTGGTAGGAGGCTTCTTTCGTCAAGCTTTCGATCGTTGGTGAAGATGATGGTACGGCCGATGTTGGTGTCGGTCGCTACGATGTAAAGCTTCTTCGTCAACTTCGCCAGTTCGCTTTCCGGCGCGTAACGTTCGAGTGTCTTCTTCCACGCCGCACGGTCCAATATGCTGTGCCAGGGTGACAGGCGCAAGAGACAGTGCATGTCACGAGGGCGGATGCTATCCCACATATCGTGGACCCTGTCTGTCCCACCGACAGCCCACACGGCGGCGTTCGTCGCGCCGATAGAGGTGCCAACCAAGATGTCCGGTGGCCACCACGAGCTGGACCGTCCCGCCAACTCGGTCAGCCGCTCAATAGCGCCGCACTCAAATGCGCCCCGCCCGCCCCCACCGGAGAGGACCAGAGCGATAGGCCTTTTGGCACCAGATTCAGTCTGAGCCATATTCATAACACCCTCCTCTTCCTTGGACATAACACCCTCCCCTTCCTTGGAACAGAACGCCCACCACACCTTGATGGCGGGCGGGCTCTTATACCTTCAATCCTTACCTCCTTAGCACTCTTGCTGCCTCGGCCGGTGTTTTGGCTCGACAAACCACGAGGCGTTCTCGTTTGTCTACCAATGATCAGTATAACAGAAGATTGTGCGAAAGTCAATAGTTTTCACACACACCTTAAAAACACTTGACTGAATTACCATATGCGGTAAAATACTATCGTAACCCCGCTGGAGATAGCATCTCCAGCCCGACGCCCCCCTCTGGGGGGCCGTCTCTTTGTCTCGCAACTTGACCCAAGAAGCACGTTATCACCTACATCGACGGGTTCAATCTATACTTTGGCCTGCGTTCCAAGCGCTGGAAACGGTTCTACTGGCGGCTATGTCTACACCACCCACCACGAAAAACGACGCTCCCTGTTACCCCGGATCGTCGGTTCTGGTCCCTCTATCCGGCTGCATCAGTTTTCACTCATCCAAGCTCTATCAAGACGATTAACGTGGGGACATGTGACGTTATCTGTTCACTCCAATCCCAAACTCCTTTCCAGAGGTCAGACTTGATGGTGCCAACTATTTCGTCTTCAGGGCTTTCAGCACGTACTTCACGCCCCTCTGTAGTTCAGGGTCTTTGCTCAACTTCAGCACCTCCCCAAGATCTGCGATAGCTTGGGCAGAGTTGCCTTGGAGGAAATAGGCATTCCCTACTTGGCGAGGTACAAAGTAGGCGCTTCCAGTGGGCCTGGAAGCAGGCGTACCACTCAAAGTTCCTCAACATCCTGAACTATACCCGGTATCACGGTACCGCTTGAACTCTGAAGCTGTTTGTAGTATAGTAATCTTGGCAGAGGCACCTTGTAGGGCAGGATACGTCCTGCCAGGAGGAATGTGCCGATGAGACGTCAACTGATCGTTCTCGGGCTGGCGGTGTCTGCGCTTCTGGTGTTCGCCTTCATCTCCGCCACGCTGGCTGCTCCAGAAAACACCCCTTTGTTGCAGGGCAGTGAGTCGGAACCCAACAACAGTTTTGACGACGCCGACGCTGTGCCCGTTGGGGGATTCATCATTGGTGAAGTCTATAACACGCCGGTCACGGAGACGTTGGACTATTTTGTCGTGAGCACCCTGGACGGGCACAAGTACAGGGCCAGTCTTGCAATCGACAGCCCACAAGGTCTAAGTCTACGAATAGGCCTATGGAATGGCAATGAACAGTGGATCGATAACAGTTCTCCATCGGCCACCAGTACCAGTATATCCTGGACGGCGAACACGGCCTCCCATTACATCCGCGTCGAGGCGGTCGGTGTCAGCACCAGTACTGTCAAGACGGCCGGGTATTGCTTGGACGTATTCGAGATGGCCGAGCCGACTGATTGGGACGATTGCGAACCGAACGATAGTTTCAACGAGGCATACTACGTGCCGATTGCGATGTCGATCGTGCTGGCGGATCTCAACTTTTATCCTTACGAGGGTCGAGCAGGGCCAGACGAGGACTGGTTCGCCTTCTACGTCAAGGATGGGCGCTGGTATCAGGCCACGACCGAGAATCTGATCGGCGTCGACACGTACATGGAAATCCGCAACCGAAATAACAGCGTGATAGAGTCCGATGATGACGACGGTCCTGGCTTCTGCTCGCAGGCCAAGTGGTACGCTGCCTACGATGGGTACTACTACATCAGGGTCATCAACCTGGTTTCGACCAGCGGCCCTGATGACACGTACGACCTGACCGCGTCTGAGGTCAACCCTGGGGCTACGTCTGTCTGGCTTCCGCTGTGCTTCCGCCGGAAATAGCATATTCGACTCGACAGACGCTATCATACATCAATCGGCGTTGATCCGCCTTCAGCCTCCCGCGTCTCGTCAGCGGCCCCTCGTCCTTCCTCCACACCCGCCCTCAGACGCTCCACGACCCGGTCAGCCAGCGCGTCATCCGTTCAGCAGAACATCCCAGAGTGAATCGTCTGGCCTGCATTAGTCAACTCACCCCACACCTCGAAGGCCGCCCGGGTCGGTAGGCGCGAAGTGCTCCACGCCGGTGCCATCCCAGTCCAGGAGATGGAGCGTGTTGTCGGCCTTGTCCTCGTGCAAGCTCCCCGCCCACGTCTCCTCAAACTCAGTCACGTAGGCGCCCGCCAGCGTCGTGTCCGTGATCACAATGCTGTTGTTGGCATTCGGCTTCAGGCCGGTATCGGTGAAAAATTGGCCGATGCTTGACACTGATCCACGCCGATCCTTGAGCGAAGCGGCCCTATCTGCGTGAATCTGCGTGAATCTGCGTCCCGAATTGGATCTGCCAGTCAATCAGGAGACTGTGTCATTTGACGTAGCCGCACCGGTCATTTGACCCACCAGAGGCCGCGCCCGAAGCGGTCTTTTTGTCCGAGCCGAGATCGGTCTTCCAGCCGATGCGCGCCGGGCCAAAGCCTGGTATGATGTCAACGCCCAGCGAGGAGCTGGGTGAGCAAGATGCCGACCAAATGTGTTGCGCAGGACACGAGGAGGTGCTGAAATGAAAAGACAGATCTACCGTCTCGGCGCTGTAGCCATCGTGCTGTTGACCGTGCTGAGCCTCGGCGCGCCGGCGGTCCGGGCAGCGGCGACAGGTGCCTGGTACGCCGAGTACTATGCCAACCGCGACCTCGCCGGTGGACCGGCCGTCACGCGATACGAGGACAGGCTGCACTTTGAGTGGGGCAACGGCAGCCCCGATCCGGGCGTCCCCGCCGACAATTTCTCCGCCCGCTGGACCCGCGACGAGTGGTTCGAGAGCGGCACCTACCGCTTCTCCTACCGCTCCGACGACGGCATCCGCATCTGGGTGGGGGATACGCTCGTCGTGGACGACTGGCGCGACCGCGAGGCGGCCTGGTCCATCGTGGACCGCTTCATCCCCCGGGGCACCCACCGCGTGCGCATCGAGTACTATGAGCACAGCGGCGGCGCCGCGCTGCAGGTAGGGTGGGAGCGGGTCAGCAGCCGCGCCGGCTGGCGGGGCGAGTACTTTGGCAACCGCGACCTCACCGGTTCGCCGGTCCTGGTGCGCTACGACCCGGCCATCGACTTTGACTGGAAGGAGGGCAGCCCCGATCCGGCCGTTCCCGCCGACGACTTTTCCGTGCGCTGGACGCACACCGTGGAGCTCGCCGCCGGCACCTACCGCTTCTACACCAGCAGCGACGACGGCGTGCGCATCTATGTGAACGACAATCGCGTCGTCGACGCCTGGGGCGGCGCACACCAGTCCAACACCCGCTGGGGCGACGTCACGCTCGGCGGCGGGCAGCACACCGTCGTCGTCAAGTACTATGAGCGCGGCGGCCGGGCCAGCGCCCACGTGTGGTGGGACCGGCTGGGCGCCTTCGGCGGCTGGGAAGGCCGTTACTATGACAACGCCGAGCTGCGCGGCGGGCCGGTGCTGATCCGCGAGGACACCGCCGACCGCGAAACGGGCGGGATCAACTTTGACTGGGGCGAGGGCGCTCCCACCGCCGGTATGCCGAACGACAACTTTTCGGTCGCCTGGACCCGCCAGGTGACCTTTAGCCCCGGATACTACCGCTTCAACGTCCGCTCCGACGATGGTGTGCGCGTCTGGCTGGACCAGGGAGTGGTGATGGACTACTGGCGGCCGATGGACTATGAATGGCACTATGTGGACGGGACCTACCTGGAGGGCACGCATACCGTCAAGGTAGAGTACTATGAGCACGGCGGTGGGGCTCGCATCCGCTTCTGGTGGGAGCCCAGTGGCACGGCCCCGTCTCCGACCGGCCCCGCGCCGGCGCCGGCGTCCGCGCCTGCGGTTGCCTCACCCGGCCCCTGGCAGGGGGAGTATTTCAACAACCAGGGCCTCACGGGCGTGCCCGTCCTCGTGCGCACCGACGCCGCGCTCGACTTTAACTGGGGCTGGGAGGCCCCAGCAGCGGGGATGAACCACGACGACTTTTCCGTGCGCTGGAGCGGGACTTTTCCCTTCGAGGCCGGCCGTTACCGCTTCACCACCACGACGGACGACGGCGTGCGGCTATACGTGGACGACCAGGCCATCGTCGACGCCTGGCGCCCCATGCGCGGGACCCGCACCGGCTATACCTCGCTCTCCCAGGGGAACCACGCGGTGCGCGTCGAGTACTTTGACCGGAGCCAGGCGGCGATGGCGCGCGTGGCCTGGCAGCGGGTCGGCGCTGCGGCCATCTCCCCGACGCCCGCCCCCCGGCTCGCCAGCGTAACGTGCGCTGGCGGCCCGTTGCGCCTCGACGCCTGGCCGGTGGGGCGGGACTGCGGCGGGGGCGGTTGGACGGCCACGATCTTTGTCGAGGGGCGTGGCGGGGACTGCCAGTACACGTATGCGTGGGAGAGACAGGTTCGGGGCGGGCCCACGCCCAACTCGATGACCTTTGAGCTCAAGAGCGCGAGCCGGGGCACCGCCATCGTGGGCAAAGCGTCGGTGACCTCGGCGGGACAGACGGTCACGGTCGGGTTGCACATCCCACCCCCGCCGGGCTGTCGCTGAAACATTGACACGGATTGGGAGGATTAAGACGGATCAGGACTTGCACATTCCACCCCCGCCGGGCTGCCGCTGAAAAGGGGATGACACGCTCGCACCCGAAAGCTCCCAGCCCTCGTCCTCGAGGGCGTCTCAGGCAGGAGCACTGCGTCAAAAGCGAACCCGCTGCAAGCGGACACTTGCAGGCGCTCCTGATCCGTTCATTCTCCCAATCCTGCTCTACGATGCGAGCGGCGTGTTGTCATCTTGGCACTTGCAGGCGCTCCTAATCCGTTCATTCTCCCAATCCTGCTCTACGATGCGGGCGGCGTGTTGTCATCTTGGCGCTTGCAGGGTACAATTGATCTGATGACACACGTTTCTCCTGTCGTGGGGTAGCGGATAGTTCAGTTGTCACAGCGGAGTGAGGCATGACAATGCCACGTCTCTCGCTCTCCAGTCTACGTTTCCGCCTGCTGCTGCTCGTCCTCCTGGCCGTCGTCCCGGCCCTGGGGCTGACGCTCTACACGTACACCGAGTTGCGCCGCCTGACCGCCAGCGATGGCAGGCGCGAAGCCCTGCGGTTGACCCGGATCGCCGCCGGCGCCCAGGAGGACGCGATCAAGGATACCCGCCAGCTTCTCTTCGCGCTGGCACAACTCCCCCAGGTGCATGGCACCGACCCGGCTGCCTGCTCCGAGTTCTTTGCCCGGTTGCTGAACCAATACCCGCAGTACGCCCTCCTCGGCGTGATCGCGCGGGACGGCGACGTCCTCTGCAGCGCCATCCCCACCGAACGCCCGGTCAACATGGCCGATCGCGACTATTTCCAGCGCGTCCTCCAGACGCGTGGCTTCGCCATAGGCGACTACCAGAGGGACCCCATCAGCGGCAAGGCGACGCTCGGCGTCGCCCGCCCGGTCCTCGACGAAGCGGGCCAGGTACAGGCAGTCGTCTTCGCCTCGCTGGACCTGACCTGGCTCAACCAACTCGCTGCCCAAGCCCGGTTGCCCGCGGGGTCGACGTTCACCGTCATCGACCGCAACGGCACCATCCTGGTCCGCTACCCCGATCCGGAGACGTGGGTCGGACTGACCATGGACGAGGCCCCTATCGTCGAGACCATTCTGGCCCAGCGAGGTGAGGGCACGGCCGAGGCCTATGGCGTGGACGGCATCCTACGCCTGTTTGCGTTCACGCCGCTGGCCGGTGCGCCCGCGGGTGGGGACGTATACGTGAGCATCGGCATCCCCACCGCAGTTGCCTTTGCCGACGCGAATCGAGTGCTGGCCCGTAACCTGGCCGGACTGGGACTGGTCACGGCGTTGGCGCTGGCTGCGGCGTGGCTCGGTGGCGACGCGTTCATCCTGCGCCGGGTGAACATGCTGGTGCGCGCGACAAAGCGGTTGAGCGCCGGCGACCTGAGTGCACGCGCCGGGCTGCCCTACGGGAGCGGGGAACTCGGCCAGCTTGCTCACGCATTTGACGAGCTGGCCGCGTCGCTGGAGCGGGGCGTGGACGAGCGCGATCGGGCGGAAGAGGAACTGCGGGAGAGCCAACGGGCGCTCTCAACCCTGATGAGCAACCTGCCCGGCATGGCCTATCGCTGCCGCAACGACCGGGCCCGGACGATGGATTTCGTCAGCGACGGCTGCTTCGACCTGACCGATTACCGGCCCTCCGAGTTGGTCGGCAACCAGGCCGTCTCCTACGGCCAACTGATCCATCCGGACGATCGTGAGTCCGTGTGGAGCGAGGTGCAGGCAGCCTTGCAGGAGCACATCCCCTTCCAGGTCACCTATCGCATCACCACGGCCACAGGAGAGGAAAAATGGGCCTGGGAACAGGGCCGGGGGGTGTTCTCCCCTGGAGGGGACTTGCTCGCGCTGGAGGGATACGTCATCGACGCCACGGAGCGGGTGCTGGCCCACCAGACGTTGGAACAGCGGGTGGCCGATCGCACGCGGGACCTGGCGGCACTGTACGGCGTGATGGCCGTGACCAGCGGTTCGCTGGACCTGCAGACGGTTCTGGAAAGCTCGCTGGACCCGGTGTTGACGGCGATGGGGAGCGAGGTGGGGGCCATCCACCTGCTCGACGAAACCACAGGGACGCTGCGCCTGGCTGCGTGGCGGGGGATCCCGCAGGATCTCCTGGCAGAGATCGACCCGGTGCCGGTGGACAGCGGCCTGGCGGGCCGGGTCGTCGAGCGCGGCGAACCGCTGGCCGTGCCCAACGTGGCGAGCGATCTGCGGCCGCTCCTGGCGCTCCCCCTCAGCGGCACGCATGCTTTCGTCGGCGCGCCGATTCGGGCCAAGGGACAGGTGTTGGGTGTGCTCAGCGTGATCGGCGAGACAGGACGGCGCTTCAAGGCGGAGGAGGTGACCCTGCTGGCCTCCATCGCCGACGAGGTGGGCGTCGCGGTGGAGAATGCCCGGCTGTACGGTGCCGAGCGGGCGCGGCGCCACCAGGCCGATACCCTGCTGCGGGTCGCCTCGGTCGTCGGCTCGACGCTCGAGTTGGACGAGGTCCTGGCCCGCATCCTCGACCAGTTGCGCCGGGTCGTGGACTATGACAGCGCCTCGGTGCAATTGCTGCAAGAGGAGAACTTACGGGTGATCGCCGGACAGGGGTTTGTCGACGCGAGGCAAGTGGTGGGCACCACCTTCCCGAGGAGCGAGGAGTGGCCCGACTGGAAGGTCGTCGCAGAAGGTCGCCCGCTCAACCTGGCCGACGCCCCACTGCTCTACCCGGCCTTTTGCCAATCCCCCCACAACCGCACCCGAAGCTGGTTGGGCGTGCCGTTGCGCGTGCAGGAGCGGATCATCGGGATGATCGCACTGGATCGTCAGCAGCCCGGGGGGTACACGGAGGAGGACGTGCGGCTGGCAACCGCATTTGCCGACATGGCAGCCCTGGCGATGGAGAACGCCCGGCTGTACCGGCAGGCCGAGCAACTGGCGGTGGTGAGGGAGCGAGAACGGCTGGCGCGAGAACTCCACGACTCGGTCACCCAGTCGCTGTATAGCCTGACCCTCCTGGCCGAGGCCGGGCGGCGACTGGCGGGGGCGGGGGACCTGGAGCGCGTGGAAAAGCACCTGGATCGGCTTGGGGAGATCAGCCAACAGGCGCTCAAGGAGATGCGGCTGCTGGTCTATGAGCTGCGCCCGTTGGTGTTGAGGAGAGAGGGACTGGTGGGCGCTTTGCAGCAGCGGCTGGACGCCGTCGAGAAGCGAGCAGGGATAGAGGCTCGCCTGCTGACAGAGGGAGAGATCGAGTTGTCCGCGCCGGTGGAGGAGGCCCTCTACCGCATCGCGCAGGAGGCGCTGAACAACGCGCTGAAGCACGCGGCGGCCACGTCTGTGACCGTGCGCATCCGCGCTGAAGACGACGTGGTGACGCTGGAGGTGGTGGACAACGGCAAAGGCTTCGATGCCAGTGTCTTGGGCGATACAGGGGGGCTGGGGCTGGTCAGCATGCGAGAGCGGGCAGAGAGACTGAACGGGACGTTGACCGTCCTCTCAGCGCCGGGGCAGGGGACGAGGGTACAGGTATGCGTAAAGTGTGGAACGTGAGGGGCCAGCGACGTCGATAGCGCCACGTTTCACGCTCTATCCCACCGGAGGTGTCTCTATGACTGAAGACATTCGTATTCTCATCGCCGACGACCACGCCGTCGTGCGGGAGGGGCTGCGGGCGCTGATCGACGTCGAGCCGGGGATGGAGCTGGTCGGCGAAGCCGCGGACGGGATCGAAGCGGTGCAGAAGGCGCGTTCACTGCGGCCCGACGTCATCCTGCTGGACCTGGTGATGCCCCGCATGGGCGGTATCGAGGCCATCGGCGAGATCAAGCGCGACAACCCCGGCGCGCGCATCCTGGTCGTCACCAGCTTTGCGGAGGATGAAAAGGTCTTCCCGGCCATCAAGGCCGGGGCGCTGGGCTACCTGCTGAAGGATTCGTCGCCCCAGGAGTTGCTCCAGGCGATCCGCGACGTCCACCAGGGCGAGCCATCCATGCACCCCACCATCGCCCGCAAGCTGGTGCGCGAACTCCAGCGCTCGTCCGACCTGCCGCCCACGGAGGAGCCCCTGACGGAGCGGGAGGCGGAGGTGCTGGGGCTGGTGGCGCGGGGGCTGTCGAACCAGGAGATCGGGGAGAGGCTGTTCATCAGCGAAAGAACGGTCCGCACGCACGTCAGCAATATCCTGAGCAAGTTGCATCTGGCGAACCGCACCCAGGCGGCGCTGTATGCGCTGCGCGAAGGGCTGGCCCGCCTGGACGTAAACTGAAAGGGCTCCATCATTTGTCGTATCGGCAACTCTGTCATCCGACGCAGCCAAGGCCGCTCTGGGAGCGGTCTTTTTGTTTGAGCCGGAATCTACCTTCTGACCGATGTGCGCTGGATGGAAGCGTGTTATGATGGCGTCGAACCGTGGGAAAGAGAAATGAGAAACTGGACCAGAAAGGACGTGGAGAGAGATGATCAAGAATTCTGCATCAGCATTGATCGTGGCCAGGCCAGGTCCGCTGCGGGATGGCCTGCAGGCGCTGATGACCGCGATACCCCAGATAGATGCCGTACGCGAGATGGACGACGTCTCTTCGGCACTGAGGGTGGTCTTTGAGCGTTCCCCTGCGCTCGTGTTGTTGGACTCTAATCTCGCCGGCGGCGAGGTCTGGATGACGGTGCGGCGGGCCAGGGCCAGGTGGCCTCAGGCCCGGTGCATCTTCCTGGCCGACAACGTCCAGCAGCACCAGGAGGCCGAAGCCGCGGGCGTTGACGCCGTGCTGTTGAAGGGATTCCCGGCAGCAAAGCTCATCGCGACCATCGTGAGGCTGTTGCCCCAGCAGAGAGCGGGCCAGGGAAGAATTTCACCCCCTTGTCCCGTTCGACCTCGTTCGTAGGATGGAGGGGTGGAGAGATGAGCGTCTCTGCGATTGGCCAACGGTTACTGGGCTTTCCCCATCTGTCCAGCCAACGATCCCTTGGAGAGGATGATCGCGCACGGAGAAAGCGGATTTCCCGTCGCCTCCTGAGGCTCGGAATCGCGCTGCTGATCCTTGTGTTGCTCCTGGGCGTGATGTGGGTGGCGCCGGTGATATAAAGCACCGTTCCGGTGCCTGTTCAGGAGGATCACGGAAATGACACAATTGACTAGAAAAACCAAGTCCCGCTGGGCGATTTGCCTGGTTGTGCTCGCGCTGATGGCGTTGGGCGGGTTCCTGACGGCGCTGGCAGGGCTCAACGCACGAGCCCGGGAGCCTGTCGCCACGCCGGTGGCCACAGCCACGCCCGTGCCGAACCCCTCCGTCCAGCTCTCGCCCGCAGAGGGCCGGCCGGGGACGCTCGTCCTCGTCACGGGCGAGGGCTGGCGGCCAGGGGACACCGTAATCGTGCGCCTGGACGCCCCATCACCGTCAAACGATCCGGGGGCACAGGTGCCCGTCGCGTTCGCGACGGTGACGGACGAGGGACACTTGACAGCTCCGTTCATCTTCCCGTCTGATGCGCCCTGGGCCAGCCTGCCGTACGTGCTGGTGACGGCCTGGTCTCCGGCGACGGGCAACGAGGTCGTGGCAGAGCTGCGGGTTCCGGCCGCTGACCAGACGCCTGCGCCGACACCAACCGCCACTCCAACGCTCACGCCCACCCAGCCTGTGGCGACGCCCGGGCCCGTCCAACCCCAACCATCGCCCACGCCACGCTGCGTCGATCAAGCGTCCTTCGTTCGCGACGTGACCATCCCCGACAATACCTACCTTTCGCCTGGGCAGTCCTTTGTCAAGACCTGGCGCCTGCGCAACAGCGGCACCTGCACCTGGACCACAGATTACTCGCTGGTGTTCGTCGACGGTCACAGCATGGGCGCTCCCGTTTCTGTCCCTCTGCGCGGGCCGGTCGCGCCGGGCAGCACGGTGGACCTGTCAGTCACGCTGACCGCGCCGGCGGGCAACGGCATCTACGAGGGAAAGTGGCAACTGCGGAACGCGGGCGGCAGCCGCTTTGGCAGCGGCAGCAACGCTGCGGGCCCCTTCTGGGTGCGAATCGTCGTCGGCCCGACGCCCACCCCCGTGCCGGCGATCACCGGATGGCGCGGCGAGTACTATGCCAATCGCCAATTGACGGGTGACCCGGTGCTCACACGCGACGACACGGCAGTCAGCTTTGACTGGGGCACCGCAGCTCCGGCTTCGGGCGTCCCGGCCGACGGGTTTTCCGTCCGCTGGACGCGCACCCTGTCTTTCGAAGGCGGAACCTATCGCTTCTACGCCCGCAGCGACGACGGCGTGCGGGTATGGCTGGACGGCGAACGGATCGTCGACGAGTGGCATGACGCCACAGGTTCTACCTACACTGCGGAGCGGCCGTTGAGCGCCGGTAGCCACACGCTCCGCGTCGAATACTATGAAAGTGGGGGAACCGCCAACGTCCGGTTGTGGTGGGAGCGGGCGGGTGACTTTCCCCAGTGGCGCGGGGAATATTTCGGCAACGTTACTCTGGCCGGTGCTCCGGCACTGGTGCGCAACGACGCGGCGGTGGACTTTGACTGGGGGCGCAACGCGCCAGCCGCCAAGCTCCCCGTGGACGGGTTCTCAGCCCGTTGGACCCGTGCCCTGTGGTTTGAGAAAGGACTGTACCGCTTCCACGCGGTCGTGGACGATGGCGTGCGCCTGTACGTGGACGATACGCTGGTGATCGACGCCTGGCGCGATGGCGGGCAACGTGAAGTGACGGCCGATCGCACCCTGGCGGCCCGGAGTCACACGGTGCGCGTCGAATACTATGAACGCGACGGCGACGCGCTCATCAAGACGTGGTGGGAGAAACCGACCTCATACCCGGACTGGCGCGGGGAGTACTGGTCCAACCGGGACCTGCGTGGTGACCCGGCGCTGGTGCGCAACGACGCCCGCGTCAAGTTCAACTGGGGCCGCGGCGCACCTGCGTCAGGCCTGCCCGCCGACAACTTTTCCGCCCGCTGGACGCGCACGGCCAGCTTTGACGCGGCGACGTATCGCTTCCACGCCGTCGTGGACGACGGCGTGCGCCTGTGGGTGGACGATCAACTGATCCTCGACGCGTGGCGCGATGGGTCAGTCCGCGAACTGACCGCGGATCACCCGCTGACACAGGGCACGCACCGCCTGCGGGTCGAGTTCTACGAACATGCCGCCGACGCGCGGGTGCACGTGTGGTGGGACAAGGTCTCGTCCCCTTCCTACCCCGACTGGAAGGGCGAGTACTGGTCGAACCGAAGCCTGAAGGGCGGCCCTGCGTTGGTGCGCAACGACAAGGCGGTCGACTTCCAGTGGGACAAGGGCGCGGCCGCGAGCGGGCTGCCGGCGGACAGCTTCTCGGCCCGGTGGAGCCGCAAGATGACCCTCCAGGCCGGCGTCTACCGTTTCCACGCCTGGGCCGACGACGGCGTTCGTTTCTACCTGGACGGCAAACTGGTACTGGACGAATGGCACGACAGCAGCGGGGACGAGGTGTACACCGTCGATCTGGCGCTACGCGGCGAGCATCAGTTGACCGTGGAGTACTATGAGAGCGGTGGAGAGGCGTTCGCCAGGTTCTGGTGGAAGCGGCTTGGTGATTGGCTTACCCCCACGCCCAGGCCGAACCGATCGCCCGTGGCCGTGGACGACTCTGCCATCACCGACGAGGACACCCGGGTGACCATCAACGTGCTGGCCAACGACTCCGATCCCGACGGCGACGCGCTCACCGTCAGTGACTATCAGACCTCCAGCGCCCGGGGCGGCGCGGTGAACTGCACCAGCGCCGGGGTGTGCACCTACACGCCACCCGCCGACTTTTATGGCACGGACAGCTTTACCTACACCGCCAGCGATAGCAAAGGCGGCACCGGCACCGGTACTGTCACCGTGACGGTCAACCCGGTGAACGACCCGCCGGTGGCCGTGGATGACGTCATCACCACCCCAGAGGACACCCCGGTGACCGCCAACGTGCTGGCCAACGACTCTGATCCCGACGGCGACGCGCTCACCGTCAGCGACTACCAGGCCTCCAGCGCCCGGGGCGGGGCGGTGAGCTGTACCAGCGCCGGGGTGTGCACCTACACGCCACCCGCCGACTTTTCTGGCTCCGACAGCTTCTCCTACACCGCCAGCGACGGCAAAGGTGGCACCGGCACCGGCACCGTGACCGTGACCGTCAACCCGGCGAACGACCCGCCGGTGGCCGTGGACGACGCCATCATTACCCAAGAGGACACCCCGGTGACCGTCAACGTGCTGACCAACGACCGCGATCCCGACGGCGACGCGCTCACCGTCAGCGATTACGTCACTGCCAGCGCGCAGAGCGGCACGGTGAGTTGCGCCGGTGACGGGGTGTGTACCTATACACCACCCGCTGGCTTTAACGGTACGGACACCTTCACCTACATCGCCGCCGATGGCCATGGCGGCAGCGACACCGGTACCGTCACCGTGACAGTCAACCCATTGGACAACCCACCGCTGCCCGCCCCAACCGGCGTACGCGTCAGCGAGATCCTGCCCATCCGGGTCCCACTTGTCATCCGGCGGTTTCGGGTGTAGACTTTCCACAGATAAGACTTCCGAAGTCTGGCAGTGCAAGGCGCTTCCGAGACTTCCGAAGTCTGGACGTCGTTTACAAACCCGCGCAGGAGGAACGTACCTATGCCCGAAAGCTCCAAGGAGACTTCTTTTCGGATTGAGACGGCGACGGAAGGCGACTGGCCCTGGATCGTGCAGGGAGAGGCGGAAATCGTGTGGGTCAGGCTGGGTCACGAACGCGAGCGGGAGGTTGGCCGGCAGGCCATCGAGGAACGCGTCGCGCAGCAAGTCGCCAGGCTCCGGGAGGAGGAAGGGTTTCCCAACCAGGCGTTCGTGGCCAGGGCGGAGGATGGGACACCGGCAGGCTTCGTCTGGGTGGCCAGAACCCACAACGACGCCACCGGCCAACTGGAGGCCTCTCTGCTGAGCCAGTACGTCGCCGAGGCGTATCGCGGCCAGGAACTGGGTCACCGCCTGATGGAGACGGCCGAGGCGTGGGCGCGCGACCAGGGCTTGCCGCGGATTTCCCTCTCCGTGGGTGTAGATAACGTACTCGGGCAAAGGCTCTATGAATCGCTGGGTTACCAGGTGGAAACGCTGAGAATGACCAAGAGGCTGAGCGCGCAGGCACCCGACACCGACGAACTCCTCCTGGCCAACGACTAGTGGGACATTTGGTCTGTCGCGGTTGTAACTCCCTCAATCGGCAAGTGCTTGCTCTCTCAACTGAGCGGTAGAGACGAGCGGGGGCGAGCGGTAGTTGCCGTCGGGAGGACACTTGCGGCCTGCAGTGTTCACGGCAGCGGCGTCCACGGTGGTGATCGGAGCGCCGGTGCCGGCCACGGCGTTGGGACCGGATATGCGCGTAGGACGAGTGGAAGCCAGATATCCATCGGCCCTACACCCTCACATGCCACTATCCCGAGATCGCCCTCGGCGATGATGGTGCGCACCGGGGCCTCGACGCGCCAGTGATGCATGCCCTGGACCAGGAGCGGCCCCACCGTATACCTGTACAGCCAGGGGTCCCTGCCTTCCAATTCCACGCCGGTGCGCTGGACAACCGTGCCGTCCGGCGCGACGACGAACAGTTTTACGTTGACCAGCGGCTCGTCCGACACCGCGGTCATTCTGACGTGGCTGCCTGCGCAGGACATCCACCTCACCGTCAGAGCCGCTGGTTCCTCCTGCTCACCCTCGAGCAATACGACGTCGTCCCAATAGGCGTCGTCATGTTTCAGCGGATGGGATGCGCGCGACCGCAAAAAGACCGTGACGTGATCCGCCCGGGCCTGCACATTCCAGAGTGCTACAGGCCTCCCATACCGCCCGTAGATCTCTTGCTCCTCGCCCCATATCACGCCGAGGGCCGCCGGATCGGTGCCCCCCGTAGGATCAATGCCCACAGAGACGCGATCCCAGGCCCAGACGATCGGCGTCTTACAGTCACTGTCATAAGGCGGGTCGTTCGGCCTTTCTGAGCACCGCGAGTACCAGGAGTGGACGTAGGCAGAGACGCTGTACAACTGGCCGGGTTCGGCGGCGACGCGCTGCAACAACCCGCCAAAGTGGCAGCGCCAGAAGGTGAACCATTGCGCCGCCTTGCTGCCGGTGCGCACGCGCGTGGGGTCGGGAAATCCCGCGTCGAGATCGATGACTTTGACTTCTGGCCGGCCCAGGGCGAACTTGTCCGTGCCGGGGCAGGGGAAACCCTCGTACCACCAGGATACCCATCCCTCCGGCGTCACAATTTCGCCAAACTCGGTATCGAACGGGCCGCCCTCCGGCGTCCAGTACAGCGTGTCCCGCGTCCAGCCACCCTCAAAGCTCGGGTTTGTCAACGCGGCTGCAGCAGGCTGTGACCGTGCAACGGGTGAAGGCCAGGTCCTCGGCTCCCGATCGTCGTTTACGACAGATGAGGAGGGCAAAAAAGCAAGCAGCAAAGCGACGACAGCCACTGCCCTTTTCTTTGGCATCGTTGCGCCTCCTTATGCCACATCCAAGACAGTGCATGCATCTTTGGGCGCCCGCCGCTTCTCGAGAGTGTGCCAGAGGGATAGTCGTGCGCGGTGAACCGTCGCCGTTAGCGACGACTTTGCGGAGATAGAGCGGCTCGCGCCAGCAAGGCACGATGGGGGTACAGAGTGTGTGGGGCGTCACGAGCGGCACGCTGAGAGTGGGCCGCCCGTGGATTTCGTGGAAAGTCTCGTCTGTCTGGAATGCGTCCAGTATAGCAGAAATCTAACCGCGCGTCAATCGTCGCCGGTCGCCGGGTTCCGCCTCCCGCCGATGCATCCCGGTGAGCAGGTAGAACAGGAGCAAAGCGAGATCACGCTGGCCGGCGATGTTCCCACCAGGGTCTTCCATCGCCCAGGTGTAAAAGCTCGACACGCGGCTCACCACGGCGCAGACGGTCGCAGCAGCCGCCCTTGGGCTTTGGTCATTGGACATTGGTCATTGGTCATTCGTCCTCGTCCCCTTGTCTCCCCTTCCCCCTGTCACCTTGTCCTCTTCCGCAGCCGCTCCAACGACCGCCGCGCGATCTCTGCGTTCGGCGACCGCAACGCCTCCAACAGCGCCAGGCTCTCCGCGAACAACCGCTCCGCCTCCTCCCAATCCCCATCCACCTCCGCCAGCATCCCCAGTTGGTGGAGCGAACTCGCCACGCCGGCGCGGTCGCCCAGTTGCTGCTTCATGTCCAGGGACTCCTGGTACAGGCGGCGGGCCTCGGGGTAGTCCCCCTGATCCTGCGCCAGCGTCCCCAGGTTGTGGAGCACACCGGCCTCGTTCTTGCGGTCCCCTAGTTCCTGGAAGGTCCCCAGCGCTTCCTTCCATTGCTTCCTGGCTTCCTCGTAGTCGCCCTGAGCTTGCTCCACATTGCCCAGTTGGGCAAGCGTCAAGGCCACGCCGGCACGGTCGCCCAGTTGCTGCTTGATGTCCAGGGACTCCTGGTACAGGCGGCGGGCCTCGGGGTAGTCCCCCTGCGCCTGCGCCAGCACCCCCAGGTTGTGTAGCGTTTGGGCCACGCCGGCGCGGTCGCCCAGTTGCTGCTTGATGTCCAGGGATTCCTGGTACAGGCGGCGGGCCTCGGGGTAGTCCCCCTGCGCCTGCGCCAGCACCCCCAGTTGGTGGAGCACCCCGGCCTCGTTCTTCCGGTCCCCCAGCTCCTGGAAGGTGCCCAGCGCCTCCTTCCATTGCTTCCTGGCTTCCTCGTAGTCGCCCTGGTCCTGCGCGATGTTGCCCAAGCCCCATAGCGTCAGGGCCACGCCGGCGCGGTCGCCTAGTTGCCGGGCAATGTCCAGGGACTCCTGGTACAGGCGGTGGGCCTCGGGGTAGTCCCCCTGACTCTGCGCCAGCACCCCCAGTTGGTGGAGCGAGCTGGCCACGCCGGCGCGGTCGCCCAGTTGCCGGACACTGTCCAGGGACTCCTGGTACAGGCGGCGGGCCTCGGGGTAGTCCCCCTGCGCCTGCGCCAGCACCCCCAGTTGGTGGAGCACCGCCGCCCGCTCCCGCTGCGCCCCCAGTTCCCCGAACGCCTTCGCTGCCTCCCCGTACAGGCGGCGGGCCTCGGGGTAGTTCCCCTGATCCTGCGCCAGCGCTCCCAAATTGTGGAGCGTTTGGGCCACGACGGCGCGGTCGCCCAGTTGCAGCGTGATGTCCAGGGACTCCTGGTACAGGCGGCGGGCCTCGAGGTAATCCCCCTGCGCCTGCGCCTGCATTCCCAGGTTGTGGAGCGTTTGGGCCACGCCGGCGCGGTTGCCCAGTTGCTCATTGATGTCCAGGGACTCCTGGTACAGGCGGCGGGCCTCGGGGTAGTCCCCCTGACTCTGCGCCAGCACCCCCAGTTGGTGGAGCGAGCTGGCCACGCCGGCGCGGTCGCCCAGTTGTCGGGCAATGTCCAGGGACTCCTGGTACAGGCGGCGGGCCTCGGGGTAGTCCCCCTGCGCCTGCGCCAGCACCGCCAGGTTGTGTGCCAGCCCCGCCTCGTCCTGTCGCTTCCCCCCCTCCCGCGCCGCCTCGATCCCCCGCTCTAGCGCCCGCCGCCGGTCCGCCCAGTGCCCGCTCCGCGTGAACAGCTCCCCCAGGTCGTACGCCAGGCTCACCGCCTCCTCCCACATCCCCAGCCCCACGCTCGCCTCCTGCGCCGCCAGCAGGTTCCCCCGCTCCGCCGCCGCCGTCCCCACCGCCGCCAGCGCCGTCTCCGGGTTCCCCAACTGGTCCCGCCCCCATCCCGCCAGCGCCACGAAATACCGCGCGTGCCGCTCCGCCCACCGCTCCCGTTCTCCCGCCTTCTCCGCCAGTGCCTGCGCGTAATCCCGAACCAGCGGGGGCAGGTCGTACCTCCCTTCGACAAGCTCAGGCCAGGCTCCTTCGACAACCTCAGCCTGCGCGCCCTCCTTCGCCGCCCGCCGCACCAGCGACAGCGCCTCCAGCCACTCCAGCACCCGCTCCGCCTCTTCCTCCTCTCTCCCCTCTCCCCCTTTCTCCCTCCCCTCTCCTCCCCACACCCCCGCCGCCGCCCGCGCCGTGAACCCCGCCGCCGCGAACGCCCCCAGCGCCCGGAACAACTCCCGCTCCTCCTCCCCCAGTCCCTCGTAGCTCAGTGCGAACGCCAGCGCCACGCTCTCCTCCGGCCGCTCCGCCACCGGCAGTGCCAGAAAGCTGGGCCGGTCCTTCGCCCCCTCCAGCCGCCGCACCATCTCTTCCGGCCCCCAGTCCCGGTCCGCCATCCGCCGCCCGGCGATGTCCAGCGCCAGCGGCAGCCATCCCAGCCGCTCCGCCAGCCTCGCGAAAGTCTCACGCTCCCGCGCCACCCGCTCCTCCCCGACCAGTCGCCCCAACAGCGCCAGCGCCTCCCCCTCCGCCATCACGTCCACCCGCAGCCGCTTGCCCAGCCTCCCCAGCGCCGCGAACTCCCGCCGGCTCGTCACCACCGTCACCGGCCCCGCCACCCCCGGCAGCAGGCAATCCAGCTCCTCGGCGCCCAGTCCCTCCGCGTTGTCCAGGATCAAGAGCGCCCGCTTCCCCTGTAGCACCGTCCGCACCAGCCCGGCGAGCGCCTGCCGGTCCTCGCCCAGCTTGGCGGCCTCCTCGCGGTACCCGTATAGCCCGGCCACGTGTCGCAGCGCGTCGCACGCGCCCCGCTCCGCCCGCAGATCCACCCACGCCACCCCGTCGGGGAACCGCTCCCGCCAGGTGTGCGCCGCGTGGACCGCCAGCGCGCTCTTCCCCACCCCCGCCATTCCCTTGAGGCCCACGATCGCCACCGACGCCGTGCCTCCCGGCTGGAGCAGCTCGTCCAGCTCCTTCAGTAGCTCCACCCGCCCCGTGAACGTGGCCAAATCCGGCGGCACCGTGAACGGCGGCCCCGCGACCTGTGGGGTGGGGGGCGAGGCCCAGCCCACCGCCGGCGCGGCGTGTTCCCGCCACGCCCGCACGTGCTGCTCAATCAGCGGCACGCTTTCCGGCGTCAACCGGTTGGCCAGCGGGACCCGGATCTGCACCGTCTTCCGCTTCCGCCACCCCGGCCGCGTCTCGTCCAGCCCCTCCAGGTAGGGCTGCACCCATAACCAATAGGCGGTCTCCTCCTGCGCGTCGTAGACGAGGTACATGACGGGTTCGAGGCGTTCGAGGAAATACAGCGCGGTGGAGACCTTGCACCGGTGCACCACGTCCCCGCCGGACGTTTTCAGCTTATCCGTGGCTTTGAGCTGGATGGAGAACTCGAGCCCGCTCACCTTTCCGGCGGCGACGATCTCCACACGCACGTCGAGGCCATAGTCCGTGTAGACGGGCGTGCAGACCCACTCCGCGGGCAAGACTCTTTCCAGGTGCTGCCGCGAGAGGGTTTCCAACACGTGCTCGCGAGTTCTGTTCGGCAGTGGCTCCTCCATCGGATGTCTCCCCCTCGGCCCCTACCTTCGGCGATGCCCCCCACCAGCGCCAGCGCTCCGCCGTTCGGTCCCCACTCAGCAAAACAAAGAATGGCCCGCTAGCAATCCCCGCTCACCGCTCGTATTGCTGCGCGCCATCTCCACTGACGTCACCCGCCCTCTTCCCCATGTCTCGCTTCCCTAAGTAGGTTCACAAGAATCTCTTTCACTTCTGTGTGAGCACCATAGCTGGCTCAAATGTGGGACACCAGCCTGTTTTTCCCGCATATGGGGAGTAATTCATAAAGGTATTGCTCCTTCGCAAGCTGAGAAACAGTGAAAAGAACTTATGTGGACTTGCCTAGTTGCCCTGGCCCAGAAACTCCCGCGATAGAAGCGTCAAGACTTTAGAACCAGTCTTCAGCGGAATTGCTGCAAAATTATGCGCCAGGGCAATCGGAATCACTGCATCCTCATACAGCTTGGTGCCAATTTCATCCAACAAAGCTAATGTAGACGGCAACGTGGTGTAACAAGCAGGATCCTCCGGCGAATGTCGATCCAGTAGCCCTGAATCTAGGCACGGCACCGTGATAGTTAGCAACTGGCCCGTCGCCGATTTGTAGAAGAATTTACGCCCGTAATAAGTATCCTCTCCGAAAGCAGACGACCCAGACGACCGCGTCGTCAGGATTCGCTCAAAGATATAATTATCAGGCAGACGCATCAGAGTCCTCTCAGGGATGTAATTGGTAATCTGAGCTGCATGCTCCGCAAATTGCCCCCCCTTCTCAATGCCGACGATCACAGGCGGCCTATAGTTCCCCTGTCTGAGTTCCCGCGCCACAAACCGCAAGTAGGAGACTATCGCTCGCTTCAGGGGAGCCTGCGGCCCAAAAAGAGCCAGTGGCCCGTCCATTATAAACGCCACGGACGATAGCACCCGAGGTTGACGTTCGAAAAGATAGTTCAGGTAGCATAGCATGATTATGTGCTCTAGAACATCCCTCAGACGCCCTAGAGCAGTCATGTTGGTATTCAGATCCTGCACTTCCTCGTGAATCCGCAGAGCGTCGGTGGGAAGCAGCATCCCGCCACACTGCGGGCACACACCACCTGTCCTCGGTACGGCAATATCCATGGTAGAGCAATCCTTGGATGCTGAGCATCGGTGCAGAATAACCTCACTGCCGGACTGAGAAGTCCTCCCACCTAGCTTCAATAACTGCAAACACAAATCCAGGAGTGGCTGTCCTTCGACATTGTAGTCTCTGAACATCTCAAACAGCTCCACCCGCCACGAATCACGGACCGTATCAATACCCTCACGGCAAACATTCGAGCTGGGAAGCACAATCGAGAGCAGAGACTCTTGACACGCATTTCGAATGGCTAAGGGATCTACGAACGTCTGCCGGCTCTGGCTCCGCATTTCCTGAAGATAAACCAGAACACCTGCCACCTGTAGGTAGCACACCCTGGTGCTTGGATACTCCTCGTTTACTGCAACCTCCTGGGACGAACCATCAAAAGACAGTGCCCACTTTACACTTGGTCCAGAATCCGGTAGATCCTCGGCGGAGATCAGAAGGTTGTCCGCCACATGCCCAACAGTTGCATCATTGTAGATCCGATAGCTCTCCAAACGCTCCTTCACGAACTCACTTTCGACAATCGGCACGTGCCCTAGCCTTCTGGCTTGCTCCCAACTGCCCCGTTTCGTCCTGTAAGGCATGATCGCCCTACCTCCTAGCCTCATTTGCTGCCTGTGCTGCTCGACAGGCAGATTGGATCCGTGCCGCATCAAACAGATCCACCTGAGTTGGAATGATATACCGCCCGCTCCTAGTCTTTAATCGAGCAAAGCCTACATCCTCGGCTTTCAGAGTCAGCTCAGCGAAGTCTTCGAAGTCGTAATATTTGGACAACTCTTTTACTTCTATCCTGTTATTAAGATGCGTGACTACCCAATTCGACGTGTTTGACAAAATGACAGGGTCAACGCTAGTCACCTCCTGTGTCGCGTAAACCAATCCAATCTTGAATTTCGCCGCTTCTTTCGCGAGCCGCACATAGGGATCAGCCTCGTTTGGAGTCATAAACCGGTCGCGATTGAACAGACGCTGCGCTTCCTCCAAGTATATCTGCAAATTATGAGGCGCCTTACCGTCTGCAAAGCGCCGAGCCGCATCGGTGACGACGTGATTGATGATTCTCTCCGAGATAAACTTCAAGACAGCCTCACTCCCCAGTGATAGATCAACAATCACGATCTTGCCCTCAACCAGTTCTGCCAAGACTTCCTCCGCGTAATCGCGCGTCTTGGCGGGCGAATGGAAAACCCGAAGTGGCTCTAGCAGCCGGTAGCCCGAGCCAACCGACCCCTTGAAAACTGTCAGCAGCGCATCCATACCTGAGTCAACCCAGTCCGTGGGAAAGCCCGGTGTCTCCTTGGCACTAATCAAAGCATCCATCCATACCTGTAGGTCGCTGGTCGCCAGATGCAGGTTGCCACGACTGTCCGCTTGAACACAATTGTGTCCTCCTCTTTGCAGTTCGGTGTTCACCGCTGCTACTACGTCCTTGTTCGCAGCAAACCGAACTGTGAGACTAGGCGGTTTGAAGTCAGCTCTCAGCAGCGTCGCATACAGGACAGCCCGTCGCCGTTGCGCCCGATACCAGGCTGAACGGTCATCCTCCGGCCGCTCAGGACCAATCACGTCGGCCGCTAAAAAGCTTTGAACATAGTTACTTCGATTCTGCGACAGGTACGCGCTGATGATTGACCACGTCACTCCAATCGTTTGATCTGCAAAGAAGTTGGTTGACAAAGATCGTACCCCAGCTTCTCGACCACTCGCGCCAAACCGGAACACGGTCACGTAGTCTGTCCCAATTTGCGCCAGAGCAGTTTGATCTTGCACGTTCACGTTTGCATACTCGCCGGCCGGATCAAATAACAACTGACCGACCCTCACTCCCCTCTCCTGCGAATGTTGAAAGATAGCAGTAGCCAGCGTTTTCATAGTGTTAGACTTGCCCATACGCGTCATGCCAAAGACCGCCGTCTTCATTGCTATGAAATCCTCGATATCCACCTTCACCGGAACTGCTGTACTTCTTTCTGACCCCGCATCTTGCTGGCGCCTGCGGGTACTCGAGGTATATCGCACAGTCCCAATTCTGACCCTCGTTGGTCTGCTCTCGCTTACTCGCTCATCTCGATACCCTTGTGCCTCCCCGGGCGTCGCCTCTGGGTAGCTGGCGATGATGGACAGGCTTCGACCGTAAGGCTTGTACACTTTGTAGCGGCTTGCTGAATAGAATGTCTCGACATCACTGCCGAACGTCAGCAGCGGTTCACCGTTGACCTCCGCTTCGTAAAAGGTTCCAAGTATCTTGGTTCTGACGGCAGAGAACTGAATCTCGTTGCGTGTAAGCACATCCAGAATAGCAGACGGCGTGCTCGATGCTTCCATACCCTCACTGGTAACAATCTCACGCATCGCTTCCGCTCTTACGGAAACAAGCTCCGCCTCAGCCGGAAGCGGGGCAGGACCCACCACCCTAAGCAAGATCACCTCCTCATCCTCCGCCTCCTCAGGCGCCTCACCTGGCTGCATAGCACTTGCAACCAGAAAACAGTGTTGGGGGATCCCGCCCGCGTTGTGCTTCCATAAATCGTTCGTCAAAACGAGGCACTCTTCAAACCCCATCGTGTAGATGCCCCCAATCAAAGCAGCATCCTCCAGTAATCTCTGCACACGCAGATCTTCAGAAATGATACGCTGACCAATTGACCTTTGCACGTTCATCACCCGTGACCTTCCTTCAATAATCTGAAGTCGCAACTACGATCTCTTCATCTTCTCACGTTCTGCATGTGTCTGCCAAAGCTTGGACCGCTCAGGGAGTTTGGGAAGATTTGTCACAATAAGCTCCTTCGCAGGGGTCACACCGGAAGACCCAGATACAGAGTACAGAAGCTCGATACGCTTAGCTCTCCTGCCATTTGACGCATACATTTCCTCGATAGGCTTTGCCGGGTCGTAGCTCAGCAACCATGGCACAGCCTGCTTTGACAGCGCATTACACAGAGCTTCGTGGTCTCGATCCTCAAAGTAGTACGTGTACAGCCTGTTTGCCTTGAAATAGAAAGGGGGGTCCAAATACAGGAAAATCTCATCCGTATCGAGCCCCTCCCTACAGGCCCTCATTTCTTCCAGGCACTCTTCCCAACCATAATTCCATACAAATGCCACTCGATCCCGCAACATACTCGCCTGCCGGATTCGCTTTATGATTGTAGTCTTGGTGAAACGACATCCGATTCCATAAGCTGAGCGCTGCGACTTGCCACCAATAGGCCCGGCATTAGGAGCAAGGATTCCCGAGAAGCTTGTACGGTTAAGAAAGATGCACTTGAGCGCCCGGCCCCGGTCGTCATCTGGCTTGGATCTCTTTTGCGCTTCCCAGGTCTCCAGCGTGACTTCAACGTCCTCTATGGCCGCTACGAGCCAGTCCGTGTCAAAAAACACGCATCGCCACAGACTTGCAACCAGAGGGTCAACATCAGAAAGGCCAATTCTCTCGACCACGCCATTGCAGGCGAGTTGAAGCGCGACGCTTGCGCCACCAGCAAACGGCTCAATGTAGAGCTTTGGGGCTAAGCCGTTCAGTTGGATCACGTCTTGCAAGTACTGAGCAAGTCGTCGCTTTGACCCTGGATACCGAAGAGGGCTCAGAAGCGGCGTACCTGGCTTCAATGTAACGCTACGGGATTGCACCATTAGGGACCTCGCCACGTCAAAGAAGGCACCAATCACACACAGCACCACCTGTACCGCGTCGGCACCCACCTCCAAACTTTATTCACCGGCCATCAGGCCCGCGTGCATCACAAACGCCGACCGCATGACTCCGAAACAACTCCTTTAACCAAGAGCCCGCCGCACCTTGACGGTGGGCGGGCCTTGTGCTGAAACCCCCGGCACCAGGGCGCGCCCACGTCCTGCTCGACGCCTCGGACTGGTCAAAGTCGCGAGTCGCCTATTCGTCTATGCTCGACAGGCGCCCATAGTATACGCCCACCTTGTACACAAGTCAAAACCCCGCAACCCCGCCGCCCCTCCCCACATACCAAAACGCCCGCCACACCTCGACGGTGGGCGGGCCTCCTGCCAACAAATCTGCTCTTGTATCAGTTGGCGCACGTCCACAACCAACCGAGTCCCACGCTATCCTACCACACTCCCGTCCACATACCGTCAACCCTGCGTCAAAAATCCGCTAAAAACCGCTTCTGCCGCAAAAACGACGTCCTCCTCCGCCACGTGCGACCTTCAGCCCTCACCGACCTCCACAATCCTTACTCACGGTCGTGAATGCCACCGCGCATCCGTTTATCCGTTGTCTCATCCGTTGACACCCTCCCAGCTCTCACCAAAGACCTGACAGGTTTAGCGACTCCCCCCTCACACACCGCCGATCCGCCATGCATATGCCCCATCCTCTCACCAACCCCCTCCTAAACCTGTCAGGTCTGGACTGCCAGGCACCTGGGGACGCGTTAGCGGGTCATTCATCATCTGTGACGAGGTGTTCCGGCAGGAAGGCCGACAGGGGGATGCGCAGGTCTGTCTCCGGTGCAGGCCTGTAATCCGGCGACTGGTGGCGAAAGTAGGTGTCGTACAGCTCCGCATAGTGGCCGCCTGTGGCCATCAGCGCCTGGTGATTCCCCTCCTCGATGATGCGCCCCTCTTGCAGCACGATGATGCGGTCCACCGCGCGCACGGTCGAGAGCCGGTGCGCGATCAGGATCGACGTGCTGCGCTGCAGGATCAGGTCCATCGCCTCCTGGATCTGGGCCTCGGTGAAGGGGTCGATGCTGGCCGTCGCCTCGTCCAGGATAAAGATGGCCGGCGACCGGACCAACACCCGCATCAGCGCGACCAGTTGCCGCTGCCCCATCGAGAGCCGCGCCCCGCGCTCGCCCGCGTCGGTCTGCAGGCCCTCGGGCAGCGTCTCCAGCCACTCGCCCCCGCCGATCTGCCGCGCTACCGCCTCGATCTCGGCGCCGGATAGGGCCGGGTCGGCGTAGCGGATGTTGTCGGCGACGGTCCCGGAAAAGAGGAACGGCATCTGCGACACGATGCCCAACTGGCGGCGATAGTCCGCCAGGTCAAAGGTGCGGATGTCCTGGCCATCCACCGTGATCCGCCCTTCCTGGAACTCGTAGAAACGGGCGATCAGCCTGGCGATGCTGGTCTTGCCCGCACCCGTGTGTCCCACCAGCGCCACGCTCTCTCCAGGCGCGATGTGCAGCGTAAAGTCCTGCAGGATCTGCTCCTGGTCCGCGTAGCGAAACCCCACCCGCTCGAAGCGCACCTCGCCTCGCAGTCGTTTCACCGGCCGATCGTCGATCTGTCGCACCGTCGGCCGGGCGTCGATCAGCGCAAAGACGCGCTCGGCCGCCGATAGTCCGCCCTGGAACTGGCTCCAAAACGCGGCGACGTTGATCATCGGGAACCAGAAGCGATCGACGCTGACGATGAACAGGTACCAGTTGCCGATCGAGATCGACCCGCCGGCGGCCGCGAGCCCGCCCCAGTAGACCAGCACCGCCATCCCGCTGCCCGAAAGCGCGTTGAGCAGAGGAAAGACCATCGCCAGCGTGAACCCCCGCCGCAGGTTGACCCGGTACGAGCGGCGGTTGACCTCGGAGAAACCGGCATAGATCGCCGCCTCCTGCCTGAAATTCTTGGCCACGCTGATCCCGGTCACCGCCTCCTGGATGGCGGCGTTGACCTCGGCCAGGACGCGGAACCCCTGGCGCGTGACGCGGCGCGCGACGCGCCGGAAGGCGAGCGCCAGGAGCAGGACGACCGGCGCGAACGACAATACCATGAGCGTCAACTGCCAGGAGACGTTCAGCAAGGCGATCAACAGGATGACGATCATCATCAACTGGCTGAGCAGGTCGGTGACGAGCTGCACCACCTGGGCGAACTCTTCGGTGTCGGACGTGATGCGGCTGATGATGCGCCCGGAGCGAAACTCGTCGAAAAACGACATGTCGTGCTGCACCGACGCCTGGAAAGCGTCGCGGCGCAGCGCCAGGACGACGTCGCCGATGATGCGGGCGGTGAGCCGGCGGCGCAGCCAGTTGCCGCCCCAGTTAAAGACGCCGAACGCGAGCACGGCCGCGACGAGTGCGGCGATCACCTCCAACCGTGGCGACGCAATGAGCACGTCCAGGCTGCGCGCCACGACGAGCGGCTGCGCAGCCCCTGCCACCGCGATGGCCGTGATCAAGGTGGCCACGACGATCGTGCGTCCCCGGTGCGGCGCGAAATAGCCGACGATGCGGCGCACCAGCTCCCGGTCGCTATATTGCCGGTCGTATGCTTCGGTATCCAGGCCGTGAAAGATGGACATAGGACTCCTGGCGGGCAGTAGTTTATCAGTAGACAGTAGACAGTAGACGGTAGACGGGGGGGGACGAGCTCCCGTTTGGGGCGTCGGGACGCTCTCCATCGACTATGCGTCTGTATGGACCGCGACCGCGCGCCCATGCGCGCGTCCGGTCAGCCCCCTCACGCGCCCTTCAGGCGATCTTCCCTGTCTACCGACTACCGTCTACCGTCTACTCTCCTCCCCCTGTCTACCGTCTACCGTCTACCGTCTACTTTCCACCTTCAGAATCAGGCGATACAGCATTCGGCTGACGACTTCGGCGTCAGCCATCAGTCGCTCTACGTCGCCGATGTATCCCAGATCCCTCGACAGGATGAAATAGTACTTGACCTCCTCCAGTGATGCCTCGCCGATGTTGTAGAAGCGGATCTTTTCGGCCTGGCCGCGGCGTTTGAAACCCTCCGCGATGTTGGCCGGCACCGACACCGCCGCCCGCCGCATCTGCGAAATCAACCCGTATTGCTCATCAGGCGGAAATCCTTTCGTGACCCGATAGACAGCCAGCACCAGTTGATGCGCCCGCTGCCACACCTCCAGATCCTGAAAGCACTTGATCTGCCCCATTGTCACCCTCCCTGTCTACCGTCTACCTCTCATACCGCGCAAAGATGTTCCTATACGCCGGCGACTCCCGCAACAACTCCTCGTGCGTCCCCACCGCCGCCACGCGCCCCTGGCGCATCACGATGATGAGGTCCGCCCACCGGATCTGCGACAGCCGATGGGTGATGAGAAAGGTCGTGCGGCCCGCGGCAGCGCGTTCGATGGCGCGCTGGATGCGGTCCTCGGTCTCGCTGTCGATCGCGCTGGTCGCGTCGTCCAGGACCAGGATAGCCGGCTTTGTCAAAAAGGCCCGGGCCAGCGCCAACCGCTGGCGCTGGCCGCCCGACAGCGTGACGCCGCGCTCGCCGATGACCGTGCCGTAGCCGTCCCCGATACCGGCGATAAAGTCGTGGGCCTGGGCCGCCCGCGCGGCCTCCTCGATCTCCTCGCGGGTGGCTTTGGGGTGGCCAAACGCGATGTTCTCGGCGACGGTGCGCGAGAAGAGAAAGATGTCCTGCTCGATGACCGAAATCTGGCGGCGCAGTGCCGCCAGATTCCAGTCGCGCACGTCCACGCCGTCGATCCGCACGTGCCCGCCATCGACGTCGTAGGTGCGGTTGAGCAATTTGGCGATCGTGCTCTTGCCCGAGCCGGTCTGCCCGACGATGGCCACCGTCTGTCCCGGCTCGACGCGGAAACTGATGTGCTCCAGCGTCGCCCCGTCCTGGTCGAGACGGCACTGCTCGTGTGGGGCCTGGTAGCAGAAGGAGACGTCCTCGAAGGCCACCGCCCCCCGCATGGACCCGTCGTAGCCCTCCACGTTCTGATCCAATTCGGTCCGGGCGTTGATCAACTCCAGGATGCGGCGGGCGCTGGCCACGCCCGACGAGACGCGGGAGTAGGCGAACTGCGCCGCAAAGGTGGGGAAGCCAAAGAGCAGCAGCAGCCCGTTGAACGAAACGACGCCACCCAGCTCGATCGCGCCGGCGCGGAACAACAACAGGCTGTGCAGGAACCCCGCAGCGTGCAAGAGCCCCAGCAACAGCAGCGGGATGAAGCGGGCCTCGATGTCCGCCTGGGCCAGGTAGGCATCGCGCCACCCGGCGACCGCCCGCACGAAGCGGTCGATCTCGTGCGTCTCCTGGGCCGCCCCCTTCACCGTCTCGATGCCATCGATCGCCTCGGCCAGCCGGGTGTTCATCCTGCCGAACTCACGGCGCACCCCCTCGGCCGCGGGGCGCAGTTGCCGCAGGTAGCTCTGCACCAGGAAAAAGTAGGCCGTCAGGTAGGCCAGCGGCGGGAGGATGAGCTGGGGATGGATCGTGGGCGCGACGATGATCGGCATGAGCAAAAAGTTGGCCGACCCGATGACCAGGTTGAGGCCCGGGTTGAACATCAGGTTGATCTCGCGCACGTCGTTGGTGGCGCGGGCCATCAAATCGCCGGTGGGTTGCGTGTCGTGGAACGAGGTGCTCTTGCCGATGAGGCTGGCATACAGCTCGGCGCGGATGTCTCGCTCGAGCTTTTGGCCGATGGCCTCGGCGCTAAAGTTGCGCGCCAGTTGGAGTATGACACCTCGCACCAACTGCGACACGGCCACCAGCCCGGCCGCCGTCGCCAGCCCTGGCAGGCGGGGAGGCGTCGCCGCCACCGCGTCGAAAGCCCGGCCGATGAGGACGGGCATCGCCGCCGCCAGCGCCGCGTTGCCAAACGCCCCGACGAACACGCCGAGGACGAGCAGCTTGTGCCGGAGCGTGTGCGACAGGATCCAGCGCACCGGCCCGCGCCGGTCCGGTCGCCAGTCCTGGATGATGGCGAATTCACTGGCCGTCATAGCCTTCCTTTGAGCGACGAAGGCCACCCTCCGGGCAGGGTGGCGCGAGGATAGGGTCGTAGTGTACGCTGAAGCAGAGATTTCGTCAAGGAAGCGGATTTTGAGCATAATCTAACGAAACGCTGATAATCTTCTTATCTATTTCTGATACACATGGAGTATACTCACAGTCGAATCGCTAAGGGTGAAATGTGGAATGCACGACGTGAGGCCAAAAGACAGCTCGAGTACCGATGTCACGCATTACGCATTACGTATTACGTATCACGTATCACGTTTCACGTTTCACGGCCATAACGGCCAAACCTAGTTTAACGCATTGATGAATATGCAACAGGAGGAATCAGATGGGTAAGATCATTGGAATCGACTTGGGTACGACCAACTCGGTCGTCGCTGTGATGGAGGGCGGTGAGCCCACCGTCATCCCCAGCGCCGAGGGTGGACGGTTGGTCCCGTCGGTCGTGGCCTTTAACAAGAACGGTGAGCGGCTGGTGGGCCAGACCGCCCGGCGGCAGGCCGTCATCAACCCGGAGAACACCATCTTCTCGATCAAGCGGCTGATGGGCCGCCGGTACGACGACCCCGAGGTCGACAAAGCGCGCCAGATTCTGCCGTACAAGGTCGTGCGGGGGTCGGCGGGCGACGCGCGGGTCCTTATCCCACAGACCGGCAAGGAGTACACGCCGCAAGAGATCTCGGCCATGATCCTGCGCAAGATCAAGGAGGACGCCGAGTCCTACCTGGGCGAGCCGATCACGCAGGCAGTCATCACCGTGCCGGCCTACTTTAACGACAGCCAGCGCCAGGCGACGAAGGACGCCGGGCAGATCGCCGGCCTGGAAGTGCTGCGCATCATCAACGAGCCGACCGCGTCCAGCCTGGCCTATGGCCTGGACAAGAAGACGGACGAGACCATCCTGGTCTTTGACCTGGGCGGTGGCACGTTCGACGTCTCGATCCTGGACGTGGGTGGGGGCGTCGTCGAGGTGCAGTCGACCAGCGGCGATACGTTCCTGGGCGGCGACGACTGGGACCAGCGCGTCCTGGACTATGTCGCCGACGAGTTCAAGAAAGAGCAGGGGATTGACCTGCGAGGCGACCGCCAGGCGTTGCAGCGGCTCAAGGAGGCGGCCGAGAAGGCCAAGATCGAGCTTTCGACCGTTCTGGAGACAGAGATCAACCTGCCGTTCATCACGGCCGACGCCAGTGGCCCCAAGCACCTGCAGATCAAGCTGACGCGGGCCAAGCTGGATCAACTGACCGACGACCTGGTTGAACGCTGCCGCGTGCCCTTCGAGCAGGCGCTCAAGGACGCCAAGCTGAGTGTCAACGACCTGGACGAGGTGGTGCTCGTCGGTGGCGCGACGCGCATGCCGATGATCCAGAACCTGGTGCGCGATTTGACCGGCGGCAAGGAGCCCCACAAGGGGGTCAACCCCGACGAGGTGGTCGGCGTCGGCGCGGCCATCCAGGCGGGCGTCCTGGGCGGCGAGGTGAAGGACATGCTGCTCCTGGACGTGACGCCGCTGACGCTGGGCGTGGAGACGCTGGGCGGGGTGATGACGCCGCTGATCGAGCGCAACACGACTATCCCGGTGCGCAAGAGTGAGACCTTTTCCACCGCCGAGGATGGCCAGAGCGCGGTGACGATCCACGTCCTGCAGGGGGAGCGGCCGATGGCGGTCGACAACAACCGGCTGGGGATGTTCAACCTGGATGGCATCCCACCCGCGCCCCGGGGCATCCCGCAGGTCGAGGTGACGTTCGACATCGACGCCAACGGCATCCTGAACGTCTCGGCCAAGGACAAGGCCACCGGCAAGGAGCAACAGATCACGATCACCGCCACCACGAACCTGAGTGACGACGAGGTGGAGCAGTTGGTGCAGGAGGCCAAGCGGCACGAGGGGGAGGACCGGCGGCGCAAGGAACTGGTGGAGGCCCGCAACAGCGCCGACGCATTGATCTACCAGATGGAGAAGACGCTGCGCGACCTGGGCGACAAGGTGTCCGCCTCCGATCGCGGGCGCATCGAGCAGATCATCGGTGACCTGAAGCAGGCGAAGGAAGGCGACGACGCGGCTCGCATCCGGCAACTGATCGACCAGTTGCAGCAGGCCAGCCAGGCCGTCGGGCAGGCCATGTACGCGCAGCAACAGGCAGGGAGTGGACCGCAGGCCGGGCCGACCGGGTTCGGCGGTGGACCGGGTACCGGGCCAGCACCTGGGAACGACCGGGGCGAGGAAGAAGTCGTCGAGGGCGAGTTCCACGAGGTGTAAGCCAGGAGACCCTCTGATCCCCTCCTATGCATCTCTCCCCTTCCCCTTGCGAGACCGGGGAAGGGGAGAGATTGAAAAAACACTGACGATAGGGTAGAATATGTACAAAAGAGTAAGAGTGCCGATCCGCGTCAGGCCGCCGGGCGCTCCCAGGCAGCCATCCATCGCAGACGAGCCAACGGTCGCGGCCCCCGCGCGCCCAGAGGCAGAGCCCGCGCGCCCAGAGATAGAATCTGGATCGCCTCGGTCTGAGCCAGACACGGAACACGCAACACGCAACACGCAACACGTCACACACAACACGCAGAACGCACGCGGCCAGGACCCCGAGCGCGAGAGCCAGGTCGTCGAGGAAGAGGAGACCCTTGACCTGTGGCGCGACCGGGCGCTGCGCCTGCAGGCCGAGATCGAGAACTTTCGCAAGCGGCAACAGCGGCTGGCCGAGGAGCGCATCCTCGCCGACCGTGAGCGGTTGTTGCGCGCCTTCCTGCGCGTGGCCGACGACTTGGAGCGGGCGCTGCATGCGGACGGCGCGGACGCCGACGACCTCCGGCAGGGGGTCGACCTGACGTACCGGTCGCTGATGCAGCTCCTGGACCAGGAGGGGGCAGAGCCGATCGAGGCCACAGGGCAGCCCTTCGATCCGGCCTGGCACGAAGCGGTCGGCACCGTGCCCCACGTGCACGCGGGGGCGGAGCCGGACACGGTGGTCAAGGTGGTCGAGGCGGGCTATCGCCTGGGCGACCGCCTCCTGCGCCCCGCCCGCGTCATCGTCGCCGCCTGAATTCCTTACGTATCACGCATTACGCATTACGCATTAAGCCGATGGAATACAAAGACTATTACCAAACGCTCGGCGTCAGCCGGGACGCCGACGAAAAAGAGATCAAGCGGGCCTTTCGCCGTCTCGCCCGCCAGTACCATCCCGACGTCAACCCAGGCGACAAGAGCGCCGAGGAGCACTTCAAGGAGATCAACGAGGCCTACGAGGTGCTCTCCGACGCGGAGAAGCGGGGCAAGTACGACCGGTTGGGGTCCGAGTGGTCTCGCTGGCAGCAGACCGGTGGCCGACCTGGCGACTTTGATTGGAGCCGTTGGGGCGCGGGTGGTCCCGGAGGCGGACAGGGCGTCCACGTCCGCTACGGCACGCCGGAGGACCTGGGGGATCTCTTTGGTGGGGCCAGCCCGTTCTCTGACTTTTTCAGCCAGATTTTTGGCGGGATGGGGGGCGGGGCTGCGCCGGGGGGCTACGAATATCGCGTGCGCCCGCAGCGCGGGCAGGACTATGAGCAGGAGGTCGAGATCGGCCTGCGGGAGGTTTACCAGGGGGCCACGCGCGTCCTGCAGAAGGACGGCCGCCAGTTGGAGATCAAGATCCCGCCGGGGGCGCGCACCGGCACCCGCGTCCGCATGGCGGGCGAGGGCGGGCCGGGTGCGGCCGGTGGAACGACGGGCGACCTGTTCCTGCGCGTCAAGGTGTCACCCGACCCCCAGTTCGAGCGCCGGGGCGACGACCTGCACGTGACCGTGCCGGTGGACCTGTATACGGCGGTATTGGGCGGCCAGGCCCAGGTGCCGACGCTGGGCGGCCCTGTGATGCTCTCGATCCCGGCCGGCACGCAGAACGGGCGCGTGTTCCGTCTGCGGGGGAAAGGACTGCCCCGCCTGCGAAAGCCACAGCAGCACGGCGATTTGTACGCCAAAGCCGAGGTACAGTTGCCGGCGGACCTCAGCCCACGCCAGCGGGAGTTGTTCGAGGAACTGCGGCGGTCCTCGCAGACAGGGGAGGAGACCCGTTCGTAGTGCGCGCTTCAGCGCGCCTGCGCACCGGCGTGCAGAGGAAGAGGCGCTGAAGCGCCGACTACGAACCGGAGGCGTGGCTGAGACCCGTTCGTAGTGCGTGCTTCAGCGCGCCTGTGCACCGGCGTGCAGATGGGGAGGCGCTGAAGCGCCGACTACGAACCGGAGGCGCGGCTGAGGACCGTTCGTAGTGCGCGCTTCAGCGCGCCTGCGCACCGATGTGCAGAGGAAGAGGCGCTGAAGCGCCGACTACGAACCGGAGGCGTGGCTGAGAACCGTTCGTAGTGCGCGCTTCAGCGCGTCTGCGCACCGGTGTGCAGATGCAGAGGCGCTGAAGCGCCGACTACGAACCGGATTGCGAAGGCTAGAGGGAATGTGTTCGTAGTGCGCGCTTCAGCGCGTCTGCACCCGGCGTGCGGATGGGGAGGCGCTGAAGCGCCGACTACGAACCGGAGGTGTGGCTGAGACCCGTTCGTAGTGCGCGCTTCAGCGCGTGTGCGCACCGACGTGCAGAGGAAGAGGCGCTGAAGCGCCGACTACGAACCGGAGGTATGGCTGAGAGCCGTTCGTAGTGCGCGCTTCAGCGCGTCTGCGTACCGGCGTGCAGAGGAAGAGGCGCTGAAGCGCCGACTACGAACCGGTTCCTAGAGATTATGTTGAGTGAGGTGGGATGATGAAAAAACCATGGGTCGTTATTTTGGTCGCGATTGCGGCGCTGGCCGGCGCGACGTTGGGCTGCGGTCTGCCGAGCGAGGTGCTCTTGCAGCCCACTGCACTGCCGGCGCCTACCCCGACGCCGGTGCCTGCCACGCCGACGACGGCTCCGCCCCAGGTGCCCGCGCTGACCGAGGAGCCGGCCAACGCGCTGGAGGGCCAGGTCGTGGCGGTCTACGAATCGGCCGCCCCGGCCGTCGTCAACATCAGCACGGTCGTCATCGCCTACGACTTTTTCATGCGGCCCGTTCCCCAGGAAGGGGGCACCGGCTCCGGCTTTCTCTACGACGCGGAGGGACACATCGTCACCAACTATCACGTGGTGGAGAACGCGGAGGAACTGTCGGTGACGCTGGCCGACGGGGAGGTCTACCCGGCCGAGATCGTCGGCGTGGACCCCTCCAACGACCTGGCGGTGGTCCGCATCGACGTCGAGAACCTGCCGCAACCGGTCGCGCTGGGCGATTCGGACGGCCTGCGCGTGGGCGAGTTCGTCGTCGCTATCGGCAACCCCTTTGGACTGGAGCGCACGCTGACGGTGGGCGTGATCAGCTCGCTGGGCCGGGTCATCGAGAGCCCGGACGGCCGCTTCATCGGCGAGGCCATCCAGACCGACGCGGCGATCAACCCCGGGAACTCGGGCGGGCCGCTGCTGGACCTGGAGGGGCGCGTCATCGGGGTGAACTCGCAGATCATCAGCCCCAGCCGTGCCTCGGCCGGCATCGGCTTTGCCGTGCCGGTGAACACGGTGAAGCGGGTGGTGCCGCAGTTGATCGCCCAGGGCCGCTACGCGCACCCCTGGCTGGGCGTGCAGCCGCTCGGCCTGACGCCGGAGCGGGCGCAGGCCTTTCGCGAGGCCGGGATGGACGTGCCGGTGGACGAAGGGCTGCTGATGATCGAGGTCATACCCGGCGGACCTGCCGACCGGGCGGGCATCCGGGGCGGTGACCGCATCGTGCAACTGGGCAACGTCCAGCTCCCGTTGGGCGGGGACATCGTCACCGCCATCAACGGCCAGGCCGTGGATGATCTACAAGAACTTACCGTCTACCTGGAGACCCGGACGCAGGTGGGGGATACCGTCGAGGTGACGATCTTCCGGGACGGGGTGGAGCAGAACGTCCGGGTGACGCTGGCGGAGCGGCCGCGGTAGGCGCGTGGCTCGCTCCGGGGGGATGACCACGGACGCGTAAACACACGATCGACCCATCAAGCACCTGGCTGTTTGCCCATCCGCAGCGGCGGGGATTTCGGTCCCCGCCGCTGTTGTGCTATATTGGGCTGGCAGCTTTCTGCAAAAAAGCTGCCAGTTAAGTTTCTGGTAAGTGTTGTGTGGTATAATGGGGGATACTTTAGCATCCGGCGATCAATCGCCGACTTGAACGAAATATGACCTTGTCAGACTGTACAAGGAGGTGCCGACGAAATCTTTCATCGAACTGCTGACGGCCTATGTGATGCGCTTTGGCCAGTCCCGCACGATGCGAACTGGCGCTGGCCGCCTCACGGCTTTACCCCGGGTGACCAGGGATCTCCCTCGGCAAGTTGGGGGGCCAACGCCCCCAATCGGAACGTACGAAACTGGACCATACAAGGAGAGTACAATGACACGCAGACCAATCTTTTTCGTCCTGACCGCCTCGCTGCTGGCGCTGGGCGGGCTGGCCCTGCTGGCTGGGAGCCTTTCGGCGCCGGCGCAGGCCGCGGCCGACGCCGGCTTGGCGCTGAGCGAGGCCGGAGCGCCCGCCGCCGAGCTGCACGTCTGCCCCAGCGGCTGTGCCTATTCCTCGGTGCAGGCCGCCGTCGACGCGGCCAACGACGGCGACGTCATCAAGGTGGCGGCTGGCACCTACACCGGCGTGCGGAACGTCCCCAGTCTCAACACGACCACTTTTACTGCTACCCAGATGGTGGCCATCACCAAGAGCGTCACCATCCGCGGCGGCTACACGACCGCCAACTGGAACACCCCCAATCCCGATGCCAACCCCACAGTCTTGAATGCCCAGGGGCAGGGGCGGGTGTTATACATCACCGGCAGCAACACCAACTGCACCATTGAGGGGCTGCGTATCACTGGCGGCGACGCGACAGGGCTGGGTGGAGTGTGGGGGGAGGACGGTGGCGGTGGGGTGTACGTCACAGAAGCTACGGCCAGGATCAGCAACAACCAGGTGTTTAGCAACACCGCCTATAGCTGCGGCGGGCTGTATCTAGACGGTGGCTCCGCTATTATTATGCTCAGCGCCAACACTATCGCCTCCAACACCGCCGCCGAAGAAGGAGGCGGGCTGTGCCTGTACGGTCGCGATTTCTCCACGCCGGTCCGTGACACCATCTCCTACAACACCATCACCAACAACAACGCTGACGGGGACGGCGGCGGGCTGTTACTATCTTCAAGCGACGTCACGCTTAATGATAACATCATCGCTGCCAACACCGCCAGGCTCGGCGGTGGGTTGTACCTGTTCGACAGCGACGTCACGCTCATTGATAACACCATCGCCGCCAACACCGCCAGCTACGAAGGCGGCGGTCTGTACGTCTCTGGCGCCGACACCCCCATGTTCAGTAGAAACACCGTCACTTCTAACACTGCTGGCTACTCTGGCGGTGGTCTGAAAATGCAACACACCACCGCCACGTTCAGCGGCAACACCTTCGCCGCCAACAACGCCAGCAGAGGCGGCGGGTTGTACCTGTTCAACAGCGCTGCCACGTTCACCAACGACGTCGTCATGGACAACCGGGCTAACCAATATGGCGGCGGTCTGTACGTCTCTGGCGCTGGCACTTCTTACGGCATACTGCACACCACCATCGCTATACTGCACACCACCATTGCTCGCAATACTGGCGGCGACGGCAGCGGGGTCTATGTCACCGACTACGAGGGGAACTATAGCACCGTCGCTTTGACCAACACCATCTTGGTGAACCATAGCGTAGGCATCAACGTTACCGGCGGCAACACTGTGACGGTGAATGGCGTCCTCTGGCACGGCACGCCCATCACCATCTCGCAGTCCATCACAGCCGTCGTAACCGTGCGGAACCAGCACACGGGCGACCCGGCCTTTGCCGCCGACGGCTACCACCTGACGGCCGGCTCGGACGCGATCGACGCGGGCGTGGACGCCGGCGTGAGTAGCGACCTGGACCTGGACCTGCGGCCCATCGGCGCGGGCTTTGACATCGGCGCCGACGAGTTCCCGCTCTCCGGCACCGCCGACCCGGGAACCTCCAGCTCGCTGACCTACGTCGATACCCAGGGCAGCCCCACCACGCTCGACGTCCCGGCCGGGGCGGTGACCGAATCCACGACCATCCGCTACGCGCCGAAGGACCCGCAGGCCGTGACCGGTGTGCCCCCGGACCTGGCCTTCGGCAACCACGCCTTCGACCTGGATGCCTACCGGGGCGGCAGTCTCATCCCCGGCTTCACCTTCGAGAAGGCGGTGATGTTGACGGTCGAGTACTCGGACGCCGACGTGGCCGGGCTGGACGAGGAGACGCTGGCCCTCTACCGCTGGACGGGGAGCGGATGGCAAGAGATCGGGGAGCGCCCGCCGGAGACCTACACGCTGGACGTCGAGAACAACGTGCTGACCGCCTATCTGCTCGGCTTTAGCCGGTTCAGCACGATGGGAGCGGGTGTCGACAACCGCGTCTTCCTGCCGCTCGTGCTCATGGATCACCCCTAGCGAACTGGCAGGACGGACGGCCCAACCGGAACACGCGAAACTCGTACACACAAGGAGAGTACAATGACACGCAGACCAACGTTCTTCGTCCTGACCGCCTTGCTGCTGGCGCTGGGCGGGCTGGCCCTGCTGGCAGGGAGCCTTTCGACGCCGGCGCAGGCCGCGCCCGGTGCCGGCTCGGCGCTGAGCGAGATCGAAGCGCCTGCCAGAGGGCCTGCCGCCGAGCTGCACGTTTGCCCCAGCGGCTGTGCCTATTCCTCGGTGCAGGCCGCCGTCGACGCGGCCAACGACGGCGACGTCATCAAGGTGGCGGCCGGCACCTACACCGGCGTGAGTGTACGTCCCCGGAACGATTTCAGAACCACTGGGGTCGTTACACAGGTCGTATATATCAGCAAGACTGTTACCATCCGCGGTGGCTACACTATCGCCAATTGGATCACAGCCGATCCCGATGCCAATCCCACCATTCTGGACGCCCAAGGACAGGGGCGGGTGCTGTATGTGACTGGCCGCGACAATCACTGCACCATCGAAGGATTACATATCACCGGCGCCAATTTGCCAGACGTGAGTGATGGCTGGTTTAGCAATGCGGGAGGGGGCATATATGCTTGCGTCGCCACGGTCACCATCAGCAACAACCATATATACAGTAATACTGCTACCGACGGCGGAGGGCTGTTTCTGCACAGCAGCGATGCCACAATCAATGGGAATGAGGTCACGAGCAACGCAGTCAGCGATGATGGTGGGGGACTCCATCTGGAATATGGCAATATCACGCTCAGCAGTAATATCATTCTCTCCAACACCGCTGAATCGTTCGGGGGGGGGCTGTACCTGAAAGAAAGCGACGTTACTCTCAACGGGAACAGAATCACCGGCAATCGCGCCGGGGGGGGAATGTGGGGGGGTACGGGCGGTGGGGCGAGCTTCGCTTTCGGCAGTGCCACATTGCACAACAACTTCGTGGCTGACAACTGGGCCGAGACCGACGGCGGGGGCTTGCGTTTGGAAAGCATTGACGCCACACTTAGCAACAACACTATCATCTCCAACACCGTCGACCAAAGTGGCGGCGGGCTGTACCTGCGGACTGCTTCCATCACGCTTAGCCATAACATTGTTATGGGCAACATAGCCCTCGGCAACACACACTTGGGCTGGGGTGGTGGGTTGAACGCATACTATGGTGTCACCATTCTCGACGGTAACACCTTCTCCGCCAACACAGCCAACTGGTCCGGCGGAGGGCTGGCCATAGACCGCGGCTACGCTAAACTGACCAACAACGTCGTCGCCGATAACCAGGTCGTTAGCGTCGATGGGGGCAGCGGGCTGTTCCTCAACGAGGCCACATCTGACCTGGTGCACAACACGATCGCCCGCAACAGCGGCAGCAGTGGAATCAATGTCTATAGGGATAGCACCGTGGCCATGACCAATACCATCCTCGTCGGCCACGACGTGGGCATCTGGGTCAACGCCGGCAACACAGCCACGCTGGAGGCCACGCTGTGGGGCAGCGGGGCCTGGGCCAACTCCACCGACTGGGACGGCCCGGGCAGCATCTTCACCGGCACGGTCAACGTCTGGGGCGACCCGGCCTTCGCCGGCGCTGGCGACTACCACCTCACGGCCGGCTCGGACGCGATCGACGCGGGCGTGGACGCCGGGGTGAGCAGCGACCTGGACCTGGACCTGCGGCCCATCGGCGCGGGCTTTGACATCGGCGCCGACGAGTTCCCGCTCTCCGGCACCGCCGATCCGGGAACCCCCAGCTCGCTGACCTACGTCGATACCCAGGGCAGCTCCACCACGCTCGACGTCCCGGCCGGGGCGGTGACCGAATCCACGACCATCCGCTACGCGCCGAAGGACCCGCAGGCCGTGACCGGCGTGCCCCCGGACCTGGCCTTCGGCAACCACGCCTTCGACCTGGACGCCTACCGGGGCGGGAATCTCATCCCCGGCTTCACCTTCGAGAAGGCGGTGAAGCTGACCGTCGAGTACTCGGACGCCGACGTGGCCGGCCTGGACGAGGAGACGCTGGCGCTCCGCCGCTGGACGGGGAGCGCGTGGGAGGAGATCGGGACGCAGCCGCCAGAAACCTACACGCTGGACATCGAAAACAACCGGCTGACGGCCTATCTGCGGTCCTTCAGCCGGTTCAGCACGATGGGAGTGCGTAGGGGCCACGGCATCTTCCTGCCGCTCGTGCTCAGGAATCGCTAGGCCGCCTCCGGCGGAGAGACGAAACATTTGGTTCCCAACCAGAACGTGCAAACAAGGAGACTGCAATGATGCGTAAACCAGTATGCCTGGTCCTGACCGCTGTGCTGCTGGCCCTGGGCGGGCTGGTCCTGTTCGCGGGGGGCCTGTCCACGTCGGCGCGGGCTGCGCCCGCTGCCGGCGCGGCCCTAAGCCAAGTCGAAGCGCCTGCCAGGGCGCCCGCCGCTGAACTGCACGTCTGCCCCAGTGGCTGTGCCTATTCCTCGGTGCAGGCGGCCGTGGACGCAGCCAACGACGGCGACGTCATCAAGGTGGCGGCCGGCACCTACACCGGCGTGCGGAACGTCCCCAGTCTCAACACGACCATTTTTACTGCTACCCAGATGGTGGCCATCACCAAGAGCATCACCATCCGGGGCGGCTACACCACCGCCTTTACCGACCCACCCGACCCCGACGCCAACCCTACCACCCTGGACGCCCAGAGACAGGGGCGTGTGCTGTACATAACCCACGGCGCCCTCTGCACCATTGAAGGGCTGCGTATCACCGGCGGCGACGCGATAGGGCTGGGCGGCTACTTTTATAGTGATAGCGGTGGCGGGGTGTACGTTGGACTAGCTACGGCCAGGATCAGCAACAACCAGGTGTTCAGCAACACCGCCGAGAGCGGCGGCGGGCTATATCTAGAGCGTAGCGCTACTGTGCTCAGCGCCAATACTATCACCTCCAACACCGCCGCCGAAGAAGGAGGCGGGCTGTATCTGCTCGGGTATGGGCCCACCACGGGTGATCACACCATCTCCTACAACACCATCTCCGCCAACAACGCCAGCAGCGGCGGCGGGCTAAGACTGTACCAGAGCAACGCCACGCTCAATAGCAATATCATCGCCGCCAACAACGCCAACAGCGGCGGCGGGCTGGATTTGTGGGACGGCGCCCCCACGCTCAGTGGGAACATTGTCACTTCTAACACTGCTTACCATGGCGGTGGTCTGAAAATGCAATACACCACCGCCACGTTCAGCGGTGACACCTTCGCCGCCAACGAAGCCGAGTATGAGAACGGCGGTGGGTTGTACCTGTTCAACAGCGATGCCACGTTCACCAACGACGTCGTCATAGACAACCGGGCTAACCAATATGGCGGTGGTCTGTACGTCTCTGGCGCCGGCACCTCTCTCCACATGCTGCACACCACCATCGCTCGCAATACTGGCGGCGACGGCAGCGGGGTCTATGTCACCGACTACGAGGGGAACTATAGCACCGTCGCTTTGACCAATACCATCCTGGTGAACCATAGCGTAGGCATCAACGTTACCGGCGGCAACACTGTGACGGTGAATGGCGTCCTCTGGCAGGGCACGCCCATCACCATCTCGCAGTCCATCACAGCCGTCGTAACCGTGCGGAACCAGCACACGGGCGACCCGGCCTTTGCGGCCGATGGCTATCACCTGACTGCCAACTCGGACGCGATTGACGCGGGCGTGGATGCCGGCGTGGGCACCGACCTGGACCTCGACCTGCGGCCCATCGGCGCGGGCTTTGACATCGGCGCGGACGAGTTCCCGCTCTCCGGCACTGCCGTTCCGGGGACATCCAGCACGCTGGTCTACACCGACACCCAGGACAGCCCCACCACGCTCGACGTCCCGGCCGGGGCGGTGACCGGCACCACGACCATCCTCTACGCGCCGAAGGCCCCGCAGGCAGTGACCGGCATTCCCTCAGGCCTGGCCCTGGGCAACCACGCCTTCGACATGGACGCCTACCGGGGCGGGGCTCTCCTCCCCGGCTTCACCTTCCAGAAGATGGTGACGCTGACGGTCGAGTACTCGGACGCCGACGTGTCCGGGTTGGACGAGGAGACGCTGGCGCTCTATCGCTGGGCGGGGAGCGGATGGGAGGAGATCGGGACGCGACCACCGGAAACCTACACGCTGGACGTCGAGAACAACCTGCTGACGGCCTACCTGCGGTCCTTCAGCCGGTTCAGCACGATGGGAGTGCGTGGAGGCCACCCCATCTTCCTGCCACTCGTGCTCAGGAATCGCTAGGCCACCCCCGGCGGAGAGACGAAACGTTTACGAGTCCAAGGGCCTGTCCAATAAGGACAGGCCCTTGATTTTCATCCCAGTTGGTCCAGCGTGGCCTGGACGCGGGCCTGTTCCTGCGGCAAGTCCAGCCGCCTGAAGAGGTCCAGGGCCGCCGACAACTGCTCGCGGGCCAGCGCCGTCTGTCCCAATTCTATCAGGGCCTGGGCATAGTCGTGGAGGGTTGTGCCCAGGTCGAACTCCTGGCGCAGTTCGCGCAGGATCGCCACGCTCTGCTCCAGGTACCCCATGGCGGAAGCCGCATCTCGCCCCTGGAGATACGCGTTGCCCAGCACCCGGTAGATGATCGCCTCTTCTTTACGGTCGCCGATCTCTTGCGCGTGTGCCAGCGCCTCACGACAGGCCGCCAGCGCACGTTCGAGGTCGTTGGTCTCCAGGTGAGACTCGGCCAACTGGCGATGACATTCAGCCTCCGCGTCGCTCGCGCCGATCTCCTGTGCGATGGCCAGGCCTTTCTCCAGATGGGTGATCGCCTGGGCCAGGTCGCCCTGGGCCCGATAGGCCTCGCCCAGGTTGATGTGGCAGTCGGCCATGCCCAGGTTGTGGCGCAGGCGCTCTCGTGTGGCCAGGCTGCGCTGGTAGTAGTCAATCGCCTGGGCATAGTTGCCCTGGGCGTATTGGACGACGCCCAGGTTCATATAGGCGGCCGCTTCCTCCCACACGTTGCCCAACCGCTGCATGGTTTCCAGTGCGCGGCCAAAATAGGCCGCCGAGCGGGCCAGGTCGGTCTGGTAGTAGAGGATGGCCAGATTGTTGTAGATCCGGGCGGCGTCGTGCTCGTCGCCGATGCGTTCCATGATGGCCAGGCCCCGTTCCAGGTGTTCGATTGCCCTGGCAGGCTGGCTGGCCCGGTAACTGAGCCCCAATATGTTGTGGGTGTGGGCGATTTCCCGGTAGTGCGCCGTGCCGTTCAGAATCGCCAGGCTGGCCTCTCCATCGGCCAGGGCGGCGTCGTGTTGCCCCTGCTGTTCATAGACCCGGGAGCGGGCAATCAACAGGCGGGCCATCTCGACCGTCGTTTCGCCATCCGGCGACAGGAGTTCGATCCCGCGAGCGCAGGCCACCAGCGCGGCTTCATATTCTCCGCGCTTCTCGTGCACCATGCCGATGCGCCGGTACAGGTCGGCCTGTTGCGAAGCCGTTGTGCGGTAGCGCAAGGCGCGCTCGTAACACGCCAGCGCCTCGTCCGACTCGCCGATGTGGAACAGGACGTCCCCCAATCCCTCGGCGATGGCGGCCTGATTATGAGGACGTTTCAATTGTTCGGCCAAAGGCGTGGCCTGGCGGTAAAAGGCGATCGCCTCCGGGTTGGCGTAGGCCGCGCGCGTCTTGTCGCCCGCTTTGATCAGATAGGTCAGCCCCTTCTCCTGGTCGTCGGAGAGACTATAGTGATAGGCCAGCAGCTCATAGATCTCCTCCCGCTTCTGACCGATGGTCAGCTCCTCCAGGTGCTGGCCCACCAGGCGGTGATAGAGACGGCGGTCGCGGACCAACAGGCTCTCGTAGGCCACGTCGCGGATCATCACGTGCTCAAAGATGTACTCCAGTTCGGGCATGCGGCTCCGCTCACGCACCAACGCGGCCCGCTGCAGCGCGGCCAGGCTGCCGTCCAGTTGCGCGGCCAGCGCCGCCGCCGAGGCCAGCCGGGCCAGTACCTGGTGGCGGAAGGTGCGCCCGACCACAGCGGCCAGTTGCAGCGTGCGCCGCGCCTCCTCCATCAGCCGATCCATGCGGGCCATGATGATCCCCTGCAGCGTGTCGGGGACAGCCTGCAGGTCGATGTCCCGGGCCAGTTGCCAGCGGCCGTCCTCGCGGACGATAGCGCCCTGGTCGATGAGCGCACGGATGATCTCTTCGACGTAAAAGGGGTTGCCTTCGGCCCGGCCGACCAGTTGGGCCAGGCTGGGTGGCAGTTGCTCCACCGACAGCAGATTGCACGCCAACTGCTCGTCCTGGCCGGCGTCCCTGTCCAGCGGCACGAGGGTGATCTCTGTGTAACGGTGGGGGTAATCGCGGGCCGCTGCCTGCCCCAGCGCCCAGCAACCACGGGCCCGCTCCGACCGGTAGATCAAAAAGATCAGGACCGGGGCGCGGTCGGTGAGGGCCAGGCAGCGCTCCAGCATGGCCAGCGAGGCCGAGTCGGCCCAATGCAGGTCGTCAAAGGCGAGCACCAGCGGCTGCTCTCGGGCCACCTGCTCCAGAAAGACGGCGACGGCCCGCAAGATCTGGCGCTGCAGCGCCTCCCCTTCCAGGTAGGCCACCCGCTCGGATTCGGGGTCACTCAAGGGCAGGTTGAGAAAGTGGGCCAGGTAGGGCAGAATGTCCTTGCCAGCCTCGCCGGGCAGCAGTTCATCCACGCGACGGCGCAGCTTGACCCGGACGTCAAACTCGTTGTCCGTCTCGACGATGCCCAGGGCGGTGTGGATCACGCCGGTGAAGGCCGAGTAGCTTACCTGCTGGGTGTAGGACAGGCAGCGCCCTTCCAGCCAGGTGAGGTTGCGCTCGGCGATGGCCCCGGCGCGCAGCTCGGCGACCATGCGGCTCTTGCCCAGTCCCGCCTCGCCGATGAGCGACAGGATGCCGCCCCGTCCCATGCGCAGGTCCGCGACCAACCGTCGCAGCGTTGCCTCTTCGCCGGCCCGGCCGACGAGGGGGGAGCGCAGGCCGCGAATGCCACGCACCGGTTCCGGCTGCGCGCGCCGGCCGACGATCGTGTAGGTGGGCACCGGTTTGCTCTTGCCCTTCAGGCTGACCTCGCCCCGGTCGGCCGCCTCGAAGAAGGGGCTCACCTTGCGCTGCACGTAGCTGGCGAGCAGGATTTCCCCATCGGCGGCGGCGCTCATCAACCGGGCGGCCAGGTTGACCTCGTCGCCCATCACGGTGTATTCGCGCCGGGTGGCGGCGCCCACGTGCCCGGCAAAGACCATGCCGGTGCTCACACCGATGCGCTGGCTCAAAAGCCAGCTTTCTTCCAGAGAACCCGGCCTCTCACCGCTCCCCTCCACGGCGGCCTGCATCTCAAGCGCCGCCCGCACGGCCCGCTCGGCGTCGTCCTCGTGGGCCACCGGAGCGCCAAAGAGGGCCATCAGCTTGTCGCCGTGGTCGTAGAGGTCCACCTTGTTCACGACGCCGCCGTAGCGCGACACGGCCTGGTGCATCGTGACAAAGTACTGGTTGAGGGCCTGGGCGATTTCGCCTGTACGGTCCCGCCCCAGACGTGTGACCAACTCGCTGGCCCCCAAAAAGTTGGCAAAGAGCACCGCGACCAACCGGTGCTCGCCGCTGGTCTCGTGTTGGCCAGGATCGGGCACGAGACGCGGGAGTAACCCCGGGGGCAGATAGGGGACCAGGCGCTCCAGCGCGTCGAGCGTCCGCCGCAGCGTGTCACCCGGTTCATCGCCGGGCCGGCACAGGCCAGCGGCTTTCGGGGGAGTAGATGGCAGAGCTGGAGAGGGTCTGGGGCCAACTCGCTCCACCAGGTAGTGGCCGGCCGGCCCCTCGACGGCAGCCACCCAATCCCTGCCCTGTACCTGCCCGTACACGGCGGGGCTGACGAGGATTTGTCCGGCGCTGGCCGCCCCCTCGGCCCTGGCGGTCGCGTTGACCGCCGGGCCGGTGACAATGAACTCTCGCTCGTCGGCGCTGCCCACACGCGCGGCAAAGACCGGGCCCGCGTGCAGGCCGATCTTCATCTGCAGGGGAAAGGTCCCCAGGCTGGTCTCGACCTGGTGAAAGGCGGCCATGGCCTCCTGCATGGCCCAGGCAGCCTGCAGGGCGCTGGCGCTGCCACCGACGTGGTCGGGGACAAAGGCCAGCAGGGCGTCGCCTCCGAACTTGAACAGGTCGCCACCGTGGGCAAAGAGCACGTCCAGCATTGCGCCAAAGTAGCGATTGACGAGCGCGGTGATCTGCTCTGCCCCTTCCTGGCCCAGGGTGCTCAGGCGCTCGGACATGGCGGTAAAGCCGCTGATGTCGGCAAAGAGCAGCGCCCCGTCCAGGAACGCGCCACCGACCGGGGAGGCGCCGGTCAGCGCCAGCTCGGCCTGCACCAGTTGGCGCGGCAGGTAGGTGATGACGACGTCGAGCAGGCGGGCCAGGTGATCGTGGGTGCGGACCAGATCATCCTCTCGCCACAACGGGGCCGGGGGCAGGTCGTCGATCTGGCGGGGTGGCAGGTAGGGCTTGAGGCGTGCCAGGTCATCCCCGGTGATGAGCGCGCCGGGGGCTGTGGCCGCTGCCAGGCGGGTGCCGCACCGGCCGCAGAAGGCCAAGCCAGGCGGGCTCTCGGCACCGCAGTTGGGGCACGTGATCGCCAGCTTGGTGCCGCACTTGCCGCAAAAGGCAAATCCATCGGGGCTCTCAAAACCGCACGCTGGACATTTCATCGCGTCGTGAGTATAAACCGAATCGGCAATGAGGGCAATTTCATCGGGTACTTTCTTGACGCTTCTTCTCCTTCTGCTATAATAGCCGTAGCGTGCGGGGCGGCCTGCCCAGGCCGCCCCGTTGGTTGATTTGAGGAGAATATGCTGGAGAGATTGGAAAAAGTCAAAGAACGATACGACGATCTGGCGCGCCTGATGGCCGACCCGGCCGTGGCGCACGACTATGAGCGCGTGGCCGAATACGCCAAGGAGCGGGCCGACCTGGAAGAGATCGTCGGCGTCTATCGGGAATATAAAGACACGGCCGAGGAGCTGGAGGGGACCGAGACGCTGCTGACCGACGATGCCGACCCCGAACTGCAGGAACTGGCCGAGGGCGAGATTGCCCGGTTGCAGGCCCGGCAGGACGAACTGGAGCGCCAACTCCACAGGCTGCTGATCCCCAAAGACCCGCGCGATGCCAGGGACGTGATCATCGAGATCCGCGCCGGGGCCGGTGGCGATGAAGCCGGCCTCTTCGCGGCGAACCTGCATCGCATGTACACCCGCTACGCCGAGCGGCAGGGGTGGAAGACAGAGTTGCTGAGCGGGCACGCGACCGGCGTCGGCGGCTTCAAAGAGGTCATCTTTGGGATACAGGGACGTGGGGCGTTTTCCCGCTTCAAGTTCGAAAGCGGCGTCCATCGCGTCCAGCGGGTGCCGATCACCGAGTCCTCCGGCCGTATCCATACCTCGACCGCTACCGTCGCGGTCCTGCCCGAAGTGGATGAGGTGGAGGTCCACATCGACCCCAAGGACCTGGAGATCGAAGCCTACGGCTCCTCCGGCCCTGGCGGGCAGCACATGCAGAAGAACGCCACCGCCGTGCGCATCATCCACAAGCCGACCGGGATGGTCGTCGCGTGCGAGAGTGAGCGCTCGCAGACGCAGAACAAGCTGCGGGCGCTGGCCGTCCTGCGGGCGCGCCTGTACGAGCAGATGCGCCAGAAGCAGGAGGCAGAGGTGGCCGAGGCGCGGCGATCCCAGGTGGGCACCGGCGAGCGCAGCGAAAAGATCCGCACCTACAACTTTCCTCAGAACCGCGTCACCGATCACCGCATCGGCCTGACGCTCTACCGGCTGCCGGCCGTTCTGGACGGCGATCTCGACCCGTTCATTGACCAACTGGCGGCGCACGAGCAGGCCAAGCGCCTGGAGGCCCTGGGAGAGGCCGAGTAAGTACCATCGTGAAAACAGAAGAAGACAAACCGGCAGTTCATCCCTGGAGACGCGGCACCTTCGACCAATTATTCACATCCCGTATCCGCGCTCCAGCATCCACCATTGGGGGGGCGTTGCGTCAGGCAGCCATCGAGTTCGCCCCCATCACAGATGTCCCCCGGCTGGAAGCAGAGGTGCTCCTGGCCCACGTGCTGGGAACCGCGCGCACCGTGCTGATGGCACACCCCGAACGTCCACTCACGTCCGGTCAACTGGGCCGCTACGAAGCGCTCGTCAGGCGTCGTGCGTCCAACCATCCTCTTCCCTACATCACGGGCCGCGTCGAGTTCCACGGGCTCGAGTTCGAGGTCACGCCCGAGGTGCTGATCCCCCGCCCGGAGACGGAGACGCTGGTGGACCTGGCATTGGCGCGCCGGCCGGCGAGCGTCGTGGACGTCGGCACGGGCTCCGGCTGCATCGCCGTCTCGCTGGCGGTTCAGTTGCCCGACGCCCTCGTCTATGCCATCGACATCTCTCCGGCGGCGCTGGCTGTGGCGCGACGAAACGTGGAGCGGCACGGCGTCGCGGAGCGAGTGCGGCTGATGGTCGGCGACGTGCTCCACCCGCGTCCTGGCCCGGTCGACCTGATCGTCTCTAACCTGCCCTACGTCCCCACGGGCGAGTGCGCGTCGCTCCCGGCGTCGATCCGCGATCATGAGCCCCGGCTGGCGCTCGACGGCGGCCCAGGTGGACTGAGGGTCATCCGAAGGCTGCTGGCCCAGGCGCCGGCGGTACTGCGCGGTCCCGACCCGGCCCAGGGACGTGCCGGCGGTGGGCTGCTGATCGAGATCGGTGCCGGTCAGGGAAAAGCGGCGAGCCGCCTGGCCCGTGCCTTCTTCCCCGAAGCCACCGTGCGCGTGCACCCCGACCTGGCCGGGCGCGACCGGGTGCTGGAGGTGCAGACGTGATCCGGCTCCTGGCGCTCGACCTGGATGGCACGCTGATGGACGACGATATGGTCATCCGGAGCCACCGGGTGCGGCGTGCGGTCAGCGCTGCCCAGGAGCGCGTCGTCGTCACGCTGGCGACGGGCCGCATGTTTCGCTTTGCGCTCCCCTTTGCGCAGGACCTGGGGATCACCGCGCCGCTGATCTGCTACCAGGGAGGGCTGATCCAGGCCCCGGACGCCGACGCCCCACTTTACCGGGCGACGATGGAGCCAGCGCTGGCGCGCGAGGTACTGGAATTGCGATCCCGGCGCGGGTGGCACCTCGTTCTCTACGCCGGCGACGACGTCTTCCTCGACGAACGGCAGCACCCCGAGACGTTCTACCGCGACATGGTGGGGGAGCGCCCGGTCTGGGTGGATGACCTCCGCACCGTGATCGAGCAGCATGAGCCGGTCAAGTTCATCGTCTTCGTCGAGCCGTCCGAGGCGGACGGCGTTGAGACGGAGCTACGTCAGGCATTCAGAGGACGGCTGGAGGTGACCCGGTCGCACGCACTGATCATCGAGGGGAACCCACCGGGGGTGTCGAAAGGGGACGCGCTGCGACGGCTGGCCGCGCACCTGGGCATCCCGCAGGCAGAGGTCATGGCCATCGGCGATCAGGACAACGATGCCTCGATGATCGCCTGGGCCGGGTTGGGCGTGGCGATGGACAACGGTAGCCCGGCGGTCAAGGCCATCGCCGACTGGATCGCACCGCCGCTGGCAGAAGACGGGGCGGCTGTGGCGATCGAGCGTTTCATACTGAGTGCTTGAACGTAATTGAACGTTCGTAGTGACGACTTGGTCGTTTCTCATCCCAGTGATATGGTTGACTAACGACTAAAGTCGTCACTACAAGTCTTTTCGGAACGTTCGTAGTGACGACTTGGTCGTTTCTCATCCCAGTGATATGGTCGACTAACGACTAAAGTCGTCACTACAAGCCTTTTCGGAACGTTCGTAGTGACGACTTCAGTCGTTTCTCATCCCAGTGATATGGTCGACTAACGACTAAAGTCGTCACTACAAGTCTTTTCGGAACGTTCGTAGTGACGACTTCAGTCGTTTCTCATCCCAATGGTATGGTCGACTATGACTCAAGTCGTCACTACAAGCCTTTTCGACATACTCCGAAGGAGGAAGAAGAGTGAGGCGGCCTAACTTTGTGCTTATCATGACGGACACCCAGGGCGCCAACATCGTAGGCACCTACGGACACCCCGAGCTGGACACGCCCAACATTGACGACCTCGCAAAAACCGGCGTCAAGTTCACCAGGGCCTACACGACCTGCCCGTTGTGTACGCCTGCGCGGGCGGGCCTCTTCACCGGGATCTATCCGCACACGGCCGGAGCCTGGACAAACAACCTGCCCCTGGGAGACAACGTCAAGACGATGGGGCAGCGCTTTCAAGACGGCGGGTACCGGACCGCCTACGTCGGCAAATGGCACCTGGATGGACACGATTACTTTGGGACGGGCATCTGCCCCGACGGCTGGGAGGACACGTATTGGTACGACGGGAAACGCTACCTGAGCGAATTGGACGAGGCGGAGATCCTCCTGTGGCGCAGGGGGCTCTCAACCCCCGGGGATCTGCGCGCCCACGACATCCGGCCGGAATTCACCTGGGCACACCACGTCTCTGACCGGGCGATCGACTTTCTCGAAAGACGGTCGGGCGAACCGTTCTTGTTGGTCGTGTCCTACGACGAGCCACACCATCCCTTCACCTGCCCCCCAGAATACGCCGAAAAGTTTGAGGACTATGCCTACCCGGTAGGACCTGCGGCGTACGACACGCTCGAGGACAAGCCCGCCCACCACAGGGAGTGGGCCGACGCCGACGGCGTGCGGCTGGAAGACGGTCGCGCCCGCCACCCCCTCTACTTTGGCTGCAACAGCTTTGTCGACCACGAGATCGGCCGCGTCATCGACGCCGCACACGCGCACGCACCGGAGAACACGTACGTCATCTTTACCTCCGACCACGGGGACATGCTGGGCGCGCACCAGCTCAGGGGCAAGGGGCCGGCGATGTACGAGGAGATCACGCACATGCCCCTCATCGTCGAACAGCCGGGAGGTGTGGGCGCTGGCACCACCAACTCGACGCTGGTGAGCCACGTCGATCTCCTCCCGACTATGCTCGAGCTCGCGGGGCTGGACGTGCCGCCGATCATGGAAGGCCAGAGCATCGTCCCGCCCTTACGAGGGGAGGAGGACGAGGGCAGGAGCGTCGTGATCGAGTTCCACCGGTACGAGATCGAGCACGATTCGTGGGGTGGATTCCAGCCCGTCCGTTGCGTCGTCAGCGATCGGTACAAACTCGTCGTCAACCTCCTGCACACAGACGAGTTGTACGACCTGAAAGAGGACCCGGCGGAGGTAAACAACCTGATCGACCATCCGGGCTACGCGGAGGTTCGAAACACACTGCACGATCGCCTGTTGGATTGGATGTATGACAAGCGCGACCCGTTCCGGGGCGCGTGCTGGGAGAGAAGGGTGTGGCGAGACACGAACCGGTTCCAGTGGAGAGGAAAATTCCGCCCCAGGCCAGCCGATGGATACGCGCCTGAAGTGAGGGATTATGACACCGGGTTGCCTACCAGGGGCGTGAAAGTCGAGTTCGGAGATTGAAGGCGAAGCACGTCAGACTTCACAAGGAGGTGACAAGATGAAGATCTTTGTTCCCGGACGCATCTGTCTGTTTGGCGAGCACTCCGATTGGGCGGGTGGGTACCGCCGCATCAATGCAGAGATCGAGAAGGGCTACACGCTGCTCACAGGGACCGATCAGGGCATCTATGCCGAGGTCGAGCCCCATCCCACCGCGCTGGTGTTGACCTCGGTCACGCCCGATGGCGAGAAACGCGGTCCCTACGAGATCCCCATGGAGTCCAGGGCTCTGTTGGAGGAGGCTCAGCGCGGCGGCTTCTGGAGCTATGTCGCCGGGGTCGCTTACCAGATCCTGACGCACTACCACGTGCGTGGCCTGGCGATCGACAATTACAGGACCGATCTGCCGGTGAAGAAGGGGCTTTCGTCGAGCGCGGCGATCTGCGTCCTGACGGCGCGGGCGTTCAACCGCATCTACGATCTGAAAATGACCATCCGGGGGGAGATGGAGCTGGCCTACCAGGGTGAGATCACGACGCCCTCGCGTTGCGGGCGCATGGATCAGGGGTGCGCCTTCGGCAACCGTCCCATCCTCATGACCTACGACGGCGACCACCTGGACGTGACCGAGTTGCGGGTTCCCGAGGACATGTACTATGTGATCGTGGACCTGCAGGCTCAGAAGGACACGATGGAGATCCTGGCCCGGCTGAACCGCTGCTTTCCCTTCGCCGAGACGGAGATCGAGCGGGGCGTGCAGGAACTGCTGGGGCCGATCAACAAGCGGGTCGTGCATCAGGCCATCGAGGCGCTCCAGGCCGGGGACGCCGAGCGGCTGGGCGCGTTGATGGTCGAAGCGCAGGCGTTCTTTGACCGCTACGCCGCCCCGGCCTGCCCGGAGGAGCTGACCGCCCCGGTGCTGCACCGGGTCCTGAACTATGAGCCACTCAAGCCTCATATCCGGGGCGGGAAGGGGGTCGGCTCGCAGGGCGACGGCACAGCGCAGTTCATCGCGCGCAGCGAGGCCGACCAGCAGGCGGTGATCGAGATCATCGAGCGTGACCTGGGGATGCCCTGCCTGACGCTGACGCTGCGGGCCGGGCAAAAGGTGCGCAAGGCGGTGATCCCGGCGGCGGGCTTTGGGACGCGGCTGTTCCCGGCCACGAAGGCGACCAAGAAGGAGTTGTTCCCCATCATCGACCGCGACGGGATCGCCAAGCCGGCGATCTTGTTGATCGTCGAGGAGGTGCTCAAGGCCGGGATAGACGAGGTGCTCATCATCGTGCAGGAATACGACCTGGAGGCCTTTCAGTCGTTCTTCAACGTGCAGGTGACGATCGAGAACTATAACAAGCTGCCACGCCACTTTCAGGAGTACGCAAAGCGCATCCTCGAGATCGGGCGGCACGTCTCTTTTGTGATCCAGGACACACAGGAGGGGTTCGGGCACGCCGTCTACTGCGCGCGGGAGGCGGTTGGCAACGAGCCGTTCCTGCTCATGCTGGGGGACCACCTCTACCGCTCGGACGGCGAGAGGTCGTGCGCGCAGCAGTTGGTCGAGGCCTACAACCAGTACGGGATCAGCACGCTGGGGCTGCGCCGCACGCCTGAGGATCAGATCGCGAACTTTGGGACGGTGACTGGCGTGCGGACCGAGGACGACCAGTTGCTGAGCGTCACCGAGTTCGCCGAGAAACCGACGGTGGACTATGCCCGGAACAACCTGCGCGTGGCTGGCCTGCCGGAGGACGAGTACCTGACCGTCTTTGGGCAGTACATCATCAAGCCCCAGATATTCGATTACCTGGAAGAGCACATCGAGAACAATGTGCGAGAACGGGGCGAGTTTCAACTCACCTCGGCGCTGGACCGGCTGCGGCAGGAGGACGGTTTCCTGGGGTTGATCGTCGACGGTCAGCGGTACGACATTGGGCTGCCGGAGTATTATCTGGAGACGCTGAGGGCGTTCAGCGAGGGGTGAGCACGCCCCTGAGATTCCGTGAAACGTGATGCGTAATACGTAATACGTAATGCGTAATGCGTGATGCGTGGTGCATGATACGTAATACGTAATACGTAATGTGTACCTGAATCACGTTTCACGTCTCACGCTTGGTTTCTATCCACTACCAACAGGTGGGAGAGCCCAAAGGTGCGCAGCGGGGTGCTTTCGAGGAGGTAGGTGAAAGCGCGCAGGGCCCGGCCCAGCGCGGGGGCGCGGGCGACGACGTTGTCGTAGCCGGGAAAGATCTGCGTGTGGCGGACGACGCGGACCGGAAGGCCGGCGAAGAGGCGGCGCAGGCTACGGACGGTGTAGGCGCGGACGTGCGGGGCCAGCCGGTCGCGCAACGGCGCCGGCAGCCAGTTGACCAGCGGCACGTTGCCAAAGTGGTAACGCCCGCGCCAGAATACGCCGTGCGTCTCAAAGGGATAGCGCCGGTTGGGGACGAAGACGACGATGCGCCCGCCCGGCCGGGTCACGCGCACCATCTCGGTCACGCAGGCCCGGTCGTCGGCGACGTGCTCCAACACCTCGTGGGAGAAGACGACGTCGAAGGCAGCGTCGCGGAACGGAAGGTGCTCGCCGACGGCCTGGACCACGCCAGTGGCCCGTTCCCGCGCTTCCAGCGCCCGCTCGCGCTCGACCTCGATGCCAAAGACGTGGGGAGTCTCGCGCAGGAACGCAGCCATGTACATCCCCACGCCGCACCCCACGTCGAGCACGCGCCGGCCCGGGAGCGTCGCCCAGCGGCGCACCATCCCGAAGCGCCGTTCCTGCCCCGCCCGCCAGACGTAGGAGGGCTCACCGCAAGCGGCGCGTCTATCGGAAGGTGTGAATTCCTCTGCCATGGTTCTCTGATGCAGACAAGAGCGACAAGGAGACACGGAGACAAGGGGACACGGAGACCTAGTGCCGTGCTCCAATGACCCACTGCTCTGGATGGCTGATCATTGTCACCAGTTTCCCCAAGACATTGTCATAGGTCGCGTACAGTTCGCGCGCTATGGTGGGGTCAATGTAGCTGCATTTGACCGCGAACTCTAGCCACACCTGCGTCTCGGCCGCTTCAGCCTCCGAGTCGTTGAGACGATAGACAAAAGAGCCCTCATACCGCCGTCGCCGCCACGCCTCGGCAATATTGGCGCAAACCGCGCGGGATGACCTCCGGATCTGGTCCACCAGCGAGTAACGCTCTTCCTTCGGGAACCCTTTCGTCACCTCAAAGATCCTCATCGCCGCCTCGAAGCCCATTTGATAGACTTCCAGATCTCGATGACTCCGAATCCTCTGCCCCATTGTCTCCCCCTCTCCCCCTCTCCCCCTCCCCTTGTCTCCTCCATCACCCTCCCCACCGTGTATACAATTCATTCTCCACGCCCAGCCGCGCCAGCACGCGCCCGACGGTGCCGTCCACGAGTTCAGCCACGGTCTGCGGGCGGCCGTAGAACGCGGGGACGGGCGGGAAGATGACGGCGCCGATCTCGGCCGCGCGAACTGCCAGGCGGAGGTGGCCCAGGTGAAGCGGTGTCTCGCGCACGACCAGCACCAGCGGGCGTCCCTCCTTGAGCGTGACGTCGGCGGCGCGGCTGAGCAGGTCGGCGGCGTACGAGTTGGCGACGGCCGACAGCGTCTTGACCGAGCAGGGCGCGATCACCATGCCGGACGTGGCGAACGATCCGCTGGCGATGGGGGCCGCGAGGTCATCGGGGGCGTAGGCATGATCGGCCAGCGCCTCGACCTGCGCCACCGTGCGGTCGGTCTCGTGGGCGACGATCAGCCGGGCGGCCTGGCTGACGACGAGGTGCGTCTCGATCTCGGGGCACTCCGCCAGGACTTGCAGCAGGCGGATCCCATAGATCGCACCGCTCGCGCCCGAGATGCCGACGATCAGTCGTTTCTGCTTCACCGCTGGTCTCTCACACGTGCCATCACGTGGGCATCCACGTATTCCCCATTGCGTACAGGTCCTGCCAGTCGGCGCCGTTCATCGCCCGCACCTGGATTTCCCCCTTTTCCTCGCCCATTGCATCCCCCTTCGGCAGCACTATACCACAAAGGAAAACGGTTCGCAACCGGTCCCAAGTAGCAAGGCCCCTTGCCTCAGCCCGCACTTCCCTGTATAATGAAGCGCGGGAGGGGAGGGTGACCGGTTCGCGTCGCTTGCACGCACATCGCCTGGTGCTGGCAGGCGGTTTCCTCGCGGGTGCCTGCTTCGTCGTCCTCTTGCGCTGGCGGCGCAGGGCAGCAATCTCCTGCTCCCCAATCATCCTCAGGGAGGGGCCCTCGTGAAAGCATCACAAAAGGATGCCGACCTGGCGACGCGCCTGGGGCGCGTGATTGTGTTCTTCGTACTGGCGGTCGTCGTGACTGCCTTCCTCATCGCCCACGTCCTGGCCTGGCGCTGGCAGCGCCAGCCTTTCCCCGGGCTGCTGGTCGAACCGACGCTCGTGCTCAGCCCAATCCAGGCCAGGGGGTGGGCGCGGTTGCAGCTCGACCCACCGCTGGAGCAGCCCGACCGCCTGGTCGCCATCGACGGGCAGCCCGTCGAGCGGTACGCGGACGTGGCGGCGATCCTCAGCCAGCGTGTGGCGGGCGATGTCATCACCGTTTCGGTCGTGCGTCCCGACGGGAGCCTGCGGGAGGAGCAGATCACGCTGGCCCGCTTCTCACTGCGAGACATGTTCCTGATTTTCCTCGTCCCCTACCTGGCGGGGCTGGCCTACCTGGGCATCGGCATCTGGGTGTATTGGGTGCAAGGCTGGGGCCGGGCCGGGCAGGTCTTTACCGGGCTGTGTGCCGCCGTCGCGCTGATAGTCGGTTGCATGTTCGACCTCAACACCACGCACCGGCTGGCGGTCCTGTGTCCGGCGGCCGTGCCCTTCGCCGTCGCCACCGCCATGCACCTGGCGATGATCTTTCCGCAGGAGCCCCGCTTCGTGCGGCGTGTCCCGCTCCTGCGCCTGTTTCCCTACCTGCCCGCGACGGTCCTGGCGTTTCGCTCCGCCTTCAGCGTCTACGACGCCAGCCACCCCTGGAAGTACATCGGCCAGTTCCACAACAGCTATCTCTTCGCCGCCGTGGGCATCTTTTTCGTGTTGGGCATGTTCGTCTACCGGCTGGTCAGGCCGCCATCACCACTGATCCGGCAACAGAGCCGGATCATGCTCCTGGGCGCGACGCTGGCCTTCCTGCCGGTCGTCCCCTGGTTGCTGCTCAACACCCTGGGCCGCCCGGTGCCCTTCCTCACACCGGTGTACGCCCCGCTGTTCACCCTCTTCCCACTCTCCATCGCGTACGCCATCCTGCGCCACCGGCTGCTCGACGTCGACCGGCTGCTCAGCCGGGGCGTGGCCTACGGAGCGCTGATCTTTCTCGTCGTCGCGACCTATTCCATCGTTGTCAACGGCCTGAGCCACTTTTTCGCGGTCGAGGCCAGCGATCCGATCCTGCTCTCCCTCTTCGTCCTGGCGCTGACGCTGCTCTTCAACCCACTGCGGAACTGGCTCCAGCAGTTGGTGGACCGGCTGTTCTTCCGCGAACCGGTGGATTACCGGGAGATGCTCCAGGATCTTAGCCACGAGTTGACGCAGACGTTGGACCTGGACGCCGTGCTGGCGGAGGTGGGCAGGCAGGTCGAAAAGTCCCTCCACCCGGTGAGCCAGTGGGTGTGCCTGTACGACGAGGACCGGGCTTCCTACGTCGGACGGCCCATCAAGATGGATCGGCAAGCGGCGTTTCCGGTCATCCTGGTGCCCGACGGCGCGCTGGCGCGCTGGCTGCGGGACCACCAGGAATGCCTGTACCTGCCGGCCGGGGGGGAGCTTCCGGCCGAGTTGGCCGCGGAGTGGGCGGAGATGGCGGCGCTGGGAGCAGAGGTCTACGTGCCCCTGCGCACCCGGGAGCGGCTGAGCGGCTGGCTGGCGTTGGGCCCCAAGCGCTCCGGGCAGCTCTACCGCTCCGACGACCTGGCCTTTCTCACCGCGCTGGCCGCCCAGTCGGCGCTGGCGGTCGATAACGCGCGGTTGTTCGCCAGTGTGCGCCACAACCTGGCCGCGATCAGCGAGATGAAGCACCTGATGGACGATGTGTTCAGCAGCATCGCCAGCGGCGTCATCACCACCGACGTCACAGACAAGGTGACGCTCTTCAATCGCGCCGCCGAGGCGATCCTCGGCGTTCGGGCTGACCAGGTGATCGGCTGTCCCTGTGGACAGGTTCTACGCTCCCTGGGGGACGAACTCCAATCCCTGCTGGGGCTGGTCAAACAGGACGAGAGCCCGGTGATGGCCTACGAGGTCCAGCAGGAGCTCCCCACCCGCGGGCCGGTCTGGCTGCGCATGAATCTCTCCCCGCTCAAAGACAGCCATGACGTGACGACCGGCGTCACGATCGTGGTCGATGACCTGACGGAGCGACGGGAGTTGGAGGCCCGGGTGCAGCGCATCCGGGGAACGTTCGAGCGCTACGTGGCCCCGGCGGTGGTCGAGCGGTTGCTCTCCAACCCCGAGAGCGTCCGCCTGGGAGGGGCGCGCCAGGAGATCACCAGTTTCTACGCCGACATCCGGGGGTTCACCGCCTTCAGCGAGAACACCTCGCCCGAGTTCCAGATTGAGGTGCTGAACAAGCACCTGACGCTGGCAGCAGGCGCGATCCTGGACCAGGAGGGCACGTTGGACAAGTTCGTCGGCGACAGCGCGATGGCGCTCTTTAACGCGCCGGAGCCGCAGGAGGATCACACGCTGCGTGCCGTGCGCGCGGCGTTGGCGATGCAACAGGCCGTGAGCGAGCACCACACGCAGGTGGACGAGCGGGAGCGGCTGCACTTTGGCATTGGCATCGCCGTCGGCGAGGCGGTGGTGGGCAACATCGGCTCATCCGTCGTGCAGAATTTCACCGCGGTCGGCAATTGCGTCAACTTTTCGTCCCGGCTCTCCGACCTGGCCGGGCCGGGCCAGGTTTTCATCAGCACTCGGGTCTACGAGCGCGTCGAGGATCGCGTCGACGCCAGGTTCGTCGGCTACGTGCGGGTCAAGGGTCACAGCCAGCCCGACCCGGTGTACGAGGTGGTGGGGATGAGGTGAGATGGCTACATCCGCTACGTGCGCAGGCAGCCGGTCTCCAACAACGCGATGAATTCGACGGGCCGACAGATGCGGGTGCCTGCGAAGGTTTCCAGTACCAGCAGATCCTTATCCTCGGTCACCAGGTATTCGGCCCCGGCAGATCTGGCACAGGCCAGGAACTTGTCGTCGTCGGGGTCACGGGAGATCGACGGCACATCCCGCAGTTCTACCACCAGAGCCAGCTCGAACAGGGCAATCACGCGCGCGATGTCGAGTTGGGTGATCTGGGGGAATTTGGCCCGCAAACGAGGTCGGTGCAACACCTCCAACACCTCTCGAATGATCGCAGGCGACAGGACCAGTTCGTAATCGTCAGCGAATTCATCCAGCAGACGGCCGCAGCGGGAGTGCGGATTGATGAGAGCACGCAGAAAGACGTTTGTGTCGAAGACAGCTCTAATCATCCTGTCGTGCCCGCACCTCGTCTATCGCCTCGTCAATCACGGCATCTATCCCGGCCTCGTCCATCGTCCGGGCTTCTTCACGGATGGGGGCGAACATCGTGTAGAGCTCCCGCGCCCAGGCCGTACTCGCAACTGGCGTTACAACCACAGGCGTTATTTCGATTTTGCCCTCGTGCAGGGTTAGTTGCAGCAGAGTGTCGTCGTCGATGCCCAGTCGTCGGCGGAACTCGGCCGGGATGGTGATCTGTCCACGTCGTAGCGGGCGCATAACTCGGGTCAAATTTGCATCAGCCATTGTCGAATCTCCAAAATGTGGATTATCCACGTTCCATTATACAGGACAATGCAGGCCAGGTCAAGGGGGGATGTGTCGAAAGCGTGAGGCAGCGAGGACGCCTCAACCTGTTGGGGTGATTTCTGGCTGTCGAGTGAGGGAGTGGTTGTGAAGGCTCAGGCCTTTTGCCTCCCCGGCAACACAAAGATCAGCGGCAGGCCCAACAGTGCGATGACGGCGCTGGCGCTGAAGGCCACACGCAGCCCGAACAGATCGCCCAGCGCCCCCAGCACGACGACGACGACGGAGCGCAGCACGAATCCCAGCGCCATGTAGACGCCGTTGGCCAGTGCCCGGTTCTCGGGAAAGCTCTCCTGCACCAATGCCATGATGACCGGCGTGACAGAGAGCGCGGTAAAGCCCAGCACCAAGAGGAGGGGGAACTGGGCCCAACCGCTGACCGCCAGGAAGACGACCATGAGAAGCGGCGTCGTCAGCATGGAGGCGAGGAGGATCCACTGGCGGCCCAGCCGGTCGCTGATCGCGCCGCCCAGCAGCGCACCTGCGACGCCCGCTCCCTCCAGGATCGAGAGGGAGGCGCCGGCGATCCACAGGTCGGCGCCCTCCTCGCTCAGGAAGGTGGGCAGGTAGGTCGTCAGCGCGGCGACCACGAACGAACGCGCCACGATGATGCCTGCCAGCGGGACCAGGAGGGGCCGCATGCGCGCCAGCGCCCGCCGCCAGGGGAGCCCCTGTCCAGCGTTCGGAGCGCGCTCGGGCACGTCCCTGAACCGGACGTAGAGGAGGGCGGAGGTCAACGGGCCCGCGATCATCAGCCAGGGCGTGCCCCGCAGCGTCAGCAACCGGACGGCGCTGACGATCACGATCGGCCCGAGCGTGCGCCCCAGTTCGCCGCCGACCATCCAGAACCCCATGCCGCGGCCCAGGCTCTGCCCCGACACGTTCCCGGCGATCACCGGCCCGGTGGCGTGGAGGCTGGCCGAGCTGGCGCCGGCGACGACCAGGAACAAGGCCAGGACGGCGTAGCCCGGCGCGACGCCCAGCAGGCTCATCATCACGGCGGTCACCGCAGGGGCCAGGACGAAGAGGGCGCGCAGGCTGAAGCGGTCGGCCAGGTGGCCGATGAAGGGCTGAAGCAGCGACGGCCCCTGCATAAAGACCGTCAGCAGCCCGGCCTCGGTCTTGGAGAGGAACAGATTCGCGATGAAGAGAGGCAGGAGTGACGGCAGGAAGGCAGTGTAGGTGTCGTGGACCGCGTGCCCGGCACTGACGGTGAGCACGCGTCCGGCCTGAAATTGTTCGGCTTCGGCAGCCTGGACCGCTGGATGGCCCTCGGCGATGGCGCTTGTTGTCTGCATAGTAATCTCCAGTGAAACTATCTCATGCCGTCGCGAACTGGCGCAGCCGCTGCATCGCCTCTCGAACCCGGGGCGTCGGCGCGGTGACGGAGACCCGCACGTAGCCCTCGCCGCCGGGGCCGAAGAACGAGCCGGGGGCGACCGCGACGCCCGTCCGCTCCAACAGCGCCAGCGCGAACGCCTCCGACGTCCAGCCCGACGGCACCTGTCCTTCGCCGGGCTCGGGAATCCTCGCCCAGACGTACAGCGTGGCCCGCGGGCGCGACGCCTTCAATCCTGCGGCATCTAGCCCGTCCAGGACGATCTCCAGCCGCTCTCGATACACCCTGTTGCGCGCGGCCAGCCAGGCCGGTTCGACGGAGAGGGCGCGGGCCGCCGCCTCCTGCAGCGGGCGGAACAGGCCAGAGTCCACGTTGGACTTTACCTGGGCCAGCGACGAGAGCGCCGCCGCGTTGCCCACGGCCATCCCCACCCGCCACCCCGCCATGTTGGCCGTCTTGGAGAGGGAGTTGAACTCGACCGCCACGTCCGCCGCGCCGTCCACCTGCAGGAGGCTGGGGGCGACGTAGCCGTCGTAGGTCACGTCGCAGTACGGCGCGTCGTGGCACAGCAGCAGGTCGTGACGGCGCGCATAGTCCACCGCCCGGGCGAAGAACGCCAGGTCGGCCGTGGCCCCGGTGGGGTTGTTGGGGTAGTTCAGCCACATCAGGACGGCCCGGTCGGCCACGTCGGGGGGAAGAGCGTCGAGGTCCGGCAGGAAACCACGCTCCGGCAGCAGCGGGAACCTGTGGACTTGCGCGCCGGCCAGCGCCGCGCCCATCCTGTAGGGCGCGTAGCCGGGATCGGGCACCAGCGCCAGGTCGCCGGGGTCGAGGCAGGCCAGCGCCATGAGGACGATGCCCTCCTTGGAGCCGATGAGCGGGACGACCTGGGTCTCGGGATCGAGCGGCACGCCGAACCGCCGCTCATAGTACTCGGCGATCGCCTCCCGCAGTGCGGGCAGGCCCCGGTGGCCGGCGTAGCCGTGGTGGCCGGGCTGGTGGGCGGACCGGCAGAGCGTTTCGACGACCTCGTCGGACGGCGGCATGTCGGGGTTGCCGACGTCCAGATGGATCACGTCGACGCCCCGCTGGCGGGCAGCCTCGATGTGCCCCGCCCAGCGGGCGAAGGGATAGGGGGGGATGTTGGTCAAGCGAGCGGCACGTTTCACTCTGATTCCTCCTCCAGGCAATCTGCCAGGTAGTCCATCAGTCCCATCAATCCCAGCAGATAGCTGCGCCAGCCAAAGCCGCTGATCTGCCCCACGCAGACCGGCGCGATCAGCGACTCGTGGCGGAACGGCTCCCGGGCGTGGACGTTCGAGAGGTGCACCTCCACCGCCGGGAGTTCCACCGCAGCGATCGCGTCGCGCAGCGCGACGCTCGTGTGGGTGTACGCGCCGGGGTTGATCAGCACGCCGTCGGCCCAGTCCATCGCCGCGTGCAGTGCGTCGACGAGCGCGCCCTCGTGGTTGGACTGCAGGATGCGCACCTCCGCACCCCGGCCGGCCGCGGCTTCGCGCAGCGCTGCGTCGATCTGGCCCAGCGTCACGCGGCCATAGGTCTCGGGCTCACGACGGCCCAGGAGATTGAGGTTGGGGCCGTGGAGAATCAAGATCTTGAGATTGGAGATTTGAGATTTGAGATTTGCCATTACCCTGCTCCCAGGTCTCGCAAGACGGCTAGCACGACGTCGCGCGGCACGTCCTCCGTGATCTCGACCTGGCCGATGGCGCGGGGGAGCACCCAGCGCAAGGAGCGCCCGCGCCGCTTCTTGTCGTGAGCCATCGCACCCCAGATGGCGTCGGCGTCAAAGTGCTGTGCGCTGAGCTTGTCGAAGCGGGGGCAGCGCACCGGCAGGCCCCAGGCCGAAAGGACCTCCTCGATGCGGCCAGCAAGCGCGGGGTCGGCGCGGTCCAGCCCGGCCGCGATGCGCGCCGCAGCTACCATCCCGATCCCCACCGCCTCGCCGTGGCGCAGCGTGAAGCCACTCAACCGCTCCAGCGCGTGCCCCACCGTGTGGCCCAGGTTGAGCACGGCGCGGCGTCCCCCCTCAAAGGGGTCTTCCTCAACTACGTCGATCTTGACGTGGAGAGAGTGGGCGATTTGGGAGGCAGAAATCGAGAATGGAGAATGGAGAATGGAGAATGGAGATTGGAGAATGGAGATTGGAGAATGGAGAGATACTGCCTCCAGCTCGGCGAAGAGGGCGGGGGCGCTGATGACGCCGTGCTTGATCACCTCGGCCATGCCGGAACGGATCTCCGCGACCGGCAGCGTCGCCAGTACGGTGGGGTCGATGACGACGAGCACGGGCTGCTTGAACGCACCGACCAGGTTCTTGCCCTGGGGCAGGTCGACGCCCGTCTTGCCGCCCACGCTGGCGTCCACCATCGCCAGCAGCGTCGTCGGCACCTGGGCAAAGCGAACGCCGCGCATAAAGGTCGCCGCCGCAAAGCCTGCCACGTCGCCGGTCACGCCGCCGCCCAGCGAGAGCACCGTGCCGCTGCGGTCGAGCCCACCGCCGAGAAACTGGTCGTAGAGCATGGCGACGGTGGCGAGCGTCTTGTACTGCTCCCCGTCGGGGATGGAGCAGGCAAAGGGCTGCAACCCCACCGACCGCAGGGAGGCCTCCACCTGCGCGCCGTAGAGCGGCGCGACGACGGGATTGGAGACGACGGCGACAGATGTGCCTTCTGGCACACCTGTCGCTCGCAGCGCGCCGCCCACGTGCGCCAGCAGCCCGGTGCCGATGTGGATCGGATACGCGCCACCAGGGTGGTGGACGGAGAGGGTAATGGCACCCACGAGTTCCACCACCTGTGCCGCGACCTCGTCGACCGAGAGAGCGGTGGTATCGATCTGCCAGGGGATGGACCGGTAGGCCTCGCGCCGCACCTCCAGCAGCCGCTCGATCTCGGCACGACGGTCGGCCACGTCGAGCAGCGGCCGGTCCGGGTCGCCGTCCTCGTCCACCCGCCGCAGGATCTCGTCGACGGCGCAGGTCAGGCAGACGACAGTACCGCTGCCCATCATCAGCGCCCGGTTGGCGGTGTCCACCAGCGCGCCGCCGCCGGTGGCGATCACCAGCGAGGAGACCCCTGGAGAGACCCTTAGGGTTTTCTGAAACCCTAAGGGTCTTGTTAAGGGTCTTCCTAAGGGTCTTGTGCTCAACTCCTCGCAGAGCGCGGCCTCCATCCGCCGGAACGCGGCCTCGCCGTCCTCGGCAAAGATGCGCGGGATGGGCTTGCCCGCCCGCGCCTCGATCTCTGCGTCCATGTCGACGAACCGGCGACCCAGCCGCCGGGCCACCTCCCGCCCGACGGCCGTCTTGCCTGTCCCCATAAATCCTGTCAAGACGACGTTCCTCATCTCGCCATCACTCCATCTGCCATTTGTCATTTGTCATTGGTCATTGGCCATTGGTCATTGCTTCCGCTTCATCTCCGCCATGCTGTCACCCCCCCGTTTCTCGATCAGCGCGTCGGCCAGCACCCAGGCGACCATCGCCTCGCCAACGACCGCCGCGGCCGGAACGGCGCAGACGTCGGACCGCTGGTACCGGGTGGCGGCCGGTTCGCCCGTCGCCAGATCCACCGAGCGCAGCGGCGTGACAGTCGTCGGAATGGGCTTCATCGCCGCCCGCACGACGATAGGCTGCCCGTTGCTCATCCCCCCCTCAATGCCCCCCGCGCGGTTCGACGTGCGCATTACAAGTGGAAACCGTGCGCCGTTCTCGATCTGCTGATTTGCTGATTTGCTGATTTGCCGATTTGCCGATTCGCCGATTCGCTCGAACTCATCGTGCACCTGTGTGCCGGGGCGACGGGCATTCTCGAACGCTGGCCCGATCTCCACGCCCTTGACCGCCGGGATAGACATCACGGCCGCGGCCAGCCGCGCGTCGAGCCGTCGATCCCAATGGACGTGGCTGCCCAGCCCGACCGGAACGCCAGTGGCGACGACGACAAAGACGCCGCCGAGCGAATCGCCCGCCTCGCGCGCTGCGTCGATCGCCGCCCGCATCCGCCCGGCGGCCTCCTCGTCGGGGCAACGGACGTCACTGGCCTCGGCCAGCGCCCAGAGCTCCTCCGGCGGCAGGTCGGGCACCGCCGCGACGACACCCCCGATCTCGGTGACGACGCTGCCGACGCGGATGCCGAACGCGGCGAGCAAGAGCTTTGCCAGCGCGCCCACCGCCACCCGCGCAGCGGTCTCTCGCGCGCTGGCCCGCTCCAGCACCGGCCGCGCGTCGTTCAGCCCGTACTTGACCATCCCGGCGTAGTCGGCGTGGCCGGGCCGGGGCACGCTCAGGCACGGCAGATCGCCCGCGGCCCAGCGGTCGCGCCAGTTGGCCCAGTCGCGGTTCTCGATGCGCAGCGCGACTGGCGCTCCCGTCGTCCGGCCCGCGATGACCCCGCCCAGGATCTCTACCCGGTCCCGCTCGATCTTCATCCGCCCGCCGCGGCCGTAGCCGCCCTGCCGGCGGGCCAGGTCGCGGTTGATCGCTCCAACATCGACTTCGAGGCCCGCCGGCAACCCTTCCACGATCGCGGTCAGGCACGAGCCGTGCGACTCGCCAGCGGTTAGAAACCTCAACATAGTTGCCTCTCGGAATATCAGTGCGCGATGGCACAAGTCCATCGTCGGTCATATGATTGCCAAGGATCGCCAGAGCCTGACGCGAGCGGTAAAACCGGCAGCTCACGATCTGCGTTCGTAGTGCGCACTTTGCGCTCTTGAGGCGCTGAAGCGCCCACTACGAACAGGCCCCGCGAGAGCCTGACGCGAGCGGTAAAACCGGCGGTTCACGGTCTGCGTTTGTAGTGCGCACTTTGCGTTTTCGAGGCGCTGAAGCGCCCACTACGAACAGGCCCCGCGATCCAGTGAAACTCGGCGCTTTGGACGGGGATCTACGATCCCGGGGATCGTAGATCCCTTGAGCAAACAAGTGGCGGCCTACTTCCACCAGGTTGCACTAGCCTGTTTCAAGGCGATACTTCCTGTCATACAGGTCCTTGTCGTACGGCGCTCTTCTCCCGGGGCAGCCCTCCCTGGGACACAGTTGACAGCTCTCAAAGCTTTCCTCCGTGGGGAACCGGATCCCGGAAACCGACTTGACCGGAACCATCAACAGGCTGTCCGTGAGCCGGACCCCGATGGCCTCTTCTGGATCGCCGAGCAGCGCAAACAGCGGTCGTTGCGCCTGGATGGGCCATTCTCCCAACGATCCCGGGCTCATCGCCGACGTGCGGCCGGGGCGATACCGTTCCGCCAGATGTTTGTTCAGTACCTGGATTGCCACGCGTAACGCCATCTCGTTGATCGTCTCGGCCCAGAAACGTCGCAGCACGTCGTCTATCGAGTCCGCCCACTCCTGCAGTTCCATCCCGCACGTGACGACGTAGGGGAAGACACGGTGTGCCTGTTCCAGGTTGACCCGCAGCACCCGGCTGTTCATCGTGATGCCATCGATAACCACTGCATTGTCATCTCTGGATTCGATGTACGCCACCTTGTAGAGCGCCTTGGGCCTGGCAATAGCCTGGGCCTCGTCGGCGAGACGTTCGACGTCATCGGTGTAGGTGTGACCCTCTCTTACGTGCAGCTTTTTCATAAGCAAGCCGAGGTCGATTCGAAATGGGATGTCGTCTAATACTACTGCGTCCATGCGTTCGTGTGCCTCCTGTGTTCAAAGATAAGGACCCGGCTTCAGATCCTCTCCACCTCTGTGATTGTGCGCTTGTCCTGCACGTTTCCCGTGTTCAGCGTCGTCTGTGGCTCGAACAGGAGCACGTGCGCCTCCTCCTCGGCGACCGGCTTGTGCTCCACGCCGGCGGGTACGACGATGAGGTCCCCTTCCTCCAGCAGGACATCCCGGTCCCGAAACTGGATCAGGAGCCTGCCCTTGACGACGAGGAAGAGTTCGTCTTCGACGTCGTGGTGGTGCCAGATGAACTCCCCCTGCAACTTGGCCAGCTTCACGGCCTGCCCGTTGAGTTCAGCGATGATCTTTGGAGCCCAAAGATCGTCAAAAGTGCTGAGCTTTTGCGCGAGATTGACCTTTTCCATGTGTGTGTTCTATCTCCTCTACGGCCCCTCAACGCGTGCCTGGCCTCCCTCGATGACAATCTGGATGTCCTCCGCCGGATCGTGCGACTCGCACTCCAAACCCCGCCCAGCCGTGCCCTCCGGCGCAACGCTGAAGGCGCCCACGCTCAGGTCGTAGACCCCGTTGTCCATCTCTTCCAAAGCCAGGCCCCTGTCGCCAGGGCCGAAATCCTGGCGGCTCAGTGGAATGAGATGGAACGTCTCTGGCAGCGGCATCTCGACGTTGTTCCAGCCAAACGACATTCCATCCTCTCCCGCGAGGGACATCTGATAGAAACCGCGGGGGGGAGACCCGCCAGGGTCAAACGCGCCAGGGATGGCGGGGGACGGCTCCCAGGTGACCAGGATACCATCCTCGACCACCTCAGCCTGGATATGGGGCGGTGGGTCCGGCTCATAGCCGCCGACGTAGACGTCACTGGCCACCGCGCCCGGTATCGGTGCGCCGTCCGCGTCGAGCGGGGTAAAGGTGTAGGTTCCCCCGGCCTGGGGCAACTCCTGGATGCGCCCGTGAAACCTTTTTTCCCGTCCGTAGATGTCGCCGTATGACGGCAGTATGACGCTTTCCCCGCTGGGGCACTCTACCAAGACCTGTGCCGCGTTGCGGCTCTCGACCGTAGCGTCGAGGGCGGTATCAGGGTGGCGAGAAGCCAGATTGCCAGCCGGGCCGCTCAATCCACACCACACGTCAACGTGCATCTCCGTGGGCGGCGCCAACTCGGGCATCTCCCCCTCGGTGGCCCACAGCGCGCGCTCCTCGTCGCTCATTGGTTCCGGCAGGGCTGGCGGCTGGCCTGGCTCGACGGTCGCCTGCTGGAGGGCGGCCACGGTCACGCTCTGCTCCTGGGCCATCAGTACGACCTCTCCCTTCGCCACCGAAAGCAATGTCTCCCCGTCGGTCACCCTGACGCTAAAGTCGGTGTCGCGCACCGCCGCCACCGCGCTGCCCGTCTCGAGGGTGAACTCGTGGGGCTGGCCCGGCGCCAGATGGGCCCACAGCCGCCCCTCCTGCAAGGAGAGCGTCGTCACCAGCTTGCCCTGGCGCGTGGCGCTATTCTTGACGGTGAAGATGCTATCGGCCGAAAGGCGCACCAGGCCCTCCAGCAACTCGATCCGCGCCGACGACGCCGCGCCCGTGCGCACCCGCCCACCGCCGTAGATCGCCATGTCCACGGCGCCCGGCTGCCAGTCGTCCTTCGGGCGCGCGTGGGCGTCCACTTTGTTGACGGTTTCGACGATCGTCGCCGGGTGCTCCTGGCCTCCTGCGAGGCGGAGGAACAGGACGGCGATGATTGTCACCAGCACCAGACCGCCAGCGATCCAGACTCTTTTCTTCACGTCACACCTCCAGGTCCGACAGTCCTAACACGCGATAGACTCGAATCGGCTCCGCTTTCCCCCTGGCCTGGCACGGCGGGATGTCCGGGTCCACCCGCACGCGATCCCCTACTTGCTCGTACGTGGCCTGAGTGACCAGGATAGTCGCGCCGGGCTGCCCTTCGTCCCCCTCCCGCTCGATGCGGCGGGCCAGGACCTCCTTGGTGTAATCCTGCACCCGCGAGGCAGTGTTGACGGCGTCGCCGATGACGGTGTACTCGACGCGGCGGCCACGCCCGACGATGCCGTCCATCAGCGGCCCGCTGTGGATGCCGACGCCGATGCGCAGGGGACGCTGATCGCGCAACGGCCAGAGAGCGTCCAACGCCGGCAGCAGCGCTGCCATGCGGAGCGCCGCCCGCACCGCCAGCAGCGCGTGATCGGGCGAAGGCTCCGGCGCGCCGAAGAGCACCAGCAGCCCGTCGCCCAGCATCTTGTCCAGCACCCCCTGCTCGGCAAAGACGGCCTCGACCATCGCGTCGGTGTAGTGGTTGAGGAAGCGGATCACCTCGCCACCCCGGCCCTGGCGCGTCAGCGCCTCGGTGGCCGAGGTAAAGCCCCGGATGTCGGAAAAGAGCACCGTGGCGACGACCTCGGACCGGTCCTCCGCCACCAGTTCCTCCCAGTGATCCAGCACGGCGGCCAGTCGCTCGGGGGCCATAAAGCTCTGGAAGCGATCCCGGAGATGTCGCTTCTCCCGCTCCTCGACGATCACGCGCTCCACCAGGCCGCCCGCGGCCGTCATCGCAGCCAGGCCTGCGGGCGAGGCGGCCGGCAGCCACAGATCGGCCCACACAAAGAGGAGGGCCGCCATCGCGAGGTAAAGAAGAACGCCGCCTCCAACGGCCACCGTCGCCTGGACCGGCTTGAACCGCCAGAACGCCAGTGCAGCCAAAGCGACGGTTGCCAGACTGATGCCCCCCGCCAGCCAGCCCGGCGCTCGCCGGATGGGGTCGTCGTTCAACAGCGTGGCGACGACGTTGGCGTGGACTTCGACACCCGGTGTGCGACCGGCCGGGTCGAAGGGCGTGATGTGCAGGTCCTGTTCCAGGATCGTCGTGAAGCCAATGAGAACGATCTGGCCGGCAAAGACCTCGGCGGGCACCTCGCCGTTGAGCACCCGGTACATGGACACCGTGCGGAAGGTGTTGGGGCCACCGCGAAAGTTGATCAGCAGTTCCGTCACCCGATCCTCGTCCTTGGCCGTCGGCGACCCCGAGTAAGCCTGAGCGACCGCGTAGCCAAAGGCGGGATACCACACCTCGTTGTGGCGTCGATGGGGGGCGACCCGCCGGAGGACGCCATCGGCGTCCAGCGCCATGTTGACCAGTCCAATGCCAGTGGCGGCCTCGGCGAGGGCCTCAACCGGAGCAGCGTACCGGTCGTACTCGTACCCCGCGCCCTCTTGATGCTCGAGGAGACCGGCCAGGACTATAGGCCCCGCCCTTTTCAGGCTTTGCGCCAGCGCTTCGTCGCCACCCGCGTCGGTTCCGGCGTGGGTCCAGGCCACGTCCACGCCGATGACGGCCGGACCGCCGGCGGCGATGGCGTCGATCAGGCGGGCGTATTCAGCGCGCGGCCAGGTGCGGAGGTTCCGATTCAGAACGTTGAAACTCTCGTCGTTGATCGCGACGATGACGATAGGCGCATCGGCGGCGCGTGCGCCACGCACCCGGAAGCGAAGGTCGTAGGCCGCCAACTCCAGCCGTTCGGCGATGCCCGACTGCCCCAGCAGGGCAACCAGGAGGAGCCCCACCCCGGCCATGAGGGCCAGACGTTGGGGACGGGACAGCCTGTCTGAAAATCGGCGATGGGTGGCCAACGCATTCCGCATAGTGCAACCTCGCTCTCTTCTCCCGCAACCGGAGATGCCTGGCTGCAATTATACCGGATTGGGCCGTTTTGTTAAAGTGGGACCTGTGTCCAACGTCACCTCCCCAACACCCGCTCGCAGGCAGCGCGCATCCATGCGGCCACTTCAGTGACCGAGAAACCCTGATTGGTCCACATATCGAAGGCGAGTGCTCCCTGCCGGACGAGCATACCCAGCCCGTCTACGGCGTGTGCACCCGAGCTCCGGGCCTGTCGCAGGAGGCGCGTCTCCAGCGGGTTGTAGACCAGGTCGAACACGGTCAGGTGGGCCGGGATGGGCACGGTATCGGGCCACACAGAGCCGTCCACGTGGGGCCACATGCCGACGGCCGTCCCGTTGACCAGCAGGTCGGCGGCGCGGGCCGACTCGACGAGCGTCTCCTCCGTGAGCGGCAGCGCGCGCAGCCGGGCTGCAAACCCGGGATGACTGCACAGGTCGGAGACGAGCACCCGGGCCCGTTCCAGCGTGCGGTTGAGCACCGCGATTTCCCCGCCGCCCGACCACAGCAGGCCAAAGACCACCGCCCGCGCCGCGCCGCCCGCGCCCACGACGACGGCGTTCCCCCCGTCCTCCGGTTCAAACCCGCCCTGCCGCAGCGCGCCGACAAAGCCCCGGGAGTCGGTGTTGAAGCCACCGATGATCGGCGTCCCGTCGGCGCGCCGCCCGATGACGAGCGTATTGACCGCGCCAAGCGCGCTGGCGCTGGGACCGATCGAGCCGAGCGCGGGCATCACCGCCCGCTTGTGCGGCACCGTCACGTTCGCGCCACAAAAGCCCAGCGCGGCCAACCCGCGCACGGCCACCTCGACCTGCCCCGGCGGCACCGGGAGCGGGACGTAGCGCCAGTTCAGGCCCAGCGCGTCGAAGGCGGCGTTGTGCATCGCCGGCGACAGGCTATGCTCCACCGGCCAGCCGATCAGGCCCACCAATTGCGTGTGTCCGTCAATCTGGGAAGATGTCATGGCTGTACCTCGGGTCGCTACGTGGGACGCGAAGCGTGAAACGTGATGCGTGAAACGTGATTCGTGATTCGTGACACCTGCCGGTTACGTATTACGTATTGCGTATTACGTGCTATGGATCTTTGCCCCCAGGCTCCGCATGAACTCGACGAAACCCGGGAAGGAATCGGGAACACATTCCGCGTTCTCGATCGTGACCTCGCCTTGCGCGACCAGGCCGGCCACGGCCAGCGCCATCGCCAGCCGATGATCGCCGTGGCTGTCCACGACGCCACCGCGCAGCGTGGTCGGTCCCTCCACGACGAACCCATCGGGCCGCGGCTCGATGCGCGCGCCCAGCACCCGCAGCTCGGCGACGGCGGTGGCGATGCGGTCGGTCTCCTTGACGCGCAACTCGGCCGCGTCGCGCACGACGGTCGTGCCGTGGGCCTGCGTCGCGGCGACCGCCAGCACCGGGAATTCGTCGATCATCCGCACCACCGTGTGGCCGCTCACCTCCACACCTGTCAGGTCCGACGCACGCATCGTCACGTCGGCGACCGGCTCGCCACCCTGCTCGCGCTCGTCCTCCAACGCGACGCCGGCCCCCATCGCCCGCAGCACGTCCAGCAGCCCGGTGCGCGTGGGGTTGACGCCCACGCGCTCGATGGTGACCTCCGAGCCGGGCAGCAGCGCCGCCGCGATCAGCGGGAAGGCCGCCGACGAAAGGTCGCCGGGTATGCGAAGCGTGAGGGGGGAAAGGGCCGCGGATGAGACCAGGGTGACGTTCAGTCCAGACGTTTTGATCGCAGCGCCCATCGCGGCGAGCATGCGCTCGGTGTGATCCCGGGCGGGTCCCAGTTGGCGGACGGTGGTCGGGCCATCGGCGTACAGCCCCGCCAGGAGCAGCGCGCTCTTGACCTGGGCACTGGCCACGGCCAGCGTGTGGTCATATCCATGCAGCCGCCGCCCGTGGATGGTGAGCGGGGCGTGCCCGTCGGTGGCCTCGATCCCGGCCCCCATCCGGCGCAGCGGCTCGGTGATGCGCCGCATCGGGCGGCGGAGCAACTGCGGGTCGCCGGTGAGCGTGCAGTCGAACGACTGGCCTGCCAGGATGCCCGCCAGCAACCGCATCGTCGTGCCGGAGCGGACGCAGTTCAACGGTGCATCGGGTGCCTGTAGCCCGCGCAGCCCGCGCCCGCGGACGGTCAGCGTCGTCGCGTCGTGTGCCTCAACGTGGACGCCCAGCGCGCGGAGGCAGGCCAGCGTCGCCAGGCAGTCGCGGGACGGGAGGAAGCCGCTGATGTGGCTGGCCCCGTTGGCCAGCGCGCCGAGCAACAGCGCCCGGTGAGAGATGGACTTGTCGCCCGGGACGCGCCCCCGCCCACACAGAGCCCCCCCGGGATGCACGATTAATCGACTCATATGATCCTCCTTCAAATCTCACGGAACACGCAATACGTAATACGTGATGCGTGATGCGTGATGCGTGACGATCACGTTTCACGCTTCACGTTTCACGTTTCACGTTTCACGTCTGAAGCTTGCAGTCACGTATGGCGCTCAGCGCAGCACGCAAGCCTTCTTCGTCACCTGACGCCACGAGACGGGCTAGATGCTGCAATTGTGCATCACAGGTCCCCAGCGCCTCCACTACCGCCTCCCGGTTGGTCAGCAGGATGTCGAGCATCATCGTCACGTCGCTGGCGGCCAGGCGCGACGTGTCGCGGAAGCCGCTGGCCGCGACTTCCCATACCGCCGGGTCGGCGGAGGCCACCGTCTTCGCCGCGCCGACGAGCGCGCAGGCCAGCAGGTAGGGCAGGTGGCTGGCCGTGGCGACGAGCCGGTCGTGCCGGTCCGGGTCGAGGACCAGCGGGCGCGCACCGACAGCTTTTACCAGCGCGCGGCCCAGCGCCAGCGCCGCCTCCGACGTACGCGGCAGCGGTGTGAGAACGAAGGTGTGGTCCCGGTAGAGCGTGGGGTCCGCCGCCGCGATCCCCGAGACCTCCCTGCCGCACATCGGGTGTCCGCCGAGCGGCTGGACGTGGGCCGGGAGCGATGCCATGCGGGCGACGATCTGCGCCTTGGTGCTCCCCACGTCCACCAACATGCACCCATCGGGCAACAGCGGCCCGATCTCGTCCAGCAGGCGCAGGATGACCCGCACCGGCGTCGCCAGGACGACGACGTCCGCCTGGCGCACGCCGCTCGCCAGGTCGGCCGTGCCCTGGTCGAGCAGGCCGCGCGCCAGCGCCGCCTCGATCGTCTCCGTGCGCCGCGCCACGCCGACGACGGCCCGGCACCGCCCGCGCAGCGCTCCGGCCAACGAGCCGCCCATCAGCCCCAGCCCGACGACGGCGACGCGACCCTCCGCCAACTGCCTCACAGCGTCCTCCCCACGGCCTCGGCCACCGGCCGCAGGCTCTGCATCAGCGCGGCGAAACGGGCCGGCTTGAGGGACTGGACGCCGTCTGAGAGGGCCACCTCGGGGTGGGGGTGGACCTCGATGATCAGCCCATCAGCGCCGGCCGCGACGGCCGCCCGCGAGACCGGCTCCACCAGTTCCCACTTGCCCGTCCCGTGGCTGGGGTCCACGATGACCGGCAGGTGGCAGAGTTGCTTGAGCAGCGGCACGGCGCTGATGTCGAGCGTGTTGCGAGTATAGTGCTCGAACGTGCGGATGCCACGCTCGCACAGGATGACGCGCTCGTTGCCGTGAGAGAGGACGTACTCGGCGGCCATCAGCAATTCCTCTATCGTGGACATCATCCCCCGTTTGAGCAGCACCGGCCGCTGCGCCTCGCCGATGGCGTGCAGCAGGGCATAGTTGTGCATGTTCCGGGCCCCGACCTGGAGGATGTCGGCGTACGTCGTGACGAGTGGCACCATCTGGGGATCGATCACCTCGGTGACGACCGGCAGCCCGGTCTCGTCGCGGGCCTGGGCCAGAAGCCGCAACCCCTCCTCGCCCAGGCCCTGGAAACTGTAGGGGGACGTGCGCGGTTTGAAGGCCCCACCACGGAGCACGCGGCCTCCCGCCTCCTTCACGGCGCGCGCGGTCTCGAGCAGTTGCTCGCAGCTTTCGACGGCACATGGGCCGGCCATCACGACCAACTGCCTGCCGCCGATCGAAACGCCGTTCACCTTGACGACGGTGTCCTGGGGGTGAAACTCACGGCTGGCCAGCTTGAAAGGCCGCAGGATGGGCACCATCCGCTCGACCCCATCCAGCCGTTCGATCGGCTCGCGGTCCAGCGGGCGACCGTTGCCGATGACGCCGATGATGGTGCGCTCCTCCCCTTCCGAGAGGTGCACCCGGCAGCCCAACTGCTCGATGCGGGCCGTGACGTTGGCGATTTGGGCGCCCGTCGCGCCCTTCTTCATAACTACAATCATGCGATCATCTCCTGGGGCGTTACTTACCCTGACGCCGTGACCCCATTATCGGGCACGGGGGTCGTAGCGGCCGGGTACGAGCCCATCAGCTTGACGAACGAGGAACGCCGCAGCAAACCCATGATGGCCGCTTCGCACTCCGGGTCCTGGCAGTGTCCCTCAAAGTCCAGGTAAAAGATATACTGCCACGGCCGGTTGAGGCGCGGGCGCGACTCGATCTTGGCCAGGTTGATCCCCCGTATGGCAAACTCTCCGAGGCACTCGTACAGCGCCCCCGGTCGGTGAGGGGTGGTAAACGCGAGCGACGTCTTGCTTCGCTGCGCGCGGGGTGAGTCTTCGAGAGCCAGGACGAAGAACCGGGTGTAGTTGAAGGGAAAATCCTCGACGCTCCGGTCGAGGATCTGCAGGCCGTACAGCTCGGCGGCCAACTCGCTGGCGATCACACCGACGCCGGGTTCCGGGTCGGCGGCCAGGTCGCGGGCACTGCCGGCGGTATCGAACGCCGGCTCTGGCTCCAGCCCGTGGCGTTCGAGGTAGCGCTGGCATTGGGCGAGCGCCTGCGGGTGCGACCGGACGCGCTTCAACTCAGCGAGCCGAGTCCCAGGGAGGGCGAGCAACATGTGCCGCACGCGCAGGATCGCCTCGGCGTGGATGCGCAGATCGTGATCCAGCAGCAGTTCGTAAGACTGGGTCACAGATCCAGCGACGGCGTTCTCCACCGGCAGCATCCCATAGTCGGCCTCCTTCCCTTCCACGGCGAAAAAGATGTCGGCCAGCGTTCTGCAGGGGACACTCTCCACCTCGGGGCCAAAGAACTGGCGGATGGCCTCCTCCGAATAGGCCCCGGCGATGCCCTGAAATGCCACTCCCGTCATGGTTCTCCCTCCTCCACCAGGTCGGGCCGCAACGCGCGGGCCCGGCGCAGGTACACGTGTCGAACCTGGCCGGCGGGCCGGTCGGTGTTCCAGAGTACCAGCACCCGGATGCAGCGCGGCAGGCTGCCCACGACCGCCATCTCCTGCATGCACAGCAGGGGTACGTGCACCCAGCCCATCTCGCGGGCCGCGCGCGCCGGGTAGGCCGCGTCCAGGTCGGACGTGGCGGTCAAGATCACGCTGGCCACGTCTTCCGTCGCCAGGCCATTGGCGGCGACGATTCGCTCCAGCAGCTCGCGCGTCGCCGCGATGATGGGTTCCGCGTCGTTGACGTCTACGCTGGTCGCGCCACGAATACCTCGAACAGTCATCTTTGTCCTCCTCGTCCTCAAGTGTCCATCCATAGATGCAAAAAAAGACGTGGAGCGGGTTGCTCCACGTCTTTACCTCGTCCTCGGGGTTTCGCCTATCCTACACCGACCTCCCCCCGTCGTGAAGCGCCCGTCCCACAGGCGGGGTAAAATAGTAGTAGGTATAGGCAAAGCTGGCTGTGTGCCGCTGATACATCATCTGCGTACTTCCGTCCGGTGCAGTTCCATCCGCAAGATCCGTGAGACTCGCACGATTCGAACTCTCAATTGCACGTAATCATACCCGGCTTGGGCCGATTTGTCAAGTTGGAGCAAGTGTGTCGTCGGGGGAGCTTTCGGGAAGGTGGCTCGGCTAGCTCCAATTTCCTATTGACAAATTCAGGAAGTCGTATATAATATCAAGCAGTTTTGGAGGATCAGAGATTTCTTGATGAAAACAGTCTCTCGCACTTTGGTGGTTATCCTGTCCAGCTTGCTCCTTACCCTTATTATTGGGGAGGGGTCTTAGCCCGTTGGGCAGGTGATTACCACCGCTTACTGTGTGTAGACCAGAGCCGCCCAACGGGGCGGCTCTGATTTTTTATGTGTCACGTTCCCGCCATCGGGCGGACTGAAGGGAAAACAGCACGGTGGACGCTCACCCATACGACGACAGTGCATTCAACCCCTCCGCTTTGAGGGGTTTCTGGGCCAGCCAGCGGGCGCTGGGCTTGCTTATTATCGTCATCGTCGTGCTCCTGCGTGGCAGGAGCAGAGGTCGGTTGGGATGGCGTCGGTGAGCCAGGGCTAACGGTAAGCGCCGAACAGCAACAAGAAGTCGCCCAACTGGGCGGCTTCTTTTTTATTTCAGGCCGTTCGACGAGCAGCAGAGAGGTCAAAGGAGGAGAGATGAGACGAACAGGTGCACAAATCGTGTGGGAGATCTTGAGGCGAGAAGGCGTAGAGGTGGTCTTTGGCTTCCCTGGCGGTGCCATCATGCACACCTATCATCCCCGCCAGGAGTATGGCATCCACCACGTCCTCGTTCGCCACGAACAGTGTGCGGCCCACGCCGCTGATGGCTACGCCCGCGCCTCGGGACGGGTCGGGGTCGCCCTGGTCACATCAGGACCGGGTGCGACCAACCTGGTCACGGGCATCGCCACGGCGATGATGGATTCTGCACCCATCGTGTGCATCACGGGCCAGGTGCCCACGGCCGTGATCGGTTCCGACGCTTTTCAGGAGACAGACATCACGGGCATCACGCTGCCCATCACCAAGCACAATTACCTGGTGACCGACGTGAATGACCTGGCCTACATCATCCACGAGGCTTTCTACATCGCCCGCAGCGGCCGGCCCGGACCCGTGCTGATTGACCTGCCGAAGGATGTCCAGCAGGCGGAGACCGACCTGGTCGTGCCGAAGGAGGAGATCGAGCTGCCAGGTTATCGGCCTGTCGGGCCAGGCGATCCCGACGCCGTGCGCCAGGCAGCCGCCATGATCAACTCCGCACAGCGCCCCGTCATCCTGGCCGGACACGGCGTCCTGATGTCAGGTGCGATGGCGATTCTGCAGGGCTTGGCCGAGAAGACGCACATCCCTGTCGCACTGACGCTGCTGGGCAAGGGCGGGTTCCCCGAATCCCACCCACTCGCCCTGGGGCTGATGGGCATGCACGGCGAAGCCTTCGTGAACCAGGCGATCCAGGAGGCCGACCTGCTCCTGGCCTTTGGCATGCGGTTCGACGATCGCGTGACGGGGAAACTGGCCCACTATGCCCCCGGCGCTCGCAAGATCCACGTGGATCTGGACGCGGCCGAGCTGAACAAGATCGTGCCGGTAGACGTGGCAATCCTGGGGGACCTGCGCCAGGTCCTGGAGCAACTCATGCCCCTCGTGGAGCCAGCCTCCCACCAGGAGTGGCTGAACCGGATTGACCAATGGAGGGCCGAGACTGACGCCCGGGACATCGCGAATCGGCCTCAAAACGGCCGTCTCCTGCCTCCTCACGTCGTCAGTGACATCTGGGAGGCGACCCAGGGGGAGGCCATCCTGGTCACCGACGTCGGCCAGCACCAGATGTGGGCGGCCCAGTACTACCACCAGGACGGGCCCCACCCCCTCATCACCTCTGGAGGCCTGGGGACCATGGGATTTGGACTGCCAGCAGCCATCGGCGCTCAGATCGCACGGCCCGACGAAGAGGTCTGGGCCATCGTGGGTGACGGCGGTTTCCAGATGACCGCTCAGGAGTTGGGCACCGTGGTCCAGGAGCAGTTGCCCCTGCGAATCGCTCTCTTTAACAACAGCTATCTGGGCATGGTGCGCCAATGGCAGGAGATGTTCTACGACCGGCGATACGAAGCCACGCGCCTGCTCAACCCCGACTTTGTCAAATTGGTGGAGGCATACGGGATCCAAGGTTGGCGGGTCACCAAGCCCGAGGACACTCGCCAGGCCATCGCCGAGGCCCGGAGCCACCGTGGCCCTGCCTTCATCGAGTTCCAGGTCGCACAGGAGGGGGCGGAGGGCAACGTCTACCCGATGGTTCCGGCCGGTGCAGCGCTGCACGAAATGATCCGTCGCCCGATCCCGGCCGTCGAGGCCTGATCAAGTAGGTAAGGAGGATAAAGATGGTGAGTACATTGATCACCTGGGTCGAGGACAAGCCCGGCGTGCTGAATCGGGTGGCCAGCCTTTTCCGGCGGCGGGCCTTTAATATCGAGAGCCTGACCGTCGGCCACACGGAGCAACGGGGGGTCTCCCGCATGACCATCGTCGTGGACAGCGCACGCACCGACGTGCAGAAAGTCGCCCAGAATCTCTACAAGCTGGTCAACGTCATCCGGGTCGAGGACGTGACCGACCGGCCGGCCGTGATGCGCGACCTGGCGCTCATCAGGGTGCGGGCGAACGGTGGGACCAGGTCGGAGGTCATGCAACTGGTGGATACCTTCCGGGCACGCGTGGTAGACGTGGGCCTCGATACGCTGATGATCGAGGTGACCGGCACTGAGGAGAAGGTAGAGGGCCTGGTCGAGGTGCTCCGGCCCTTTGGGATCCTGGAGATGGTCCGCACCGGGCGGGTGGCGATGGTGCGTGGGTGCAACGGCGGGAAGCCAATGGACAATGGACAATGACCAATGACCAATGGCCAATGACCAATAACAAAAATAGACTACAGGGAGGACACACATGGCGAAAATTAGTTTTGGGGGAACAGTGGAAGAGGTCGTCACGAGAGACGAGTTTCCGCTGGAGAAGGCGCGCCAGGTTCTGAGCGAGGAAGTCGTGGCTGTTCTGGGCTATGGGGTGCAGGGCCCGGCCCAGGCGCTCAACATGAGGGACAACGGCGTCAACGTCATCGTGGGGGGAGCGCCGGAGCGGTTGCGCTCCTGGGAGAAGGCACGGGATGATGGGTGGGAGCCCGGCAAGACGCTTTTCCCCTTCGAAGAAGCCGTCGAGCGAGCCACCATCGTCCAGTACCTGGTCTCTGACGCCGCCCAGGTAATCCTGTGGCCCAGGATTGCGCCTCGCTTGAAGGAGGGCGATGCGCTGTATTTCTCGCACGGGTTCTCGATCGTGTACAGCGACCAGACGGGCATCGTCCCTCCCGAGTTCGTGGACGTGATCCTGGTGGCCCCCAAGGGGTCGGGGACCAGCGTGAGGGCCAACTTTCTCGCCGGCAGCGGCATCAACAGCAGTTACGCCGTACATCAGGATCACACCGGCCACGCTACGGAGCGGACGCTGGCCGTCGGCATTGCGATCGGCTCGGGCTATCTTTTCCCCACCACGTTCCAGAACGAGGTGTACAGCGACCTGACGGGGGAAAGAGGCGTGTTGATGGGCGCGCTCGCCGGCATTATGGAGGCCCAGTACGACGTGCTCCGCAGGAACGGGCACACCCCCAGCGAGGCGTTCAACGAGACCGTCGAGGAGCTGACCCAGAGCCTCATCCGGCTGGTCGGTGAGAATGGTATGGACTGGATGTACGCCAACTGCTCCACGACCGCGCAGCGGGGCGCGCTCGACTGGCGACACAGGTTTCGAGAGGCCGTCATGCCGGTCTTTGAGGAACTCTATCCCAGCGTCGTCTCCGGCGAGGAAACGCGGATCGTCCTCGAGGCCAACAGCGCGCCCGACTACAAGGAGAGGCTGGAGGCCGAACTGCGGGAGATGCGAGAGTCGGAGATGTGGCAGGCGGGCGCGGCGGTCCGTGCGCTTCGACCGGAGAAGAGGAAATAACCAATGACCAATGTCCAATGTCCAATGTCCAATGACAAATGACCAAAAGATGGGGGAGGGAGAGGGTTATCGTGGATGAGAGTGGGATTGGAACTGAGAGAACCGTGACGGTGTTTGACACGACGCTTCGAGACGGGGAGCAGTCACCCGGGGCAGCGCTCAACGTCAACGAAAAGATCGAGATCGCTCACGCGCTGGAAGAGATGGGGGTAGACGTCATCGAGGCCGGATTCCCCATCTCCTCGCCGGGCGATTTCCGGGCGGTGCAGCGCATCTCGCGGGAGATTCGCAGTTGCGTCATCTGCGGGCTGACGCGAGCCAACCGGGAGGACATCGAGACGGCGGCCAGAGCGTTGGAGGGCGCTGCGCGCCCGCGCATCCACACCGGAATCGGCGTCTCCGACGTTCACGTCCGATACAAGCTGCGCACCACCCGCGAGGAGGCGCTGGAGCGGGGCGTGGATGCCGTCAGACACGCCATCAAGTTCGTGGACGACGTGCAATACTACGCCGAGGATGCCGGCCGCGCCGATCCGAGCTATCTCTACCGCGTGCTGGAGGCGGTCATCGCCGCCGGGGCCACGGTCGTCAACATCCCCGACACCACCGGCTACACCTCGCCGGACGAGTTCGGCGCGCTCATCCGGTCCATTGCCGAGAACGTGCCCAACATCCACCGCGCCACGCTGTCCGTCCATTGCCACGACGACCTGGGGATGGCCACGGCCAACACGCTCGCCGGCGTGCTCAACGGCGCGCGGCAGGTAGAGGTCACGGTCAACGGCATCGGCGAACGGGCGGGCAACTGCTCGCTGGAGGAGGTGGTCATGGCACTCAGGACCCGCCAGGACCTGTTTGGCCTGGAGACCGGCATCCATGCCCGGCACATCTACCCGGTCAGCCGGCTGGTCAGCCAGTTGACCGGCATCCCGGTGCAGCCGAACAAGGCCATCGTGGGAGCCAACGCCTTCGCCCACTCCTCCGGCATCCACCAGGACGGCGTGCTGAAGGAGCGCACGACCTACGAGATCATCAACCCCCGCGACGTCGGCGTGCCCGATTCAGAGATCGTCCTGTCGGCACGGTCGGGCCGGGCCGGGCTGCGCCACCGGCTGGCCGAGCTGGGCTACACGCTGGACGAGGAACAGTTCGAAAAAGTCTATCAACGCTTCCTGGGGGTAGCCGACAAGAAAAAGACGGTGGACACCCGCGACCTGGAGGCGATTGTCGCCGACGAGGCACAGATGTTCTTCGAGGAGACCTACCACCTGGAACACGTCCAGGTCAGTTGCGGCAACACCAGTATCCCCACGGCGACCGTGCGCATTCGGGGGCCGGAGGGCCAGGTGTTCTGCGACGCCGACCACGGCGCTGGTCCGGTCGACGCCGTCTACAGGGCCATCAACCGGGTCATCGGCGAGCCGAACGAACTCATCGAGTTCTCCATCCAGGCGGTGACCGAGGGGATCGACGCCGTGGGAAGCGTGACGATCCGCATCCAGGCCGACGATCCAGTGAGAGAGAACGGGGTCGAGCGGCGGGTGTTCAGCGGTCGTGGCTCAGATACCGACATCGTGGTGGCCAGCGCCAAGGCGTACATGTTTGCCCTCAACCGGCTCATAGCCGCTCGCCGTGAGGCCGAGCTGCAAGCGAGGGCAGGACGGCCATCACCTGCTTGAGTGTTGCTTCTCCGCTCGCTCCGAAGGGATCGTCAGATCCCGTCACTGGGCCGTCGGAGTCGCTTCGCTTACGGGTGATGCGACTAGAGCGGGAATAAAAAAGTGGAAGCGCCCAGCCGATGATACCTCAAAAGGGAACCATCGGTAGGGTCGAGAAAAAAACACACGCTCGGAAAAGGAGAAAGATGGACGATCAGAATCGCGTTCAAGCATCCGCTCAGGAGGCAACTCACCAGGAGACACCGTCTCCGTCTGCTCCGGAACGCGTCCCGGCGGGCAGCTCTGGAGAGAAGTTCGCCGAGCCCCGCAGTTGGGCGCTCAAGTGGTGTGGATTCTCCCTCTTTTGCAATCGCGATGGGCAAGCCGCAGAGAATGAACCACCTGCCGCCCAGGCTCGCTAAAGGGGAAAGCGTGATCCAATGGGACACACACTGGCCGAAAAAATCATCGCTGCCCACGTGGTAGAGGGGCCAGGCAGCGCCGCGCCGGGTGACAACCGCCGGGGCGACACCGATAGCCATCCAGAAGTGTGGCCGGGTGACCTGGTGGAGGCCACGGTGGACGTGGTGCTGTCCAACGACATCACCGCCCCCATCGCCATCCGCGAGTTCGAGACGCTGGACGTAGAGCGGGTGTTCGATCCCAGCCGGGTGGTGATGGTGGCGGATCACTTTGCGCCGAACAAGGACATAAAGTCCGCCGAGCAGTGCGCACAAATGCGCCAGTTTGCGCAGGCACAGGGGCTGCCCCATCACTTTGACGTGGGGCGCATGGGCATCGAGCACGTCCTCCTGCCAGAGCAAGGGCTGGTCGTGCCCGGCGACCTCGTCGTGGGCGCCGACTCGCACACGTGCACCTACGGCGCGTTGGGGGCCTTTGCCACCGGCATGGGCTCTACCGACATCGCCGTGGCGATGGCCACGGGGTGCACCTGGCTGCGCGTGCCGGAGACGATCCGCGTCGTCTACCGGGGCCGGTTACGGCCGTGGGTCGGCGGCAAGGACCTGATCCTGTACACGATCGGGCGGATCGGCGTCAGCGGCGCGCTCTACAAGGCCATCGAGTTCGCCGGGCCGGTCATCGATCACCTCTCCATGGACGGGCGGTTCACCATGGCGAACATGGCGATCGAGGCTGGCGGTAAGGCGGGGCTCGTGGCCGTCGACGAGGTCACCCGCGCCTACGTGGAGGGCCGTGCATCGCGCGCGCCCCGCGTCTACCAGGCCGATGTCGATGCCACCTACGCCCAGGTCGTCGAGATCGACGCGGGCCAGATCGAACCACAGGTGGCGTTTCCCCACCTGCCGGAGAACGTCCGGCCGGTGGGCCAGGCCGGCGACGTCAGGATTGACCAGGTCGTCATCGGCTCCTGCACCAACGGCCGCCTGGAGGACCTGCGCGTCGCCGCCGAACTGCTGCGCGGCCGCCAGGTTCACCCCGACGTGCGCTGCATCGTCGTCCCCGGCAGCCAGCAGGTCTACCTGGACACGCTGCGCGAGGGATGGGTCGAGGCTTTCGTCGAGGCGGGCGCGGTCGTCAGCACGCCGACCTGCGGCCCCTGCCTGGGCGGTCACATGGGCGTATTGGCCGCCGGCGAGCGGGCGGTGAGCACCACCAACCGCAACTTTCGCGGGCGCATGGGCCATCCCGAGAGCGAGGTCTACCTGGCCGGGCCAGCCGTGGCAGCGGCCAGCGCCATAGCGGGCCGCATCGCACACCCTGACGATATCACGTAACACGCAGTACGCATCACGTTTTGCGTATTGCGTATTGCGTGTTCCATGTTCCGTTCACGGAGGAAGGTATGCTTATGCTTATCGAAGGCAACGTGTGGAAATACGGCGACAACGTGGACACCGACGCCATCATCCCGGCCCGCTACTTGAACGTCTCCACGCCGGAGGAACTGGCACGCCACTGCATGGAGGACATAGACGCGGGGTTTGCCGGCGCGGTGCAGCCAGGGGACGTGATCGTCGGCGGGGAGAACTTTGGCTGCGGATCATCCCGCGAGCACGCGCCGCTGGCGATCAAGGGAGCGGGCGTCGCCGTCGTCGTCGCCAGGAGTTTCGCCCGCATCTTTTACCGGAACGGTATCAACATCGGCCTGCCCATCCTGGAGTGCCCGGAGGCGGTCGAGGGGACGGAGAAGGGGGATCAGTTGACCGTCGACCTGAAGGCTGGCACGATCACCAACCTGCGGACCGGGCGCACCTACCAGACATCCCCGTTCCCAGCCTTCACCATGGAGATCATCCAGGCCGGGGGGCTGGTGCCCTACACGCGGGCGAAAATGACAAATGACAAATGACAAATCCCAAATCTCAAATCTCAAATCTCAAATCTTGCTCTACGACACGACGCTGCGCGACGGCACGCAGGGGGAGGGCATCTCGCTGTCGGTAGAGGACAAATTAAAGATCACCGGCCTGCTGGACAGGCTGGGTGTGCACTACGTCGAGGGCGGCTGGCCGGGCTCCAATCCCAAGGACGCCGAATACTTCCGGCGGGTACGGGAACTCAACCTGGCGCACACCCGGCCCGCTGCCTTCGGCAGCACCTGCCGGGTGGGAGTCTCACCCGAGGATGACGCCAACATCCAGGCCCTGCTGGAGGCGGAGACGCCGGTCGTCACCGTCGTGGGCAAGAGCTGGATGCTCCACGTCCAGGACGTCCTGCGGACCACGCCGGAGGAGAACCTGCGCCTCATCCGGGAGAGCCTGGCCTGCCTGAAGGCCCACGGTCGGGAAGTCATCTACGACGCGGAGCACTTTTTCGATGGGCACAAGGCCGATCCCGGCTACGCCATGGCCACGCTCCAGGCTGCGGCAGCGGGAGGCGCGGACACGATCGTGCTGTGCGACACGAACGGCGGCTCAATGCCCTGGGAGATCACCGCCATCGTCCAGGAGGTCCGGACGGCCTTCCCCGACGTCCACCTGGGCATCCACGCGCACGACGATGGTGGGTTGTCCGTGGCGAACAGCCTGGCAGCCATCCGGGCCGGTGCCACGCACGTGCAGGGGACGATAAACGGGTATGGCGAGCGGTGTGGCAACGCCGACCTGTGTACGCTGATCCCCAACCTGGAGCTAAAGATGGGGATCGCGGCTTTGCCCCCGGACCAGCTCGCCTACCTGACGTGGGTCGCCCGCACGGTGGCCGCCATCGCCAACCAGCCTCTTCATCGCCAGGCGGCCTACGTGGGTCAGAGTGCCTTTGCCCACAAGGGGGGCATCCACGTGGCGGCCATGCGGCGTAACCTGCACAGTTACCAGCATGTCGACCCTGCCCTCGTGGGCAACCGGTTGCGCGTCCTCGTCTCGGAACTCGCGGGCCGGGGGAACCTGCTGAGCAAGGCGGAGGAGATAGGCATCCCGCACCAGGAGATCGAGGACCTGCCAGGCGTGCTCCAGGAGATCAAACAGTTGGAACACCAGGGCTTTACGTTCGAGGGTGCCGAGGCATCGGTCGAGTTGCTCCTGCATCGCGCCCGACCCGGGTATCATCCCCCCTTCGAGATGCTCGACTTTATGGTCGTCGTCGAACACCGGGAAGGGCGGGGCATCTTTGCCGAGGCGACCATCAAGCTCCACGTGGGCGACCAGGTCTTCCACACGGCGGCCGAGGGCAACGGGCCGGTGAACGCGCTGGACGCAGCGCTGCGCAAGGCGCTGACGCCCGTGTATCCCCACCTGGCGCGGTTCAACCTGGCCGACTACAAGGTGCACATCCTGGACGGGGACCACGGGACGGCGGCGACCACGCGCGTGCTGATTGACATGCAGAACGAGACGCACCGCTGGAGCACCGTGGGGGCCTCCCCCAACATCATCGAGGCCAGTTGGACCGCGCTGGCCGACGCCGTGGAGTACGGCCTGACAGTAGCAAGACCCTAAGGGTTTAGGAAAACCCTTAGGGTCTGAGAGGAGAACTCATGGAAGCAAGAATCGTCACCCTGCCCGGAGATGGCATCGGCACGGAGGTCGTCGCCGAGGGGGTCAAGGTGCTTCAAGCCGTGGCCGATCGGTACGGCCACCGGTTCACTTTCGAGGAGGCCCTGATCGGGGGCTGCGCGATCGAGGCCACGGGGTCGCCGCTGCCGGAGGAGACGCTGGCGGCCTGCCAGCGGGCCGACGCGGTGCTTCTGGGCGCGGTCGGAGGTCCCCGTTGGTCCGATCCAGCGGCGCCGGTCCGCCCGGAGCAGGGGCTGCTGGGGCTGCGCCAGCGCATGAGCCTGTACGCGAACCTGCGGCCGGTGCGCGTGTACCCGGCGCTGGTGGATAGTTCGCCGCTGCGCCCGGATCGGCTGGAGGGGGTGGACCTGCTGGTGGTGCGCGAACTGACCGGGGGGATCTACTTTGGCCCCCGCCAGGAGGCGACCGCGGACGATGAGACCGCCTACGACACGATGGTCTATACCGCCGGCGAGGTGCGGCGCATCGCACACACGGCCTTTCGCCTGGCCGGGCAGCGCCGGGGAAAGGTCACCTCGGTGGACAAGGCCAACGTGCTGGCCACCTCCCGCCTGTGGCGGCGGGTGGTGACGGAGGTGGCGGCCGGGTACCCGGCCGTGACGCTCGAGACCATGCTGGTCGATGCGGCGGCGATGCACCTCATCCGGCGGCCGGCCGACTTTGACGTGATCGTGACGGCCAACATGTTTGGCGACATCCTGACTGACGAGGGTTCGATGCTGGCCGGGTCGATGGGGATGTTGCCTTCGGCCTCGCTGGGGGAAGGCCACGCCGGCGTCTTTGAACCGATCCACGGCAGCGCGCCCGACATCGCCGGCCAGGGCATCGCCAATCCGCTGGCCACCATCCTGAGCGCGGCGATGTTGCTCCGCCACTCGCTGGGGCTGGAGAAAGACGCCCAGGCCGTCGAGGCGGCCGTGGAGAGGGTCCTGGCCCAGGGGTATCGTACGCCCGACATCGCCGCCCCGGAGACACCCACCGTGGGGACCCGGCAGATGGGTGACCTGGTGGCGGCGGCGTTGTGAGCAGCAATCACAGACGAGGCGGTCGAAGCGGCCGTGGAGGAGGATTCATGCGCAGCGATCTTGTGAAACGAGGGTTCGAGCGGGCTCCGCACCGGAGCCTCTTTTACGCCACCGGGCTGACGCCCGAGGAACTGGACCGCCCGCTCATCGGGGTGGCCAACTCTTACAACGACATCGTGCCCGGCCACGTGCACCTCGACCAGGTGGGCAAGGCGGTGAAAGCGGGCGTCCGGATCGCCGGCGGCACACCGCTAGAGTTCAACGTCATCGGCGTGTGCGACGGCATCGCCATGGGCCACCCCGGCATGCGCCACTCTCTGCCCAGCCGGGAGCTCATCGCCGATTCCGTCGAGGTCATGGCGATGGCCCACGGGCTGGATGGGTTGGTGCTCATCCCCAACTGTGATAAAATCGTGCCCGGCATGCTGATGGCCGCCGCCCGGCTGGACATTCCCGCGATAGTCGTCAGCGGTGGGCCGATGATGGCGGGGTACTACCAGGGCCGGGACGTGGACCTGAACAGCGTCTTCGAGGCGGTGGGCGAGTACAAGGCCGGGCGGATGAGCGAGGAAACGTTGGGCGAGTTGGAGCGGAACGCCTGCCCTGGCTGTGGTTCCTGCTCCGGCCTCTTTACCGCCAACACGATGAACTGCCTGACGGAGGCATTGGGCATGGGGCTGCCCGGTAATGGGACCATCCCAGCGGTCACGGGGGCCCGCCTGCGGCTGGCCAAACAGGCCGGCATGCAGATTCTGCGCCTCGTCCGCGACGGTGTGCTGCCCCGCGACATCATGACCGGGGCCGCTTTTGAGAACGGTATCGCCGTCGATATGGCGATCGGCGGCTCGACCAACACCGTGCTCCACCTGCCGGCCATCGCCCACGAGGCCGGCGTCCCGCTCCCGCTGGAACGGTTCGACGCGGCCAGCCGCCGGACGCCCTACCTGGTCAAACTCAGTCCCTCCGGCCCCCACCACATGCAGGACTTTGACGAGGCGGGCGGCGTGCCAGCGGTGATGGCCGAACTGCTCCGTCACGACCGGCTGCACGGCGACGTGCCGACGGTGACCGGGAGGACGGTGGCCGAGAACCTCGGTGAAGCACGCCGCCTCACCGACGTCATCCGTCCGGCCGAAGCCCCCTATCGGCCCGACGGGGGGATCGCCATCCTGTGGGGCAACCTGGCCCCTGACGGGGCGGTGGTCAAGGCGGCCGCAGTCCTGCCAGAGATGATGCGACATCGCGGGCCCGCCCGCGTCTTCGAGGGCGAGGAGTCGGCGCTGGATGCCATCCTCAACGGTCGCGTCCGCGCCGGCGACGTGGTCGTCATCCGCCACGAGGGACCGCGAGGCGGACCGGGGATGCGGGAGATGCTGATGTCCACCTCTGCGCTGGCCGGGATGGGGTTAGACGACAAGGTGGCCCTTCTGACCGACGGGCGTTTCTCCGGGGCGACGCGGGGAGCCGCCGTCTGCCACGTCTCGCCGGAGGCGGCTGTCGGCGGCCCGATCGCGCTGGTGCAGGAGGGGGACGAGATCGAGTTGGACATTCCCGGCAAGCGGCTGGCCCTCCTCGTGCCCGAGGAGGAGATGACCCGGCGGCGGGAGGGCTGGACGCCACCAGCGCCCAGAGTGACCCGGGGCTACCTGGCCCGTTACGCGGGGATGGTCACCTCGGCCAGTGAGGGGGCCATCTTGAGAAGTTGACACGGATCGGCAGGATTAAGACGGATTAGGAGGGCGTCTTGAGATGCGCCTGACGCTTCGCGTGAAAGCAAACATCAAGGAGGAAGAATCATGACCATCAGCAAGACCGACACCATCTGGTTCGACGGCCGCCTGGTTCCCTGGGACCAGGCGCAGGTGCACGTCTCCGTCCACGCGCTGCACTATGGCTCCAGCGTGTTCGAGGGCATCCGGGCCTACGAGACAGCCAGCGGCCCGGCCGTCTTCTGCCTGGGCCCGCACGTTGACCGGCTGTTCAACTCGGCCAAGGTCTACCGCATGGAGATCCCCTACACGAAAGAGGAGATCAAGCAAGCCATCGTGGACACGATCAAGGCCAACAGGCACAGCGCGTGCTATATCCGTCCCCTGGTCTTTCGGGGGTTTGACACCCTCAGCGTGAACCCACAGACATGCCCGGTGCAGGTAGCGATCATCACCATCGAGTGGGGGCGGTACCTGGGGCCGGAGGCGATTGAGCAGGGGGTGGACGTGGGCGTGAGCTCCTGGCGACGCATGGCTCCCGGCACCTTCCCCGCTGCGGCCAAGATTGGCGGGCAGTACATCAACTCGCAGTTGATCACCATGGAGGCCGCCGAGCACGGTTATACGGAGGGAATCGCGCTGGACATCAACGGCTTTGTCAGCGAGGGAAGCGGCGAGAACCTCTTCCTCGTCAGCGGCGGCGACGTCCTCACACCGCCGCTGGCCTCCTCCATCCTGCCGGGGGTGACCAGGCGCTGCGTCATCACGCTGGCCGGAGATCTGGGCTACCAGGTGCGGGAGGAATTGATCCCCCGCGAGCTGCTGTACATAGCCGACGAGGTGTTTTTCACCGGCACGGCGGCCGAGATCAGCCCCATCCGCTCCGTGGATGGCATCACGGTCGGCGCCGGCCACCGTGGTCCGGTCACCGAGCAGTTGCAAGTCGAGTTCTTCGGCATCACCAGCGGGCAGCTTCCCGACCGTCACGACTGGCTCACGCCGGTATAAGACCTGACAGGTTTCCAAGACCTTGTTGAGGCGGTTTACAGTCCCCCGGTGGGGAAGACCCGAACAAGTTCGGGCATCCAGAGCGCCTGTGGTCTGTGAAACCTGTCAGGTCTGGGATGGCCCCCTCGCCAACCGCGAGCGTCTCCAGGTGATGCAGGGGGCTCATCCCCGCCTGGGCCTGGGCCTCGTTTGGTAGCGATGCCTCGTCGGGCTTGTCCGAGACGCCGAAAATCAGCGCCCCGTGGTCACGCAGCAGGGCGGCGGTCTTCCGCACCTCCTGCGTGATCACGATGCGCTGTGCGAGCACCTCCTCGACCGCCGCTCCGGCCAGGTCGCCAAAACGGGAGACCGTCGTCAGGTATTCGTTGTAGCGAAACGCTTTGAACGGCGTGGGATCCCCGGCCTGGACGCGACCCCACACGTCAGCGTGGATCGACGCCAACCCTGTCTGGGCCAGCTCGGAGCGGCGGTCTTCCACCCGGGCGATAAAGTCCGTGAAACGCTGCATGGACCCGGCCCCTATCTCGTGGACCAGCGCGTCGAGCTCAAAGAGACCGGCGCCCAGCACCAGGCAGATGTACGCCAGATAGTCCTGGTTGTCGGCCGTAAAGGCGTGGTACGCGGACTGGTTCAGTTCGTCGTACGCGGCGCGGAAAGCCCCCTCGTCGAAACCCGGCCCCAGCAGGTCGGCGACCGTGCGCTGGACGCCCTCCACCCGCGCTTCGTTGATCACCTGGTCGTTGCGCCCCCGCGCGCCGATGGCGGTCTTGTCGACGTCGATCACCACCGCCGTTGCTTCGTCCAGCACAAACCCTCTACCCTCCAGGAAGCGCACGAAATCGGGCAACGCCGACCAGCGATTCGCCACGTAGAGCGCGCCCTCCACCTCCACCTGGGGGGGACGGTGCGCCTCGTCCCGCCCGATAAAGGCCCAGCCGGGCCACTCCCCGGCCGCACACAGGTTGCGAAACGCCGTGCCGTCGTTCATCCGCGTGTCGCCGACGTAGATCAACCGCCTGATCGCCGTCCCGGGCAGGTCGAGCCTGCGCGCGCGCCGCAGCATCTCCGCGACGACGCGCCCGTACGCGGGCTCCGCCTTGCGGGGTAGCCTGCCCTCAGCCAGGCCGAGGTGGTCTCGTATCCCGGCGAGCGAGGGCAGGCGATCGTCCGCCGGGACCAGGTTGCGATAGACGACCAGGTTCCCCAGGATCTCGTGCAACGAGGTCAAGCCGTGTGTGGTGTAGGTCATGGTTGTGTCCATTTGAGCAATTGTCTTGTCGGTTGAGTGAGGGTGCATGAAACGTGATGCGTGAAACGTGATACGTGAAACGTGAAACATGATGCGTGATGCGTGAAGCGTAATGCGTAATGCGTGATGCGTGAAACGTGATGCGTGCCGCTTCGGGCTCTGATTTGTCCTGGCTACGGTGGGGTGATCCACTCTTGGGCGACCAGGAGCTCGGCGTTGTGGATCGATCCACCGGCGGCGCCACGGAGCGTGTTGTGTCCCAGCACGACGAACCTGGCGTCGGCCACGGGGCATGGGCGGACGCGGCCCACGCTGACCGACATCCCGTTCCCCGCGTCCCGGTCGAGCACGGGCTGTGGGCGGTCGGCTTCCCGCCGGACGACGATCGGGCGGGCGGGAGAGCTGGGCAGGTTCGCCACCTCTGGAGGAGCGCGGAATCCCTCCAGGACGGCGATCACTTCGTCGATCGGCGCCTCGCGCTCAAATGCGACGGACATGCACTGGGTGTGCCCGTCGCGCACGGGAACGCGGTTGCACTGCGCGCTGACGACGAAAGGCGCGCCGGCCACCCGTTCGCCCTGCAGCGTGCCCAGCAGCTTGAGCGGTTCGCGCTCCACCTTGTCCTCTTCGCCGCTGATGAAGGGAATCACGTTGTCCAGAATGTCCATCGCCGGCACGCCGGGATACCCGGCGCCGGAGATGGCCTGCATCGTGACCACGGATACCTGGCGCAGGCCGAAGGCGTCGTGCAGAGGTTTGAGCGCCAGCGCCAGTTGCGTGGCCGAGCAGTTGGCGCTGGTGACGACGAATCCCTTCCATCCCCGCCGCCGCCGCTGGACGTGAATCAGCGCCGTGTGGTCGGGGTTGACCTCGGGGATGAGCAGCGGCACGTCCGCGTCCAGCCGGTGGGAGGCGGAATTGGAGCAGACCACGCACCCCGCCTGGGCACAGCGTTCCTCGACCGGCCCGGCGACCGCCGAGGGTAGCGCGGAAAAGACGACCTGGCAATCGAGCGCTGGCCCGATGGGGCGCACGACGAGGTCGCGCACCGCGTCGGGTATGGGCGTGGGCAGCAGCCAGTGGCAGGCGTCCGCGTACCGCCGTCCAGCCGAGCGATCCGATGCGCCCAGCACGGTCACCCTGAACCAGGGGTGATCGGCCAGCAACTGGACGAACCGTTGCCCCACCGTGCCTGTCGCACCCAGGATGCCCACCGGGATTCTACTCATCTCCACCCTCCAGTCCCAACTCGCGGTGCAAAAAACGCACCGTATCCGCCACCTGCTCCTCGGGGATGCAGAAAGAGACGCTGTACTCGGTCGCCGCCTGGGCGACGGCGATGACGCGCGTGCTGCGCTTGCCCAGCGCGGAGAAAGCGTGCGAGACGATGCCGGTCTCGTTCCAGCCGGGCACGCCCACCACAGAGATGGTCGCCACCTTTTCCTTGGTCCCCAGGCTACAGGCGCTGCCCTGCCGCTCGTTCTCGAACTCACGGCTGAGCGTCTTCAGGCAATGCGCCTGATCCTGCTCGCGCACCACCAGGTTCAGGCTGTGCTCGGAGAACGATTGCGAGAACATCAGGACGTCGAGGCCCGCTTCGCTCAGGTGCTGCAGTGCGCGAGCGGCCATCTGCAGCGTCCACGCGTCGTCCTGGCTGCCCACGGCGATCAGGCTCAGGCCGGTGGTCGAGATAATCGCCGGCAGCCGTTCCCGGTCGGGATTGGGCGTCTCGACGATCAGCGTGCCGGGATGCGTGGGGTTTAAGCTGTTGACGATGCGCAGGGGAATGCCGCTCTCGGTGACGGGGCGGATCGTCCTGGGATGGAGCACGTCCGCGCCGAAATAGGCCAGATCGGCAGCTTCGGCGTACGAAAGCTCGGCCAGTGTGCGCGCCTGGGGAACGATATTGGGATCGGCCGTGAGGATGCCATCCACGTCGCTCCAGATCCATACCTCATCGGCGTCCAGCCCCGCGCCGACGATGGCGGCCGAGAAATCGCTGCCACCCCGCCCCAGCGTCGTCGTGACACCCCCCTCGGTCGCGCCGATGTAGCCGGTGATCACCGGGACCACACCCCGTTCGACCAGCGGCTTGATGCGCTGCTGCAAACGCTGGCGTGTCTGCTCCATCAGCGGCTTCGCCTTGCCAAAGTTGTCGTCCGTGACGATCAACTGCGTCGCACTGATCGCCTGGGCGCGCACACCCCGCTCTCGCAACACGGCGGCCAGGATGCTGGTTGAGAGCGGTTCACCAAAGGAAGCGACCACGTCGCGGCCGCGGGCGGTCAACTCGCCCAGCACGGCGATGCTGCGGTAGAGCCGTTCCAGCTCGTGCAACTGGTCCTCGATCAGCCCCCCAACCTCGAGCCGCTCGCGGCTGTGGTTCAACAGCGTGTCCACCACGCCAAGATGCCGGCTCAACAGCGCGGCCTTGGTCTCGCGGTAGACGGTGTCCCTGCCCTCGGCCGCGGCCCGCGCCCCGGCGATCAACTGGTTGGTCACGCCGCTCATCGCCGAGAGCACGACGACGATCTCGCACATCGCTGCGTCGTCCGTTTCGCTGTGGTGTCCGGTCAAGATGTCCGCTACACCGGCAAAGCGTCCCGCGTCCCCTACCGACGTGCCGCCAAACTTGTGTACGATCATCGTGCCCTCCGTGCTATACTCCCGCCAGGGCCTGGCTCAGGTCGGCGATCAGGTCATCGGCGTCCTCGATGCCCAGCGCGTACCGCACCAGGTTGTCCCCGATGCCGGCTTCCCGGCGTTCCTCCGGTTTCAGCGAGAGCAGCGCCGCTGGCTGTTCGACGATGCTTTCCACACCGCCGAGCGTAGGGCCGATGTACGGCAGGCGCAGGAGGTCGATGAAACGCCCGGTTTTGTCCATGTCGCCATTGATCTCAAAGCTGACCACGCCGCCGAACCCGGTCATCTGCCGCCGGGCGACCTCGTAATCGAGGTGTGTGGGCAGGCCTGGATAATAGACACGGTGGACGGCGGGATGTCCATCCAGGAACTCGGCGACGCGCTGGCCATTCTCGTTCTGGCGGCGGACGCGCAGGTCAAGCGTCTTTAGGCCACGCAGCAACAGGTACGCGTCGTAGGGGGTGCCCATACCGCCCAACACCCCCCGCGCCTCCTCGATCCGGGCCAGGAGCTGGCTCGATCCGATGACCGCTCCGGCCAGCAAATCGTTGTGGCCTCCCAGGTACTTGGTCGCGCTGTGGATCACCAGGTCGACGCCGTGCTCCAGGGGACGCAGGTTGATCGGCGTGGCAAAGGTGCTGTCGACCATCGTCGTGACGTCGTGCGGCCTGGCGATCTCGACCATTCGCGGCAGGTCCATAACGCGCAGGTAGGGGTTGGTCGGTGTTTCGCCAAAGATCAGGCGCGTCGTCGGGCGAATGGCTGCGGCCAGCTCGTCGGGCTCGTCGATCGGGACCAGCGTCGTCTCGATGCCCCAGCGGCTCAAGAAACTGAGCGCAAACTCCCGCGTGCGCCGGTAGCAGCCGCTGACCATCACCACGTGGTCGCCACTGGACAACAGGGTAAGCATCGTGGTCGTGATGGCACACATCCCACTGGCAAACAACAACGCCCGTTCCCCGCCCTCCAACGCGGCGATCTTGCGCTCCGCCGCGCTCTGCGTCGGGTTGCTGTACCGCCCGTACTCGTCGCGCACCGGCGTAGCGCCGTCCGCCTTGCGACGCATAAAGTCCAGAATCTCGGCCGTGTCCTCGAACGTGTACGTCGAGGTCTGGACGATGGGGGTCGTCAGCGCGCCGTAGGGCTTGCGCTTTTCCTCGCCAGCGTGTACGGCTTGCGTCGAGAAATGGTTCGTCATGGCTGGTCTCCTCTCCAGGGCCTTTCTGCGGCCGACGTAACAGGGGCTTTCTTATCAGAGAGGGGGGATAGGGGAACTGAAAATGCCTCTTCAGCGGGGTATGCCAGTTGAAGAGGCACAAAGTACCATCGCTACCGTCTCATCTTTCAGAACCCGCTGAGGTTCTGCCGGAATTGGCACCATAGCGTACGTTCGAGCGCATCACCTGGTTGCCGAGGCTTCACAGGGCCGGTCCCTCCACCTCTCTTGATAAGTACACTCTTATCCAGTGATATTCAATTGGGGCGCATCATATCACAACCGGGGCAGAATGTCAAACCCGCGCTACGTAAGACCTGACAGGTTTCCAGAGGTGAAACCTGTCAGGTCTAGGATAGCGACCGTACAATTGACTACAAGGCATTGTTTTGGTAGAATGTCACGCGGTCGAGCACCGATCTTCTGAAAAAGGACCCAGGAGGAAAAGTCATATGACACAATCCAAACAACCCCTGCGAGTCACCATCATCGGCACCGCAGCCCGCGCCAGTTATATGTATGGCCCCATCGTACAGGCGCTGCCGGAGGAGGTGGAGTTGGTCTCTGTATGGGGACGCTCCACCGATTCAGCCCGCCGGCTGGGGGAGCGGTTGGGCGTGCCCTGGTACACGAACCTCGATGCGTTGATCCGGGAGACAGCGCCCCAGGTCGGCATCGTCTGCGTCGCCTACGGTGCCAACGGGCAGGTGGGCCTGATGGCGGTGGAGCACGGCCTGCACGTGCTGCTGGAGACGCCGATCGCCCACAAGCTGAGCGAGGCGGATGCCATCATCGCCGTGGCTGCCCGGCGCGGGTTAAAGGTCGAGGTCGCCGAGCAGTTCCACCGCCGGCCCCTGGAGCAGATCAAGCTGAAACTGATCGCGTCGGGGTTGTTTGGCCGGGTGTACACGTCCTTCAACGACTTTGCCGGCCATGGCTACCACGGCGTCAGCGTCATGCGCAGCTACCTGGGCTTTTACGCCAGGCCGGTACAGGTGACCGGTGCTGTGCGCAAGTATGACCTGCCCCCCCACTGGGCCCGGCTGGCCGATACCCGCGGCCCGCGCGTGGAGACGCAGGAACACGGCATGGTCGAATTCGAGGGGGACCAGTTGGGGATCTTTCACTGGACCGACGTGGGCTACGATTCGGCGCTGCGTTGGTGGCGCAGCAGCCGCTTCCTGGCCGAGCGGGGCCTGGGCATCACCGTCGGCGTGGGGCTGGACGTGCAAGAGTGGCTCACGCTGCTGGCGCCCGGCGGCGAAGCGCCCCGCTTCATCACGCTGGAGCGGCGCTGGGAGCGGGTGGACGGCGGCACGCTGGTGGCGATGGTGGCCCACACCGGGGACCCCGAGCTGCCCATCGTGCATTGGGACAACCCCTTCCGCCCGGCGGAGAAAGGCCACGGCGTGCAGTGGCACGACGACGAGATCGGCGTGGCCGGCTGCCTGATGAGCCTGGTCGACGCGGTGCGCCACGATACCGACCCCACCTACGGCCCGTTGCAGGCTCGGCTGGACCAGGAGATCATCCTGGCCATCCGCCAGTCGTCGTTGGAGGGTGGCCGGCCGGTCCAGTTGCCGCTGGACCCGGCCACGCAGACGGTATGAGCAGGTTCGTAGTAGGCGCTTTAGCGCCCCTCAGGCGCACCGTGGTGCGCACTACGAACAGCGCTGGCCCACCCGGCGGTCACGGTCGCGGGCAGGTTTGTAGTAGGCGCTTCAGCGCCCCTCAGGCGCACCGTGGTGCGCCCGCGCACTAAAGTGCGCACTACAAACAGTTTCCAGGAATTACGATGCGAGACAACAAGGTACGGACAACCCTCAAGCGAGGTGAAGCCGTCGTCGGCACCATGGTCCAGGAGATGCGTTCCCCGGCCATCGCGCTGCTGCTCGCGGACGCTGGCTGCGACTTTATGTTCATCGACATGGAGCACGGTGCCTACACCATCGAGACGGTGGCGGACATGATCAAGGTCGCTCGCCTCGCCGGCATCGTGCCGCTGGTGCGGGTGCCGGACGGCCTCTATCACCTGATCGCGCGCGTGCTGGACGCGGGGGCGATGGGCGTGATGGTACCGCGCGTGGAGACGCGCGAGGCGGTCGAGCGGGCGGTGGCGGCGCTGCGCTACCCGCCCCTGGGCCAGCGCGGCTGCTCGACCGGCAAGGGCAGCAGCGACTACCAGCGCGTCCCGCTGTGGGAGTTCACCCGCCACGCCAACGACAACGTCCTGGCGGTGATGCAGATCGAGCGCCAGGCCGCGGTGGAACACATCGACGACCTGCTGTCGGTGCCCGGGGTGGACGTGGCGCTGGTCGGCCCGGCCGACCTGACGGTCTCGTTGGGCGCGCCCAGCCCACAGGATCCAGTTGTGCAGGCAGCCATCCAGAAGGTGGTCGACGCGGGCAGACGGCACGGCGTGGCGACCGGCATCCACCTGCGGGACGCCGACCAGCTCAAAGCGTGGCGAGACCGGGGCATGACCATGCTCATCTGCTCGACGGAGGTGGATTTCATCCGGAACGGTGCCCGTGCTGCGGTCAGCGCGCTGCGTTTCTAAAGTGGAACCGCTTGAAACCCTCGGCGTACTCGTAGCCGGGCTGCTCACCCGCCTGGCGGGCATGCTCGCGAATCCGTGTGGCCAGCTTTTCCATGTCCAGGCCCACCTGGCTGGCGTGTTGCGCCAGCGCGGAGATGCGCGTCTCGATACACGGGGTGATGTCCTCCCAGTAATCGGCGTTGTCGGTCCAGAACAGGTACACTTCCGTCACGCGCCACGGCTCCAGCTCGCCCACCAACTGCTCGGGGAAGATGTACCACTCGCGGGCGGCGTAGATCGCGTCCAGCGCAGCCTGGCCGGCGGCGCGGTGGTCGGGGTGAAGTTGATAATGTCGCCACGGGTCTATGGTGATCACGATGTGTGGCCGGTGCTGGCGAATCAGGCTCGAAAGCTGGCGGCGCAGTTCCAGCGTGTTCTCCAGCAAGCCATCGGGATAGCGCAAAAAGATCACCTGCTCGACCCCCAGGTCTCGCGCGGCGGCTCGTTGCTCCTCCTCTCGCAGGGCGGCCAGCCGGCCGGGCCGCAAATCGGGGTCGTGGCTGCCCTTGTCGCCGCTGGTCAGCAACACGTACGTGATCGTCTTGCCCGCCTGGGCCCATTTGACGACTGTCCCGGCGCATCCGAACTCGGGGTCGTCGGGATGTGCACCGATCACCATCACGCGGTCAAGCGACTCGGAACCTTCGGACACAGAGCGCGAATCTCCTTGGCAAGGATGCCAGATGCAGGTAGATGCCTGGGCTGGCTGTCACAGACCCCCCGCTTCGCAGGGGGCTTGGACGAAGCCCCCGCCGCAGGCGGGGGTGCGGTCACCGCTGCGCCAGGCGGTTTGCAAAAAGCCCCCGTGGGCTGGCTGTCACGGACCCCCCGCTTCGCAGGGGGCTTGAAGTCAACCGCTTGCAGAGCAGCAAAGATGCCAGATGCAGGTAGATGCCTGGGCAGGCTGTCACGGACCCCCCGCTTCGCAGGGGGCTTGAAGTCAACCGCTTGCAGAGCAGCAAAGATGCCAGATGCAGGTAGATGCCTGGGCAGGCTGTCACAGACCCCCCGCTTCGCAGGGGGCTTGAAGCCAGCCGCTTGCAGAACAGCAAAGGTGCCAGATGCAGGTAGATGCCTGGGCTGGCTGTCACAGACCCCCCGCTTCGCAGGGGGCTTGAAGCCAGCCGCTTGCAGAGCAGCAAAGATGCCAGATGCAGGTAGATGCCTGGGCTGGCTGTCACAGACCCCCCGCTTCGCAGGGGGCTTGAAGGCAGCCGCTTGCAGAGCAGCAAAGGTACTAGATGCAGTAGATGCCCGGGCTGGCTGTCACGGACCCCCCGCTTCGCAGGGGGCTTGAAACCGGATTGCTGGGTAGTCACGCACGGGATAGTACCGCGTATGGTGTGACCTGTCAAGTGGTCCGCAAAATGGATGCAGTTATCCACGTGGTAGCGACGGAAGGAGAAAGGAAATGGCACAACTGATTACGACGCTGGGGCCGAAGAACACGGACGAATTGGGGATGATCCTGCCTCACGAACACGTCTTTGTCGACCTGCGCACGTGGGATCAGCCCGGCTATGCCCAGGCCGAGGTTTCCGACGTCATCGAGCTGATGGCACCCGAGATCGCCAGGGCCCAGGCCGCGGGCGTCACGGCCATCGGCGAATGCAGCGCCATCGGCGTGGGCCGCCGGGCCGACATCCTCAAGGCCGTCTCGGAGGCCACCGGCTTCCCGCTGGTCGTCCCCACCGGCATCTACCGCGAGCCGTGGATCCCTGACTGGGCCCACGCCGCGGGCGAGGAGGAGTTGCGCGAGTGGATGATCGGCGAGCTGCAGGGCGAGATCGAGGAGAGCGGCGTGCAGGCTGGCTGGATCAAACTAAGCGCGGGCGACGACGGGCTGACACGGAGTGAGACAAAGATCCTGCGGGCGGCTGCCGCGGCCGGCGCGGCGACGAACGCCGTCATCGGCAGCCACACGATTCGAGGCCGTGTGGTCCGGGACCAGCTCGACATCGTCGAGGCGGCCGGCTACACGCTGGAGCGCTTTATCTGGATTCACACCCAGGCCGAGCCGGATTTCGACCTGCACCTGGAGATGGCGCGGCGGGGCGCGTGGATCGAGTACGACGGGATCGGCGGCGAGGAGGAGACAGACGAGGACTACCTGGAGCGCATCCTGCGCGTGTTGGACGCCGGGCTGGGCGACCGGTTGATGCTCAGCCACGACCGGGGCTGGTACGACCCGGCCCAGCCGGGCGGGGGCGTCCCCCGGCCGTTCACGTACATCAGCGAGCAGTTCCTGCCCCAGTTGCGGGCGGCCGGCGTGGACGAGGCGACGATCCGCCAACTGACGCACACCAATCCCTTCCGCGCCTTCGCTCGCTAGCTTGGGGCACGAAAGGCTTCTTCAGCCTTCTGCGCCCAACACAAAGACAGAGCGAAATCAAAAGATCGAAATTCCCGGCGCGCCAGTCCACTACAAGCACGCCGAAGAGTGGCGAACCGCTGACTTGTGATCAATCATTCAAACGGGCGAGCATTTCAAAGCAAGCCCGACTATGATGATAGGGACAATCCCAGGGACCGGCTTTATAATGGATATTGTCCGGCGTACCATCCCGATGTAGTTGTTTGTACCAATCCCCGTATGTCCGATCTACCATGTTGGTTTGGATGTAGGACCAGCACCGGTAGGCAGCCTGCGCAAAATGCACGAGACCTGTAAGCTGGTAGGCATTGTAGAAGCCAACGACTGCCTCGGCTTGCACCCACCAAGCCTTACTGGTATCCACTAAACCGTGTGGGCTACCTTCGTAAAACAGGCTACCATCGTCGTCCAATCCTTCTCGATATACAGCTTCCGCCATGCTGATCACGGACTCGCGGACTTGCGCCGTCAGCGCCGGGTCGCCCTGTGCCTCGGCAGCTTCCAATAGCAGCCAACTGCCTTCGATGTCGTGGCCAAAGGACACGACCTCTGAAAGCGAATGCCACTGGTCATCGAAGAAGAGCTTGAAATGGCCGGTCTGATGGTCAATGATATGCTGCTGGAAGGTTTCGATCAAAGCCCGGTGTTGGGCTTTGAGATGCGCATCGTCCCACACCCGCAGTAAATTGGTGTACGCTTCCAGGATGTGCAGCATGGTGTTCATGGATTTGCGGCAATTGAGATCTCTGTCGCTCAAGTGCATATCCACCAGCGCTTCCCATTCACAGTTGCTGCCCTCAATATAGCCCTGGTAGACCTCCTCATAAGCGTGCTTTTCCAACAAGTGAAACAACGCTTGGGCCAGCATCAGGCTCTGCGGCTCCTGCGTGGCCCGGTAATACTCGGTCAGACCATAAATCGCAAATGCCTGAGCATAGTGATGCTTCCGGTTTAAGACCGGGGTACCTTTGTAATCCACGTGCCAGTAGACGCCGCCATAATCCTGATCCCAAAAGACGCGGGTGAGATAGTCATACGCCCACCGAGCCATGGATACGTATTGTTCCGCGCCCAATCTCCGACAGGCCGTAGCATAGGTCCAAAGAATGCGCGCGCACAAGATCGCAGAGCGCGGCACTGTATTGTCAACCTGCAGGTCATTGGTCACAGCTCCATAAAAGCCACCATTGACCTTGTCCACGACGTATGTCATCCAGAAGGGCAGAATATTCCCCGCCAGTTCTTTTTCCAGTTGCTGTCTGAAATCAGATTTGTCGAATGTTTGCACAGCGCTTGTTCCTTTCGTGGCAGCATACAGGCGAGGGACCTGTTGTTCCAGCCCTACGAGAAGAATGCCAATATGTGGCGCGACTCGACTGTCGTTCCGTACATCAGTGGCCACGTTCTCTGTTTATGGTAGTGGATGCCGCGCTCCGGGTCTTCGTACGCTCTATGTGCACACGAGTTTATGGCATCGATCACCAGGAGCACGCTGTTGTCTAGTGTGGCAGTACGGGGTATCATCTTTCTCCTGCATTATGCTAAAAGTTGAGCACTGCGAATGCCCTCCTGGTCTCATGTGCTGCCTGGTCGATGAAAACCTCCACACCTGCATAGGTGATCAGGGACTCTGTCCTGAACCTTAACAACTACATATCTAGATATGCCCAGGTGCCGAGCATATGCCGAACCGCAGGAGGCAACCATCGGGCGCGGTGAATGATTGCGCGTTGCAACGCGCCACAACCT